>Ga0097621_100000023_pt1 | contig 83744 bp, 66 predicted proteins | sample KBSMisM72_FD_73165 | JGI IMG/M metagenome (GOLD analysis project Ga0097621, IMG submission 73165) | Miscanthus rhizosphere microbial communities from Kellogg Biological Station, Michigan, USA - KBS Miscanthus M7-2 (version 2) (version 2) | ecosystem: Host-associated > Plants > Roots >... | reverse complement strand
GTCCAGCTTTCCGGCATGCGGCGGCGGATGATCTGGGGCTGGATATCGAGAAAGGCCTCACCCACGCTTTTGGTGAAGGCAAAATCCCGGTCCCAATCGCCGCTGTCATGGTGGTCATAGAAGATGCCGCCCACCCCGCGCGGCTCGCCCCGGTGCGGCAGCCAGAAATAGGTGTCGGCCCATTTCTTGTATTTGGGAAACCACTCCTTGTCGAAGCCGTCGCAGGTTTTTTTCAGCCTTGCATGGAAATCCACCGTGTCGGGATGGCGGGAGGTGCGCGCCGCATCCAGTGTCGGGTTGAGATCGGCCCCGCCGCCGAACCAGCTTTCGGTCGTGACGATCATGCGGGTGTTCATATGCACCGCCGGCACCCGCGGATTTTTCATATGGGCGATCAGGCTGATGCCGCTGGCCCAGAAGCGGGGATTGTCGGCGGCGCCTTTCACCTGCTTGGCGAACTCCGGCGAGAAGGCGCCGAACACGGTCGAGGTATGCACGCCGACTTTCTCGAACAACCGGCCGCGCATCATCCCCATCACGCCGCCGCCTTCATCCTCGCCGCGCGTCCAGGGGGTTTTTTCAAACCGACCAGGGCTGCCGGGATAAAGATTGTCCGGGGCCTCGTCTTCCAGCGTCTCGAAGGCCGTCATGATGCGGTCGCGCAGGGCTTCGAACCAGGCACGGGCTTGCTGCTTGCGGGCATCAGAAGCGGTCATGGCGGCGCTTTTAGCCGGTACCGCGACGGTGCACCATTGTTTTTGCAGCCGCACCCCGCCATCATCAGGAGCGTAGGCGCTAGCCGGAGCGACCAATACTAAAGAGTCATAAAAGACCCTGAAAAAGCGGGGCCTGTGGGGAAGACGCATGAAGCGCAGTATGACAGTTTTTCTAATGATGCTTTTGCCGGCGGCTGCCGCTGCTGTCGACCGTCCGGGTCAGAAATTCCTGCTCAAGCCGTCCGACCTGCCCAAGCCCTATGTCACCCCGCCGATCGCCAACCCGAATGACGTGATTGCGCGCCCCGCCGGGGTCATGCCGGACGCGCCCCAGGGCTTCAAGGTTTCGATCTACGCCACCGGTCTGACTTTTGCGCGGTTCCCCGCGGTGGCGCCCAATGGCGATGTCTTCCTGTCGGAACGCCGCGCCAACAAGGTCACCTTGCTGCGCGACACCAAAGGCAGCGGCGCGGCAGACCAGCGTTTCACCTTCGCGGATGGTTTTCACAATCCTTCCGGCGTCGCCGTCCATGATGGTTATGTCTATATCAGCGACCAGATCGCGATCTGGCGCACGCCTTATGTCGCCGGCGCCACCAAAGCGGGCAAGTTGGAGCGTATGACCAAGGATCCGGATTTGCGCAATTCGGGCATGCACGGCACCCGCAATTTCGCCATTGCCCCCAACGGCACGATGTTCGTGGAGATGGGCAGCCGCGACAATGTTTCCGAATACCAGCCCGGCGCCAAGATTTTCCAGATCAAGGACGGCAAGCTGGTGGACTATGCCAGCGGACTCCGCAATCCGGTGGGTATCGCTTTTTATCCGGGCACCAGCGATCTGTTCGTGGCGGTCAATGAGCGTGATGGCTTGGGCGACAACCTGCCGCCGGACTATTTCACCTATGTGAAGCCGGGGGCTTTCTACGGCTACCCCTGGAGCTATACCGGCAGCCGGCCCGATCCCGATATCGGTGACAAACGTCCCGACATGGTGGCCAAGGCGCTGACCCCCGATGTGCTGTTTCCGGCGCACAGCGCCCCCACCGGCCTGGTATTCTATACCGGCGACAATTTCCCTGCCGAGTATAAGGGCGATGCCTTTGTCTCGCTGCATGGCTCCTGGAATACCAGCCAGCCGCATGGCTACAAGGTGGTTCGCATCAAGATGAAGAATGGCCGCGCCATCGGTGGCTATGAGAATTTCCTTACCGGTTTCTGGGATGGAAAATCCAACAATCCGCCAAAGGCTTGGGGACGTCCGGTGGGGCTGGCGGTGGCGAAGGATGGAAGTTTGCTGGTGGCCGACGATGTCGGACAGACTTTATGGAAAATCACCTATACGGGGAACAAATGATCAATCGTCGCAATGCAATCGGCGCGGGCCTGGCGCTCGCCGCAGCGCCGGCTTTGGCCAAAGACGCCAAAACCTCTTTCGCGGTGCCCGATGGCGCCGCCGATTGCCATCATCACATTTATGATCCGCGCTTTCCTTATAATCCCCAGGCTGTGCTGACGCCGCCCTATGCCACGGTGAAGGATTATCGTGCGCTGCAGAAAAAGCTGGGCACCAGCCGCAATGTGATGGTGCAGCCTTCGACCTATGGTACCGACAATAGCTGCCTGATGGATGTGCTGGCGCGGATGGGCGAGAATTGCCGTGCCGTCTGCGTGGTCAACAGCAGTGTCACCGACGCGGAGCTCAAAAGATTGCATGCTGCCGGGACGCGCGGCGTGCGGATTCAATTCGGGTTGGGCAATCCGGTGAGTGCCGATGAGGTGATGCCCTTGGCCAAGCGCATCGCGGGTCTGGGCTGGCATATCCAATGCAACATGCCGCCGGAGCAGTTGGTGCAGATGGAATCCTTGCTGCTCAGCCTGCCGGTGCCGGTGATCATCGATCATTTGGGGCGCGCCACGGCCATCGGCCAGCCGCAATATAATACCGTGCGCAAGCTGCTCGACAGCGGCCATGGCTGGGTGAAGGTTTCCGGCGCCTATCTTTATGGCGGCGGCACCGCGCCGGACTATGCCGGCGCCAGCCAGGCCGCGATGGGCTATATCAAGGCGGCGCCGGAACGCTGTGTCTGGGGCAGCGACTGGCCGCATCCCGATGCCACCAAGAAACTCAATCCGGTGGCGATGCCGGACAATGTGGCCTTGCTGAACCTTTTGGCGCATTGGGCGCCGGACGCCAAGCTGCGCCATCGCATCCTGGTGGAAAATCCAGAAAAGTTTTACGGCTTCGATTCTTCAAAGCGCCCGAAGGCGCTTTAATTCTATCCCCCCTCTGTCGCAGCTCGGGTTTGCTCCGCAAACACTTCGTTGCGCCACCTTCCCCCTTCCTGGCGCTTTGCGCTGAAGGGGGCAAGGGATCTTTCGGCGATGGATGGTCGTGGCTCGCGGAATGCAGCGCTCGAGATTCATTTCACCAGCATCGCCTCGTAAGCGGCCTCGATGCCTTTTCGGAAAGCCTCGCTGTCATACAGCGCGGTAGTCGTGCGGTTGCGTACCAGTTTTTCACGCGTGGTATTCAGCAGCGCGGGATTTTTCGCCAGCTCCAGCGCCAGGGCTTCGTAATCTTCCGGGCCTGTGGTCACCAGCTCCGGCATATCGATGGCTTTCAGCAGGCTTGCGGCGACCCGGCCATGAAAGGCCTTGCCGTAACAGGTGACGACCGGCAGCCCCGCCCACAGCGCATCGCTGCAGGTGGTGTGGGCATTGTAGGGCAGGGTATCCAGGAAAAGGTCCGCCAGCTGGTGCCGCGCCAGATGGTCATCCGGCGGCAGCTTGGAAGCGAACATCAACCGCGCAGGATCAACACCGCGTTTCTCGGCGTGGGCGCGCAGATTGTCGGCGGCGGGAGATTGCAGCAGCCACAGCACACTGCCTGGAACCTTTTGCAGCAGCCGCATCCAGATATCGAACACCGGCGCGGTGATCTTCCAGCTGTTGTTGAAACAGCAGAAAACAAAACTATCGGGGGGCAGCCCGGCTTGGGCACGCGACGGCGGCGGCGGCACAATCCGTGTCGCGTCATTGGCCTGATAGCAGCCCGACAGGTGAACAATCTTCTCACTGAAGTGAGGCTGTTGTTCGATGGGAAGCACGGTGCGGTCGGCCAGCACGATATCCATGAAGCTCGCGCCGGTGGTGCCGGGATAGACCAGGTAATTGACCTGCACCGGGGCGGGATGATGGCTGAAGATGCCCGGCCGGGCCCCATGGGTGTGCCCGTTTAGGTCCACCGCGATATCGATCTCACGGCTGCGCAGCAATTTGGCGACATCCAGATCGCTCAAGCCGCGCACTTCGTCGAAGCGGTCAAAGGCCGCCACCAGCCGTTTGCGCATCGCGCTATTGTCATCGGACCCGAAGGCAAAAGCGCTGACTTCAAACCGGCTGCGGTCGTGACGCTCAAACAGTTCTGCCATCAGTTGCGCAGTCGGATGTTGATGAAAATCCGCCGACAGATAGGCGAGGCGGATGCGGTCATGGCCATAGGGTTTGCCGCCGGACAATGGCGGCTGGCGCGGCGCGACGTGATGGACATAATTTTCGGCACAGCGCAGCAGCAGGGCCGCATCTTCTGTATAACCCATCAGGACGAAGGGCTGGATCAGCGCGCGGTTTGCCATGATGTCGCTTGTCAGCCGGGGCAACAGGACCGCCATGCCGTCCCAGTCGCACAGGATCGCGCGCATATGAGCCAGCCCGTTGAGCGCCAGGCGATGACCGGGTGCGGCGGCCAGGATATGCTCAAAGCAGGCCTGCGCCTGCGCCGGGCGATTTAGATCGCGTAGCACATGCGCCTTGATGAGCAGCGCTTCGGCGAAATCGGCTTGGATAGCCAGCGCGGTATCGGCAGCGGCGAGCGCCTGGTCCAGCAGCCTGAGATCGAACAGGGCGATAGCGCGGTTTGTCAGGGCGTTGATATGGCTTGGTGCAAGCGCGACGGCTCGCTCGTAACTCAAGAGCGCGTCTTGGTGCCGGCGCAGCCCGCGCAGGGCGGTACCGCGATTGTTCCACGCGCCGGGGACGTCGGCGCGCACCGCCACTGCCTTGTCGAAATCCGCCAAGGCTTCCGCAGCGCGATGGGTTTCCAGATACAGATTGCCGCGATTGAACAAAGCTTCGAAGAAATCGGGCTTTTGCGCAACAGCTTGGTCATATTGCGCCAGGGCTTCGGCATGGCGGCCCAGCCGCGCCAGCACATTGGCGTAATTCACCATCACTTCGGGCACGGCCGAGGCCGCCAGCAGCTCGCCATAGAGCCGCGCGGCCTCTACCAGATTGCCGCTGGTCTGCGCCTGCCGGGCCTGGTTGTAGAGCTGCAAGTCCATCAGCGCGCGGTGACCTTTTTCACATAGAATCGCAGAAAGGCATCGGCATCGGAATGCAGGCAGACCTGGGCATTGGGTGCGCCTTGTGTCTCCTTGGTGTTGCCGGCATCGTCCACGATAAGGTGCATCGGTGTCAGCGGGCACAAGGACGGATCGAGCAGCACTGCCAGTGTCATGGGATCATAGAGGATCGGCGTGGGCGAGCGGGTCGCGGCGCTCCATTCATAATAAAGCCCGGCCAGGATATTGGTCAGCATGCTGCCATGGGAGAACAAAGCGGTGCGGGCCACCTCGTGGAATTTGAGATTGGCGGTGGAATCAAGCGGCATCACCACAAGCGGCACACCGGAATTGAACAGCTTTTGCGCCGAAGCGATGTCGTTCTTGATATTCCATTCCGGATGCGGCGCGATCGGCGCCGCCAGGCCGTAAGGGTCCAGCAAGGGATGGACATTGCCGCCCATGATCACCACCCGCTTGAGCTTGCGGAACGAAGCGGCGTCCTTGTCGATCATCGCACCGACATTGGGCAATGGACCCACCGCCACCAACGTGATTTCGCCGGGATATTTGCGGGCCTGATCCAAGATGAAGTCCACCGCGGCGGGATGGGTCGCTTGGGCGAACCGCCCGCCTTCGGCATAGCGGCGCTGGGTGAATGCCGTCAGATTGACCTTGGCGGCCGCCCCCATGACGACGGGAATGTCAGTGCGGCCCAATTCGCCCAGCATGCGGTCGAACATCCGGGCGCGCGTCTGGGTATCGCCGAAACTGGCGGAAACTCCGACAATGTCGAACTCCGGACTGGATAACGCCAGGCCCAGGGCAAAGGCATCGTCGATATCGTCGCCGATGTCGCTGTCGATGATGATTTTTTCCCCGGCCTGTGCGGTGCCACAGGCAAAGATAAACGCCGCGGCAAGGACTCCAATAATTTTGCGCATTTTCCCCGCCCTGATACACTTGACGCCATGATGCCGGTTTTTAAGAGGAGAGGTCAAAGCTTCTTGCTCCGGCGTAAAGGGTTTTCCATGCGGGTCTGGTCTTTTTTTCTGTTTGCAATGATGCTTTCGACAAGCGCGATTGCCGCCGAGGAGCCGCTGGGTCCGGCCGCCAATACGGCTTTCCTGGCCGCCAACGCCCAAAAGCCCGGCACGCTTGTCCGTCCCAGCGGCCTGCAATACCGCATCCTGCGCAACGGGACCGGCAAGCGGCCCACCGGCAATGATATCGTCCGGCTGGCCTATGGCATTCGCCTGATCAACGGCACCCTGGTGGACAGCACCACGCCGGCTCTGCCCGCTACCCTGGTGATGAACAGCGTTGCCCTGGCAGGGCTGGCCGAGGCGCTGTCGCTGATGCATGCGGGCGATCGCTGGCAATTGGCTGTTCCCGCCAACCTGGCTTTTGGCGGACGCGGCGCGATGAATGGCGCTATCCCGCCCAATCAAACCCTGCTGCTGGATGTGAGTCTGGTATCGGTGTCTGCGCCCCAACCCGGCCAGTCGGTGAGCGAGAATCCGTTTTCGGTCTGGGGCAATGGCCGCGAGACCGGCGCGGCGCTTACCATCCGTCCCTAGCGAGCCCGCTTGGTTCGATGGGCCGCACGGCCCTTTGCGTCAGGAAGATTTCAGCCGGTAATGATTGACACCCCAGGACCGGCCATTGTTGAAGCCGAAACTCTCTGCGGTCGCCAGGAAGAACATGCGCCAACGCCGCCGCCAGACATTCGCCTCGTCGCCATAAACGCGGGTCAGAATGGGAGCGATGCGCGCCCGGTTGGCATCGAACAACGCCAACCACTGCAGCGCGGTGCGCCGGTAATGAAACCCGCTCCAGCGCCATTCCTCTTCGATAGTGAACAGGTCGGCGAATTGCCGGATCAATCCCTCTGTCGGCATGATGCCGCCGGTGAAGAAATATTGCCCCATCCAGTCTTCCGGATCGCGCCAGTCATAATAGGCCGGCCGGTGGCGGTGGGTGAAAATATGCAGAAACAGCCGCCCGTCGGGCTTCAGCCAAGTGCGAATGCGCGACAGCAGGGCATGCCAGTTGGCCATATGTTCGAACATCTCCACCGATACCACCCGGTCAAACAGGGTGTTGGTGGTGAAGTCGTTCATGTCGGCGGTGATGACATGGAGGTTGGTCAGGCCACGGGCGCGCGCCTGGGATTCGATATAGAGGCGCTGTGGGGCGGAATTGGACACCGAGGTGATGCGGGCGGTGGGGAATTTTTCCGCCATGGCGAGCGACAGCGAACCCCAGCCGCAGCCCAGCTCCAGAATCGCCTGCCCCTCGGCCAGACCGGCATGGGCCATGGTTTCTTTCAGTGCGATGGCCTCGGCCTCGCCCAGGCTTTCCTTGCCCGTGGGATATAGGCAACTGGAATATTTCCGGTGTGGTCCCAGGAAAAGGGTGAAGAATTCCGGCGGCAGCTCGTAATGCTGGCGGTTGGCGGCATCGGCATGTTCGGCAACCGGCCGCCCCACCATGGCGCGGGCGAAGGCCTGGTCGGTGTCCGGCGGGGTTAGCAGACTGTCATTGGCGGCGATCACCCGGCGCATCCCGGCCCGGATGATGAAATCCGGCAGGGGCCAGCGCTCGGCAAGGCTGGTGGCCGCGGTGGTGAATGACATTGCCTCTCTCCCGCGTGACATACGAAGCCGCAATTTGGATGGATCATTCCTTAAAAGAGGACGGCCGCAAGGGTCCCGGTCCTCGGGCGGCTGAACACAGGATGAACGCGCCACTCCGCCGCTATTCAGATTGGCGCCTTCATGATGCCGCCCGAACGAAAACCGGGGCCTGTCTTGAAAGAAAATATCCGCGCGGCGGCAATAGCGGTCCTCCTGGTGGTGGCAGGGCTATTTTGCTGGCAGGTGACAGCCCCAACGGACTGTCCCGCCATCCCGCAAACAAATGCATCCACCGGCGGGGCGCTTTTTCCTGGATGCGCCCAAGGCAGTCCCTACGGCGCCAATAGGGGCCTCTCGGCCATGCTGGCTCCGCTTTTTCGTTCCGCGGCGGCAGAACAGCGGCACCCTGAACTGCGGAGATAGAAGAGGACTAGCCCGGCGCCTGCATCTTCACGCCATAAAGGGTGTGGTGGGTGAGGATGAATAGGGTCCGCCTGTCAGCATCTCCGAACAATATCTGCAAAGGCCGCTCCGGCACATCGATCCGCCCGATCTCCTTGCCGGACGGGTCATAGACAAAAATCTGCCCGTTGGCGACGAAGACATTGCCCTTGCTGTCGCTGGTCACGCTTTCGCCGCCACGGCTGGCAAAAGGTTTCAGCGCCCCCAGGCTGCCGTCGGGATTGACGGTCGCGCCATAGGTGATGTCTTCGGATCCATTGCTGACATGGATGCGAGTGCCCGGCGCCGCCGTGATGAAGCCCAGGGTGCTGAGGTTGTCGGACCAGCGCCAACCGGTGAAATCGCTGCCCGGATAGATCTCGTTGGCGGGCTGCGGCCAGACTCGCACCGCCGGCAGCACCAGGCTGCCGTCGGGCGAAACATAATGCTGCGCCTTGGGCGCGGTGACATCCTCGGCGAACAGTTCGGCCAGGGTCTTGAAGCGATAGGTCCTGGGATCGAGCTGGTCGCGGAATTCGCCATTGACCCAATAATTCACGGGCACGACCATCACTGCGCCCGGGCGCGGCGCAGCGGCTTGCGGCTTGAGCACCGTGAGTTCGTCGGCGAAGGAGCCGGGCCGGAAAGCATAAACGCTGCTGTCCGCGCCCGCGGAGGATTGCACGATCAGATTGCCCGATTTGTCGATCGCCAGATTCACCGGATCCAGCGGACTGTCGCGCTCGATGGTCAAGCCTTCGGTTCTGGCCCAGCCGAAGATGCGCTGCTGCCAATGGTCGACAAAATAGACCTTGCCCTTGGCATCGACCGCGGCGCCGGAAATGGAATGAAAGCCGTCGGTGATTTTTTCCACAACCGCGCCCGGCGCGACTATAGCGGAACTGTTGCCGGGAGGCGGCGCCACCGAGGCACCCACGATATCGAGGGCGGCGAATTCGCGTTCCCGTGTCTCAATGCCGTGCGTCACATCCTGAATGGAATTCTCATAAGGATAGCGGCCGACACGCAGAAAGGTGCCGCAGCCCTTGTCATCGCAGACCGAATAGCCGCTCTCGCCGTTGATATGCACATTGCGGAAATGGATGTCGGAGGAATGGTACAGCCGGATCGCTGCCGGAAAGGTCTGATGGCTGCGGGTTACGCGATAGGCGTGAAAATTGGCGAACAGGATGTTCCTGGAATCCTTGAGTTCGATCGCCACCGCGTCCGGGCTGGAAGCGGATTCCTCTTCCGTCTGGGGCGCGAGGAATTCCCAATTCTCCACATGGTCGAGCTTGATTTCCGCGTACAGATGATGCTCGACGGAAATTTCATAGACCGTGCCCGGTGTCTTGGTGTTGGTGACATAGAAGCCCGATTGGGAATAGCTGCCGGGCGACCACACGCCCAGGAACGTCCCGCCGCCGCCATCCTTCACCCAGATGCTGGGATATTGGTGGCCCCAATGATCGATGCGCGAGGTGTTCTGAAGCCCGTTCTCCACCGCCTTGGTCGCTTCGGGCGCGATATAAGTGCCGCCGCCGCCCATGATCTGCAGATCGTCCATCAGGGAATCTTCGCCCGCCATCCATGAGACGGCCACGGCGCGCGGATTGACCCCGGTGGTGTAGATGCCAAGCCCGCTGATGATGTTGTGCCCGCCCTTGGGCGCCTCGAATAGCGGCTTGGGCGTGCCCACGCCCTGGAAGGCGGGGCTGCCATTGGGAATGTCGAATTGCGCGCCGCCGGGGTGCAGCCCGATCAATATCGTGTCGGGTTTGAGATGGATGGTGTCGCTGACGATATAAAAGCCGGTGGGAAAATAGAGCACCCGGTTGCCGTCCACCGCCTTCTGCAAGGCCGCGGTGTCGTCGGAGGCGCCATCGCCTTTCACGCCCAGGCTGCGGACATTGACCCATTCCTTGCTGGCGGGCAGCGGGCGAATGGCGCGGGGCAGCGGTTTGGGCAGGGAAGAGAGTTTTTCCGCGTCATACACCGTGCCGATTTTTCCCATTGCGCCTTGCGAGGGCAGGATCAGGCCATGGGTGAAATTCCTCACGCGATAGATCGCACCCTTGCCCTCCAAAGTCCGGCCGGATTCGCGGAACCGCGCGAAGGTGGGAACATTCTTCAGCACCGCGCCGACAAAGCCGATCTCGTTCAGATGATTGTCTTCCAGGCTGATCACGACCGCGGCCTTGGAAATATTCTCGAAGCGGCAGTCCTTCACCCACAACTGATCATAATAACCTTCATCGATATCGATGGCGGTGGGTGTGTTGCGGAAAGTGTCCCGCACCAGGGTGAGGCCGGCTTCATGCTCGCGGATCGCGGCTTCGCGCTGGCCCTCGAAGCTGGAATCGATCAGGGTGAATTGCCAGGCAGGCGAAGTTTTTTCCGTAAGAATGCCGTAGCGCCCGCCATGGAAATGCAGGTCCAACCCGACATTGCCGATCTGGGTCAGCGCCGCCAGGCCGGAGCCGGTCTGGAAGTCCATATGGGCAAGATAGCCGTGCTGGGCGACATGGAAACGCACGGCGATGGCGGCCTGATTGCCCTGGCCGATCTCGAAATCGATATTGAGCATCGAAGAATAGAATGTGCCGGAGTTGGCGTCGGAGATTTTGTCATTGAAAGGCACCCCGCCCTGCGGCGGCACGTTGGCAGGCCGCGCGCCCGGCTTCAACGCGCCCGGACCCGAGGCTGAGAACAGCACCATGTCGGCGACGCCGGTCTGGAAACCGGGGGTATTGTCGGCCAGTACAAAAACCGGCCGCGTCGCGCCATAGCCGATCAGCCGCACCGCATCCCACACATAGATAGTGTGGGTCAGCCGGTAGCGGCCCGAGGGCAGGAACACCGTGCCGCCCAATCGGGTGGTGGCGACCTTATCGATGGCGGCCTGGATCGCGGCGGTATCGTCAGTCTTGCCGTCGCCCTTGGCGCCCAGGTCTTGGACATAAGCCGCCCTGGGGTCATCGGGCCGGGTGGTGAAGACCGATGTTGTGGCGGCGAGGGCGGGGGCCGCCAGGAAGGCCGCCAAAAGGAGAACTGCGAAAAGAGATGCGCGTTTCATGACTTTCTCCGTCGGGCGGGCGCCACAGGGGCGCGTATAGGAATGCGGCGGCGAAGCCCGCGCAAGCAAAAAGCGCGAGAATGGCCGGGCGCGCCTTTGTCGGGCCAGGACTGGAGCGGCTCTGTCGGTGCTTTTTTAGGGTGCTGCTGAAAGACCTCAGTCCGGCTGTCCGGACTAGGCGCGGCCGTTACTGAAGCCTTGAAACGCGGTTTCTTTTGGACTCATCGAGATTGTCCGCGATTTCGGGCACGCCGAACCGAAGCAGGGAAGCGCGCTTTGCTGCCTCCTTGTCGCCGGTGGCGGCGGCATTGTCGTACCAATACAAAGCGCGTTGCGTGCTTTGAGCAACGCCTTCGCCCCGTTCGTAGAGAACCGCAAGATCGAATGCCGAATCCCGGTAGCCCAGGGATGCGGCCTTGTTGAACCAGTTCGCGGCCTCGACGGGATCTTTTTCAATCCCCGAACCGCTCACCAAAGCCACGGCCACGTTGTGCATCGCCTTGACATCGCCATTCAAGGCCGCCGCGGACATCCAGCGAAATCCGCTGCGGGGATCCGGTTTGATGCCGCTATTGTACAAGGTTCCGAGAATAAACTGGCCCAGCGGCTGGCCTTTGGATGCCGCCAATCCAGCCCATCCCACCGCGGCAACGGGGTCGGAAACGACGCCATCTCCCCGCAAGTAGGCCATTGCCAATTCAGCCTGGGCGCCGGCATCGCCTTTTTCCGCGCGGGCCGTCATGGCCCGGGCGGCCGGAGTCATCTGGTCGACAACGACAGCGCCTGTGGCATTGATGATGGTAATACCGGAGACGTGGGCCAGCGTTTCCGAAGCGGTGCCAAAGGATGTTCGTTTCGCCCGCGCGGTGCCGCCCACCGAGACAAGACCCACAATCAATCCCACGATCACGATCGCCGCGGCGCCGATCAGCGTCAGCATTGTGCTCGTCTGTTCGGACTTCTCGTATTGGATGTTGCTCTCGGCAGCTGTTTTCGCCAATGCGCGCGCATTGTCCAACATGCCTCGCACAATGTTCGGTGCAACCGGTTGCAAATCCGCAACGAGATTCTCAATGACCGGGGGGAGGGGCGTTTCCGGCGCTTCAATTATCCGCTCGGCTTCATGTCCCACGATAGCCAGGGGCGGAAGCTCGGGCAGCGGAGATGCAACCGGAAGGGCGTTCCTTGAGGGCTCTTCCTCACGCGAGGACGCGTAGCGGGCCTGTTCGGCGCTGACCGCGTCAATTCTCACTTCCAGCAAGGCAATCGCGCGCTGAAGCACGCGAAACCGGCGCTCGATCCAATTGTCGTCTTGCTGCACCGGCTCTGCCTCAGCGGGCGCAGGCTGTTCAGCAACTTCAGTGTTTTCCTGCGCCGCTCCTGTATCGGCGGGCGCCGGTGGTTCAATGATGATTTCCGTGTCTGGTGCGGCGAGTGGCGCGGTTTTGCTTTCCTGCGTCGGTTTTGCTTCGGCGGGCGCCGGTGGTTCGCCGATAACTTCCGTGTCCAGTGCGGCGATCAATGCCGCCTTGGTGGGAAAGATGCGGCGCAGCTGCGTTCTGCTGAGACGCGTTTTTTTGCAAAGGGCCGCGACCGTGAAGCTGCTGCCGTCTTTTTCTATCAAAGATCGCGCTGTCCTGAGCACGTCTTTCCGGCATGCCGCGTCATCCATAATCCGGAATCTTCCAGTCGTTAGGCGTTCCGCAATTTAGGGTGGTGACGCTTAATATCTGGCTAATTCAGCGTTAACAAAGTCTTTCCTTCCAAACGCACGCGATCCGAAAATCATGAGTTCCGTTGGAACGGCGGAAAATGTCAAACGACCGGAAAATCGCCGGCGGCCTAGAGAGCCGCCGCGCCTTGTTCGTCGATCAGAAACTGGGCCTCGGCGATGGCGATCGATTCAGCCTCGTGCGGAAGGGTTTCCAGGACGGCGTGCTTGCTATCTTTGACTTCCATCATTTCGCCGTTGAGGCGCCCAAAGGCAGCCACCCACAGTCCGTCGCGCGATTGCGTCGTGGAAATGGAATGGTCTTTGTAAATCGTCTGCCGGGTGCCGCGTATGGCCTGGCTTGGGCAAATCAATCGCGCTTGAAAGACGTCCCTGGTGATGGACGGCGCCGGTAGCCTGTCCAACTTGCTGGTGCTTTGCGGCCGCGCAGACGGCAGGGCGACTGGGCGAACCCCGCGGATACGGGATTTGCGTTGCGCCAGTCGAGAAATGGTTAAGCCCAGGCTTTTCACGGGAGGAACTCGCGGATGTCCAGCATCCCGCCGCAATCCTTGTGCCAGATGAACTGTCCCGCTTCCGGGCATTAAGGAAAAAGCGGTGCCCTGTTTCTTCTTCTAAATGCCGAAAAAGCCGGATTCTTCAACGTCACGCGGCCATCGTAAGCTGTGCCGAAATGATGAGCGCGCCAAGGGTTAAACCCATGCCCCCTGACGGTCAGAAGCGCACACTGACGGTTGTTCCTCCGCCGGGCGTATCGGAAATCCCCACCGTTGCGCTATGTACGGCGGCGATCTGGCGGACCAAGGTCAGGCCCACGCCGCTGCCGTGCCGCTTGGTGGTGTAGAAGGGCACGAAAATTTTCTCGCGCTGGTCCGGCGGAATGCCGGGGCCGTTGTCGGCTACCGTGATGAAGGGGCGTCCGGCCGCATCCTGCATTGCGGACAGGGTGATCTGCCCGGCAGGCTTGTCGCGAAGCGCATCCATGGCGTTGCGCATCAGGTTGATCAGGGCCTGGTCCAGCAGGTCGGCATCCACGGTGATTTCCAGAGTTTCCGGCTCGACGCGGGCGATCAGTTCGATATCGCGGGGCTTCAGCTCGTCGGCCAGCAGACGCTGCAGGCGCGTGAATGTGCGGCGCATCGGCACGATCTGGGCCTGCGCCACCATGCGGCGCGTCAGGCGGCGATGGTTCTGGACAAAGTTCAGCAGCCCATTGCTGCGCCGCGCCAGCGTGTCCAGCGCCTCGCGGGCATCTTCCAGTCCGGCGCGCGCCGGCGCGTCCGGCGCAAGCCGTACCAGGCTTTCCTCCAGCCGTTCCCGCGCGGTGCCAGCCAGGGACGAAATTGGGGTAAGGGAGTTCATCACCTCATGCGCCATCACCCGGATCACGCTCTGCCAGGCAACCAGTTCCTGGGCGGTGAGTTCGACCTCTATGTTCTGCAGCGAGATCAACCGGCGGCGGATGCCGCCCAGCACGACGTCGGTGGCCGCTGCCTTGAGCTGCAACGCGCTGGCGCCGCGTTCCATGCGCAAAATGGAGGATTCGCCGGGCTTCAGGGTGTCGAGTACCGTCGCGAAACTCATCCCGTAGCGCGCGAATTCGGCGGCGCTGTCGCATGGGCCCGCAAACAGCCGGCGCGCGGCCAGGTTCAATTGCTGAACGGCGCCGCGTTCGGTCACCGAGATCAGCGCGACCGGCATATGCGCCAGAAGAGTCTGCAGGTATTGCGACTGCTCTTCCCGCTCCACGCGGCCGCTGCGCAACTGTTCCAGCACACGCTCCATTGCCGTCCCCAGTGCGCCGAAACTTCTGTCGCGCGACAGAGCGAGGAAGCTGGCTGAGGTATCGTCGAAAGCGATGGCATCCAGAAAACGCGCAATTTCGCGGCCGGCGCGAGACGCGTAGCGGGTCAGGGCGACCACCTGGGTTATGGCTGCAGCGGCGCAGATACCCATGGTGACATACCAGTCGGTACTCACCACCATCCAGGCGAGCAGGGCCAGGATCGCCAGTAAACCCGCCACGCGCAGGAGGATGCCGCTCTGGAAGCCGCTAAAGGCCATACTTCTCCATCCGCCGGTACAGCGAGGCCCGGGTCAGCCCCAGCGCGTCCGCCGCGCGGCTCACATTGTTCTGGTGCCGCTCCAGCGCCCGGATGATGGCCGTTTTTTCGATCTCGTCCAGCGGTGAGACGCCGGATGGCGTTGCGTCGGCGCTGCGTCCGCTTTCCGCCAGCGGAAAATCCGCCACATCCAGCAATTCACCCTCGCTCAAGATCACCGCGCGCTCAACGGCGTGACGCAAGGCGCGTACATTGCCGGGCCAGGACCAGCCGCTCAACTTGTCTATCAGCGCCGCCGATAGCCGTTTGGACGGCAGGTTGTATTTCTGAGAATAGAGCGCGGCGTAATGTTCCAGCAGCAACGGGATATCTTCCGGCCGTTCGCGCAGGGGGGGCAAGGTGATCTCCACCGTATTGACGCGATAGAGCAGGTCCTGGCGGAACAAATTCTCGTCGGCCAGGCGGTCGCGGCTCAGATTGGTGGCGCAGACCAGGCGCACGTCGATCGGTTCCGGCTTCTCCGCGCCCACCGGCGCGACCTCCCGCCGTTCTAGCGCGGTGAGCAGCTTGCTCTGCAGCGCCAGGGGCACGTTGCCGATCTCATCCAGGAACAGCGTGCCGCCGGTCGCTGCCCGGAAATAGCCGGTACGGTCCTGCTTGGCATCGGTAAAGGAGCCACGGCGATGTCCGAACAGCTCGCTCTCGAACAGCTGCGGCGACAAAGCGCCTATGTCCACGCGCAGGAAGACCTCGCGGGCGCGCGACGACAGGCGGTGGATCTCGCGCGCCGCCAGTTCCTTGCCGGTGCCATTCTCGCCCAGGATCAGAACATTGGCGTCGGTGGGTGCGGTGCGCCGGATGGCGCCGAAGACGCGCAGCATGGCGGGCGAAGTGCCGATCATGCCGGATTCGCTGAGTGTCGCCGCCGCCAGCCCGTTGTTGCGCTGGCGCAGCTCGGAGGCTTCCAGCCGCGAACGCCGCAGGTTCAGCGCCGCCATCAGGGTCGCCAGCAGACGTTCATTCTCCCAAGGCTTGGTGACAAAGTCGGCAGCGCCTCTCTTCATGGCCTCGACCGCCAACTCGACATCGCCATGCGCCGTGATCATCACCACCACCGCGCCTGGATCTATCTCCAGCACCTCGGCCAGGCGCGCCATGCCTTCCTCGCCGCTGTCGGCCCCAGGCGTGAAGTTCATGTCCAGCAGCAGCACGTCAAAATTGCCCCGTTTGGCCAGGGTCGCCAGGTGGGCCGGATCGTTGAGGGTCTGGACGGCCGCGAAATGGCGTTTCAGCAGCAGGCGGGCGGCCTGCAGGATGTCTTCATTGTCGTCGACAACAAGAATACGGGCGTCTGAAGGTGTCATAGCGGACTGTTCGGAAACGGACAGGTGTCCGCTGGAGTGTACGCGCCCGGACAGGATTCGGCCAAGGTTCCAATTAAGACATTGATTATGTTGAATAAATAGTTGGCATTGGGCTTGCGAAGGGTAAGTCCATGGACAAGCCGATCGCCAGAAACGATCTCAAAAGCCGTCTGCTGCGGCTGGTGAAAACCGACCAGTCCGGGGCCGGCGTATCCGTTGCCGGCAGCGACGGCCAGGATCGGGTGATCGCTCAAAAGCCGCTGTGGAAGCGCTATTGGAAACATGCGGCGGTGGCGCTGGTGATCGGCGCGGGCGCGGTGTGGCTGCTGGCGGGCAAGGGCGGCAACGTCTATCGCGCGCCGCTGAGCCAATTGACCATCGGCACGGTGCACGAAGGTCCCTTTGAAGATTATATCGCCGTGCGCGGCGCCGTGGCGCCCTTCATCACCGCTTATCTCACCACCGACCAGGGCGGCACCGTCAAGCAGGTTCTGGTTGAGGACGGCGCCAAGGTGAAGGCCGGGCAAGTGCTGGTGGTGCTGTCCAATCCCGCGCTCCAGCTTCAGGTCGCGGCGCAGCAACTGACCTTTGAGCAGACCCGCCTGAAATACGCGCAGGACATGCTGAACATCGAGCATCAACTCAGCAAGCTGAAAGGCGATCTGGAACGCGACAAGATATTGCTGGACGGCAACGCCATCGCCCCCAGCACCTATCGGCAAGAGCAAGAGGAATATGATTACTATGTGAAGCTGCGTGCCGCGACCATCGCCAGCCAGGGTGTGGAACAAAAAGTGCGCTCCACCCAACTGACCGGCGACACCTCGGGCAAGACCGACATCGCCAATGCCGGGGTCGAAGCGCTGACCATTCGCGCGCCGATGGATGGGCAACTGACCGCCCTGGACGCAGAGGTGGGCCAGTCCAAGGCGCAAGGCGCGGTAATGGGCCAGGTGAACTCGGCTGACCGTTTCAAGCTGACCGCGCAAGTGGACGAATTCTATCTAGGCCATGTCACGGCGGGGCAGGATACTTTGTTCAATGTGGATGGCCGCGACTATCGCGCCCATGTCTCCAAGGTCTATCCGCAGGTCACCAACGGCACCTTCAAGTCGGATTTTTATTTCGATGGCGCCGCGCCCAGCGGCATCCATGTCGGGCAGGCCATCGATCTGAAGGTCGAATTGGGCGGGGCGACGCGCGCGGTGATGCTGCCCAACGGCCCCTTCTATCAGGACACGGGCGGCAACTGGGTGTTCGTGGTGACGCCCGATGGCAAGTCCGCGATCCGGCGCAATGTCCGCTTGGGCCGGCGCAATCCCGATTTCGTGGAAGTGGTGGAAGGGCTGAAGCCGGGCGAGAAGGCCATTGTCTCGGGCTACGAGGCCTATCTGAAAATGGACCGGGTCGAGTTCGATACCGGCAATAGAAATTTCTAACGGCGAGGACGCAATGATTTCATTCAAGCATCTGGCCAAGGTCTACCGCACCGATGAGGTGGAGACCACGGCGCTGCGCGACATCAATCTGGAGGTGGGCAAGGGCGAGTTCGTCGCGGTGATGGGCCCGTCGGGCTGCGGCAAGTCCACCTTCCTCAACATTGTCGGCATGCTGGATGGGCCCAGCGGCGGCGAATATTGGTTCGCCGGCCAGAATATCGCCGGCTATACGGAATCGCGCCTGGCAGAGCTGCGCAAAAGCGCCATCGGCTTTGTCTTCCAGAGCTTCAATCTGATCGACGAACTGAATGTGCAGGAAAATGTCGAGCTGGCCTTGCTCTATCATGGCGATGTGCCGGCGGGTGAGCGCAAGAAACGCGCCGCCGAGGCGCTGGAACGCATGAAGATCGGGCACCGCGCCCGCCACATGCCCTCGCAGCTATCGGGCGGCCAGCAGCAGCGCGTCGCCATCGCCCGCGCCGTGGTGGCCAGGCCCAAGCTGATCCTGGCGGATGAGCCCACCGGAAACCTGGATACGGTGAATGGCGAGGAAGTCATGCAGCTGCTGACCCAGTTGAACGACGAGGGCACCACCATCGTGATGGTCACCCACTCCCACAGTCACGCCCAATATGCCCACCGCATCGTCAACCTGCTGGACGGCGCTGTGGTGACCGAAAGCATCCGCCAAGTCCTTTGAGGTCCCCGTGATCGGCAATTACCTCACCGTCGCGCTCCGCAATATCGCCCGGCACAAGCTGTATAGCTTCATCAACATCGCCGGGCTGGCGGCGGGGCTGGCCTGCGTGATTTTCATCATGCTGTTCGTGCGGGACGAGCTGTCGTTCGATAAGTGGCTGCCGAATAGCGCTAACCTGTACCGCGTGGATGTGACGGCCTCGGTTCCCGGGAAACCATTTGACCATATCGCGCTGGCGCCGTTCCCGCTTCCGGCCTTCATGAAGGACCACTTGCCGGAAGTGACGGCCATGACGCGGCTGTGGCCGACACGCATGACGATCCAAATTGGCGATCGGCAGTTTCTGGAAGAGGTGAATGAAGCCGACGCTAACGTCTTCACGGTCCTCGGCCTGCCGCTGGTTTCGGGCGACCCCCGCCAGGTGCTGCAACGGCCGGAATCCATCGTGCTGTCGCAAGCGCTGGCGCGCAAATATTTCGGTGCTACCGACCCGGTCGGGCGCATTCTGGTGGTCAACTATCCCAGTTGTGACGATCAAAGAGTGAGTTGTCCGGAAACCGCTTCTTTGCGCGTCACCGGTGTAATGCGCGACGTGCCGTACAACACGCAGTTCAGGCTTCAAGCCGTCATTCCCCACACCTCGCCTGCCGACCGCATCGGCGAGCCGGGGAAAAAGGCGTGGTTCCATTTTAACGGTTTCGGCTATGTCCGCCTGTCGCCGGGCAGCGACTCGGCTGCGGTATCCGCCAAGCTGGGTCCCGTGATGGACCGGATGGTCGATCTCTTCGCCGAGACCGGCTTTCGCCGGCCGGCAAGCCAGATCTTGCAGGCGGAATTGGTGCGCTTCCGGGACGCGCATATGAGCAACCATTTTGGGGTTCGTGTGCCTCCGGGAAGCTGGGCGACGCTTTACGGGCTGGGGCTGGTCGGTTTGGTCATCTTGCTGGCGGCTTGCTTCAATTTCACCAATCTGGCCACGGCGCGGGCCATGATGCGGGCGCGCGAGATCGGCTTGCGTAAATGCGTCGGCGCCAGCCGGTACCAGGTCGCCGCCCAGTTCCTGGGCGAATCCGTGTTGATGGCGGCAGTAGCGCTCGTTTTTGCAATGGCGCTGGTCGAAATTCTACTGCCGGCCTATGACGGCTTCCTGCAGCGGCCGATCGCCCTGCATTATCTGCAAGACTGGCCGCTGCTGCTGATTATCGTTCTCGTCGCGGCAGCGGCAGGCCTGGTCAGCGGCATCTATCCCGCCCTGGTTCTGTCCGGCTTTCGTCCTATCACCGCCTTGCGCGGTAACCAGTCAGGACAGGCGGGTTCGGGCGGGCTACGTTCGGTGCTGGTGGTGCTGCAATTTGCGGTCTCCATCGCGTTGGCCATCGTTACCTTGGTGGTGTTTTCCCAAATCGGCTTTGCCCGCAACCAAGAGCTTGGCTTTCGGCGTGACAACATCCTGGTTGTCGCCACCGGGCGCATGACGCCGGAGGCGCGCGAAAGTTTCATGGCGCAGTTGCGCGCCTATCCCGGTATCGCCGCGGCCGCATCCTCGGGCGACACCCCCTTCTCCCAAAGTATGCGTATCGAGACTGTCCAGGTTCCGGGTCAGTCCGCAGAACTGACCCCTGAGCTGTTCCAGATCACGCCGGAATTCATCGATCTCTATCGCCTCAAGCTGGCGGCGGGCCGCCTGCTGTCGGACAAGCGCGGCGAGGATATTGTGATCAACGCGCCGGACGCCCACAATGACGGCCACAATATCCTGATCAATGAGGCGGCAGCCCGTTATCTTGGTTTCACTGTGCCGGGCGCGGTCGGCAAGGTCATCCGCCAGGGCGATCAGTTCAAGAACAGGCTGCACATCGTCGGTGTGCTGCGCGATGCTGGATTCAGGGGCGCGCGAAAGCCGGTCCAACCCACAATGTACTTCAACGACCGGAAATATTCCAACGTGGTTTCCGTGCGGCTTTCCGGCCGCGATGTTCAACGTGTAATCGCCTTCGTGGACAGCACCTGGCATCGCATGATGCCTTCCGCCGCGATCTCGCGTTCTTTCCTGGACGACAGTTTTGAGGATCTCTATCGCGCCGACGTGCGGCAGGGCGAGCTTTTCGCCACCTTTGTCGCCATCGCCATCGCGATCTCGGCTTTGGGCCTGTTCGGCTTGGCGGCCTTTACCACCGAACGGCGCACCAAGGAAATCGGTATCCGCAAGGTATTCGGGGCCCGGACGCGGGATGTGGCGATCCTGCTGCTGTGGCAGTTCTCCATTCCCGTTCTGATCGCCAATGTGATCGCCTGGCCCCTGGCTTGGTATTATCTGCACGGCTGGCTAGAAGGCTTCGCCTACCGCATCACCTTGAACCCGCTCTATTTTGCCACCGCCGGCCTGGCGGCCTTGCTGATCGCCTGGACCACCGTGCTCAGCCACGCCCTGCGCGTCGCCCGTTCCAACCCCATCCACGCCTTGCGCTACGAATAGGAGGAGGCTCGTTTGTTTCGCAACTATTTCGTCACCGCGCTGCGCAACATCGCCCGGCATAAGCTCCACAGCTTCATCAATATCGCGGGCCTGGCCGTCGGCCTGACCGCGGCTATCCTGATTGGTCTGTTTGTGCAGCAAGAGCTGTCTTTTGACACCTGGCTGCCGGGGAGCGAGCGGATCTACCGCATCGCGTTTCTGATCCATGTGCCGGGCCAGCCGGCGCGCGATGCCGGCGCGGCTTCCGCCCCGATCGGGCCCGCGGTGGTCCAGGAAGTGTCCGGGATTCAGGAGCAGACCCGCTTTCATGCCCGGAGCGCGACCATCGCGGTCGCCGACAAACATTACGCGCCGTGGATCAACGAGGTCGACGCCAACTTCTTTGCCATGATCCGGCTGCCCTTCATCGCGGGAAATCCGGCAACGGCGCTCGCCCGTCCGGACGGTGTCGTGCTGACCAGGACCGCCGCCATCCGGTATTTCGGCACGGATCATGCCATGGGAAGGTCGCTGCTGTTCGATCAAACGACCCCGCGCGTGGTGACCGGCATTTTGCGCGATCTTCCTTACAACACGCAATTTCAGGGCGACGTGTTCGTGCTCTATCCGCGCCCGCTTCCCAAAACCGCCGCCACGATTACGAACTTGGACCCCGACCGCTGGCTCACCATGGATGTTTCCAGTTACGTCCGCCTTGCGCCGGGCGTAGACCCGCAAGCTGTTGCCGGCCAGACCACCGCCGTGTTCCAGCGTCATTTGTCGCCTGCGTTCCTGTCCCGACTCGGTTCCGTGATTCACGGAAAGAAGAATGACGTGATCACGGCCAAGCTTGTTCCGTTCCAGGATGTGCATCTGACGCCCTACACCCAGGGCAGCGTCAAATCGCCCAGCAGCAGGACCCTGGTGTTCGGCTTTGCCGCCATCGCCGCCCTTGTGCTTCTGGTGGCCGGCGTCAATTTCACCAACCTGGCGACCGCCCGCGCATCCTTGCGCGCGCGGGAAGTCGCGCTGCGCAAGGTGCTAGGCGCGAGCAAGCGGCAGTTGGTCATGCAATTTGTTACCGAAGCTGTCCTGACCGCGTTATTGGCGCTCATCATCGCTTTCGCGGCTACGGAATTGCTGTTGCCGCTATATAGCGGCTTCCTGGGACACACGGTAAAGCTCGATTACTTGGACAATTGGCCATTCGTCGCCGCGATGATCGCCATAGCGGGGATGACGGGACTGGTCGGCGGCATCTATCCGGCCTTCATCCTGTCGAGCTTCCGCCCAGGGCGTGTTTTGCATTCCAAGTCTGCCGGCGCCGCAAGCACCGGCATGATGCGCACGATCCTGGTGGTGTTCCAGTTCGCGGTTTCTATCGGTCTGGCCATCGCGGCCGCGGTCATCTTCACCCAGATACGCTTCGCCAGTCACCTTGATCTCGGCTTCGACCGCGACAACATCGTGATGGTGCACTTGAATGGAGCTGGTCTTTCCCCGGCGTCGATGGAAAGCATGCGCGGAGAGATTTCGGCTCTCCCTGGCGTGGCCGGTGTCGCCATATCGGACAAGGTGCCCGGGAGCGACGCTTCGCCCGCGAACGTCGTCCGTATCGCGGCGACGGGCGCCAGCATACAGGTCATGAACTATTCCGTGTCGCCCGAGTTCGCCGCCATCTATGGCGTCAAGCTGGAGGCCGGCCGCTTCCTGTCGCGAGACCGCGGCACAGACCTGCATCACGGCGCACAACCGGAAGGTGGTCGCAATGTGGTTATTGACGATTACGCAGCGCGCGCCTTTGGCTATACGCCGGACAGCGCCGTCGGCAAGACGATTGACCTCATCGGCGGACGCGTGACCATCGTCGGCGTGGTGCACAACATCCTGTTCGCCGGCGCCCAGGCCGTACAGGTCTCGCCGACGGTCTTCTACACCGATCCGGATTTGTACTACGAGATGTCGGTGCGGCTGAAGGCGGGCCAGGTTCCGAAAACATTGGCAGCGATTAACCGCATCTGGCAGCGCTATGTTCCCGCCCGGCCCATCCGCAGCAAGTTCGTCGAAGAAAGCGTTGGGCAGTTCTATGCCGATAGCGAACGCCAAGGCGCGCTGCTCAGCATTTTTGTCATCCTGGCAGTCTTCATCGCCTCGCTGGGACTGTTCGGCCTGGCCGCGTTCGTCGTCGAACGCCGAACCAAGGAGATCGGCATCCGCAAGATCATGGGCGCCAAGACGGGGGATATCATCCGTCTGCTGCTATGGCAGTTCTCGATCCCTGTCCTGCTGGCCAATGTGATCGCCTGGCCGGTCGCTTATTACTGCTTACGCCAATGGCTTGAAGGTTACGCCTACCGTGTCAGCTTGAATCCTGGTTACTTTGTTGCAGCGGGCTTCACAGCGCTCTGCATCGCCTGGCTTACCGTCCTTGCTCACGCCTTGCGCGTCGCCCGCGCCAATCCCATCCACGCCTTGCGTTACGAATAGGAGCCCCCATGTTCCGCAATTATCTTGTCATCGCGCTGCGCAACATCGTCCGCCACAAGCTGTACAGCGTCATCAATATCGCCGGACTGGCGGTAGGGTTGGCTTGCGCCATCCTGATCATGTTGTTCGTGCGCGATGAGCTGTCTTATGATGGCTGGATACCGGGCAGCGACAAACTCTATCGCGTGGAAACGACGTTCCATGTCCCCGGCCGCTCCGACATTGTGACGGCCCAGACCACCATGCCGCTGACGGTGGCTATGCGTGATGCCATTCCGGAAGTCACCAGCCAGACGCGCCTTGCTCAAGAACGCATGACCATGAAGGTCGGCGACAAACAGTTTTCCGAAGCCGTCGGCACAGTAGATCCCAATTTCCTCCAGGTCATTCCACTGCCGCTGGTGTCCGGCGATCCGCGCACGGCCCTGTCGCGGCCGGAGTCGATTCTGGTTTCCGAGCGTATCGCCCGGAAATATTTTGGCGATGCCGATCCCGTCGGCAAGACCATGAGCACCGGCCATGGCGGCTGCGGCGAGGATACCGTCTGCGCCAACACCCAGGTGATACTTAAAGTCGTTGGGGTGATGCGCGATCTGCCTCACAACACGCAAATGGATTTCGACTTTCTGATGCCGAATACCTCACTGGCGGACCGTTTGTCCCAGGAGTCCAAGAAAAACTGGCTTTCCAATAGCGGCACTTATGCCTTTGTTACCCTGGCGCCGGGTGCCGATATCGCCACGGTGGTTGGGAAACTCAAGCCGATCCTGGATCGATCGATTGATATTTCGCGCTTCACCAACGTCAAGATTCCAGGCAGCCGCATTCTTGAGGCGCGGCTGACACCGTTCACCAAGGCCCATCTCACCACCGACCGTTTCGGCGCCATGAAGCCGCCCGGAAGCATGACCACGCTCTATGGCATCGGCGTAATCGGCGCTTTGATCCTGTTGGTTGCCTGCATCAATTTTATGAACCTGGCAACGGCGCGCGCCACCATGCGGGCGCGCGAGATCAGCTTGCGCAAGACATTGGGCGCCACGCGCGAGCAGTTGGTCGTGCAGTTCCTGGGCGAATCCGTGTTGATGGCCTTGCTGGCCCTGGTCGTGGCGTTGGCGCTGGTGGAGATGGTGCTGCCGGCATTCGATGGCTTCCTGGGCGTGCCGCTGGCGATCCATTACCTGCAGGACTGGCCCTTCAGCCTTGGCGTGGTGGCTATCGCCATCGCGGCTGGATTGGTCGGAGGTATCTATCCCGCACTCGTGCTGTCGGGTTTTCGACCAGCCTCAGTGCTGCGCGCCAACCAGTCGGGCAATTCCGGTTCGGGGCGCCTGCGGTTGGTGCTGGTGGTGCTGCAATTCGCGGTCTCGATCGGGCTGGGAATCGCCGCCATCGTGGTGTTCCAGCAAATCGACTTCGCCCGTCATGTCGATCTGGGCTTCCGCCGCGACAATATCGTGATCACCGGCACCGCCGGGCGGCTGTCGCCGGAGGGTGTCCAAAGCTTTGTGCGAACTCTGGAAAAGGGCCCCGGCGTCCTAGGCGTCGCGTCATCCACTTCGACTCCCTTCAGTGGCGACAATGATGTGCTGCCGACCCAAAGGCCGGGAGACCCGCAATTTTTGTCCCCCACCAATTTCGCAGTCTCGCCCGATTATTTCAGCCTCTACGGCATCAAAATCCTGGCGGGCCGTGCGCTCTCCGACAAGCGCGCCGATGATGTGTTCTATTCCCTGGACGAGGAAAATTACGCCGCGCGCAACGAAGGCCACAATGTCATGGTCAATGCCTCGTTGGCCAAGGCGCTGGGTTATACGCCGGCCGACATCATCGGAAAGACCTTCATTTTCGGAAGGTCGCATATGCGGGTGGTGGGGGTCGCCGCTGACATGCTGGCCAATGGTGTGCGAACTCCGGTGGTGCAGACCGTCTTCCGCTATTCGCCCAAAGCAACGGGCGGGCTGTCCATCCGCATCCAGGCGGGGCGTACCCAGGAAGCTATGGCTTATATCGAAAAGGTCACCCGCTCTTTCGTGCCAAATGTCGCCATGCAGCACAGTTTCCTGGACGACAGTTACGAGAAGCTTTATCAGGCCGACAGGAAACAGGGCACGATCTTCGCCGTCTTTGTCGGCATTGCGATTTTCATCGCCTGCCTGGGTCTGTTCGGGTTGGCGGCCTTCACGGCGGCACGGCGCACCCGGGAAATCGGCATCCGCAAGGTGTTCGGGGCGCGCGACCGCGACGTGGTGCTGTTGCTGCTGTGGCAGTTCTCCCTGCCCATCCTGATTGCGAATCTGATCGCCTGGCCTATCGCCTGGTATTATCTGCACGACTGGCTCAACGGCTTTGCCTATCGCATTACCCTGAACCCGCTTTATTTCGTCGGGGTGGGCGTGGCCGCGCTGGCGATCGGATGGGTGACGATCCTAAGCCATGCCCTGCGGGTCGCCCGCGCCAACCCCATCCACGCCTTGCGCTACGAATAGGAGGTCCATTTGTTTCAGAACTATCTCGTTACCGCGCTGCGTAATCTGGTTCGGCACAAGCTCTACAGCTTCATCAATATCGCCGGACTCACGGTCGGGCTCACTTGCGCCATCTTCATTATTCTATTCGTGCGCGACCAGCTTTCCTATGACCGCTGGATTCCGGGCACGGAGAATCTCTATCGCGTGGAAGTAACATTCAACCTGCCGGGCAAGCCGCCCAGCCTGAATGCCAGAACACCTTTCCCCGCCGCCCAAGCGATGCTGGACCAGATTCCGGAAGTTCAAGCGCGGACCCGGCTGGTGCGCCGGCCAACCACCGTGCTGATCGGAAACCGGCAATTTCCGGAGAATGTGGACATTGTCGATCCAAACTTCCTGCAGGTGATCAAGCTGCCCTTGGCGGCCGGCGCCCCTGCCTTGGTCTTTGCCAAGCCGGAATCGGCGGTCGTTTCCGAAGCCACCGCGCGCAAATATTTTGGCGATCAATCGCCGATCGGAAAGACCGTTACGATCAGCGGACAGAAGTGCGACGACAGCTATCAGAATTGCCAGCCCCAGCAGCAGACGCTGGTCGTCACCGGCGTCCTGCGCGATCTGCCACACAATACCCAACTCAAGGCCGAGTTGTTGATTCCCAACACCTCTGTCGCCTCTGGGGTCAACCAGGAGATGCGGGAGAATTGGCTCTTTACGTCGAGTTGGGGCTATGTCCGCCTGGTCCCGGGTGCGGATCCGGGCGCCGTCACGGCGAAATTGCGGACCATTATCGATCGCATGGTTGATCCCTCCAAGCGGTTGAATATCCGCAAGCGTGGCAGCGAAGTATTGACGCCCCAACTCACGCATTTTGCCGATGTCCATCTTTCGACAGACCAGTCTGGGGGTATGACGCCGGCGGGAAGCTGGGCCATGGTTTATGGCTTTTCCGCTATCGCCGCGTTGATCCTGCTGATCGCCTGCTTCAATTTCACCAATCTGGCAACCGCCCGCGCCATGTTGCGCGCCCGCGAAATCGCCTTGCGCAAGGTGGTGGGAGCCAAACGCGTTCAACTGATCGTCCAGTTTCTGGGCGAGGCCTTGGTGACAGCCGGCGTGGCGCTGGTTTTTGCGATAGCGCTTGTCGAAATCTTGTTGCCGGTATTCGACCAGATTCTCAGCCTGCCCCTCGAAGTTCATTATTTGCGGGACTGGAAACTGCTTGTCTTCATCATCGCTGTAGGCGGGGGGGCAGGTCTGCTCAGCGGCGCCTATCCCGCGCTGGTGCTTTCAGCCTTCCGCCCGGCCGCGGCCATGCGGGCGAGCAGCGGCGCCGGGCAAGGCGCCGGCCTGACGCGGACCATACTGGTGGTGCTGCAATTTGCGGTCTCTATCGGCCTTGGCATCGCCGCGGCCGTGATCTTTGCCCAAATATCCTTCTCCCGGAATGTGGATCTCGGTTTTCGGACGAACGCAGTTGTGGACGTGAACACCAATGGCGTTCCACCCGCCACGATTGACAGTCTGGCGCAGCGTTTGCGTGCCAGCCCGGATATCGTCAATGTCGCCACCTCCTTTGCGGTGCCTTTCAGTGATGATCACAATCGCATTTCCGCCCACGCGCCCGGCGCGACCTCCAGCGAGGACTTCGCGCTGGTCCCGGCCAGCCCCGATTTTATGCAGCTTTACGGCATAAGGCTGCTGGCGGGGCGGCTGTTGTCGGAACAGCATGGCGCAGACGGGGTTTTACCCGATCAGTTGCAGGGCAAGAACGTTCAGCCCCTCAACGTCCTGATCAATGCCACCGCGGCCCGCCGGATGGGCTATTCGGCGCAAGCCGCGGTCGGCAAAACCCTGACCATGGATGTGATGGGCGGCGCCAATGTTACCATCGTGGGCGTGGTGGCGGACGTCAAACAGGATGGTCCCAAAAACCCTGTCGATGGCACCATGTACATGTATTGGCGGTCGTTCCCCCTTGGCCATCTTTCGGTGCGGCTCCGCGATGGCCGCGAACAGGAGGCCCTCGCCTTCATCGACCAGACCTGGCATGCCTTCGCACCCGGCGCGGCCATCCGGCGGCATTTCCTGGACGACGACTACAACAAGCAATTTCTGGCGGATGAACGCCAGGGCACGTTGTTCGGCATCTTTGTCGGCATCGCTATCTTCATCGCCTGCCTGGGGCTGTTCGGGCTCGCCGCTTTCACTGTCGGCCGCCGCACCAAGGAGATCGGTATCCGCAAGGTATTCGGCGCGCGCGTCCGCGACGTGGTCTTTCTGCTTCTATGGCAGTTCTCCATTCCGGTGCTGATCGCCAATGCCGTCGCCTGGCCGGTTGCCTGGTATTATCTGCACGACTGGTTGCAAGGCTTTGCCTATCGCATCACGCTCAGCCCCGTCTATTTCCTGGGCGCGGGGGCAATCGCGCTGGTGATTGCCTGGGCCACCGTCTTTGTCCATGCCCGCCGGGTGGCAGGCGCCAATCCCATTCATGCCTTGCGCTATGAATAAAGCAGCCGCCATACCGCTTTTGGCCTTGCTGCTCGCCGGCTGCGCCACGCCGGTGCCGCAGGCGCTGTCGCCGCAGCTGGTGCCCAGGACGTTCACCGGGCCCGTCGCCAGCGACGCCAAACTCTGGCCCGAACCGGCTTGGTGGCAAGGCTTCGGCGATGCGCAGATGACGGCGCTGGTGCAGCAGGCACAGGACGGCAACCGTGATATCGCCATCGCGGCGGCGCGGGTGATGCAGGCTGAAGCGCAATCCACCATCCAGCGCTCAGCTTTGTTCCCGCAGATCGGCGGGCAGGGCGACGCCCAGCGCGGTGGCTGCAGCGGCCAGAGCTGCCAGCAGTTCCGCAAGGGGAACGCGTTCAGCCTTACGTTCAACGCCAGCTATGAGCTGGATTTCTGGGGCCTGGCGCGGGACAATTTGCGCGCCGCCAATGAGCAGCTGAAGGCGGCGCGCTTCGCCCAGCAATCGGTGGCGCTGACCGTTACCGCCAATGTCGCCAGTCAGTATCTCAATGTCCTGGCCATCCGCCGCCGCATCGCCATTGCCAACGAGAACATTGCCGCGATCAACACCATCCTGCAGGTGATCCAGCTGCGGGTGAAGGCGGGCGCGACGTCCCATCTCGACTTGGCGCGGGAACAGGCGCAGCTGGAGTCCGTCCAGTCGTCGCTGCCGGCGCTGGAAACACTTGAGAAGCAGTCGCTGTATTCACTGGCGGTGTTGCTGGGCCGCCCGCCGGAAGGCTTTGACGTTACCTCCGCCGATCTCGACAAAATTCTGCCCCCGGTCGTGGGCGCCGGCCTGCCGTCGGAGCTTTTGCTCCGCCGGCCTGACATCGCCCAGGCCGAAGCCAATCTCGCCAGTGCCCATGCCAATGTGGATGCAGCTCGCGCCGCTTTCTTGCCGCAGATTTCACTCACCGGTTCAGGCGGCTTCCTCAGCACCGCCATCGGCACGCTGCTGCAGGGCTCCAATTTCGGCTACGGCTATGGCGCGCAGCTTTTGCAAACCATTTTCGACGGCGGCAAGCTGGCGGGGCAGAAGGACTTGGCGGAGGCGACGCAGAAGGAGTTCGTCGCCGCCTATCAAAGCGCCGCGCTCAACGCCTATGCCGATGTGGAGTTCGCGCTGACCCAGGTCGCCAACAGCGGGCGGGCGGAAAGCCATCTGCGCCAGCTGATCATAGCCGCGCAAGAAGCATTTGAAATTTCCCAGCTGCAATATCGCCAAGGCGCCGCCGACTTGCTCACGGTTCTGCAAGCGCAGTTGACCTTGTTCTCGGCGCAGGACCAGTTGGTGCAGACGACCTTGGCCAATCGCCAGGCCGCCATTCACTTGTATGAGGCGCTGGGCGGCGGTTGGGTGGAAAGCCCCGAAGATCGCACGCAGATTGCCGAAAGCGAAACTGTCCGCTAACGCTGGAACTCGCTCCCCCGTGGCTCCCCGGAGTGAAGGCAAGTGGAAAACAACCAGAAGCGGTGCTTAACGGCGCAGATGATCGAGCGCATCGGACTGCCCGACCAAGGGCGCCTCGAAATAGCCGACGCCGTAGCGCCGGGCCTGATCCTCCGCGTAACTGAGCGCGGCGTGAAATCCTTCAGCGTGATCTACAGGGTGCCAGGTGAGTGCGGTGTCAGCGTCCATGGCCGCGCGCTCGCGAGCCGCCAGCACCGCATCACCTGGGGTCGAACCCCACCGCTGCCTCTCAAGGACGCGCGGGACCGGCGCTAGCTACCCCGCAGCAAGCCACCCTGGGCACCGACCCCCCCGCAGGAAAGGAACTGGAGCACGCGGTCCGACACACCAACACGGGAGGCCGCCAAGTAGCGCTACTTGGACCAGCACGCCAAGCCCAACCTGCGCAACTGGAAGACGCTGCAGAACACGCTCGACCTCCATGTCCTTCCGGAATGGGCAACGGCCCCCTGCGCGACATCCGCCGGTCGGACGTCCATGCGCTGTTGGATAGGTGCGTAATGACGCTATTTAACCAACGGACTTTCACCCGCGTCAGGTGTAAAATACCAAAGGCCCAGAAACGGGAGGGGAGGGCGCGCCGTCATCGCCGATTCAGTGATTAACCGTTTGGACGAACGGCCCTTGTTTAATCACGAGTTAGGCTCATAGTGCGGATCTAGCCGGGGGGCTAACCGATGCCGCCGCGCTTTATTCATGTCGCGCGCTCATAGGTCCCCTTTTGAACTCGGGCCATGGCGAAATCGAATGAGCAAAGAGATGAGGGCATTTCGTGCAAGGTTCCGTTACGCGAAATTATCTAGCCGATGAAACTCCTTCCTCACGAGTCGCTTGAGCTAAGAGTTGCGGCGCAAAATTTTGTGCTCGCCTTTGTGTTTTTCACCCTCGTAACCGTCGTGCTGTTCGCGCCTGTGTTGCCCCATCTGTCAAGCCAGTTGCTTGGCCCACCCGAGGACAACTTCGTCGACCTTTGGAATCTTTGGTACACCACAGTCGCCGCCGATACCCGGCACTTTTTCGATACAGACCTACTTGGCTTTCCCGAGGGTCAGTCGCTGATCATGAATGCCTTTGCCTGGCCGCAAGTCGCTGTGATCGCGGTGTTGACAAAATTTGTGGGCACTGAACACGCCACCCTCGTACTTCTCCAGAATATTTTGCGGCTGGTCTCTTTTCCCATGGCTGGAGCCTCAGCGTTTATTCTGATTCACCAAATGACTGGTAATCGAGTGGGTGGGCTCGTCGGCGCGTTTGTATTCGCCTTTAGTCCTTGGCATGTCGGCGAGGCGTTACACCACGCCAATGTGTCTGAAATCGGATACATCGCGCTTTTCGTCTTTGCCTATCTCGAGGCGCTCGAGAATCGAAGCAAGGTATGGCTGTTCATAGCTGTCCTGGCCTGGGTGTTGGCATCGCTCTCCATGTTGTACTTCCTATTCTATCTCGCGTTCTTCATGATTTTTCACGCAAGCTTTGCTTGGGTTCATGATCACCAGCGCCCACAGGGCTGGAGCGTAAAAGTGCCGTTGATAACGACCAGCGCCACACTTGTACTTCTCTTGCCCCTGCTGGTGCCGATGTTGCTAGCGTCGACTGAAAAAGGCGCCTATCTAGGCGGCTGGAATACCTTTGTGATGGACTTAAGCGCATTCTTCTTGCCGCCGCCCACACACCTACTTGGCGCATGGACGGGCCCCTATTTCGACAATTTTATAAATTTCCCCTGGGAAGGTGCGGCATATATCGGCATCGCCAACCTCGCACTTCTTGCAGTGCTTTTCATTCCCTTCAGGGATAGAAAAATTTCACTTATCCGTTATGTGGTCTGCGGTTTTGCAATTTTCGCGTTGCTTTCTTTAGGCCTCCAGTTGCACATCGCCGGCTACAACACGCTGCTGCCGCTGCCCGATTTTCTCCTGTGGAAAACTCCGATGCTGGCAAACCTGCGCGCGCCCTCCCGCTTCTTCGTCATGGCATCGCTCTTTCTCGCAATCGGTGTAGGGTATGCGGTGTCGCTGATCACACAGCGATTCCCAAAAAGATACGCTCAGTGCTTATTGGCTTTCGCCATCGTGCTGATTGTCGTTGATTTTTGGCCCGCACGGATCCCGATGAGTGATTCAGAGTGCCCGCCTGAATTCGCCATCATGCGCGACGATCCTGAAAAGGGCTTCGGAGTGTTGACCGTTCCCCTGAACTATACCGCAGGCGACTGGGCCATGTTCGGCCAGACCTGCCATCACAGGCCCATCGTCCAATTTAACCTCTCTCGCGTGCTTCGACCTAGCCTAGTCAATCGCCTCGAACAGCGCGACATGGCACGTCAAAAGCAACAGCTAATCCATACCCGGGTCAAATACATCGTTCTCATTCCTCAACGCCGAGGGACCATTTTGCACGATCCCGTGGACGCGCGGTCAGCTCCCTATTTTGCGATGTATCAGGCTCTAGTCCGGCGACCGATGTTTGCAATCCTCAAAGTTTATTGATGCGGATTGATCGCATGGCGAGAATTGTAGATCCTTTCATATCTCTGATCGTCCTCGGTTTGACGAGGTATCTGCAATTGGCCCGCTTTTCCAAACCCTGATACAGTCAGATTGGTTTTGAACTCGCCATGAAAGATGGGTGCAATGACCGATAATGCCGCAAGGCATGCAACGATGCTCGCGATACCGACCCTGCTCTTCTCGGAACGTGGCGCTATCTAAGACTCGTATTGGCACTTGCACTTGTAGTACGAATGTTCTTGTGCCTGGGATTGGTTGATGAGAGGCTTTTCCCATGAAAATAAGGTGGAATGATCCGGGCCGGCATTACGTGCTGGCCGGAGCGGCGAGCAACTATTTGGCGGTGGCCCACTTTTGGCGTAGCCTTCGGCTGCGAGCGAAATCAGAAGGTGGGGACTCCGGACTAAAATTAAGGGCCAGGTATTCCGTGAGAAATCGTGCATGGGCGTTTCTGTTCGTGAGACCGAGACATGGATAGAACCGAGGATCCATTCATAAGCTTAATTGTCCCCGTCTTTAACGAAGAGGCCACCATCGGCCCTTTTCTTAAAACAGTGACGCCTATATTGGCGGAGACAGGCTGCAAATTCGAAATCGCCTTTGTCAATGACGGAAGCCGTGACAACACCTTAGCTGCGCTTCGTGCAGCTAAGGCGGACAATGAATCCATCACGATTCTTTCGCTGTCACGAAATTTTGGCAAGGAAGCCGCGATGACGGCGGGCCTCGATCATGCTCAAGGAGATGTCGTAATCTTGATCGATGTCGATCTACAGGACCCGCCAGAACTGATTACAGAATTTGTCGCGCGCTGGCGTTCTGGCGCGGATGTCGTTTATGGAACGCGAAGCTCACGTGATACAGACGGTATGATAAAGCGCGCGAGCGCAATCGCCTTTTATAGGCTGTTCAATTTTCTATCTCCAACCAAACTGCCGTTCAATGCAGGAGATTATCGGCTGTTGGATCGCCGCGTTGTCAATGAAATAAAGACCTTGAGAGAGCGCAATCGTTTCATGAAGGGGCTAATGGTCTGGCCTGGTTTTCGTATGGAAGGTGTGGAATTCGCGCGGCAGCTGCGAGCTGCGGGCAACACAAGTTGGAATTACTGGAAACTCTGGAACTTCGCGCTGGACGGCATTACGAGTTTCACGACAATGCCGCTTCGCCTCTGGCTTTACGTTGGAGGTAGTATCTCGTTCTTTTCATTTCTATACGCGGCCTTCATCGTCATTCATTTTATGATTACTGGAGGCGACGTGCCGGGCTACCCTTCTTTGATGGTGGCAATAATGTTTTTTGGCGGTTTGCAGCTTTTTTCCATTGGTCTTGTGGGCGAATATGTTGGCCGCATTCTCAACGAGACAAAAGCGCGTCCTATCTACATCATCGATTCGATCGAATAAGGGCGGGTATGGATCTTAAGGAAGAACAAATCCTCGGAGACCAGGTTAGCTCTCATTGGTATTATCGAGCAAAAGCGTCGGCCCTTCTGCAAGACTTGCGAGGCAAAACGCCCAGGCACGTCTTAGACGTGGGGGCAGGATCCGGTTTTTTTTCTCGCATGTTATTGAAAGAAACGGGCGCCGAGCGCGCTACATGCGTTGATATCGGCTATGGCCAAGAAAATGATGAGATATGGAACGGTAAACCGATTGCATTTCGCAGGTCTCTCGGCAAATGCCAAGCCGATCTTGTCCTTGCGATGGATGTTATCGAGCATGTCTCGAACGACAGGGACCTTATTCGTACCTACATCAATCTCGTTGAGCCCGGAACGCGTTTCATCTTTTCTGTGCCCGCCTTCAATTTTCTATGGAGCGCTCACGACGTATTTCTAGAGCATCACCGGCGATATACCTTGCGTAGTCTGTACGCAACCATACGCGACAGTGGGTTAATGGTTGATTGGGGCCATTACTATTATGGTACTGTATTTCCCCTAGCGGCCAGTATCCGCCTCGTCGAGCGGTTAAAGGGCACGCGGAGTGTCGAGCCCAAGAGCCAGCTTCAGCAGCATAGCGGATTCGTAAATGCCACTCTCTCTGCAGTACTGGCGGCGGAGCGCCCCATTATGCGCTTCAACAAGTTATTTGGCCTTACGGTTTTCGCCGGAGCACACAAGCCATAAATTGCCACAGCGTGGGCCGATTGTGATTACGCGGATGTATAACTGTTCCCCCGTTTCGGATATTAAACGCCGCCCGGATGACTGTGGCCGCCAAATCTTAGCGGCGACATCCTGCAAGGAGGCGCGTCCATCGATATTTAGAGGCGCAATCCGCTATGACTGAGCGGCATGGGGCGGCAAAGGTCCACGGACTAACAACGATTAGTCATTCCGTTTCACGAATTCGAGAATGTCCGCTTTTGGCGCAAAGCGGACATTCAGGGTTGTCGTTCCCCGAGGGCTCCCCGGAAGCTGGCCCCAAAAGGCCGCCTCGCTAAATCTTTGTCCTGGTGAGGGGTATGGTGGGCGCGATAGGGATTGAACCTATGACCCCTCCCGTGTGAAGGGAGTGCTCTCCCGCTGAGCTACGCGCCCGCCTTCAGGCGGAGGGGCTGGGCTATAAGGGACAGCGGTCCGGCCCGTCAAGTCGGTGGTCCCAGATCCGCATTCAGCGCCTCGCTGCGAGGCGCGGCATGGACTGATCGCTTAAGCTCTGGCCCGCGCGCGCCAAGGCCGCGTACATCTGCACGACCGTCAAGGGCGGCAAAAGCCGGCGCGAAAGTTCGGCATTGCCGGCCAGGGGGGAGGTCTCGGCAAAACTCACTGTTTCCACGCCGGGCGCGGGCTGGGCCAACACGCCCGGTGCCAGCAAAATCGCCAGGAAGAAAAATGCCTGCCCTTTCATGCGGACAGATTAACGCACTCGGCGGCCTTGCGGTCTAGAGCAACCCCAATTCGCGCAAGGCCTGGGGCAATTGCGCGAATTCGTCCAGCACCATATCCGCGCCCAGATCCGCCGCCGGCACGGGGGTGAAGCCATAGGACATCAGGATGCAGGGCGCGCCCGCGGCCCGCGCGGTGTTGAGGTCGGTTATAGAGTCCCCGATCATCACCGATGTGCCGGCACCTTCTTGGCTGGAGATATCCGCGACCACATCATGAAAAATCCGCGGATCGGGTTTGGTATAGGGCTTGCGGCCCGCGCCATAGACGGCGGCGAAAACGCCATCCAAGTCCAATTTCGGCATGAGCAGGTCGGTGAGTTCCTGGGGCTTGTTGGTCAGCACGCCCAGCCGGGCCCCTTGTCCACTCAGTGCCGCCAAGGTCTCGGCCACCCGGGGAAACAGCCTTGTGCCGTCGGCGATATGGCTGCGGTAATGGGCCAGGAATATCTCAATCAGGGGGGGTAATTCCGCCTGGGTCACGGCTGCGCCGCTGGCCTCCATGGCCTGGGTGATCAGCGCCACAGCCCCGAAACCCACCATATGGCGCAAATGGTCCAGGTCCAGCCGGGGCCGTCCCCGGGCGGCCAGGACCGCATTGGTGGCGCCCAAAAGGTCTGGGGCGGTATCGGCCAGGGTGCCATCCAGGTCGAATATCAGGGTGGGGTGGGCTTGAGGCATGAATTAAGGAATCGTCCCTAGAATTGAGGCAATATACCGTCGTAAATCGTCACTTCATCTTTTTCTCTCAAGGCCCTACCGGAAACGCCCATGTCGAAGGCCGCCATTATCCTCGCTGCCGGTCAAGGCACACGGATGAAGTCCGCACTGCCCAAGGTCCTGCACAAGGTGGCGGGTTTGCCGCTACTGGGGCATGTCATTGCCGCCCTGAAGGGGGCCGGGGTGGAGCGGATAGTGGTCGTGACCTCGGCGGTGGGCGAGGAAGTTCGCAGCTTCGCCAGGGCGCAGGGCGCGGAATGCGCTATCCAGCACGAGCAGCTTGGCACCGGTCATGCTGCGGCCAGCGCCCAGGGCGCTCTGGCGGATTTTTCCGGCACCTTGTTGATCGTCAATGGCGACATGCCTTTGGTCACCAGCGAAACCATACAGGAATGCCTGAAAGCGCAGAGCCGCACCGGGTTAGCGCTGCTGGCTTTCGAGGCTGCCGATCCGGGCGCTTACGGCCGGGTGTTGCTGAGACCGGATGGCCACCTCAACCGGATTGTCGAATTCAAGGACGCGGTAGGCTCCGAACGGGCCGTAACCTTGTGCAATGCGGGCTGCTATGCCGCCGATGCGCAGAAATTCTTCCGCTGGGCCGCCGCGCTCAAAAACAACAATGCCCAAAAGGAATATTACCTTACCGATGTGCCTCAACTGGCGCGCATTGACGGGGTTCCCTGCGCCATTGCCCTGGCGGACGAAGTTTCGGTTCTGGGAGTCAACAGCCGCGCCGAGCTGGCGCATGCCGAAGACAAGTTCCAGGACCGCGTCCGCGCCCGGTTGCTCGGGGATGGCGTCACCATGACCGCGCCGCAGACTGTGTTCTTTTCTTATGACACGGTGGTGGGGAATGACGTGGAGATCGAACCCTTTGTGGTGTTCGGTCCCGGCGTGACCATCAGTCCGGGCGCGCGGCTGCGCAGCCATTCGCATCTGGAAGGCGCCACGGTGGCGGGCGGCGCGATCATCGGACCTTTCGCGCGTCTCAGGCCGGGCGCGCAGATTGGCGAAGGCGCCCATATCGGCAATTTTGTGGAAGTGAAGAACACAGTGATCGAAAAAGGCGCCAAGGCCAATCATCTCACCTATCTGGGCGATGCCAGGGTGGGCGCGGGCGCCAATATCGGCGCCGGCACCATCACCTGCAATTATGACGGTTTCACCAAGGCGAAAACCGATATCGGCGCGGGCGCCTTTATCGGCTCCGACACCTCCCTGGTGGCGCCGGTCAAGGTCGGCGACGGTGCGATCACGGCGGCCGGCTCGGTGATCACCCAGGATGTCGCGGCGGACGCATTGGCGATTGCCCGCGGCGCGCAAACGGAAAAACTCGGCTGGGCGCGGGACTTCCGCGAACGGCAGGCGTCCAAGAAGAATTCGGAGAGCAAGTAATGTGCGGCATTGTCGGCATCGCGGGAACACGGGACGTTGCGCCCATTATTCTGGAAGCACTCAAGCGCCTGGAATATCGCGGCTACGACTCCGCCGGCATCGCCACCTTGGATCACGGCGCCATTGACCGCCGCCGTTCGCCCGGCAAGCTGGGCAAGCTGGGCGCAGTGCTGGAGCATAAGCCGCTGCACGGCCATACCGGCATCGGCCATACCCGCTGGGCGACCCATGGCGCACCCACCGAAGCCAATGCCCATCCCCATGCCACCGCGCAGGTCGCCATCGTCCATAACGGCATCATCGAGAATTTCCGCGAGCTCAAGGCCGAACTGACCGCCAAGGGGCACAAATTCGAATCCGAGACCGACAGCGAAACCGCCGCGCATCTTATTACCCAGCTGATGAGCGAGGGGTTGGCCCCCGACGCGGCGGCCAAGGCGGCGGTGGCGCGCCTGACCGGCGCTTATTCCATCGCCATGATCTTCAAGGGCCATGATGGCCTGCTGGTAGGCGCCCGCCGGGGCGCGCCGTTGGCGGTAGGTTATGCCGAAACAGAAGCCTATATCGGCTCCGACGCTTTTGCGCTGGCGCCTTTCACCAACCGCGTCTCCTATCTGGAAGAAGGCGATGTGGTGGTGATCCGGGGGGCCGAGGTCGCGATCTTCGACGCCCAGGGCCGTCCCGCCAATCGCGAGATCAAGATCACTTCGGCTTCCGCCGCTTTGGTCGACAAGGCGGGCCATTCCCATTTCATGGCCAAGGAAATCCATGAACAGCCGGAAGTGGTCAGCCATACCCTGGCGCATTACCTGGATCCGGCAGGTCCGGTTGTGCGCCGCCAGGGCAAGGGCCTGCAGGGCACCCTGGCCAGGGCATCGCGCCTGACCATTTCGGCCTGCGGCACGGCTTATTACGCCGGCATGGTGGGCAAATACTGGTTCGAGAAGCTGGGCCGCATAGCGGTGGAAATCGATGTGGCGTCGGAATTGCGCTACCGCAATCCGGTCTATCCCGAAGGCGGGGTGGCGCTGTTTGTCTCGCAATCGGGCGAGACCGCCGACACCTTGGCGGCGCTGCGCGACGCCAAAACCCAGGGCCAGAAAACCATCGCGGTGGTGAATGTGGCCGAATCCAGCATCGCGCGTGAGGCCGACATTGTGCTGCCGACCTATGCCGGCCCCGAGATCGGTGTCGCCTCGACCAAGGCCTTCACCTGCCAGTTGGCGGCGCTGGCGTCCTTTGCCATCACGGCGGGGGTTGTGCGCGGCAATTTGAGCGAGGTGGACGAGAGGAAGCTTTGCGCCTCGCTGCTGGAGACGCCGCGCCACATGGCGGAATTCCTCAAGCAGGAACTGGCGGTCAGACAGGTGGCCGAGGAAATCGCCAAGGCGCGCGACGTTCTTTATATGGGCCGGGGCGCCAGCTATCCGCTGGCCCTGGAAGGCGCGCTGAAGCTCAAGGAAATTTCCTACATCCATGCCGAAGGCTATGCCGCCGGAGAGATGAAGCACGGTCCCATCGCCTTGATAGACGAGGCGGTGCCGATCATCGTCATCGCCCCCCATGACGTGCATTTCGAAAAGACCATTTCCAATATGCAGGAAGTGATGGCGCGGGGCGGCAAGGTGCTGCTGATTTCGGATCGTGACGGCATCGCCAAGGCGGGCAAGGTCTGGGCTTCGATCGAGGTGCCCAAGACCAACGCCTTCATCACGCCTTTGCTCTATGCCCTGCCGGTGCAGCTGCTGGCCTATTATGCGGCGATCGCAAAGGGCACGGACGTGGACCAGCCGAGGAATCTGGCGAAGAGCGTGACGGTCGAGTAGCTTCAATCTCTGAGGAAGGCTCATGAGACGATTGTTGCTGGTCACAGTATCAATGCTTGCAACAGCTTCCGTCGCTGCCTTTGGCTATGACCTTTCCCTGCCTGTCCCCTATATCGGTACACCACCGTCGCATGTCGCACGCTGGATACGAATCATTTGGGGCGGCGATATGAACCACCCGATTATTCCGGTGTACTTCCTGACCGAAGAGCGCGGGGCTCCCCAAGGGGCCGTTACAAGATATATTGTTCTTAAGCCTCAGGAGTATGAATCATTAGCGCGGTTCACGCATTCCATTCGATGCTCGGTTGAACGTGTCAGTGCCAAATCTCCCCGTCCCAACTCTATCGTGGCGCAGGAATTTTTAGGGAAATCGGTTCGCGATCTCTGCGTTTTTCCCATTAGCGCGGGTTGCCAATATCTTTTTGGGATAGCGAAGTTGCAAGGGATTGATTGGTCGCAAAAGGATACTTTCCCGATTTACCAGTTTGAAGCGGAGCTCGGCTGTAAAGGGCGTCTCACCGAGTCGCATGATGCCAAAGGGCACCGTCCATAGTCACAACGCTCGGCTCTGGTGAAAGCGAGATTTTCGAGTATCTTCCCGCCATGACCGACCAGAACGCCCTCAAACGCGCCGTCGCCGCCAAAGCCTTGGATTATGTCCGGCCCGGCATGAAGCTGGGTTTGGGCTCCGGCTCCACTGCCGAGATTTTTGTCGAATTGCTGGCGGCGCATCCGTCCGCCAAAAGCCTGACCTGTGTTCCCACCTCGGAAAAGACCGCTGCCCTGGCCCGCAAGCTGGGCCTGACCCTGGCCGAGCTGGACGATACCGCGCCGCTGGACCTGACCATTGACGGGGCCGACGAAGCCGACCGCGACCTCAACCTGATCAAGGGCGGTGGCGGCATGCTGTTGCGGGAAAAAATCGTCGCTGCGGCTTCGCGCAAGATGGTGGTGATCGCCGATGCGTCCAAGCTGGTGGCAAAGTTGGGCAAATATCCCCTGCCGGTGGAAGTGGTGGCGTTCGGGCATAAATCCACTGCGGCGCGGCTGGGCGCGGCGCTGGCCGCCGCCGGTTACGCCAGCTTGCCCATGACGCTGCGCCAGCGCGACGGCGCGGTCTTCAAGACCGACAGCGGCAATGTGATCTATGACATTGCTTTTGGTGTGATCCAGGACGTACCCAAGCTGGCCATCGCTATCAGCACGGTTCCGGGCATAGTGGAGCATGGATTGTTCATCGGCATCGCCACCACCCTGCTGCTGGCGGGGCCCGGCGGTATCGATGTTATCGAAAAAAGAAAATAAACGGCCAGAAGCTACGGATCGGGCGCGAGACCTGGTCCGCACGTTCCGGCGTCACGGCCAGCACATAACGTCCGCCGCCGGCTGCACAGCTTGAGCCTTGCCAATCCGAACAGGTCAGGGTCCCATCCTTGGCGGCGCGTATGGCCGCTTTTGTTCCGGCCAGCGCCCCCATCATGTCGCGCGCCATCTCATAAGATTGGGTGAAATAGCTGTGCCCGGCGGGATCGCCCGGCGCCCAGCTCGCATCCACCACATCCACTGCGCCATAGCCCGCACCATATTGCAGATTGCGAAGTGGCACGCGCCCGGCGCGGGGCACGCCGCCATGCACGCTTTCCGATGTGATCAGCGCGCTGTCATTGTCCGAGGCGTAGATGGTGGTGCGCGTCACGCATCCGCCAGCCCGCTTGAGCAGATGGCCGAAATCGTCATTGTCCTTTTCGGCGCTGACATCGGCCGCCGCCAGGATCATCTGGTCCACCGCATTGTGTTGCTGCTCGCACAAGGATCCCGCCGCGCCCAGCGCCATGCGCGCCCCCATACTGTGGGCGATCACCTCCACGCGCAGACCCGCCACGTTCAGCGCGCGCAGCAGCGCGGTCAGGTCCGGCACGGCATAGCCGCTGCGTTCGATATCGGCGGCATAGCGGTCGAACTTGCCCTCGCTGCTCCAACCGAACATCAGCGTGGCGCAGCGCCATTGGGTGTCCAGCGCCAGCTGACCCGCGCGCAGCAAAGAGGTGGCGAAGGTGGCGTTGTAGCCATGGATCACCAGCAGCACGCTGCTGCAATTCATCGCGCGGGCGGCCTCCCGGATACGCCGGGCAAAGGCTGCCAGTGCCTCACTGTTGTCGCAGCCTTCCATGGCCACTGGCGGGTTTTGGCCGGGCATGGCGATGGCGGGAATGGTGACCTCGGTACGGCCGCAGTGCAGCGCCGCTCCCCAATGCAGATTGAAGCTCGCGCCTTGCGGCTCGCGGTCGGTGGCGAAGAACACCGCGCGCGTCGCGGCCGTGTCGCGGAGCCAGACGGAATTGACGGGTTCAGGGCGCAGCGAATTTGACAAGGTGCAGCCGCCCAGCAGCGCGCACATGCACAAGGCCAGGATACCGCGCCAGATTTGCTCTTTCATCCACCCCCGCATTGTCGCCGAACCCCGGCTCGGCTAAAGGCTTATAGCGCAAGTGCGAGACTGCGGCATGACGAAATACGACTATGACCTTTTCGTGATCGGCGGCGGCTCCGGCGGCGTGCGCGCCAGCCGCATGGCGGCGCTGGCTGGTGCCCGGGTGGCGCTGGCCGAGGAATGGCGGATGGGCGGCACTTGCGTCATCCGCGGCTGCATTCCCAAGAAGCTGCTGGTCTATGCCAGCCAGTTTTCCGAGAATGTCATGGACGCCGCCGGCTATGGCTGGGATTTCGGCCAGGCGCGCTTCGACTGGCCGACCCTGATCGCCAACAAGGACCGCGAGATCGCCCGGCTGGAGGGTCTTTACACCGCCAATGTCGAGAAAGCCGGGGTCACGATCTTTCAGGATCGCGCGGTGTTCGAAGACCCGCATACGCTGCTGCTGCTCAATTCCGGCAAGCGCATCACGACGGAAAAGATCCTGATCGCCACCGGCAATCGCCCGACACGGGAGATGGGCACAAGCCATGTCATTCCCGGCGGTGATCTCTGCATTACCTCCGACGAAGCCTTTCATCTCAAGGAACTGCCCAAACGCATCCTGATCGCGGGGGGCGGCTATATCGCCCTGGAATTCGCGCACATCTTTCATGGCTTGGGTAGTCATGTGTCGCTGGTTTACCGCGGCGACAAGCCCTTGCGCGGTTTTGACGACGACATGCGGGACGCGCTCTGCGGGTCCATGCAGCAGCGGGGACTGGAAGTGTTGCTGGGCTGCGAATTCGCCAAGGTGGAAAAGCGGGGCGCCAGCCTGCACGCCGAAACCAACAAGGGCGCGGTGATCGAATGCGATCAGATCATGCTGGCGATCGGCCGCATGCCCAACACAATGGCGCTGCATGTGGAGAAGGCCGGTGTGGAATTGGGCATGCGCGGCGAGGTCAAGGTGGATGAATTTTCCGCCACATCGGCGCCGCATATCTACGCGGTGGGCGATGTCACCGACCGGGTCCAGTTGACTCCGGTGGCGATCCACGAGGCCATGTGCTTTGTCGAGACCGCCTTCAAGAACAATCCCACCCGCCCCGATCACCTCCATGTTCCCAGCGCGGTGTTCACCACACCGGAATTGGCGGCGGTGGGCTTGAGTGAGGCCAAGGCATTGGCCAAGGGACATGCCATCGACGTCTACAAGTCCACGTTCAAGCCGCTGTTGCACACTTTGGGCGGCCGCCCCGTGCGGACCCTGATCAAGCTGATTGTGGACGCCAAGACCGACAAGGTGCTGGGCTGTCACATCTTTGGCGACCATGCCTCCGAGATCATCCAGATCGTGGCGGTGTGCCTGAAAATGGGCGCCACCAAACAGGATTTCGACGGCACCATGGCGCTGCATCCCACCGCGGCCGAGGAGCTGGTGACCATGCGGACCAAGGCTTACAGCAAGAGGCCGGACGAGCAGGGGACGTAAGTCACTGCTGAAACAGGGATTTTTGTGCCCCTTGCGCAGTTCACCCCGGGATAGGGCGGTGCTGGTATATTCAGTCCCAATCTCTTATATCCACGCCCCTATCGGTGGAGTTTTAGACCGTGGCCCAGACCTGGACCCCGCAAAGTTGGCAGGAAAAACCCGCCCGTCAGATGCCGGACTATCCGGACAAGGCGGCGCTGGACCGCGTCTTGGGACAGCTCAGGACCCATCCGCCGCTGGTGTTCGCGGGCGAGGCCCGCAATCTGCAGGCCTCGCTGGGCCAGGTCGCGGAAGGCAAGGCTTTCCTGCTGCAGGGCGGGGATTGCGCCGAGAGTTTTGCCGAATTCCATCCCGACAATATCCGCGACACCTTCCGCGTGCTGCTGCAGATGGCGGTGGTGCTGACCTTCGCTGCCGGGGTGCCGGTGGTGAAAGTGGGCCGCATCGCGGGCCAGTTCGCCAAGCCGCGCTCCGACGATTTCGAAACCCAGAATGGCGTGACCTTGCCGTCCTATCGCGGCGACAACATTAATGGCGGCGAGTTCACATCCGAGGCGCGCATTCCCGATCCGCAGCGCTTGATGCAGGCCACCGCCCAATCGGCCGCGACCTTGAATCTGTTGCGCGCCTTTGCCCAAGGCGGTTATGCCGACCTGCACAATGTCCATCGTTGGATGTTGGGCTTCATCACGGACTCGCCGGCCGGCGAACAGTATAAAGGTCTCGCCCAGCGCATTTCCGAAACGCTTGAATTCATGGCGGCCTGCGGCATCACCTCGGATTCTGTGCCGCAGTTGCGCGGCACGGACTTCTACACCTCGCATGAAGCGCTGCTGCTGCCCTATGAGCAGGCGATGACGCGGGTCGATTCCACCAGCGGCGACTGGTACGACACCAGCGCCCATATGCTGTGGATCGGCGACCGCACCCGCCAGATCGACGGTGCCCATGTCGAATTCATGCGCGGCATCAAGAATCCCATCGGCCTGAAATGCGGACCTAGCCTGGAGCCGGACGATCTGCTGCGCCTGATCGCGGCGTTGAACCCGCAGAATATTCCCGGCCGCCTGACCCTGATCGCCCGTTTCGGCGCCGACAAGATTGCTGAGAAGCTTCCCGTGCTGATCCGCGCGGTGAAGCGCGAAGGCGTCAAGGTCGTGTGGTCGTCAGATCCCATGCATGGCAACACCATCAAGCTCCAGTCGGGCTACAAGACGCGGCCTGTCGAGCGCGTGCTGGAGGAGGTGCGTAGCTTTTTTGCCATTCACCGGGCCGAGGGCACCCATGCCGGCGGCGTGCATTTCGAAATGACCGGGCAGAACGTCACCGAATGCCTGGGCGGCGCCCAGGGATTGAAGGAAATCGACCTGCAGGATCGCTATCAGACGGCTTGCGATCCACGCCTCAATGCCAGCCAGGCGCTGGAACTGGCCTTCCTGATCGCGCAAGGCATTCGCGACGAGCGGATGAAGCTTGCCGGCGTGAAGAGCGGCGCGCTTAGCGCCTGAGCATGGGCATAGCGCGTCTCCTCGCCAAGGGCTGGATCGTTTTCTGCCTGTTCGCGGCCGCCCATGCTTTGCGCCTCAATCTGCTGCAGGGCCAATCGCTGGAATCCATATTGCCCGGCATCGCCATATGCGTGCTGTTGTTCATTGCCATGGGTCTGTTGTTCGTGGGCGGATTTGGCGTCTCGGCCGGTCATTTTGGAGAGCCATGGCTTAGCCGGTTCCGGCCGCATCATCTGATCCCCGGATTCGACGAGGCGGTGTTCATGCTCTTCGTGGTCCTGAGTTTCCTGAACCAGGCGTTTTTCGCGCCCGCCAATATGGATCGCTATACGGTGGGCCATCTGCCCGATCCGATTTTTCGTGCCGTGGACGAGTTGCAGGCCGCGATCTATTTTGTGGTGCCGGGCCAGCGGGCACTGGTTTCCGCGCTGGAGAGCTGCACCATGGATGGCGGGCGGGTGTTTGCGGCCGCATTTGCCTGGCTTTTGGCCGCCATCTATCTCGCCAGCGCGGCGTCGCGGTTGAAACTCCAGGCCGGATTGATCCGCCTGGAAGCCGGCGACCGTCCCCAGATATTGGGGCCGACCTTGCGCGCCTTCCTGTTTGGAATCGCAGCGGTGGTGAGTATCCAGTTCCTGTTTGTCGGTTCCGCCTACCCCTGGCTCCATTGCAGCGCGTTTGCCGACGTCACCGGTGCGCTGCTGATCGGGCTGGCGCCATTGATGCTGGCATACCTGATCGTCGCCGCTTTGGCCTCGCTGCTGGCTTCGGCACCGGATAATACCAAGTAATATCAGCGGCTTACATGGTAACAAGCCGCAACATTTCTTTGCTGGCGGCCTGCCTTGAGGCGGTTCCTTATAGCGGTCTCTTTCGTTCGAGGGTTCCCAATTTTGTTTCTGCGTCGCCGCGTGCCGGAAAATGGACCGCTGAAGGCTGCCGTTATCGGCGCCGGTGTGTTCGGCCATCATCATGCGACCAAATACAAGAGCTTGAGTCACGCCGGAAAAGACGTGGAACTCTTCGCCATTGCCGATCCCAACGCCGACATGCGGGCCAAGGCCAAGGCCCATCATGGTTGCTCTGTTGTCGCCGATTGGCGGGAACTGCTGGGTAAAGTCGATCTGGTCAGCATCTGTTCCCCTGCCGTCACCCATGCCGAAATGGTGCGCGATTTTCTGAATGCCGGCGCCCATGTGCTGGTGGAAAAGCCGATCGCCACCACCATGCAGGAGGCGTCCGAGCTGGTGGAGCTGTCGCGCAAGACCGGCATGATCCTGTCCGTCGGCCACCAGGAACGCTTTGTTTTCGCGCGCACCGGATTGCTGGATCACCGGGAAATCCCGCTGGAAATCACGTGCTGGCGCCAGGGCCCCTGGACTGGGCGCGGCGACGATGTCTCGGTGGTGCTGGATTTGATGATCCACGATCTCGATCTGGTGCATACTCTGGTGCCCGGCGCAGTGGTGGATGTGCGGGCCGAAGGCCTGATCGAATATGGCCCCCATGCCGACGAAGTTTTTGCCTTGCTGCGTTTTGCGGGCGGCACCATCGCCAAGCTTGAGACCAGCCGTGTCGCCACCGAGCGCAAGCGCGGGCTGCGCGCCGTTTATGCCGATGGCGTGGTGGAAATCGATTTTCTCTCCCGCAATGTTCACAACACCACGCCGCGCCCGCTGGGCGCCCTGGAACTGGGCGATCCGTTGGGCGAGTCGGTCGCAGGTTTCATCGCCGCCGCCCGGGCGGGGGTTGATGCCCTGGTGACGCCCGAACAGGCGGCGCAGGCGCTGGAAACCGCGCTTTGGATCGAGGAAGCCTCGGGCGTGGCGGTGCCTCTGCGGGCGACGCAGAACCGTGTTGCGGCAGGCCGCCGCTAGTACCTCACCCCTGCAGCCTGTAGAAAACGGTCATGCCTGATCGTTATCGCATCGCCCTGGCCCAATTGAACCCTGTGATGGGCGACATCGCCGGCAATCTGGCGCGCGCCCGCGCCGCCCGCGCGCAAGCCGGCAAAGCCGACGTCATCCTGTTTTCCGAACTCTTCATCGTCGGCTATTCGCCCGAGGATCTGGTGCTCAAACCCGCCTTGCAGGAAGACGCCCGCGCCGCGGTCGAGGCATTGGCGCGCGATACCGAAGATGTCGGTCCCGCCATCTTGATGGGCGCGCCCTGGGCGGAAGATGGCAAGCTCTACAATGCCGTGCTGCTGCTGGATGGCGGCAAGATCGCGGGCAAGAGCTTCAAGGTCGATCTGCCCAATTACGGTGTGTTCGACGAGAAGCGGGTGTTCGTGCCCGGGCCCTCGCCAAAACCGCTTCTGGTGCGCGGCGTGCAGCTGGGCATTCCGATCTGCGAGGATATCTGGAAACAGGAGGTCACCGCTTGCCTAGTTGAGAGCGGCGCGGAGATTCTCTGCGTGCCCAACGGTTCGCCCTTCGAAGCCGGCAAGGAAGATGTGCGGCTGGAACTCGCCGCCAGCCGGGTGCGGGAATCCGGCCTGCCGCTGATCTATCTCAACCAGTTGGGCGGGCAGGACGAGGTGGTCTATGACGGCGCGTCCTTTGTGCTGAATGCGGACGGCGCCATCGCCGCGGCGCTGCCGGGCTGGGAGGAACAGGTCACGGTTACCGAATGGGCGCGTGAGGCGGATGGAAAATGGATTTGTGCGCCGGGCGGCAGGTTTGTGGCGGAAGACCGTTCGTCCCAGGTCTATCACGCCATGATGCTGGCGCTGCGCGACTATGTGAACAAGAACCGCTTTCCCGGCGTGGTGCTGGGCCTGTCGGGCGGCATCGACTCCGCGCTCTCGGCGGCGGTGGCGGTGGATGCGTTGGGGGCGGCGCGGGTGCGCTGCGTGATGCTGCCCTCGCGCTATACCAGCTTTGAAAGCCTGGAGGACGCCGATGCCTGCGCCCGCCTGCTGGGCGTGCCTTACGAGACTATCGAGATCGAGCGCGCGGTCGCGGCCATGGGCGAAACATTGGCGGCGCCTTTTGCCGGAACCCAAACCGGCATCACGGAAGAAAACATCCAGTCGCGCCTGCGCGGCGTGATTCTGATGGCGATCTCCAACAAATTCGGGCCGATGGTGCTGACCACCGGCAACAAGAGCGAGATGAGCGTGGGCTACGCCACTCTCTATGGCGATATGTGCGGCGGCTATAATGTATTGAAGGACATTTATAAAACGGAGGTGTTTCGACTTTCCCATTGGCGCAACGCCAATTCCCCGGCCGGTGCGCTGGGGCCGCAGGGCCGTGTTATCCCGGAGCGTATTATCGAAAAGCCCCCCACCGCCGAATTGCGCGCCAACCAGACCGACCAGGATTCCCTGCCGCCTTACGATGTTCTGGACGGGATTCTGGAATGCCTGGTGGAGCGCGAATGCAGTTTCGAGGATACGGTGGCGCGGGGCTATGATCCGGCCACGGTCAGCCGGGTGGAGCATCTTTTGTATATTTCCGAATATAAGCGCCGCCAGGCGCCGCCGGGGGTGAAGATCAGCAGCCGCAATTTCGGCCGCGACCGGCGCTATCCCATCACCAATGCCTTCCGGGATGCGCGCTAATGACTGTCGTCCGTTTCGCGCCATCTCCCACTGGTTTGCTGCATGTCGGCAATGCCCGCACCGCCTTGCTCAACTGGCTGTTCGCCAAAAAGCTGGGCGGAAAATTCCTGCTACGCATCGACGATACCGACGCGGCGCGGTCCACCAAGGCCTTTGAAGAAGCGATCTATCGCGACCTCAGCTGGCTTGGCCTGACGCATGACGGCACCGACCGCCAGATCAACCGGCTGGCGATCTACAGCACGGCTTTCTACAAGCTGCAGGCGGCGGGCCGCATCTATCCCTGTTTCGAGACCGAGGCCGAGCTGGAGCGCCAGCGCTCCCTGCTGGCGGCGCGCAAATTACCGCCGGTCTATAACCGCGCCTCGCTGGAACCGGCCAACAAGGCCAAGTGGGAAGCCGAGGGCCGCAAACCGCACTGGCGCTTCCTGCTGTCGCGCAAAAAAGTGAGCTGGACCGATCTGGTGCGCGGGCCGGTGGAGATCGACACCGCGACCATGTCGGATCCCGTGCTGGTGCGCGAGGACGGCGCCTTTCTCTATACCTTGCCGTCGGTGGCCGATGATATCGACATGGCCATCAGCCATGTGGTGCGCGGCGAAGATCACGTCACCAACACCGCCGCCCAGATCGAATTTTTTGAGGCGTTGGGTGGCCCCATTCCGAAATTCGCCCATTTCCCCCTGCTGGTGGGCGCCAGCGGCGAGGCGTTGAGCAAGCGGCTGGGTTCGCTGTCGCTGGAACAGTTGCGCGGGGACGGCGTGGAGCCGATGGCGGTGGCCTCCTATCTAGCCAAGATCGGCACCAGTGATTCCGTGGAGCCGCGCCTGACCTTGGGCGAGTTGGCATCTGAATTCGACTTCGCCAAGATCGGCCGTGCTCCCGCTCATTTTGTGCCGGAAGAACTGGGGGCGCTCAATGCCCGGCTGCTGCACATCACCCCATACAGCGCGGTGGCGCGGCACGTGCCGCAAGGCGAAGCGTTCTGGGATGCGATCAAGCCCAACCTCTCCAGATTGTCCGACGTGGGGGAGATGGTCCGGCTGGTGGCGGGTCCGGTGACGCCGGTGATCGAGGATGCGGGGCTGGCGGCCAAAGCGGCGGGCCTGCTGCCGCCCGAACCCTGGGACGAGGCGACTTGGGGCCTGTGGACCAAGGCGGTATCCGCCGAGACCGGGGCCAAGGGCAGGGGCCTGTTTCACCCGTTAAGACTGGCGTTAACCGGCCTGGAGCATGGACCCGAACTCAAAAAACTGTTACCCCTGATCGGGCGCGAGCGGTCCCTCGCGCGCCTGGAAGGAAAAACCGCGTGACGTCCTTGATCGTCATTACCCGGATTTCGATTTGCGGCTAAGCCCGCAAAAACCCTTCTGCTCGCCCAAAATTTGCTAGTTTCTCCTCCCGTACCGGACCCGTCATGACTCTGCGCCTGTTCAACACCCTGACCAAGACCAAGGACGATTTCGCGCCGCTGGATGCGAAAAACGTGCGGATGTATGTCTGCGGCCCCACGGTTTACGACTTTGCCCATATCGGCAATGCGCGGCCCGTGATCGTGTTCGATGTGCTGTTCCGGCTGCTGCGCCAAGTCTATGGCGACGCCCATGTCACCTATGTCCGCAACATCACCGACGTGGACGACAAGATCAACGCGCGCGCCGCCGAGCGCGGCATTTCCATCCGCGAGTTGACCGAGGAAACCGCGCGCATCTATGACGAGGATGTCGCGGCGCTGGGCAATCTGCCGCCCACGGTGGCGCCGCGCGCCACCGAGCATATCGCCCAGATGATCAAGATCGTCGAACGGCTGATCGATGCCGGTCACGCCTATGCGGCGGATGGCCATGTGCTGTTCGATGTCTCGTCCAAGGCGGATTATGGAAAACTATCCCGCCGTTCGCTGGACGAGATGCTGGCGGGGGCGCGGGTGGAAGTGGCGCCTTACAAAAAGAATCCGATGGATTTTGTATTGTGGAAACCGTCCGAAGCCGCGTTGCCTGGCTGGGATTCGCCTTGGGGCCGCGGACGCCCCGGCTGGCATATCGAATGCTCGGCCATGGCGGGCGAATATCTGGGCGAGACGTTCGATATTCATGGCGGCGGCATCGACCTGCAATTTCCCCATCACGAAAACGAGATCGCCCAGAGCGAGGGAGCCCATCACGGCCACAGCCTCGCCAAGGTCTGGATGCATAACGGCTTCCTGCAGGTGGAAGGCGAGAAAATGTCCAAAAGCCTGGGCAATTTCTTCACCATCCGCGACCTGTTGGCCGACTGGCCGGGTGAGGTGCTGCGCTTCAACATGCTGCGCACCCACTATCGCCAGCCGATCGATTTCACCATCGCCGGCCTGAAGGAAAGCTGGAAGATGCTGGAGCGTTGGTATGAAGTCACCGAGCCGCTGGCCGATCCCGCGCCGGATGCTGCCTTCTTCGACGCGCTGTCGGATGATCTCAACACTCCCGCGGCTATCGCCTCCCTGCATCAGGCGGACGAGCCGGCGCTCGCCGGCGGGCTGGGCTTTCTCGGTTTTTCCAATGTACAAATAAAGATCGCCAACAAGGCAGAAGTGGACACGGTTGCCATCGCCGATGCCATCGCGGCGCGCAATGCCGCCCGCAAGGCGAAGAATTTTGCGGAGAGCGACCGCATCCGCGACGATCTGCTGGCCAAGGGCATTGTCCTGAAGGACGGTCCAGGCGGCACCACATGGGAGGTCAAAAGATGAGCAAGGAACGGCTGTTCATCTTCGACACCACCCTGCGCGACGGGGCGCAGACCCAGGGCGTTGATTTCTCGGTCGAGGACAAACGCCAGATCGCCCTGGCGCTGGACGCGCTGGGCGTGGATTACATCGAAGGCGGCTGGCCGGGCGCCAACCCCACCGACAGTGAATTTTTTTCCCAACGCCCCAAACTCGCCCGCGCCCGCTTTACCGCCTTTGGCATGACCAAGCGGACCGGGCGCAGTGCCGCCAACGATCCGTCCCTGGCGCCGGTGCTGGATGCGGCAGTGGACGCCATCTGTCTGGTCGGCAAGACCAGCAGCTATCAGGTGCGGGTGGCGCTGGAGATCAGCGGCGAAGAAAATCTCGACAATATTGCCCGCTCGATGGAAGCCATCGCCGCCAAAAAACGCGAACCGCTGTTCGATGCCGAGCATTTCTTCGACGGCTACAAGGCCGATCCCGATTATGCCCTGGCATGCCTGCGCGCCGCCCATGAAGCGGGCGCCAAATGGCTGGTGCTGTGCGACACCAATGGCGGCAGCATGCCGGAAGAGGTCTATCGCATTGTCAGCGAGGTGAAGGCCAAGCTGCCTGGCGCGGCGCTGGGCATTCACGCCCACAACGACACCGAGCAGGCCGTGGCGGTATCGCTGGCGGCGGTGCGCGCAGGCGTGCGCCAGGTCCAGGGCACCTTGAACGGCTTGGGCGAACGCTGCGGCAACGCCAATCTCTGCTCCCTGCTGCCCAACCTGATGCTGAAGGAGCCCTTTGCCTCGCAGTTCGAGACCGGCTTGAAACGCGAAAATCTCACCCAGCTGACCCATGTCTCGCGGCTGCTGGATGAAATTCTCAACCGTGCTCCGGACCGCTATGCCGCCTATGTCGGCTCCTCGGCCTTCACGCACAAAGGCGGACTGCATGTCTCGGCGGTGGCCAAGAATCCGCAGACCTATGAGCATGTGCCGCCGGAAGCGGTGGGCAACAAAAGATCCATGCCGGTATCGGCCCAGGCCGGCCGTGCCAATGTCGCTGTCCAGATGGCCGGGCTGGGTGCCGATGGCGAAAAGCCGGACCTGGGGCGGCTGCTGCAGGACGTCAAGCGCCGCGAGTTCGAGGGCTACAGCTATGACGACGCCCAGGCGTCGTTCGAGCTTTTGGCGCTGCGGCAGCAGAAAAAGCTGCCGGCCTATTTCACCGTCGACCGGTTCAGCGTCACGGTCGAGAGTGTCCGCGATCAAGGGGGCGATCTGGCGTCGCGCGCCCATGCGGTGGTGGAAATGACGGTGGCCGGCGCGAAGATCCGCAATACCGGCGGCGGTAACGGCCCAGTCAATGCGCTGGACGCGGCGCTGCGAATGGATCTTGGGAAATATTCGTCCTATCTCGCCGACCTGCGGCTGGTGGACTACAAGGTGCGCATCCTCACCAGCGGCACCGAGGCGGTGACCCGGGTCACAGTGGAATCGGCCGATGGCAAGGGCGAGCGCTGGTCCACGGTGGGCGTGTCGGAGAATATCGTCGATGCCTCGTTCGAGGCGCTGACCGATTCGATCATCTACAAGCTCTACCGGGACCGGGCTTCGGTTTGATTCCCCCTCCGGTCCGGCCTTCGCATCTAGCGATGCTCGGCGTTCGGCTGGCTTGGCCGCCAGCCTCACCCTTCGCTGCTCGAGAGCCGTGAGGCCGGACCTCACAAAAGCGCCAGTGGCGCTTTTGCCGGCCGAACGCCGAAGGCGCGAAGGGCACCTCCCCCAATGCGAGCGCGCTGATGCGCGCGCAGGGGAGGGCTAGTTGCGCGGCGGTGCGTTGAGCGCGCCTTCCAGAATTTCCAGGGCTGCTTCCGCACCGTCCGCCAGGTAATAAAGCTTGAGGATGGTCTTCTTGGCGAAGCCTTTCTCGACGGTGGCGTGCAGCATGGCGTCCAGCGGGTCGAAATAGCCCTTCACATTGACCACGATGATGGGCTTGGCGTGTACCCCCAGCTGGGCTTCGGTCGCCACCTCGAAAAACTCGTCAAAGGTTCCCAAGCCCCCCGGCAGGACGATAAAGGCGTCCGACATTTGCAACATCAGGGTCTTGCGTTCCTGCATATGCGGCGTGACGATCAGCTTTTCCTGGGGCGAGACCGAGGGTTCCAGCGCCTGCAGGAAGGCCGGCATGATGCCCTGGATGGTCTGGCCGCCCTCCAGAACCGCTTTGGCGACATCGCCCATAAGGCCCAGCCCGCCTCCCCCGAACACCAGCGAAAAGCCCATTTTGGCGACACCGGCGCCTATCGCCTTGGCCGCCTCGCTATAGGCGGGATCGTTGCCGAAAGAGGAGCCGCAAAACACGCAGACCGAGGCTGCCATCTTTTTTGTGTCACTCTTTGCAATATCGTGCTTGTCCATGCCGCCAACGGGGTTGCACGCGGGCGTGCATCTTCTTAAATCACTGTCTTCCTAAACGGGTTCGCCCCCCGCGCCAATGGAGAAATGATGCCGCGCTGGTTGTTGATTTTGGGGGCCGTGGCCCTGATTGCGCTGATCGCGGGATTTGTCACATTCGGCGGTGGGAACATGGGGCAATAGTGGCCCATCCGGTAGAAGACGGCAGCGGCGCACCATCCTTCAGGCCCTTGTGGCGCCTGATGCCCTATCTCTGGCCCAAAGGACGGCCCGACCTGAAGGCGCGGGTGGTGCTGAGCATCCTGTTCCTGATGCTGGGCATTATTGCCACCACCGTTTCGCAGCAGTTCCTGGGCGCGGCGGTGGATGTCTTCGGCACCACGCCGCAAAGTGCGGCACTGTGGGTGGTGATCGCGCTGGTGGTGGCCTATGCGCTGTCGCGTGTGCTGATGCAGGCGTTTGCCCAATTGCGCGACGGCATCTTCGCCAAGGTGCAGTATCATGCGATGCGCGAAGTGGCGGTGGAGACCTTCGCCCACATCCATACCCTGTCGATGCGCTTCCATCTGGAGCGCAAGACCGGCGGGCTGTCGCGCATCATCGAGCGCGGTACGCGCGGTATCGACAATATCCTCTCCTTCGCCCTGTTTTCGGTATTCCCGATCATATTCCAGGTGCTGATCTATGCCGGGCTGCTGCTCTACACCTTCAACATCTGGGTGGCGTTGACCGCCATCGTCATGGTGGCGGCCTATAGCTGGTTCACGGTTGCCGTCACCCGCTGGCGCGTGGCTTTCCGCCGGGAAATGAACCAAAGCGACACCGACGCCAACACCAAGGCGGTGGACAGCCTGCTGAATTTCGAGACCGTCAAATATTTCAACAATGAAAAGCACGAAACGCGCCGTTACGATGTTTCGATGGAGAAATATTCCAACGCCTCCATCCAGTCGCAGACTTCGCTCTCCATTCTCAACACCGGCCAGGCGGCGATCATCGCCATCGGGCAGGGAGTCGTGCTGGTGCTAGCCGCGATGATGGTCAAATCGGGCGAAGTGAAGCTGGGCCAGTTCGTCGCCGCCAATCTGATCGTGATCCAACTGTATCAACCCTTGAATCTCTTGGGCACGGTTTATCGCGAGATCACCCAAGGGCTGGTGGATATGGAAGCCATGTTCCGGCTGCTTAACCAGCCGCGGGAAGTGCAGGACAGGCCCGGTGCCAAGGCCTTGATGGTGTCGGGCGGCGAGATCCGTTTCGAGAATGTGGTTTTCGCCTACGATCCCGAACGGACCGTGCTCAAAGGTGTAAGTTTCACCGTGCCCGCCGGCAAGACGGTGGCGATTGTGGGTCCGTCGGGCGCGGGAAAATCCACCATCAGCCGCATTCTGTACCGGTTTTACGACATCAAGAGCGGCCGGGTGACAATAGACGGCCAGGACATCCGCGACGTAACCCAGGAAAGCCTGCGCAGCGTCATCGGCATCGTGCCGCAGGATACGGTGCTGTTCAACGACACGGTCAAGTACAACATCGCTTACGGCCGCATCGGCGCCAATGAGGCCGATATCAAGGATGCCGCGCGGCTGGCGCAGATCGACAAGTTCATCACCCTGTTGCCGCTGGGCTATGACTCGATGGTGGGCGAACGCGGCCTGAAACTGTCGGGTGGCGAGAAGCAGCGCGTCGCCATCGCCCGCACCATCCTGAAGAACCCGCCCATCCTGTTATTGGATGAGGCGACCAGCGCGCTGGATACCGGCACCGAGCGTGAAATCCAGAGCGCGTTGAATGAAATCTCGCGCGACCGGACTTCGCTGGTGATCGCGCATCGCTTGTCCACGGTGGTCGATGCCGACGAGATTCTGGTCCTGGATCATGGCGAGATTATCGAGCGCGGCCGCCACGCCGAGCTTCTGGGCTTGAACGGCCATTATGCGTCCATGTGGAACAAGCAGCGCGAAGCCGCCGCGGCGCGCGAGAAATTGAAAGAAGTGGAAAACGATCCGGATGTGGCGCCAGGTGTGGCGAAGGCCTTGCCGGTCTAGGCGGCGTTATCGCTGGCGCAATTGGGTTTGAATATCCGCTTGGTCGAAGGCGGATTCTTTGCCAGCTTGTTTTCCGGGCGGATGGGTCGCGGCACGAAATTGCCGCCGCAATTGGGACATACTCCGTCCAGCCGCGTTTCCACGCAATCGCGGCAGAAGGTGCATTCGAACGTGCAGATCATGGCGTCCGTCGCGCTGGGCGGCAGGCCCTTGTCGCAGCATTCACAGTTCGGACGTAGTTCAAGCGCCATCAGATAATTTCGACGCGGTCCACTTCCACGCCTTTATTGCCCTGGCGCGTCGAGTAGCGGATGCGCTGTTCCGGCTCCACTGCCTGCACCCCGGAGCGCCTGAGCGCGCTGGCATGCAGATAGATGTCGCCGCTGCCGCTGTCGGGCATCACAAAACCAAAGCCCTTCTGGTCGTTGAAGAACTTGATCTTGCCCTCGACCATGGGACCGGAAGGGCCATTATCGCGGTGACCGCCATAGCCGCCGCCGCCAAAGCGATCGCCGCCACCGCCAAAGCGGTCGCCGCCGCCGAAGTCGCGGCGTGGGCCGCGGCTGGGTGCTTCCGCTGTCGATATATCGACACTGTGCACCGAGACTACCTGCAAGCCGCGCTGGCTATCGGCGAGGTCGCAGACGATTGTCGTGCCCGGCGGCACGTCGCTGTGACCCGTCGCCTGTAACGCGCTGGCGTGACAGAAAGCATCGCCGCCATTGTCGAGTGTGATGAAACCGTAACCCTTGGTGGCGTTAAACCACTTCACCTTGCCCTTCGCAGAGGCCTGCGAAATGGCTTTCTCATTCCCATATGCCATTGTGAACCGACGCTGCTCGCCCTTGCCGGTTTGGACACCCCACGCCACCCCCCGCCCCGGCCGCGCGGGGGTAACTGCGACATGATGACTACAGAAACACCCGACCCGCAACCGGGTTAACGACACAAATGTTAGCGTCCTCATTGTGCGACGCAGCAAAAGTGGGTTGACTTTAGGGACGAATACCCCGATAAGCCCGCATCCGTTGCGACCGCACCAGGCGTTTTTTGAGCGCTGCCATCGCCGGATCTCAGCTTTGACCTCCGTTCCCTCCGGTGTGCGTGGAAGACGGCAACCAGCCGTAAACCCGCGCCCTTTGGCGCGTTCCCACGGTTTTTAAGGACTTTTGTGACTGACGTGACTTTTGAATCGCTTGGCGTTGCCGAGCCGATCCTCCGTGCCCTGATCGCGGAGAACTATACCAAGCCTACCCCCATCCAGACCCGGGCCATCCCGGCCCTGCTGGCGGGCTGCGACCTGCTGGGTATCGCCCAGACCGGCACCGGCAAGACCGCCGCTTTCGGCATCCCTCTGCTGCAGAAACTGTCCATCGGCCACCTTCCGCCCCAGCCCAAACAGGCCAAGGCGCTGATCCTGGCGCCGACCCGCGAACTGGCGGTGCAGATCGAGGAATCGTTGCGGACCTATGGCCGCTTCTTGAATCTGAAAATGACTGTGATCCTGGGCGGCGTGAACCAGAATACCCAAGTCCGCAACATGTCCAAGGGCGTGGACATCCTGGTGTCGACACCTGGCCGCCTGCTGGATCTGGTGCAACAGAAGCATATCAACCTCGGCGCCGTGACCACCTTCATCGTCGATGAAGCCGACCGCATGCTGGACATGGGGTTCATCCGCGATGTGCGCAAACTGGTGGCGATGTTGCCGCGCGAGCGCCAGTCGATGCTGTTCTCGGCCACCATGCCGGATGACATCGTCAAGCTGACTCATGACATGTTGCGCCAGCCCGAGCGGATCGAAGTCGCGCCCCAGGGCAAGACCGCGGACCGCGTCACGCAGAAGATGTATTTCGTGCCGACCCCGCAAAAGCGCCAGCTGCTCAACGAGCTGCTGAAAGACGTTTCGATGAACAAGGTCATCGTCTTCACCCGCACCAAGCACGGCGCCAACAAAGTTGCCGAACATCTGTCGCGCACCGGCGTGGTGGCCGAAGCCATTCACGGCAACAAGTCGCAGAATGCCCGCCAGCGGGCGCTGGACATGTTCAAGACCGGCAAGGCGCGGGTTCTGGTGGCGACCGACATCGCCGCCCGCGGCATCGATGTCGACTACATCACCCATGTGATCAATTACGAACTCCCCAACGAACCGGAAAGCTATGTTCACCGGATCGGCCGTACCGCGCGCGCCGGCACGGAAGGGATCGCTATCAGCTTCTGCGACGCCTCGGAACGCGGCTATCTGCGTGACATCGAACGCATCATCCGCATGAAGATCGAGTTGGTGGCGCACGATCTGCCGGAACTCACGGCCGAACAACGCCAGCAGCAGGAAGAACCGCGCCGTCCGCACGGTCACAATCGCGGCGGCCGCGGCAAGCCCGGCGGCCACAAGGGCGGCGGTCACAAGCCGGGCGGCCGTGATGGCCTGCCGCATGGCGATCCGCATGCACCGGCCAAGCGTAACGGTTCTCGTCCGCACTGGCATCGTGGCAATGATAAGAAGCGAGAAGGCGCTGCTTGACTTCGGTCTTTGTTGACGGCGATGCCTGTCCGGTAAAAGCGGAGGTCCAAAAGGTGGCCGCCCGGCACGGCCTGGCCGTCACCATTGTCAGCAATGGTGGTCTCAGGCCGTCGGCCAATCCGCTCCTGCGCCACATCATCGTGGCGGAAGGGGCGGATGCGGCCGACCACTGGATTGTGGAAAACATCACCGCCGGCGATATCTGCATCACCGCCGATATCCCCTTGGCCGGACGCTGCCTCGACAAGGGCGCGCGGGTTCTGGGTCCGAATGGCAAGGCGTTTACGCAAGAAGGCATAGGCATGGCGCTCGGGATGCGCGAACTCAGCCGGCACTTGCGTGAGCTCACTGCGGGCGGGCAGACCCGGCATGCCGGTTTTACAAGACAGGACCGCTCGCGCTTCCTGAGTGAACTGGAAAATTGCATCGCAGCGCAGAAGCGTGCGCGCTAGGCGTTGCGGCGGCTCTTAGCCGCGGCCTTCCCGAAGCTTTCTCTTCTTCAGGGCTTTCTCCGCTTGGGCCTTTGGCGATGACGGACCGGTATCGTTCTTCAGATACCACCAGATCACCGCGGCGATAGCCAACGCTGTAAGTCCATACCATGCGCCGCTCATACCGTAACCTCCTCACTTGCCCAATCCCTGACCCGTGACACGGAAGAGGGGACGCCTCCCAATTCGCCCATGAAGAAGGCCAGATAGTCATCAATCCATGACAAAAACCGGTCCACATCGGCTTGATCGCGGGTGTAGGGCGTGCGGCCGGGCGACAAGGAAGGACTGTGATAGCTGAGGGCGAAAACGCGTTGGCCCGCCCAATACAGGGTTCTAGTCAGTTCCTGAGCCTCGCTCAGGCTATGGCCTTCGGGCGAGATGCGGGCGCGGTAGAGAAGACGGGTCCTCGCCAGAATGGCCGGCAGCTTGGCAAGCCGGCACAAAGGCGACGTGAAAACGCGATTTGAGGCGTCCTGAAAAACGCGCAATGGCCCCACCATGCTGGCGGTCACCGGAATTTCGAGAATGCGCTTGCCGGAACCCAGCCAATAGGGTTGGGAAGGCGCGTTGGAATAGTCAGGGCTGGACGGGGTTATCGCTGGACCGGGCAGGACACTGCAATCGATCTCATAGCCAAATTCCTGGAGCAGGCGAATGGTGTCGGGTCCCGCACCATAGCGTCCGGTCCGGAACAACCGCGGCCGAATGCCGAAGTTCTTCTCGATAATGGATGTCAGGTTTTCGATTTTGCGCGCCTGAAGGTCGTAAGGCAGATTGCAGGCAAAGGAGTTTATTTCACCCACCGGCTCCTCGAATGGCGGTGTCACCCAGGGATGAAGCTGGGCGCCGATTTCGCAATGACCGGCCTGTGCGAATTCGCGCAATGGGCCATAGCCTTGTTCTTGTGCGGCAACCGGGTAATCCACGGCATAGGTCGGCACCAGGCCATAACGCCGGAATATCGCCTGGGCGCGGGCCTGTGCGTTCATATTGGTGACGGCGTTGTTGGCCGTCGCGAAGGGCTCGCTCCAGTCAAATTCCTCCTCCGCATCGATGACGCAAATCACCATGGGCGCCGAGCTTGGCAAGAAAACGACATCTTGCCGATTTGCCGGCAACATGGCGCTGCCTTGGATTGCGCCCGGGGGGACAGCCGTATCGCTTGTTCGAACTTGGCTGCTCATGAATTCCAAATATAAGTCGTCATCTACAGGGCCGCCCCAGATTAGGGTTCTTAGCCAGTCTTTAACGAGTTTTCGACAATTGGGCTTTTATACTCTACCATCCGAGTTAACACCACGTATTCGGAACGTGCGGGCGGGCACCGAGATGAGGGCATGTATTCCATCCTGTTAACACAGGAAATTTTGACGTAAGAGCGATGGCGTTTCCCAGCATTTGCGCAATAATTCCAGCCCATAATTCTCAGGCAACCCTCGGGCGGGCCCTCGCGTCCGTGCGCGCGCAAACTTTGCCCGTCTCCCAGCTTGTGGTGGTCGACGATGCAAGTGTCGACGCAACTTCCGAAGTCGCGAAAAATTTCGGGGGAATGAATGTCGAGGTCGTGCGTCTGGACAGAAATATGGGGGCCGCTGCCGCGCGCAATCGCGGCATTGCGGCCGCAACCACCGAGCTGGTCGCTTTTTTGGACGCCGATGACGAGTGGCTGCCCACGAAGCTCGAAAAACAGGCGATGGTAATCACAGCAAGTGAAAAAGTTTCCTTTGTGTCTTGCGGTTCAGACCTGATTTCGCCGGATGGCGTCAATACCGGTGACATTTATCGCGGTCAGACGGTGGTCACAGGAGACCTGGCGTGGAAGGCGCTTCTTTCCGACAATTATATTACCACCCCTTCCGTTCTTGTCTGGCGCGCCCGGATGCAGCAGGCCGGATGCTTCAAGCAAAATCTGAAAATCGGGGAAGACCAGGATATGTGGATCCGGCTGGCGGAGGGTGGCGAGCTGGGTTATGTGCATGAAAGCCTGGTGCATGTGCATCAACGTCGGACCAGTCTCTCGGCAGGATCGTTCAGCGACCAGTTGGGCTATACCCTGCCCATGATCGAGGGCCACATCGCACGCTTTTCCGCCAAGCTTTCCTGTCAGGAAATCAACAGCATCCTCGGACGGCGTCTTCTCCGCCTCGGCCAACTCGCGTTTCACCGAGACGCCCCCAAGGCTGGGCGGTCTCTCATCTGGCGCTCCATTTCCCTGGGCTATAAACCCTGGGAAGGCGCGTTGTTCTTGGCAACCACAAATCCGCTGGCATTATGCGTCAAGCAAGCACTCTTGCGTCGGTGAACCGCTGGGTGCGGGACATTGCGAAATCGGTCGCCGCGCGCACGGGCGGGGTCAGGCTGTATCATCGGCTGCGCGACCGCCATGTGCTGACCGTGATCATGCTGCATCGTGTCCTACCAGAGGCGATGTATGCACAGCGAGAGCCCGATCCCGGTTATACCATTTCCACGGAATTGCTCGAACGGCTGGTGCCATTCCTGCGCGCCAACTACACCGTTGTCGCATTGCAGGATGTGCTGGAGGCGCGGCGCGGCACACGCCGACTTCCGGCACATCCGCTGTTGATAACTTTTGACGATGGCTGGGAGGACAATGTGCGCTACGCGGCGCCGATCCTGGCGGCCGCTGGCCTGCCTTGGACGTTGTTTGTTGCCGCGGGCGCCGTCGGCACCGGGGGGCCATGGTGGCAGGAAACTTTGTTGAAGACGTTACGCACCGGTCGTGTGCCGTATGGGGATCTGTGGGAAATGGCAACCGCCGGAACCGCTGCGGCAATGCCTGACAAAGGCTGCGAACTTGCTCTGCTGAACGCTTTTGGCGCGCTCGATTCGCAGCGCCGCGACAGCGTACTGGCGCGTCTGCGCGGACATGAGCCCGGCCCGGATATGGCCGATTGGGACGGCTTGTGCGGCCTTGGACCGAATGTGAGCGTTGGGGTGCACGGCTTCAGCCATCTGCCGCTAACTATGCTTGACCATCCGGAACGGGATTTGCTGGAAGCGCGAGAATTGTTGCGGTCCCGTCTGGGCCCCGCCGCAACGGTCACCATGTCTTTCCCGCATGGGCGCTATAACGCCAATGTGCTGACTGTGGCCCGCGCGCTGGAGTTTGAACTTATATTCACCAGCGACGCTGTGCTCAACCGTTGCCCCGGTGGCGGGCTGCCCTATGACACCATCGGGCGCATTTCGGTCGAGGCGTCCCGAGTCTGCAATTCCCGGGGAGAGTTCGAGCCGGGCCAGGCCGAACGCTGGCTGATGCTGCGCGAGCGACAAATGGCGACAGAGAAGAAATCGTGAAGAGGTATCAGCGGGGTACATACCAGTAGCCATTGATACATCCTGATGCGGAAATCAGGGCGGAATTTTTTGAGAACTTGTTTTCCTGGTCAGGTATCTCTGCGCCGGGCGCTCAATATAAAGATAGAGCGGGATCGACGCGGCGAATATTGCGAGAAAAACATCCAACACATAGTACAACGGGGTCGTTTCGTTGGCATGAACAAAAGCGAGCTTGAAAACATCGCGGAAGAAATAATGTATCATGTATGTTGCGTAAGAAATGTGTCCGATGAAGACCACCCAGCGATGGTTTAAAAAACCGCGCTTGCGATCCCCAAGCGCGATCGCAAGTACCAGACTCGCCCAGGCGGGAGGAATGAACAAGGATTCCATAGCGGCCAGCCCGATACATAGCAAGAGTGCGGCCAGACCAAGCAGGCTGGCTTGTAAGAGGCGGCTAGTGATGGGCATCCTCAGAAAAAAACCCGCGAGAAGGGCTCCAATCGCAAACTGGGCAGTAGCGCGCACCGCCCCAAGCGTCTCGATCGCACTGCCTATCCGAAAGTCCCAAGATGCGTAGAAAAGATTCAGCAGGATGAGGAGGCCACAGAACGCCAGGAAGCCGCGCATAATGATCCCCCTGACAAACCCCACCAAAATGACAACGACCGGAAACAGGAGATAAGCTGCAAACTCGGCACTAATTGACCATGATGGCACGTTCCATGTCAGCCCATTGAGGACGGCCCAATCTTGCACCAACAAAAGGTTGAGCAAGAGGCTGGGCGCAGAGAACCTTAAGGAAGGATCGCGATGGGTGAGTACCAAGACGATCACAAGAAGACCATACAGGCAGATCACGAATAAGTGCAGTGGATAGATTTTGGCGATGCGCCGCAGATAGAAAACGAAGAGTTCGCGTGCGGACCCGATGTTCAGGGTTCCATAGTTCAAATAAATGACGAAACCGCTGAGGCAAAAGAACAGATCGACGGCGAGATACCCTTTCGACACGGCATAATAGACCGGGGACGGAAGATAGGGGCGCAGAAAGGCGTCAAAATGGAAAAAGACAACCCACCAAGCGGCAATGCCCCGCAAGGCGGTAAGTGAATTTATCTCGGGGCCGCGATGGCGGGCCGCCGCGGGGCTGGGCAAGTTTGACACTGGGTCAGGCACGCGCGTAATTGGGAAGTTGACCGGACGGCTCGGGTTGGGCCGTAAATTTCGGTCCTAGGACGCGTTGGTTTTGAACGAAACGATAAACGCAGCAATAGAAACCAAGCAGTAGATAGAGCATCGGCTGAAATGCAATACCCACAAAAGATGCCGAAACCGCGAAGATGGTTAGGCTGACAAACAAGCTGCGGGAAAACGCGACATACCATTGTGGCTCAATCCCTTTTTTTGGTAATCGGGAGATCCTCAATGTTCCGATCAGAGTCATTATCATCATAGCCAAGTACAATAAAATTCCTGGATACCCCTGCTCACCAAGCACCTCGAAATAGATGCTGTGGGCTGCGGTGCCTATTCGCGTACCCGTAGTGACTTGCCCGTTGGCATCCACGGTCTTGAATTGGACGGTGGCTCCGTTGAATAGGCCAAAGCCACCTCCCAGTGGATGATTTGAAGCGTATCTCATTGCCCATTGCCAAGCGGCTATTCGAGTAGTTGCGGAACTGTCTTGCTGGTAGTTGCCAATCGTACTGAAGCGTGCGAGCGACCGTCCGGAGATCAGAGGTTGCGCGAAATAAAAAATGCATGCCGCACTGAGGATGACAAGTATTTTTCGGAACAGTCCTCGAACACCGAATGTCAGTAGCATTACCAGCGCTATCACGCCAGTTCGCGCGGACGTACCAATCATGCATTCAATTGCGACTATGATATAACCGACCCAAATAATACGGAAAAACTTGAGACCCCGGAATCGCTCGAAAGCGAGCGAATTGCTGAAGATGTAATAAGACATCGGTATAGACAGGATCACCACAAGAGCAAGTGTGCTGGTTTCACCCAGCCAAAAATTATCCATCATCAGGCGTCCGAGCCTGTCATACCCGCCCGTTCCAAAAATAGTTTTGATGCCGGCTGTCAAGGCGTGTGCGGCGATCGCTGAAAATGCCGCGATAAATGCCGTTTCAATTTGCACACGGGTTCGCAAGAAAAGAGGCATGGCGACAGTTATTAGAACGGATTGGATAGCCCACTGCCATTTCGGCCAAGCCTCATAGGGGCGTTCAGCTCCAAACGTCGTAACTGTGACCCAAATTGAAAACAGGATCGCAAAATAAAAAACAGTAGGAAACTGGGCCTTTTCCGTTTTGCCTATGAAACCGTATCCCAGCACCGCAAAGATAGCGAAAATCTGCGAGAGCGGGACAAAGGTATTGGCAAAGGCGGTTGGGTAGAGGACCGATGTCCAAAGATACCCAATAAAAAAAAGCGCTGGATTTTTAAATCCATTCACAAACACAAATAAAGCCGTTAAAGCGAGAAGAATTGAGAGCTTCATATCGGCCCACGTCCGTCCTTCTTGGGCTTCTTGGTCTCGATGGCCAGCATTTTTCGGACGGCAATGACCAACACGATCAGGCTCGTCAAAACTGACAGGCTATCAATCATTTGTTGCCCCCGAGGGGGTGGTCGGTCCCCACAAAGATACGTGAAGTATTTTTTGCCATAAGAGTTAAAAAACTACTGACAATTGATTAGTTCCTCACGGAGCCGTGTACATAAGGTGGATTTTGTTAATTCTTTGAAGTGCGAGGGTGCAGTCGGGTGTCCTTAGAGTACTGCAGCGAATCCCGCTTTATGACCTCTCAGTAGGAGCCGTAACGGCCGCCCCGCGTTCAACGGTGAAATCCGGTTTTCTTGCGGGTGGGGCTTGTTGCTACATGTTCATTGTTTTTTTCATACTGTTGCGGACGATGGCATGTGTAAGGTTGGCGATTCGCTTTTACGGTCTGTATTGGCGTTTGTATCACTTATCTGCCGTTCGGTAACAGATGGCTTGTTGTCGCGAGGAGATTGGGCAAAGGCATATTGCAGCCGGGTTACGAGGCGGCGGCTTGGTGGAAAGTGAACAAGTGAGCGCATTTTGGCATGGGCTACATTTTCGCCAACGGCTTCGAGCAGATTGGGGGGGCGAATCTTCTCCTTACACTATGCCGTAAATCCCCAAACCAGCTATAGAGGAACGATGGACGCGACCAATATGTCAGAGCCCATTGAGGTTCGCTTGACAGGAAAATGCTAGATGCCTATTCGCTCAGTTGCCTTCCGGGATCTTACCGTGAGCGATCTCGCGCTTTGGAGCGAGGTTTTGGCGCAGAAACAGAAATTTCCCAGCCCGTTTTTGACCCATGAGTTTTGCGGCGCAGTGAATGACGCGGCTGGAGAGGTTTTTGTCGCTTCCTTGGGCCACGGCGCTAACCGAGCGTTTCTCCCGTTCCAGCGTCGGGCTTACATGCCCTTGGTTGGAGACAAGGTGGGCCGCCATATGTCAGATGTGTGCGGTATCGTTGGTATTTCGGACGGATACGACGAGCGTTCGATCTTGTCCGCAGCCGATCTCTCAGTATTTTGTTTTGATCATTGGCTGCAACCAGGATGCCCGATCTCGTTCGACAGAGTTGTCGAAAGCCCAGGCATTAGGGTTGGCGTAGAAAGCGCAGCTACTTATTTTTCTGACCTCCAGGCATCGGACCGGAAATTTTTCAATGAAGTGAATCGGCTCGAGGCGCAGTTGATAGAAAAATGCGGCAATCTTCGGTTCGAATGGCATTCGTTAAACGGCCAAGCTGAGCTGGAAAGGCTTATTGCCGCAAAGAGAAAGCAGTATTTCCAGTCCAATGCTGCCGACGCGCTCTCAAGTGCTTGGTCACGGAATCTCCTGAAGATGTTGCTCACTACGCGCAGCAACGACTTTGAAGCCATTATGTCCACGATCCACTGCGGTGATGATTGGGTTGCCTCGCATTTTGGTCTTCGATACCGGGATGTCCTGCATATCTGGTTTCCGGTCTATAACGAGGAATTTCGCCGTTTTGGACCGGGACATATCCTCCTCTTCAAAATCCTGGCACACGGATGTTCTATCGGTATAAAGGTGTTTGATTTTGGGATGGGCGTTTCGTCGTACAAAAAAAAGTATGCCGGCACCGAATATCTTCTCGCAAAGGGCAGCTTGAGAAAAGCGAGCCCAATCGCGTTGGCTCATCGTATCGCCCAATCCCTAAAGTGGAGATTTCAGCAATGACATTGGCGGTACGAGGATTGTTTTGAGGTTCCAGCACCGAAGAACAACTCCCCGGACGTGGTTTTGGTCCTGCGCAAGGGAAGTCAGGGATAGCCACGTGTGAAAGGCCTTTTGACAATCGGTTTCTTTTTCTACAAAAGATTAGGGCATAAGCGCTGACTTCCTTGCCTCTGAATCTTTGTTAAGACTTTACCTTTGCCCGAAAGGAAGTTTTTTGAATATTTGGTTGTACACCGCCATTCCTGAAAGCGAACAATTTCGACGTGTCGTTCGCCCGACATTTCAACGCATCAAAAGCACGATTCGAAACGGGTACGATGGCTTATCGACTTTTGTGAATGGTCGGTTTCAAGTTAACGATTTCCACTACCAGGTTGCAAACAATCTCGCTGATAATTCCAATCGTGGTGATATCGCGATCCGGCTTGCAGTGCGGGAACAGATTGAGTTGGCTCTGGGAGAACGGCATGCCGATTTTGTTGAACTCGGATGGGGGTCTTTGACGGATGAGATCGTCGAGCGAATAAATCGCGAATGTGATTTGTTTATTATTTGTGGGGGGGGGTATTTATTCATCCACGGCGATGGTGCGGGGGGGGCGAGCTTTGCCGATATTGCCCGATTGCAAAAGCTTCGCTGCCCAGTCGCAGCCTATGGCATCGGCTTGAACCGCCTAATGCATGAAAAAGTTCATGAACTTCGCGATCTGCCGGAAAGAACGCAAAATCAGTTAAGGAGCTTTTATAATGCTTGCTCCCACATCAGTGTGCGGGATGCTCATACGTTAGAATTGCTGAACTTGTATGGAGGCAAAGACGGCTCATTGATTGGCGACCCGGTACTTTTTTTGAATCATTTTTCCGCCGAGAAAAAAGCGCCAAAACGTTCAGATGGTCCGTCAATCGGAATCAATCTAGCAGCCCATGGATGGCGGGCGCTGGCTGTTCTGAAGCCGCTAATGCCAAGTTTTGCGGAGTTGTTGAAGTATATTCAGCGTACTTATGATGCCAAATTCACATATCTTGTGCACCACGACTTTGAAAAAGCGGCTTTTTCATATCTTCGAAACCAGGGCATTCAGATGAATGTTGTTGAAGCCTCGCCATTGCAATTGCTCGAAGCTTACGCGTTTCAAGATTTTGTTATTTGTCAGATGTTGCATTCCAGCATCTTTGCGGCCAACCAGGACATTCCATTTTTGAATATTGCTTATGACCAGAAAAACGTCGCTTTTTGCGATCTTCTCGGTCTCCCCCAATGTTCAATTTCTCATATCAAGTTGACTTCGCTCTCTTTGATAGAGCGCTTCGACATGCTGTTTTCTCAGCGCGAAACCATAAAGAAAACTCTGACCGCTAAAAAATTGCTCTTGAAAGATGCGCAAACTGAATCTGCGCGTCTCACCATCGCCTTGCTTTCGAGATGTCAGAAACTGTGAATCTAATCACAATAGAGCGACAGGGTGAAAAGTATCTTGAACTCAATCAAGATTTGGCCGAGTGAGCATCGCTCTGATGCCTGTTTAACCCACCGCCTCCACAGCCTTAACAAGCTGCCGTGTTCTTGGGTGATATACTGAAGGAGAAGGGGAGATCTCGGGAGAGCAAGATTTATCAGGTTTAGCCGTAAGTATTCACTTGAATCTACCGTGAGCATTAGTTCCCTTTTCCAGGAACCGATTTATGCGCCTTGAATTTTCAACGTACCTCGATGCTGTACGCTTCTGCGCCGCTATTTGCGTGGTTGTCGCTCACTTTACATTCCCGCAATTCGTTTCTGGCGTTAGCTATCAAGGCGCGCTGGGCGGCGTCGCTGTTGCAATATTCTTCGTTCTATCCGGATACGTGATTGCCTATACTGCCGATCATAATGAAAAGACATTGAGTCAATATGCGATAAACCGCCTAGCGCGAATCTACTCTGTCGCTATTCCCGCTTTGGTTCTGACCGTTGTTGTCGACTTGTATTTGATCCGGCATGGGGACGCGGATCGATTTGGTATACCGATCTACGAATACAATGGTCTTTGGAAATATTTACCGGTTTTTTTAGTTTTTGGATCAGATATTGCCGGATTTCATGCACCCGTCTTGGGCGACGGCGTCTTTTGGTCTTTATCGTACGAGGTCTGGTATTATATTACCTTCGCTGCTTACTTCTATCTTCGCGGATTGGCACGACTCCTATTAACGGGTGCAGCCGTGGCTATCCTGGGCATCCCTGCTCTGTTGTATTTTCCAAGCTGGATATTAGGCGCTTGCATTTATCGCGCTCATCGGAATTCGCGTCTCTCTGTAGGCGCTGCTACTGCCACAGCCGGCGCGGTTATTACCGCGGCGATTCTGATCGGCCTGGGAGTGCTCGGAGCTTATGACTCTTTCGATGCAGGCATGAATGTTGCTCTGAACAATTGGCCGCGAACTCGCCTTCACAATTCCATGAATTTCGCTTCTCACTATCTGGTTGCGATTCTAACAGCTGCGCATATCTTTTTTGTTAAGTTTTGCTCCTTACGGAGTCTATCGGGTGATAAGGTTCGAAAAGTGATTACTTACATGGCGTCTTTTACATTTGCGATTTACCTCTCCCATCGTCCATTCATGAATTTTTGGGCCAGTGCCAATAGTCACGAACCGAATGCCGTATCCAGCATCGTTCTACTAGCTTTTCTAGTGGTTATTAGTTGCTGGTGCTTCGGTTTTTTATCTGAGAAACAGAAGTTGCGCTGGCGCAAACTATTCAGGCAGATTTTCAGAGCGTTGTCTGGCCCGCTGGGAGATAACGCTGTGGACAGTAGCAGATCTGGCTAGCGGTACACTCCGCAAAGAGTCTGACGTGCCAGACAAATCAACTCTTATCAATAATGGCATATGCGTTCCGTTCCGCCGCGGTGATCAGCGCGGTACGGAACCGCAGATAAGGAGGGTCCAAAGACGGCATTAAGCTACGTGAGTAAACCCGTCCAAAATCTAACTGCGTCAGGACCTCAGGTTTTTTGTAAAATAATTGAGGCGCGGGGATTTACTGATCCGTAACTGCGCACCATGCGGTCAGCGTTGAAAATACAAGTATCAAGCTCTGGATACATATGCTTAACTTTGACTAAGCCCATCCTTTCCAGATGTGCCGCCATGACCAAAACAGACCGTGTGGTCATCATAGATTCGTTAAGGGACATGGCCACACCGCCATTCAGCGGGTCGGCCTTGAGCTTCGCGATCTGCGCGGAGGAAAGTGGACTGCCATCGGGATCAACTGACATACAATAGAGCGCAGATTGGGCCCAATCCATTGGAGCTGCAGTAAAATCGAAGGTCCCCGACATCGGCTTGCCCTGCGCATCCCGCTTCCACGGCAGGCGATTCATGTAGTAGCCAACGCCATATCCTGGCGGGTATCCGCTTGTCCCATTCGTGCGGGCAATGACATTGCCCAGCATCCACAACCAAAAATCTGTCCAGTTGCTATGGCCTGTGAGGATGCCGAACGCCACGCTTTCAAGCATGTAATCGACCTGCCACGGCCCGAACCTATTTCCGCCGCCGAACAGACGGAAGGTCTGGTTTGTGGGATCGGTCATGCAGGGGATTTGGTGCGCGAGCTGATTATCGAGCAGCGTCTTCCAATAGCTCGATGGATGGCAGCTTACGGGCAGGATATTTAGTGACTCGGCATACTTCGTCGCCGTATGTACCATAAACAGATTGCGGAAGGCCCAAGCCATGCCCCGCAGCTCGCCATAGGTGAGCGTCATTTTGTCGGTGCTGATATAGGCGTCGCAAATTCCCGTGGTGAAGTTCGCGCTATACTGCAGGTCTTCGAGGAACCCGGTATCGTGCGTCGCTAGGAAGGCGAGATAGGAACCGAACTCGCAATAGTGCGCCTGCTGAGGCGTCCAGCCACCACCGAAGGCGAGATAGCCAGAACCATCAGTTTTCGGGGCGCCATAAGCCAGCCAAGGCTGATTTGATTTGCTATCTGGATAACAGTTCGCCTTAGGATATTTCAATAGGCTAATCGGTTTTCCGGTACTCTCATCCCGAAAATGGACGGGACAGGATGCGGCACATTGCGCCCAGGCCAACATGGGGCCAGCATTTCCCGTAAGCATGAAATGCGCGCTTGGGTCGGAGAGCAGTCCAATATCAGCCCGCTCGCCCGTTGTGGGCATATACAGCGTGATGGAGGAACTACCCATCGGGGTATAGTCAGGCGCCGTGACATTCGCCACCTTTGCGCCAATGTCGCCAAACGGAAACATTAAATTTTCAGCGACGATTTGGGCGGGCGTTTTTTTTATCGCAAATGGAGCAGGTCTGTATGTCCACTCGGCGTTCCACCAATGTGATCGAATGTCGACATCCAATAAAACAGTACCGTCCTTCTCAATTTTTACATGATAGATGCCCATGTTATATGGGGCTGGATGATTGTCGGCCTTTGTCAGATCACCAAGCGCACCGAGGTGAAATAAGATATTACCATCTTGGTGAAACCCGACATAATAGGATGGAAGTTTGGGTCCACTGGGATAAGTGTAGGTCGCACCTTTCGTCGTGATGGTTACCTTCATATTTGACGGAACAAAAATAGGACCGTCAGTCGTTTGAGCGCAAAGGCCGGTAGTGATCATCATTCCGTTGGCGATGCTTCCAGCTAGAACTGTCCGGCGGTTCAAGTTGGGGGGCGTGTGCATGTCTGAAAATGCCTTTCTGAAGCTCGGCAAAAAGCGACGGCAGTGATAAATCAAAGCAGGCTATACGACAAAATCATGTAGCGACATTGTTGGCGAATGATATCGGATATTGTTAACGACCAAGTGCCGATTCGGTCCATCTAAATTAGATTAAGCCGCGTCTCTGAGCTGCATTGCCACCATCGTTACTGGCGGCGAACCTATTGCCTAGGCCGGGGCGAAACTACTGGCCCACCCCCGGGTACGGTGGGAGGAATTGGTCGCCATGGTCTGCTGGGGGGGAGGATACCCTGTGTCTCGAGCTGCGCCACATTTTTGCGGGCGTTAATCATCGAGGGATGTACTAGGTTCCAAAAATGATACCAAGTAGCCCACCGCCGCCATTGCATGTGCCACGGTTGGGCATTGCGAGTGCCTTTTGGCGAAACAAACGAAATGGTCGAATAAGTCTCATTTAGCCAAGCGCCCCGCGGTTCTATAAGCCCGTAAAAGCGGGTGTTTGGGGGCATGGTGCGATACCAATCTATAGATTCTACGATTGGCAGAGCTACTGCTAACCGTGAGCGTGCTGCTGCATTCGTGATCAGGTAAGCGTGCGTTCCGTGTGGCGGTGGGGCAAAGCGGAAAGCATAAAAATGGGCGCCTAGATATAGCCGATCCTCCGGGTCGTAATAGATACGCCCCTCTTTGCCAACGTCCCAGGAATCGATGAAGCATATGTCAAAGTCTGGATCCTCCACCCCATCGCGCAACAACGGTGCAAAACTTGGGTTCAGAGACGCATCATCCTCAAGCACCAGTGCGAGCGGGATATTGCGATCAACGATCTGCTGATAAATGTTGATGTGAGACATGTAGCAGCCAACATCACCGGGGCTAAGCGGCAGGTCGGCGTGATTCATTAACGTGTCGCGTTCTGCCTTGCTCATTGCCTTTCCGTCCACGGCATCCATTATCTCGAAGTTAAGCCCCATTACCTCGAGATGCTGTGCCATCGCCGTGCGCCTGTCTTTGGCGCGTGCTAAGCTGACGATGAAGATAGGAATTTTCTGGCTCAACGCTGGGTTTCCAGGATTCCCCTCGCCATCCTCAAATTGGGTCTGCTCTCGAAGTGTGTACTTCTCTGTCATGATTAGCTCCCCAGCCAATTATTGGCGCATTATATATTGCTAACTCACTGGTCCTAGCTAGTTAGAAATTAATAGTTTATGTCAGCCTGCGGTTGCCTATCGAACTATACGGGCAACCGCACCAAAAACATCCGCCTCCGGTGTGCGGGGTCTTCCAGCGGCTTGCCACAAAGCCCACGCGCTGCCCAGAAAGGCGATGGCTCCCAGGCCGATGTCGGTCAGAAGCCGATAATTTCCGGATAGGGGCAGCAGCAGGTTTGCCGATATGACCGCGACGGCCATGGCAAGAGCGGCAAGCAAGGGGCGGTAAAGCGTTTGCGCGAATTGCTTGAAGCCGATACCGGTCGCCCGATGCACCGCATGCAGCAACCCCGGCAGGAATAGTGCCTCGCCTGCTGCCCTGCAAATGGCGATGTCGATCACGCTCTTGGTCAGAAATGCAATTGGCACAATGGTTCCGCTAAGAATGACCAGGCGAACCCAGATCATTCGCGCGCCGATATGCGGCTGATTAAGGGCATCAAACAAGGAGTAAGCACCGCTGCTCAATCCGATAATGGCGCCGCCAATCGCCAAGCAGCTCATCAGAGGTGCGATTCCGTTCCATTTGTCTCCCAGCACCAGCTGTTGCATGTCGGGCGCGACCAGCGCCACGCCGACGCCGGTGGCGGCGCAAATGAAGGCGGTCCATCCCAGGGTTCTCAAATAGACATCGCGAAGTGCGGGAAGGTCCTGTTGAAGCCGGGACATGACCGGATACAGCACGGCCACCATAGGCTCGTTGATCTCCCGGCCCGGACTTTGCGCGACGTCGGAAGCCACGGCATATTTGCCCATTAATGCAGAGCCACCGAAGCCGCCCACTGCGACCAGGTCGATCTGTCCATTGATGTAATAACCGACAGAGCGGAGAAAGGTCCAAATCGAAAAAGACCAAATTTCCCCGACCTTGGAAAAGGTAAAGCGGGGACGATGGGGATGCATGATATAACTCAGAACGATCAATGATAACTGACCGACCAGTATGCCCGCGACCAGCGCCCAATAGTTTTTCAGGAGGAAGGCGAGCGCAATGGTAACGATGAAGGAGACAAGTTTCGGATAAACATTGTAAGCAAAGAAATTGCCGAATTTCAGGTCCCGCCGGAAATTGACGGTGCCGATATTCTCCAAGCCTCCCAGCACGGCGCGCAAGGCGAGGCACTGCAGCACGGGTTCGACCTTCGGCTCGTGAAAATAGATCACCGCCAAGGGTGAAATTGCCAGGATCGCCACTGCGATCGCCAGCCCGATGAGGAACGAAATCGTCCACGCGGAATCGAAATGATCTTTGGTGGGATTTTCCAGCCGGATCAGCACCAGCTTTTGCCCGGTCTGGTTGAAAATTTCCAGCGTGCTCACCACGATCATCGCCATGGCGACGATACCGAAGTCGCCCGGCGCCAGCACCCGGGCCAGAATGACGGTACTGACAAGACCAGTCAGCCGGATGGCCCAACGCAGCGCGATCATCCATAGGGCGCCATTCAACATCCGAGCGCCCCAACCGCCGCGGGGTGCTTCTTCTGGCGATGGTTCGGTCATGCGCGGTTGCTCGTGATATCCCGGTGTTTTCCGGTTCCCACGGGAAACCAGAATCACGGGAATTGTCGTTGTACAATATGCGATCAGGCTTATTAAGATCAGGGAAATACGGGCGAAAGCTGCGGAAGCGCGAACGGGGTCCCAATGCTCGGGAAATCGATATACCCCATAAAAAATATGGGATATCGCGCAGGCCAAAATGTCGGGTAAGGCACCCCGGACGGGTCAAGTTGCGCTAAGAAGGTGACAAAGGACGTCATGCCCGGTTTCGGTCTCAGTCTCGAAAATCACTATGCGCGGTTGCCGGGCGAATTCTACACCCTGATGCCCGCCGAGCAGGTGGGCGTGCAGCCGCGGCTCCTGCATGCCAATGCGAGGGCGGCGGCGCTGATCGGGATGAATCCTGCGTCTTTCTCCGATCCGGCCTTTGCACAGATATTCTCGGGCCAAGCGCCGTTGGACGGTTTTTCCTCCTTGGCGATGGTCTATTCCGGGCACCAATTCGGTGTCTGGGCGGGGCAGTTGGGCGATGGCCGCGCGCTCCTGATCGGGCAGGCTCGCAATGCCGCCGGTGAGCTTTGGGATATCCAGCTCAAGGGCGCGGGCAGCACCCCCTATTCGCGCTTCGGCGACGGCCGGGCGGTGATGCGCTCCACCATCCGCGAATATCTTTGCAGCGAAGCGATGGCGGCGCTGGATATTCCCACCACCCGCGCCTTGGCGATTGTCGCCACCAATGAGCAGGTTCATCGCGAAGCGCCGGAACCGGGTGCGGTTCTCACCCGGTTGGCGCGCAGCCATGTTCGCTTCGGCCATTTCGAACATTTTTTCCATGGCGGCCGCCCCGAACAGGTGCGCCAGCTGGCGGATTACGTCATCGCCGAATTTTTCCCCCACCTGGTGGGCGACCATGCCGGCTGGTTCGGCGAGGTGGTCAAGCGCACGGCGGAATTGATGGCGGCCTGGCAGGCGGCAGGGTTCGCGCATGGCGTGATGAATACCGACAATATGTCCATCCTGGGCCTGACCCTGGACTATGGGCCATTCGGCTTTCTGGAGGCGTATGATCCGGGCTTCATCTGCAACCATACCGACACACAAGGCCGTTATGCCTTCGACATGCAGCCGGCCGTCGCGCACTGGAATTTGCGTGCCCTGGCCTTTGCGCTATCCAGCCTGGTCCCCAAGGACAGGCTGGTGGCGGCACTGGACACTTATGAAACGCTGTACCGGACGCGCTATCGCGCCCTGATGCGCGCCAAGCTGGGACTGACCCGGGAAGAAAAGAATGACGACCAGATGATTGGCGATCTGCTGAACCTGATGGCCAAGGCGCGGGCCGATTACAGCCTGAGCTTCCGCAATTTAAGCGCAGAAGATGCGAATTGGCTGGCCCTGTTCGGGGCTGATACCATCGACGCGCAAGCCTGGCTGACGCGCTACCGGGCGCGTACCCATGGCGAAGACCTGTCGGGTCTGAACCGGGTAAATCCCAAATATGTGCTGCGCAACTGGGTGGCGGAAACGGCCATCCGAGCCGTGGAAGATAGCGGCAACATCGCCACCCTGGACCGCATCTTCAAGCTGGTGCAGGCGCCCTTTGAAAAGCATGACGGCGACGAAGCTTTTGCCGCGCCGCCGCCACCGGAAATGTCTCACCTGGAAGTGAGCTGCTCGTCCTAGAAGCGTAACCGGACGAAGCCCGAAAGTTGTGCGACCATTAAAAACCTACCAGTTGGTCGAGACGTATTTGATCTCGCAAAATTCGATCAGGCCGTGGTGCGAACCTTCGCGGCCCAGGCCCGATTGCTTGACGCCGCCGAATGGCGCCGCCGGATCCGACATCAGGCCCCGATTGAGGCCCAGCATGCCGGCTTCGATCTTTTCACAGATCTGCATGCCGCGCTTGAGGTCCTGGGTATAGACATAGGCCGCCAGGCCATATTCGGTGTCATTGGCTTTGCGGATCGCCTCGGCTTCGTCGGTGAAGGATTGCAGCGAGACCACCGGCCCGAAGATTTCTTCCTTCATCATGTCGGCATTGTCCGGCACATCCGACAACACTGTCGGCGGATAGTAATAGCCGGGCCGGTTGAGGCGTTGGCCACCCAGCAGCAGCTTGGCGCCCTTGGCCACGGCATCGTCCACCAGTTCGGCGATCTTGGCGACCGACTTTTCGTTCACCATCGGGCCCAGAGTGGATTCCGGATCGGTGGCTTCACCCAGCTTGATCGCCGACATGCGCGCCACCATGCCGTCGGTGAAGGGCTGGTAGATGTCCTTATGGACATAGAAGCGGTTGGCGGCGGTGCAGGCCTCGCCGCTGTTGCGCATCTTGGCCAGCATGGCGCCGTCCAGCGCGTCATTGAGGTTGGCGTCCTTGCAGACGATGAAGGGGGCATTGCCGCCCAGCTCCATGGCGCAGGAAATCACCTGGTCGGCCGCTTCGTGCAGCAGGGCGCGGCCCACCGGGGTCGAGCCGGTGAAAGATATCTTGCGCACGCGCGGGTCATGCAGCACCGCCTTGGACAGGGCGCTGGCCTTGGCAGTGGTGATGACATTCACCACACCGGCCGGCACGCCGCAATCATGCATGATCTGGGCGACGGCAAAGGCGGTGAGGGGTGTTTCGGTGGCGGGCTTCAGGACCACGGTGCAGCCGGCCGCCAGCGCGGGCGCGATCTTGCGGGTGGCCATCGCCGCCGGATAGTTCCAAGGCGTGATCAGCAGCGCGATACCCATGGGCTGGTATTGCACCAGGATGCGCGCGCCGCTGGCCGGGGCTAGGGCAATTTCGCCCAGCACATGGCAGCATTCTTCGGCATACCAGCGGAAGAATTCGGCGGAATAAAGCACTTCGGCGCGTGCGTCGGGCAGCGCCTTGCCGTTCTCCAGGCTGATCAGATAGGCCAGCCATTCGATATTCTCGACGATCTTCTCATAGCATTTGCGCAGGATCTCGGCGCGATGGCGCGGCGTGGTGGCGGCCCAGGCCGCCGCGGCCTTGTCGGCGGCATCCACCGCAGCAAGTGCGTCACTGGCATCGCAATCGGCAACGTCGGTGATCTTCTTGCCGGTCGAGGGATCGAACACATCGACGCGTTTTTTTCCGGTGGCTTCCACCCATTTGCCGCCGATCCAAAGGTCGGTGGGAATCGGGAAGGGGGCCGGGCCGGTTTTGGGCGTGGGGATCGTGACAGTGTTGGTCATGAGAATCTCTTTGGCTCTCTCTATTGCAAATCAGGAAGCAAGCGTGGCGCGATCGCCACTGAAGGCGGCGCGGGTGATCGCCTTCATGGCGTCCACATCCAGCTTGCGGGGATTGTTGTTGACCAGGCGGGCGGCGCCAATGGCGCTTTCCGCGGTCCAGTCCTGCTTGTCTTCCGGCAAGCCCAGTTCGCGCAAGGTCACCGGGATGCCGATGTCCTTGAGCAATTTGGCGACTTCGTCGATCAGTTTGTGGGACAGCTCTTCGTCGCTGCCCGACAGGCCGATGGCGCGGCCGATCTGGGCGAACGCTGCGACGCAGTTGGGACGGTTGAATTCCATCACATAGGGCATCAGCAGCGCCACGCCCATGCCGTGCGGCGTATGGGTCTCGTTGCCCACCGGATACTGGATGGCATGCGCCGCCGCCGTCCCCGCGGCGCCGAAGGCGCAACCGGCGGCCAGCGAGGCCAGCATCATCTGCTCGCGGGCCTGGATATTCTTGCCATCCTTCACCGCGGTGCGCAGCGCCTTGAAGATGTTGGTCAGCGCCAACAGGCCGAACGTGTCGCTCAGCACATTCTTGCCCACAAAGACATTCTTGACGGTCAGGTCAGGGGTAACCTCGCGGCTGGCGGCGGTGAAGCTTTCGATGGCATGGGTCAGGGCATCGGCGCCACTGACTGCGGTCAGGCCGGGCGGGCAGCTCACCGTCAGTTCGGGATCGCACACCGCCACGCGCGGGATCAGATAGGGGCTGGAAATACCCACCTTGGTGCCGCGTTCGGTATCGGCAATCACCGCCACCGGTGTCACTTCCGAGCCTGTGCCCGAGGTGGTGGGCACCGCGATGACGGGGGCCACCGGACCGGGGATTTTGTTCTCGCCATAATAGTCGCGCAGCGATCCACCATGCTGCAGCAACACCGCCACGCATTTGGCCATGTCCATGCAGGAGCCGCCCCCGATTCCCAGCACCACGTCCGGCTTGAAATCGGCGCATTCCGCCACGCAGCCGGAAATGCCGCCGATGGGCAGGTCGGCCTCGGTGCGGTCATAGACCTTGGTCTTGACGCCATTGGCCTCGATATCGGCGACAATCGCCTTGAATTGGGCATCACCGCCCAGCCTTGCATCGGTGCAGATCAAGGCGCGCTTGCCGATCTGTGCCGTCATCATGCCGATGGCGGCGCGTTGGCCGGAGCCGAATATCACCGAGGCGGGCAGGCGCAGAGCGCCGAAAATAGGGTTCATGATGCTTTTTCCTTTCGAGATTCCACGGCCAGTTTTTGAAGATCGCCCCACAGTCCGTCATCGAGATAGACGCCGCGCTTTTCCGATTGTGCCCGCACTTTATGGGCGCGGTCGCCCGGCGCCAGCACCGGATGTTCGGGATCGGCGGGGGCGGCGCTGCGGATACTGTCGAGATATTCACTGACCAGCGCCTTGGCGCCTTCGGCATGTGGCGGAGCGATGACAATGAAAAGGTCGCCCTTGTTGGAGATATGGACCGAATCCAGGGTGCCCTTGACGTCGGTGCCGATAGCCGAGGCCGCCAGGCTGGCCACCAGCACTTCAAAGGCGATGCCCAGGGCATATCCCTTGGCGCCGCCGAACGGGGCAATGGCACCTTTCTTGGCGGCGCTGGCGTCGGTGGTGGGATCGCCATTCTCGTCCAGCGCCCAGCCCAGGGGGATCGGCGCGCCGCGATTGGCATGGTCGTGAATCTTGCCCATGGAAACCAGGCCGGTCGCCATGTCGAGCACCATGGGATGCGGCGAGGCCGGCACACCGATGGCGATGGGATTGGTGCCGATCATCGCCTTGCGCCCGCCATAGGGATGCACCAGGGCCTCGGAAATGGTCAAGGCGATACAGGTCAGGCCCTTGGTCGCGACATCTTCGGCATAATAGGCCAGCGCCCCCAGGTGATTGGTGTTGCGGATGGCGGCGATGGCGATGCCGTCTTCGCGGGCGCGCGGCACAATCGCGTCCAGCGCCGCCATGGCGACCACCGGGCCCAGTCCGCGCTGGCCGTCGACACTCAGAAAGCTCCGAGCCGTCCATTTCTGCTCGCCGCTGGCGCCGGGCACAGACAGGCCGGCGTGGATTCGCTCTATCACCCGGCGCAGGCGCAGCAGCCCGTGGCTGGGAATGGCGCGCATTTCCGCTTCGATGAACAGGCCGGCCTGGATGCGGGCATGCGAGGGCGGCACGCCATTGGCGGTCAGGATGCCTTCAGCCAGCTTGCGGACGTCCTCGACAGGAACCAGCACAGATCAAATATCCTATAGGATTTCCGGACGGTATGGGTTATGCTGGACCCGGTCAATGGCAAAATCGAGCCTTCCTGTGGGAAAAGTTCCATCTATCTCGGCACTGAAGGAAGCGGAGGAAACCGTCTTGCGGCCCATCGCCCGGCCTTCCGGCCTGACGGAAGAAGTCTATCGCCGCATCCGGGCCGACATCATGTCCCTGCGGCTGCCGCCCGACACGCGGGTGTCGGTGGACAGTCTGGCGCGCGAATTGGGGGTGTCGCAGACCCCCATCCGCGAGGCGCTGTCGATGCTGGAAGCCAACGGGCTGGTCAGCAAGCGGCACTTTGCCGGTTACGCCACCAGCCCGCGCATGGATCGCGCCCAACTGGACGAACTGTTCGAATTCCGTCTGCTGATCGAACCGCATGCCGCGCGCAAGGCGGCTGAGGGCATGGCCGGCAGCGACATGGCGATCCTGGTCAGCGGCGAGAAGGCGCCCAGCCACGACGCCTTTGCGGATATGGATACCGAATTTCATCGCCTGATCGCGCAAGGTGCGGGCAACCACCTGATCGCGGATTCCCTGGCCCGGCTGCACATCCATGTTCATATCTTCCGCTCCTGCTTTCGCAGCGAGATCGCCGAGGAAGCGGTGCATGAGCACAATGCCATCATCGCCGCCATCCGTGCGCGCGATGGCGCAGGGGCGGAAGCGGCCATGCGGCGGCACCTGGAGCGCAGCTATGGGCGGCTGCGGGATTTTATAAAAGAATGATCCGAACCAACTAACCTCTCCATGGCCGGGTTTAACCCGGCCATCCAGAGCAGCTAGTACCGGTGTTTCCGGCCCTGTATGGGCGGGTCAAGCCCGCCATGGTGAGTTTGGTTATACGCAGCTAGACTTTGCTACGGGTTGCGACCCTAGCGAGAATTTGAATGGGAAGACTCAAGAGTGGCGCGAACTCAGCTCAAGAAGCTGAAAAGCTGACTCTCGTCGAGATAGACAAACTAATTGCGCACGCCGAATGGCGTTTCGAGGATGCCGGGCTGAATTCCGCTATGCGGAAGGACGCCTTTGAACGCCTTGTCTGGCTTGAAAGGCAGCGCGAAAGGATTCATGGGGTTTCAGCGCCTGATCGTCGTAGACCGCGCAGGAGTGAAGGCTAGCTCTTCTGGCTTTTCCGCCACGCCGCATAGCGCGCCTTGGTTTCTTCGTTGGGCGGATAAAGGCCGGGCAGCGGCACGCCCCTTTGCACTTCCCCGATGATCCAGCCTTCCTGGATTTCCTGCTCGGCCGCCAGTTCGGTGACCTCGGCCAGCATGGCTTGGGGGATGACCACGGCGCCGTCGCCATCGGCGACTATCGTGTCGCCCGGGAATATCGCCACCCCGCCGCAGGCGATGGGCTCTTGCCAGTTGATGAAGGTAAGCCCCGCCACCGAGGCGGGCGCTGCCGCACCCGCGCACCATACCGGCAAGCCGGTCGCCAGCACGCCTTCCATATCGCGCACCACCCCGTCGGTGATCAGCGCGGCCACATTGCGCTTGGCCATGCGGGCACAAAGAATATCGCCGAAAATGCCGGCATCGGTGACGCCCATGGCGTCGGCCACCGCGATGACGCCTTCCTCCATAGCTTCGATGGCGGCGCGGGTGGAGATCGGCGAGGCCCAGCTTGCCGGGGTCGCCAGATCCTCCCGCGCCGGCACAAAGCGCAGGGTGAAAGCGGTGCCCACCACGCGTTTCTGGCCGGGCTGTTTGGGAAAGGCGCCGCGCAGCCAGACATTGCGCAGTCCTTTTTTCAGCAGGACAGTGGTGAGGGTGGCGGTGGAGATGCCGGAGAGAATGGTCCTGGTCTGGGCGTCCATGGTCAGCCTTTATGGAATCAACTTTTGTCGGGCAGGGCGAAAATTGCGAAGGCGTCGCCGAAGAGCGGCCGCCCGTCATTGTGCATCAGGATTTCCCCGCCATGGCAACCGCTGGCGCCGACCGCAACATATTGCACGCCTTTTATTTTGTAAGTGATGGGCGGGGTGCAGACACCCATGCCCAGCGGATAGTGCCACAGCTTTTCGCCGGTCTTGGCGTCGAAAGCATTGAAATCCCCGTTCATTTCGCCGGTGAAAACCAGTCCGCCCGCCGTCGCCAGCGCGCCGCCATACATCGGCCGGTCGGACTTGTACTGCCAGGCGATCGCGCCGGTGTCGGTGTTGACGGCGCTGAAGGTGCCATTGGGCGGAAAGACCTTGAGATTGGTCGCCATGTTGCCGCCGCTATACTGGCCGTTGATCGGCGTGCCGGGCTTGTAGATCTCCGGCAGAGGCCGGTTGATGGCAAAATCGTGCGCTTCGTTTATCCCCATGGTGTAGAAATATTTCGTCTGGGGCGACCATGCCGGCGGTGACCACATCGCGCCGCCCTTATTGCCGGGATAGATGGTCAGAGGGGTGCTGGACAGCGGCTTCATGAAATTCCCGTTGACCATCACGATCGGCGCCGACTTGCGGATCAGTTTGCCGGTGAGGCGGTTGACGATGAAGACATTCCCGACCTTGCCGGCTTCTGCCGCCGCAGGAACGGTCTTGCCGTGTTCGTCGATGGTATCGAACAGCACCACCGGAGCGCAGGCATCATAGTCCCATACATCATGGGCGACCTGCTGGTACCACCATTTGAGCTTGCCGGTCCGGGAGTCGATGCCGACGATAGAGTCGGTATAGGCATTGTCGCCCGGGCGGCTGGCGCCATCCAGGTCGGGATTGGGATTGCCGGTGGCGAACAGGATCAAATTGTTCTTGGGATCGATCGCGGGCGTGTTCCACACCGAGCCGCCGCCATATTTCCAGCTGTCGCCGCCCCAACTCTTGCCGCCCGGCTCATTCGGTGCCGCGGTGGTATGGAAACGCCACACCAGCTTGCCGGTGTTGGCATCCAGCGCTTCCAGGAAGCCCCGCGTCGGCCATTCCGCGCCGGCGTTGCCGACCAGGATCAGGCCGTTAAAGGCAATCGGCGCCATGGTGAAGGAATAGAAATAGGCGGGCTGGGGCAGGGCATTGTCGTGATCGGTCTTCCAGATTTCCTTGCCGGTGCGCGCATCCAGCGCAACGACATGACCGTCGAGCTGGGCCGTGAACACCTTGCCATAGGCCACCGCGACGCCGCGCGACTGCTGGCCGCAACACAGATTGGCGTAGCCCAGTTTGGGCGAGTAAGCCCAGAGCTGCTTGCCGGTGACGGCGTCATAGGCCTGGATATTGTTGTCGCCGGTTTCCAGATACAGCACGCCGTCGACCTCGATCGGCGTCATCTCCGTCGTCTTGGTGATGCCGGTCTGGATGATGGCGGTGGGCCGGAGCTGCCGGACATTGGATTTGTCGATGTCGGTGAAAGGCGAGAAGCGCTGATTGTCGTAAGTGCGGCCATGCAGGATCCAGTCTTCCGAGCGGTTCGAGTCCAGCATCATCGCGTCCGTGACATCGACTTTCCGGTTCACCGTCTGCATCTGGAAAGAGCCGGGATTGGCCGTCGGCGCGCCATAGCTGATGGGATTGATGCCTTCGGTCGCGCGGCCGCCGACCGGTGCTGCCGCTTCACCGGCGCTGCCCACCGGCTGCGGCGGGCTCTGTGCCAAAGCAGTGCCGCAGAGGCACAGTGCGGCCAGCAACGCAATCGCGGATTTCTTCATGCTTCCCCCGACGGCTTTTTTGGCTCGTTCTTGTTATGGCGAGGCTTGTTACGGCGTGATCTTGGCGTCTTTCAAGCCCGCACCGCCGCTGGCCAACGGCGCGGCTCCGGCGGGATAGCCATTTTGCTGCAGGATGTAGGCGGTGACGGCGTTATTGTCTTCCGGCTTGAGCGAGCCGGGATCCGATTGCGGCATGGTGTTGGCGATCACATCCAGCAGCGCCTGGGCCGTCAGGCCCTGGGCCGAGGCCATCTCGCCGAAAGCGGATCCTTTGAGCGCAGGCGCGGCCACGCCTTCCAATTGCGTGCCATGACAGGCGGCGCAGGACTGTGAATAGACCGTGGCTCCGGCCGCGGCCTGCTCGGCGGTGTAGAGCGCCGGCTTGGCAGTCTGCGCGCCCGCGACAAGCGGCGCGGCGGCGAGCAGGGCGGCAGCGGAAAGCAGCAGGAGCGAATGCTTGGCGGTCCGGTGCATAATGGTCTCTCGGTGTTTTTTGTGTCGCGGCACGATAACGGCAACGCGGCAAATTGGCTAGGCGCAGGGTGCATGGCGGTCCCAACCCCAAAACCGTCTGGTGCTGCTTGCACAGCGCGGAAGTGGGGCCTAAACGGGATGGATCATGCCCGAATCCGGTGCTCCAAAGCCCCATTTCCGCACCATTGCGCTGATTGTCGGCGCCGCCATGTTCATGGAACAGCTGGATGGCACCGTGCTGGCGACGGCCCTGCCCAGCATGGCCCGCGAGTTGGGCGTGTCGGCGCCCAGCCTTTCCATCGCCTTGACCTCCTACCTGATCAGCCTGGCGGTGTTCATACCGGTGTCGGGGCGCGTCGCGGACCGTTTCGGCGCTCGCACGGTTTTTCGCAGCGCCATCGTCATCTTTCTGCTGGGTTCCATCTCCTGCGCCAATGCGCCAAGCGTCGCCTTCCTGGTCGTGGCGCGGTTCTTCGAAGGCGTGGGAGGCGCGCTGATGATGCCGGTGGGGCGGCTGGTCTTGATGCGCAATGTGGAAAAGCGCGATCTGATCCAGGCCACCAGCTGGGTGCTGATTCCCGCGGTGGTGGGACCGATACTTGGGCCGCCAGTGGGGGGCTTCATCGTCACCTATCTGCATTCCTGGCGCTGGATCTTCTACATCAATGTGCCCATCGGCCTGCTCGGGATCGTGCTGGTCAGCCTGTTCATCACCAAT
>Ga0097621_100000021_pt1 | contig 85595 bp, 60 predicted proteins | sample KBSMisM72_FD_73165 | JGI IMG/M metagenome (GOLD analysis project Ga0097621, IMG submission 73165) | Miscanthus rhizosphere microbial communities from Kellogg Biological Station, Michigan, USA - KBS Miscanthus M7-2 (version 2) (version 2) | ecosystem: Host-associated > Plants > Roots >... | reverse complement strand
GCCATGCCCGCCCTTCATCAGCCGCCGGCCGATATTGGCCCCCATGCGGCCCAGTCCGATAATTCCCAACTGCATGATGTCTCCTGCCGTCTGATGACGCGGGCAATATCAGGCAATTTTACCGCCCTGAACACTCTTGAAACCGGGAGTTAAGGCCCGTGGATGCAGCACCCCCCTTTTGTGCCCCCTCACCCGCCAAATTGGCCAAAAAACCGCTCCGGCCACGGGGCAAGCATTGATTTTCGCCCCCTGGACCTGCCATTACCCTCGTTCCCATTACAGGCTTGCCATGGACGACGATTTCCGCAAAAGCGCCCTTGCCTATCACCGCTCACCCCGGCCGGGAAAATTGTCGGTGGAAGCCACCAAGCGGATGGCGAATCAGCGCGACCTGGCGCTGGCCTATTCTCCCGGCGTCGCAGCCCCCTGCGAGGCCATCGCGGCCGATCCGGCCATGGCGCGCGAATATACCGCCCGCGGCAATCTGGTGGCGGTGATCACCAATGGCACCGCCGTGCTGGGACTGGGCAATATCGGAGCCCTGGCCTCCAAGCCGGTGATGGAGGGCAAGGCCGTCCTTTTCAAGAAATTCGCCGGCATCGACGTGTTCGACCTGGAAGTGGATGAAACCGATATCGACCGCTTTGTCGATATCGTGGCGGCGCTGGAGCCGACCTTCGGCGGCATAAACCTGGAAGACATCAAGGCGCCGGAATGCTTCGTGATCGAAAGGAAGCTGCGCGAGCGCATGAAGATTCCGGTCTTTCATGACGATCAGCACGGCACCGCCATCGTCTGCGCCGCCGCCATCCGCAACGGGCTGGTGTTACAAGGCAAGACGCTGTCGGAGGTGAAGCTGGTGACCAGCGGCGCGGGCGCTGCCGCGCTGGCTTGCGTAGATTTGCTGGTGGCGATGGGCCTGCCGGTGGACAACATCACCCTCACCGACATCAAGGGCGTGGTGCATAAGGGACGCGGCGATGAGATGCCGCCCAACATGGCGCGCTATGCGCGCAGTACAGACGCGCGCACCCTGGGCGATGTTCTGGTGGGAGCCGACGTGTTCCTGGGCCTGTCGGCGCCCAATGTGCTTAAGCCCGAATGGCTGCCGCAGATGGCCAAGAAACCGTTGATCCTGGCCTTGGCCAACCCCGATCCGGAAATCCTGCCGGACGTCGCCAAGGCGGTGCGGCCCGACGCCATCATCGCCACCGGGCGCTCGGACTATGTCAACCAGGTCAACAATGTCCTGTGCTTTCCCTTCGTGTTCCGGGGCGCGCTGGACGTGGACGCCACCACCATCAATGAAGAGATGAAGGTGGCGGCGGTCGAAGCCATCGCAGCCCTTGCCCGCGCCGAAGCCAGCGATGTGGTGGCCAATGCCTATGGCGGCACGCTCAGCGGCTTTGGTCCCGAATCCATCATTCCCAAACCCTTCGATCCCCGCCTGATCCTGCATATCGCGCCCGCCGTGGCCCGCGCCGCCATGGAGTCGGGCGTGGCGCGCCGCCCCATCACCGATTTCGAGGCTTACGAGAACGAATTGGAGAAATTCGTCTATCGCTCGGGCCAGTTGATGCGTCCGGTGTTCGACGTCGCCCGCCAGTCGCCCCGCCGCGTGGTCTATGCCGAAGGCGAGGAAGACCGGGTGCTGCGCGCCGTCCAGACCGTGGTGGATGAAGGCCTGGCCCAGCCCACCCTGATTGGCCGCCGCGACGTCATTCTGGAAAAGGCCAGGCATCTCAGCCTGCGCTTGGACTTTGACAATAAAGTGCGCATTCTTGACCCGTTGCAGGATCATGCGTTTTTCGCGCCCCTCACCGAACGCTACCAGCGCCTGGTGGAACGCCGCGGCGTGCAGCCGGAATCGGCAGCGCGCTGGATCACCACCCGGCACGGCATCGCCGCCGCCATGCTGCTGGATGCCGGCGAAGTGGATGCCGCCTTGTGCGGCGGACTGGGCGACTGGACTCGCCAGCTCACGAACATCCTACCGATTATTCCCCGCCTGCCCGGCGTCAGCCGGCTTTATTCCCTGTCGGCGCTTATCCTGCCCAACGGCGCGCTGTTCTTCTGCGATACCCATGTCAATGTCGATCCCAGCGCCGAACAGATTGCCGAAATGACCCAGCTTGCGGCCAAGACCGTGCGCCGCTTTGGGCTGGCGCCCAAGGCCGCGCTGCTTTCGCATTCCAGCTTCGGCACCTCCCATTCGCCCAGCGCCATCAAGATGCGCAAGGCCTTGGCGCTGCTCCGGGCCGCAAGCTGCGATTTCGAAATTGACGGCGAAATGCATGCCGATGCGGCCTTGAGCGACAGCTTGCGGGCGCGCGTGGTTTCCAACAGCCCGCTCACCGGCTCGGCCAACTTGCTGGTAATGCCGACCCTGGACGCGGCCAATATCGCGCTGACCTTGTTGTCGGCCGCCACCGAAGCCTTGCTGGTAGGACCCCTGTTGCTGGGTGTTGCAAAACCGGTGCATGTGATGGTGCCCTCGGTCACAGCGCGCGGTATTGTCAATATGACCGCCCTGGCGGTCGCGCAGGCCGCCGCCACGACGCCCTAGCACCGGCAAACACATCAAGAAGGACGGCAATGGAAGTTCTGGATCTGAAAGCCACGGCCGAACGGGCGGTCGCCTTTCACCAGCAAGGTCAGCTGGAGCAGGCGGAATCCCTCTACTTGCGGATCCTGGCTGCCGATCCCGCGCTATTCGGTCCGCGCTATTATCTGGGCCTGCTCCGGTTGCAGCAGGGGCGCAGCGCGGAAGCCTGCGATTATCTGGGCGAAGCGCTGAAAATCTTCCCCAATGACCTTGGCGCCCTGATGAATTTCGGCATGGCGTTGCGCGCGAACGGCCGGGCCGAGGAAGCGGTCCTGATATTCGACCGGGCGCTGGCCATCCAACCCAAAATGGCCGAAGCTCTTTACAATCGCGGCGTGGCATTGGGCGACCTGCAGCGCTTTGAAACCGCGGTGGAGAGCTATGACCGTGCGCTGGCGGTGCAGCCGGAAATGGTTGCCGCCATGGTCAACCGCGCCGCGGCACTGGCCGCGATGCAGCGTTTTGACGATGCCATTCAAGGATATGACCGTGCCCTGGCGATCCAGCCCGGCAATGCGTTGGCGCTGGCATGGCGCGGGTCGGTTCGCCGGTCCATGGGCCAACCGGAATTGGCGCTGGTCGATTACGACCGCGCCCTGGCCTTGGACCCGACACTCGACGACGTACAATATAACCGCGGCGTGGCGCTGATGGATTTGCAACGCGCCGGCGATGCCCTGGCCGCATTCGACGCGGTGATGCCGGCCTATCGCAACAATGCCGAGATGCTGAACAATCGCGGCGTGGCACTGTGGAACCTCAAGCGCCCCGGCGAAGCGCTGGAAAGCTTCGACCGGGCGCTGGCGCTTGAACCCAATTTCGCGGAGGCCTGGGGCAATCGCGGTTTGGCCTTGCGCGACTTGATGCGTGCTCAAGAGGCGATCGCCAGTTTCGACCGGGTGCTGCAGCTGGAGCCGCGCAACGCGGTGGCCTGGAACAGCCGCGGCAATGTCCTGCGCGATACCAAGGATTATGCCGCGGCGCTGGATAGCTACAGCCGCGCCGTTGAGATGCGGCCCGACCAGGCGGAAAGCCTGATCAATCGCGGCTACACGAATTGGACGCTGAAGCGATTTGATGCCGGCATGGCCGATGTGGAACGCGCCCTGGCGCTGGATCCCGACTGGCCCTATGGCCGCGGCGAGCTGCTGCATGTGCGGATGTACAGCGGCGATTGGCACGATTTTGACGCGCGCAAGGCCGAGCTGGAACAGATGGTGCGGGCGGGCAAGCGCGCGACGCAGCCTTTTATATTCCAGGCCATTGCCGAAACGCCGGACGATTCGCAAAAATGTTCCCGCATCTGGATGCGGGACAAATTCCCCCACCTACCGGGCCCGGTTCATGATCCCGCGGCGCGCAAGGGACGAGAAAAAATCCGCATCGGTTATCTTTCCGGCGAATTTCGCGAGCAAGCCACCGCCATTCTGATGGCGGGCCTGTACGAACGTCATGACCGGGGCAGATTCGAGGTCGTCGCCATCGATGCCGGCACCAACGATGGCAGCAAAATGCGCGCGCGGCTGCAAAAGGCTTTTGACCGCTGGATCGACATCGCCAAGCAATCCGATGAAGAAGCCGCCCGCACCATCGCCGCGGCCGAGATCGACATATTGATCAATCTCAACGGCTATTTCGGCGACGCCCGCATGGGCGTTTTCGCCCAACGCCCCGCGCCGCTGCAGGTCAATTATCTGGGCTTTCCCGCCACCTTGGGCACCTCGTGCATCGACTATATCCTGGCCGACGAAATCGTGATCCCGCGAGGCGAACAGCAATTTTACGACGAGCAGATCGTCTATCTGCCCGGCTGCTACCAGGCCAATGACGACCATGGACGCCCCATGGCCCCGATACCCAGCCGGGCCGAGGCCGGATTGCCCGACAAGGGCTTTGTGTTCTGCAATTTCAACAGCGCCTACAAGCTGACGCCACAGACCTTCGACAGCTGGATGCGAATTCTGAAAGCGGTGGATGGCAGCGTATTGTGGCTGCTGGACAGTGTGGAATCCTATGCGAAGAATTTGCGCAAGGAAGCCGAGAGGCGCGGCGTGGCGGGCGGGCGGCTGATTTTCGCGCCTGATCTTCTGCCCGACCGACATCTGGCGCGGATGCAACTGGCCGACCTGTTTCTGGACGGCCTGCCCTATAACGCCCATACCACCGGCAGCGACGCGCTATGGGCCGGCGTGCCGCTGATCACCCTGCGCGGCACCACCTTCCCCGGCCGCGTCGCCGCCAGTCTGCTCACCGCCGCCGGCCTGGCGGATCTGGTGACCGAAAGCCAAGCCGATTTTGAAGCGCTTGCCGTCAAACTGGCGCGCGATAGCAAGACTTTGAACGCGCTGCGCGGCAAGGTCGCACAATGCCGAAACAGCAGCCTGTTCGACACCCCCGCCTTTGCCCGAAACATCGAAAGCGCCTATCGCACCATGTGGGATCGCTGGCTGGCGGGCGAAAAGCCGAAGGGGTTCACAGTTAAAGCGAAAACATAATGCACTTCTTCTAGAGCGCGTTGCATTCTGTTCGCCCCAAACTCCCGTGTCATCCCCGGCGAGCACGAGCGAAAGCAAGTGCGAGGGAAGGGGACCCAGGTATTCTCAACCAAGCAATTTTAGAAGCGCTATCACTTCAATAGCCGCGTGTCGGCAACTGCCTGGGTCCCCTTCCCTCGCGCAGCATCTATCGATGCCGCGCTCGCCGGGGATGACACATGAGGTATTGGATAGAGCTGAACACAACGGCTTACCGGTACGAAAGTCTACTCTGACCCGAATTCTTCCCGGAAATGTCCTGAAAAAACCCTGGCAGGTTACTGCGACCCTGGCTTTATTGGATTTCTTGGAATCCAGACCTCTTCGACATCCACAATATTCAATTTAGGCGCTTCATTTTCGATTTTAACTCTGGCTACACAAACGCAAGCCGGTCTAACCATCGGCAAATAGAAGCGGCTTGCATAGACCCAATCCAAAAGCCCAAGCAAATCCCCAATGCTGCCAGTCGTGCGGGCCACGCTACCGAGCCTGAAAATCGTGTTTCCACAACTGTCATCGCTATAGAAAGACCCGTGCTCTGTCACAGTAAACAATGCCTCGAACCTCACGACACGACCGTCATAAGATTTATCGTGTCGATCGTGTATATCGGCATACATCCCACAAATAGAAACCTTCATCGGCACCTCCTGGGACTGCGCACGCGCAACCGAACCGGGCAAAGAGCTACACGCCATCACGGCAAGAAATGCCACCAGAACACATGAGATAAGTTTCGTTTTAAGAACGGTCATCGTGGAATTTAGCATCGTACTCCCTCCTACCGGATAAACTGATCCACGAACCCCGCGCCCAGCCCGACTTTCTCATAATGGGCGCGGCAGAGATCGATCTTGGTGAAAACGTCCTCGTAACCCAGCACGCCGCCGTCGGGATCGACATAGATCATCACGCCATTGACCTGGAACAGGGTGATCATCTCTTCCACGTCCTCGTCCACCACCAATGTGTGGGTTTCGCCCGGCGCCTCATAGACATAGCCGCCCTCCTGCGCCACCCAGTCATGCTCCAGATAACGCCAGCGGCCCTTGATGACATAGCCATGCACCGGCTGGGGATGGCGGTGGCGCGACAGCACGCCGGATTTGCGGACCTTGAGCAGGTTCATCCAATAGCCGCGCGACGCACAAAGACATAAAGGCCGGAACCAGACATTCTCGCCCTGCGGCACCCACACACGTTCGTCGGTTGGGATTACTGATGGGATCACCAGTTCCGGCGGCGATTCCTTGGGCTGCGGATGACGATAGGGAATGCGGGAATTGTCCTGGGCCATGTTGCTCTCATTTCGTAGGCGGCTCCGCCGCCGGGATTACTTCGCGGTATAGCCGCCATCGATGGGCAGCACCGTTCCGGTGATGAAGCCCGAATTTTCAGAACACAAAAACACCACCGCGCCGCCAATGTCATCGGCGCGGCCCCAGCGCCCAAAGGGTGTGCGCGCGATGATGGCGTCCGAGCGCGCGGTGTCTTCGCGCGCCGCCCTGGTCAGTTCGGTCTCCACCCAACCGGGCGCAATGGCGTTCACCCTTATGCCCGGCGCCCAGGCCACCGCCAGCGCCTTGGTCAGTTGCGCCACCCCGCCCTTGGACGCGGTATAGGCCGGCACCAATCCGCCGCCGAAAAAGGACCAGATGGAGGCGGTGTTGACGATCACTCCGCCTTGTTTTTCAAGCAGCGGCTTGGCCGCCACGCACATCCGCATGGTGCCGGTGAGATTGACGTCGATGACTTTCTGGAAACCCTGGATGGTGAACTCCTGGCCGTCGCGCAGGATGATCCCGGCACAGTTCACCAAGGCGTCCAGCCGGACCAGACGGGTGATGCAGGCCGCCACATCCGCATCATTGGTCACATCCAGCTGCACGGCCCGCAGATGGTTGCGTTTTGGCACCGCCGCGACTTCCGCTTCCGTCAGGCCGGTGACGGTGACCTCATAGCCCGCCGCCAGTATCGCTTCGGCAATGCCAAAGCCGATACCGCGGGCGCCGCCGGTGATCAGGGCTTGCTTCATCCCATTACCCTAGCGGCCAGGCAGCGCAAAGGCGACATAGGCCGCGCCCTGCTCCGACTTTTTGTCGCGCGCATTGTCGGCCTGGATCAGCACAAATTGCCGCCCGCCCGCGATATAGGTAATAGGCGTGGCATTGCCGGCATAGGGCAGGATCGCCTGCCACAAAAGCCTGCCATCGCGCGGATCGAAGGCACGGATCTTCTTGTCGTAAAGCGTGGCGCCGATGAACAGCACACCGCCATCGGTGAGAATGGGGCCGCCGTAATTTTCCGAGCCGGTACTTTTGTCCGCCAGGTCCGGATATTCGCCGAACGGAATTTTCCAGAGATACCGGCCGGTGTTGAGATCGATGGCGTTCAAGCTGCCCCAGGGCGGCGCCACGGCGGGATAACCGTCGGGATCGAGGAATTTGCGATAGCCGGTGAAACGATAGGCCGGGCGGTCGTCGCTGGCGGGTGTGGCGAGCTCGGTCTTATCGACACCGCTGCGCACATAACCAAGCAGCGCATTCAGGTCGCCGGCCACCAACCCGCGGAAAGCCGGCATGCGGCCGCGACCGGTAAAAATCACGTCGGCCATGGCGTCCGCCGACAATTTGCTGTCGGCGAGCGACGGAAAGGCCGGCGGTGAGCCCTTGCGATCGGCGCCATGGCAGGAGGCGCAATTGTCCATGTAGAGCCCCTCGCCCAGGCTGGCGGCCTTGTGATTTTCCACCAGGCCGCCGGTCCAGGCGACGTCATTGGCATTGAGATAGAGAATGCCGCGTTTGGCGTCCGTCGCCTGCCCGCCCCATTCCGCGCCGCCATCGAAGCCGGGAAAAGCCAGGGTCTGCTGTCCCAGCCGCATATGCGGAAACGGTCCGTCATTGGCAAAGCTGCGAAACTGTTCAAGGGCCCATTGATGCGCCTGTGGCGTGCGGTTGGTGAGCAGGGTTTCGTCGAGATGCTGGCGGGCATAAGGCGCCGGCAAGGACGGAACCGGCTGGGTGGCGGACTGTTTTTCGCCCGGCACATCGCTGGACGACACCGGCATTTCCGAAACGGGAAAAAGCGGTTTGCCTGTCTGGCGATCGAGCACAAACAAATAACCCTGCTTGCTGGCCTGGGCCACGGCGTCCACCGGCTTGCCGTTACGCTTCAGGGTCAAGAGGACCGGCGGCGAAGGGAAATCCCGGTCGGCAATATCGTGATGCGCACCTTGAAAATGCCAGATCAACTTTCCCGTATTGGCATCCAACGCGAGAAGCGAGTCGGCATAAAGATTATCGCCGATGCGGTCGGCGCCGTAGAAATCGCTCACCGCCGAGCCGGTGGGCGCGAACACCATGCCGCGCTTTTGGTCCAGCACCATGCCGGGCCAGTTGTTGGCGCCGCCGCCGGTCTTCCAATAATCCGCCGGCCAGCTTTCATAGCCGGGTTCGCCCGGATGCGGGATGGTATGAAACACCCAGCGCAGCTTGCCTGTGCGCACGTCAAAGGCGCGGACGTCGCCCGGCGCGGCCGGCGCGCTCTCGGCGGTGCGAAAGCCCATGATGATCATATCGCGCCAGACCGTGCCCGGCGCTGTGAGCGCCACGCTGATCTTTTCCGGATCGCGTCCAAGCCCGGCGCGCAGGTCGATGCGGCCGTTCTGGCCGAATCCGGGTATCGGCTTTCCCGTCGCCGGGTCCAGGGCATAGAGATAGCTGCCGGCATTGGCGAACAGCCGGCGCTCCTTGCCCCCGCTCCAATAGGCCAGGCCCCGCTGCGGACCGCCCGCTTTCACCCCGGAATGAAATCGCCATTTGAGCTTTCCGCTGGCGCCATCCAGCGCGATCGTGTCCAAAGATGGGGTATAGGCATAGACCACACCGCCGATCGCCAGGGGATGAGTCTGCGGGTCGCCCGCCTCAGCCATGTCGAAACGCCAGGCCTGCTCAAGGCTGGCGACATTGGCGCGGGTGATCTGCGTCAAGCTGGAGAAGCGGCGACCGCCCTCGCCGCCATACAGCGCCCAGTCCCGCCCTGCCGCCAAAACCGGATTTGCCAGAACCAATAACAATATGGGCGCGGGGAAAAGCAGCCATCGCGATTTCATCCTGACATCCCCATGCCGACATTTCTTTTGATTACCGTAGCGCCCCCCTTCTTTTTGGGAAGAGGCTTTTTGGGAAGGGGCTTTGCGGCGGACAATCGGTTCCTAGCCGCGGTACAGCCTCGCATAGTCCTGGCGTAGCGCGCTTTTTTGAACCTTGCCCATGCTGTTGCGGGGCAGTTGGTCGACAAAGAGCACGCGCTTGGGAAGCTTGAACCGCGCCAGCCTGTCACCAAGGCTTTCCATCACGCCCTCCGGCGTCAAAAGGGCGTCGGGCTTCAGCACCAGGAAAGCGGTGACACCCTCGCCGAAATCGTCATGTGGCAGGCCGACCACCGCCGACTCTTCAACCTCCGCAAGTTCGTCGAGCAGGCTTTCGATCTCCCGCGGATAGACATTCAGTCCTCCCGTGATGATGAGATCCTTGCCCCGCCCGACAATGCGCAGATAACCGTCCGCCCCGATGCAGCCCAGATCGCCGGTGATGAAGAAACCGTCAGCGCGGAATTCCTCGGCGGTCTTTTCCGGCATCTTCCAATAGCCCTTGAAGACATTGGGACCGCGCACCTCGATCATCCCGATCTCGCCTTGCGGCACGGCACGGCCCTGGCCATCGGCGACGCGGATTTCCACACCGGGCAGCGGCAACCCGACCGACCCGGGAATACGCGCGCCGCGATAGGGATTGGAGGTGTTCATATTGGTTTCGGTCATGCCATAGCGTTCCAGGATCGCGTGACCGGTACGGTCCCGCCATTGACTATGCGTTTCCGGCAATAGCGGCGCCGAGCCGGAAATGAACAGACGCATGTGACGCGTCCTATCCCGATCCAGCCGCGCATCCTTCAACAACCGGGTATAGAAAGTGGGAACCCCCATCATCACGCTCGCTTGCGGCAATGCCTGGAAGACCGCGTCCGGCTCGAATTTCGGCAGCAGCAGAATGCTGGCGCCGGACAGCAAGGAAATATTGGTAGCGACGAACAGTCCGTGAATGTGAAAAATCGGAAGCGCGTGCAACAGCACATCGTCCCGGGAAAATTCCCATGCCTGCTTCAGGCTGTCGGCGTTAGAATAGAGGTTGCCATGGCTGAGCATGGCGCCCTTCGAACGGCCGGTCGTGCCAGAAGTATAAAGAATGGAGGCCAGGTCTTCCATGCCGGTTTGGGCATCGGCAAAAACCTCCGGCGCACCCGCCGCCTCCTGGATCAGCGATCCGTCCCGGCCGTCATCGCTGAGTGTCAGAAAGAGAGTCGATGGCAGGCGTGCGGCAATCTTTTCCAGAGTCCGGTCGGAGCAGACGAACAGGCAAGGTTCGGCATCCTGGACGAAATAGGCCAACTCGGCCGGGGTGTATCCGGTATTCAATGGCAAATAGACAAGTCCGGCCCGAAGACACGCCAGGTACAAAATGAGCGCGGCGGGGCTTTTCTCGACCTGCACCGCCACACGATCACCGGGCCTGGCGCCATTACGGGCCAGGACATGCGCAAAACGCGCCGCCCCGGCAAAAACCTCGCGATAACTGAGTGCAGGCCCCGCAACAGGCCGCAGGAAGTCGCGGCCAGGGTCCGGCGCCGCTGCTACAAACCGCGTAAACAGATTGTCAGGCAAGGACTTGGTCGGCCTGTTATATCAAGGCCTGACTATACGGTACCGGGCGACGTGCACAAACAAAGCTTATGACGCGCGGCGAACCCAACTGATCTGCTTGCCCTTGGGGCCGTCGCTGACCACGACCTGCAATTTGTCGCCTTCCTCAAGGGTCAGAATGCCGCCCCGCCGCAATGTTTCCATATGCACAAAGGCTTCCTCGGCGCCACCCAGGCAAATGAACCCATAGCCCTTGGCGCGATCAAACCATTTCACCGACCCTTCGCGTATGGGCGCAGACGGAACCTCACTCTCCACCTGCGCCGCGCCGGGACGGTCTTTGGAAGGGATACTGGAATTGTCGACGGAGAGAATGCGCACGGCCTGGAGACCGCTGGGGCTTTTCACAACATCACAGCGGACCGTGGCGCCTTCCGTAACATGGGAAAAGCCGGAGCGCCTCAGACATTTGTGATGAAGCAGGACATCGCCCAGGCCGGTGGTGCTGACGAAGCCGTAGCCTTTTGTGAAATCAAACCATTTCACTTGGCCTGCAATGGAAAAACTCTCTCCATCCCCTTGGCTGATGGCGTCCTGGATGGCCTCAAATTTCCTATTAAACGACTGTTCGGAATGAACAATGTCGCGGCGTTCCATGGCAGGGCCCCTAAGGAATGTTGACGCTGGTAACGGTGCGTCCGGCGATTACGCATTCCGCAAACAGTGACCTTCGGCCGGTGCATCGGGTAGCGGCTTTGTTTGCAACCGCTATCCATTTCTGAACAACTGCCGAAAAGCGGCGCGACCTGTTCCAATTTGGAATTGGCCATCCCCGATCTCGGACAAAGCGCGCAGACTGGTTTGTTTGGGCCGGAGACGGAACATCCGATCACCATGGTGCGCGACGATGCGACGCTCCGGTCAGAGGAATGTTTCGAAAGAGGAAAGTCACGCAAGTCCCCGGCGGAAAGCGCCCCGGTAATCTGCTCTTGGCCATGTTGATGCAGTATCAGTCTTGATGACGGGCTTGCAGCTTGCCTGGCTTCAATGGGTCGCCCAATATGGTTCTCAAACTGCGTGACGTTTGAGACGATCTGACTCCCCAAGGTAAAGCGACCATGTCTCAGCCCTTTGACCAGTCGAATCGAACGCTCAACCGCACGCCTTTGGACGATCCCAGGATTTTGAGCGGGCCTTTTTGGTCCGAATTGCGGGTGTTTCTCGCCGTGGCGAAATCCAAGTCTTTCAACCGGGCGGCCGAGGAGCTTGGCATCAGCCAGCCCACGGTCAGCAGGCATGTCCACCGGTTGCAGGATCTGATGGGCTGCCAGTTGCTCAGCTCCTCCAACAGTGGGGTGATACTCACCGAAAGGGGCAGCGAACTCGCCAAGACCCTGCTCGAGCTGGACGACCGGCTGTTCAAATTGTCGCGCCAGCTTCGCGCCGAAACCCGCGCCGCGGAGGGACTGGTTCACATCAGTTCGACGGAAGCCCTGGCTGGCCTTTTCATCGTTCCGAACATCGCTTCTTTCAATGAACAGTTCCCCAACATCAGGCTGCACCTGAAAAATCCCATCAACTTGATCAAATTCCGCGAAAATCAGGTGGACATAGCGCTGCGCTTCACTCCACCGATGGAGAAGGGCGTGGAGTGCCGCACGATGGGCTTCGTCCACCTCATTCCGGTTGCCAGCCACGCCTATCTGGCCCGCTACGGCATGCCGGCAAAGGATAATCTCGAAAATCATTGCTTCATCGACACCGACTATTATGCCGCCCGCACCGAACTTTGGAGCAACTGGCGCGAAGCGCTGGAGCGCGGCCAGGTGGCGCATTTTTCCGACAATTCCTACGCCTATGCCTTCATGGTGAAAAGCGGACTGGGGATCGGCCTTCTGGGCAACTACACGCTGAACGATCCCGCGATGGTCCCGCTGGAGATCGGCGTGCATATAAGGCTGCCGCTTTATTTGCATGCCGACAGCGAAAGACTGAATTCCAAGCCGGTGCGCGCGGTCTATGATTGGCTTGCGGAACTCTTCAGCATCCGCAATCCCTGGTTCGGACCCGATCTCAGTTTGGGGACCTCATCCAAAATTTCCGGCACACTCGCACAAATCTATTCGGGCACGCCCTTTTCGGCCGAATCCGATCAGGCCTAGTTGAGCGCATCGGCGCCGGCGGCGCTAATGTGCTTCGTACTTCGCCGGCGTATCCCACTCCCCCTCGGTACGGAAAAGAACCGCCACCTCGGTTTGCGGAGAAATTGCATTGTGCGGAACCTCAAGCTGACGCATCAGCTCGAAATATTTTTCGCCGTGATAATCCACAGGCGGTTTTCCCGGAACATCCCGGAATCCAAAATGCATGCGCCAGAGCCGGGCAAAAATTGGAGACGCATGGGTTATCGCGACCGGATAACCCTTCCGCGCAATGTGGGTGAAGGTGAAATTTGCCACCAGCTTGATGTTCGGAATGTTGCGGTGGGATTTGCGGAACGCCGTGCGTTCGATCTTGGCAAAATCCTTGAACCAGCGGATGCGCATGGTCCCGACAGGCTCGATCCCGTCATATCCCACCACATGCGTGGCCTGGAGGTCATTGCCGTCAAACGCATGGTCGTAGGGCAACCCGGTATCTTCCATGAAGCATATGGCGCGCAGGGCGAATATCTGAATCAGCTGGTCCATGTTCTTAACAACTTCGACATGGAACGAATTGTGTCCCACATCTGGCAGGGCCGAATCACGAATCATGTTGTGCGTCCTCAGAAAACTGAGATAGTGACGCCCGCACGCCTTGCGTTCAGCTAGCTGATTCTATCTTCAACTGCTGTTCAATTCTGAAGATCGAAAAATGACCTCGTTTTGCCTGGTTGCCATGCTCGATGGTTGGGTGCGCGAAGCCGTCGCGCGACACGGCGACAATTGGCCCGCGATCATGACCGCGCTGGAAGAAAATCTGGAGGGGTTGGAGAAAGACCAGCGCGCGGAACTTTCCGGCCAGATCGCCCTGCTGCTGGCAAACAGTTCCGCCGCCGCCAATTCAGAAATTCATTGAAATTCAGGCCGGCTCTTTGGAGCGCTTCGGCTTGCTGCCAACAGCGCCGGGCCAATTGGCCAGTGCGATAGCGGCGACTTCACGCAATTGCCTGGCGTTGGCGCCCGCGGCCGCCTGGACGGAAATGCCATTGGCCATGACCGCGAGATAGCGGGCCAGCGCGGCAGGATCGCTGTCCTTGGCAAGATCGCCGCTTTTTTTTGCCTGCTCGAAGCGGGCCCGCAGCATCGCTTCTTTTTCGGCCCGGCCTTTCATCAGCAGGTCCGGAATGGTGGTGTCGCCGCAGCTCAGGCCGCCCTGCAGCATCAGGCAGCCGGGGGGATTCCTGCCGCTGGTGTCGGAGACGAATTCCGCCACGCCCAACAGGAAGGCTTCGGCCACTGCGGCAGCGGTGGGCGCTGCGGTCACCGCCGTCATAAAAGTGTTGCGGCGTTGGTCGTAACGTTCCAGCACGGCCTTGAAGAGGCCTTCCTTGCTGCCGAAGCAGGCATAAAGGCTGGGCGAATTGATCCCCATGGCCTCGGTCAGAGTGGCCAGGGAGGCGCCTTCATAGCCCTGACGCCAGAAGACCGTCATGGCGCGATCCAGCGCTTCTTCCTTGCAAAAGGAACGGGGACGGCCCGTCCGCATGGGGGTTTCCTTTTTTTGTACGGATCGGTATATAATTCCCTTGACCTGGGAAGTCCAGAAGCATATCTGTGCCGTTCGTTACAGATATTGCGGGGAATTTCCCATGACACACATCGATCTCGCCCAAGCCCAGAGCTTTCTTCGCCAACAGGCCAATAGCCCGGCGCAGAAGCTGCGCCGCCAGCTGACCGGCGCGGCGCTGTTCCTGCTGATGGCGGGCGGCTACGGGCTCTATCATGCCAGCGCCAAGTCGGCGCCCCAACCGCAGGCCCCGGTGGCCTCCCCGGTGGCGGTGGAAACTCTCAAGCCCCAGACGGTAAAGCCCTTCGCCGAATTCTCCGGCCGGATCGCCGCGGTGGACTATGCCGAGATTCGGCCCCAGGTCGCAGGCCGCATCACCGAGATCCGGTTTCGCGACGGCCAGGAGGTAAAGGCCGGCGATATCCTGTTTGTCATCGATCCCCGCCCCTATCAGGCAGCGGCGGCCAAGGCCGCCGGCGATTTGGCCAGCGCTCTCAACAATGCCCGGCTGGCCAAGATCGAACATGACCGCGGCGAACGGTTGATCAATGCCCAGGCGCTGGCGCAGGAATCTTACGACCAGCGCGTCACCGCCGACAGCGTAGCCCAGGCTGGGGTGAAGTCGGCCCGGGCTGCGCTGGCGGCTGCGCAGGTGGATGTGGATCACGCCTTCATCAAGGCGCCGATTTCAGGCCGCATCAGCCGTGCCGAGATCACGGTAGGCAATCTGGTGGGCTCGGCCACCGCGGCACCGCAGCTGTTGGCCTCTATCGTCTCCGACAATGGCGTCTATGCCGATTTCGAAGTGGACGAGCAGACTTATCTGAACAGCGTGCGCGAACAGGCCCAGGCCATTCCCATCGAGTTGACGGTACAAGGCGACAGCCAGGCCAAGACCTATCATGGCGTCATCGAAAGTTTCGACAATCACATCAACAGCGGCTCGGGCACCATTCGCGCCCGCGCCCGCTTCGCCAATCAGGATGGCTCACTGGTGCCCGGCATGTTCGTGTCCGTCCGCATGGGCGGCGGGACTTTTGCGAACGCGCTGCTGGTGCCGGAAACCGCCATCGGCAACGACCAGAGCAAGCGCTTTGTTTTCGTGGTCGGCAAGGACGACAAGGCAGAATATCGCGAAGTGATCCTGGGTTCGACGGTTGACGGCAATCGCGTCGTGACTTCCGGCCTCAAATCCGGCGATCGCGTGATTCTCGACGGACTTCAGAGACTGGCGCCCGGCGCGCCGGTTGCGCCGCACGCCATCCAGTCGGCGCGAAGCTAAGGGCCGCGCTAGGGGCGCATCATGAACCTGTCCAAATTTTTCATCGACCGGCCGATTTTTGCCGGCGTGATCTCGGTTATCATCTTCCTGGCCGGGTTGATCGCGATGACCCGGCTGCCGATCTCGGAATATCCCGAGGTCGTGCCGCCCTCGGTGGTGGTGACCGCGCAATTCCCCGGCGCCAATCCCCAGACCATCGCCGAGACGGTGGCGACGCCGCTGGAGGAACAGATCAACGGCACCCAGGACATGCTTTATATGGGCTCGTCCGCCGCCAGCGACGGCACCCTCACCTTGACCGTCACCTTCAAGCTCGGCACCGATCCCGACCTTGCCACCCAGCTGGTGCAAAACCGCGTCAACCAGGCGCTGCCCCGCCTGCCCGAGGTTACGCGCGCGCTGGGCGTCACCACGGTGAAAAGCTCGCCCGACCTGACCATGGTGGTGCATCTGCGGTCGCCTTCCGGCCGTTATGACATGCTGTATCTGCGCAACTACGCGGTACTGAACGTCAAGGACCAGCTGGCCAAGATTGAAGGCGTGGGAAATGTGCAGCTGTTCGGCAGCGGCGATTACGCCATGCGGCTGTGGCTCAATCCCCAGAAGATCGCCGAGCTGGGCCTGACCGCCAACGACGTGGTCGCGGCGGTACGCAAGCAGAATGTCCAGGTTGCGGCCGGGGTGATCAACGGCCCGCCTTACGGCACCCGCAGCCAATTGCAACTGCCCATCAATGTCGAGGGCCGCCTCAGCAGTCCCGAGCAGTTCCGCCAGATCGTGATCAAGAATGCCGGCGGGGTGGTGACGCGGTTGGGCGATGTGGCGCGGGTGGAAATCGACGCCTCGCAATATGGCCTGCGTTCACTGCTCAACAACGATCAGGCGGTGGCGATCCCGGTATTCCAGGCGCCCGGCTCCAATGCCATCCAGATTTCCGACCATGTGCGCGCCACGATGGAGGAATTGAAAAAGAATTTTCCCGAAGGCCTGGATTACTCCATCGTTTACGATCCCACCGTCTTTGTGCGGGATTCCATCAAGGCGGTGATCCACACCCTGCTGGAAGCGGTGCTGCTGGTGGTGCTGGTGGTGATCCTGTTCCTGCAGACCTGGCGGGCCTCGATCATTCCGCTGTTGGCGGTGCCGATCTCCATTGTCGGTACGTTTGCCGCCATGCTGGCGGCGGGCTTCTCGATCAACAACCTGTCGCTGTTCGGACTGGTGCTGGCCATCGGCATTGTGGTGGATGACGCCATCGTGGTGGTGGAGAATGTCGAGCGCAACATCGAAGCGGGATTGTCGCCGCGCGACGCCACCCTGAAAGCAATGTCGGAAGTCACCGGCCCGATTATTGCCATCGCCCTGGTATTGTGTGCGGTGTTCGTTCCCATCGCTTTCATCAGCGGCTTGACTGGCGAATTTTATCGCCAGTTCGCCCTGACCATCGCATTCTCAACCGTCATTTCAGCCTTCAACTCCCTTACCCTGTCGCCGGCGCTCTCGGCCTTGCTGCTGAAAAACCATGACGCGCCCAAGGACCGTCTCGCCCGGATCATGGACCGCACCCTGGGCGGCTTCTTCCGTCGGTTCAACCGGGTCTTCCATGCCGGGTCGGAGAGATATGGCAACCGGCTGGGCGGCATCCTGGTCCGCAAGTCCGGCGCGCTTTTTGTTTACGGCGGACTGCTGCTGGCAACGGTTTTCCTGTTCCGTCTGGTGCCGCCCGGCTTCGTGCCGATCCAGGACAAACAATATCTGGTGAGCTTCGCGCAACTGCCGCAGGGCGCCACCCTGGACCGCACCGAAAAAGTGATCCGCCAGATGACCGAGATCGCCAAGCAGGATCCCGCGGTCGAAGGCGCGGTGGCCTTTCCCGGTCTTTCCATCAACGGCTTCATCAACAGTCCGTCGGCCGGCATCGTGTTCGAGACCCTGAAGCCCTTCGATCAGCGCGGAGCAAAGGATTCCGGCATGGCGGTGGCCCAGCGGCTGCAAGCCAAATTCGCCGGCATCAACAGCGCCATCATCGCCATCTTCCCGCCGCCGCCGGTGCAAGGGTTGGGCACCATTGGCGGCTTCAAGTTGCAGGTCGAGGACCGTACCGATCAGGGAGATGCGGCCTTGGCCAAGGTGATGCAGCAAATCCAGATGAAAGCTGCGAAGGAGCCGGCGTTGCAGGGCGTGTTCTCCAACTTCTCCATCGGCGTGCCGCAGCTCTTTGCCCATCTGGATCGCACCAAGGCGCAGCAATTGGGCGTCGACGTGCAAAGCGTGTTCGACACCATGCAGACCTATCTGGGTTCAGTCTATGTCAACGACTTCAACCGGTTCGGCCGCACCTATCAGGTGATCGCCCAGGCCGATACGCCATTCCGTTCGCGGCCCGAGGACATCGCCCAGCTCAAGGTGCGCAATGGCGATGGCCAGATGGTGCCGCTGGGCTCGGTGGTGAATGTCAGCGAGACCACCGGCCCCGACACCGCGATGCGCTACAACGGATTCCGCGCCGCCGATCTCAATGGCGGCCCGGCGCCGGGCTATTCCACCGGCCAGGCCCAGGCCGCGATGACCAAAATCCTGGACGAAACCCTGCCCAAAGGCATGCGTTACGAATGGACCGATCTCACCTATCAGCAGATCCTGGCGGGCAACACCGCCCTGCTGGTGTTTCCGCTGTGCGTTTTGCTGGTCTTCCTGGTGTTGGCGGCACAGTATGAAAGCCTGTTCCTGCCGCTGGCGATCATCCTGATCGTGCCGATGTGCCTGTTCAGCGCTATCACCGGCGTCTGGCTGACCGGCGGCGACAACAACATGTTCACCCAGATCGGCCTGTTCGTGCTGATCGGCCTGGCCTGCAAGAACGCCATCCTGATCGTGGAATTTGCCCGCGAGCTCGAGCTGGGCGGCGAGACCACCGTCAAGGCGGCGATTCGTGCCGCCCGGCTGCGCCTGCGTCCCATCCTGATGACCAGCTTTGCCTTCATCATGGGTGTGGTGCCGCTGGTGCTGTCATCGGGCGCGGGCGCAGAAATGCGCCACGCCATGGGTATCGCGGTGTTCTTCGGCATGCTGGGCGTGACCTTCTTCGGCCTGTTCCTCACGCCGGTGTTTTACGTCCTGCTGCGCGCGCTGGAAAAGCGCGTGACCCATACCGAGAAGGTGCATCACCATGTCTGAGATCGCCAATCTCCTGGCGCTGACCCTGGCCGGATTGTTCGGCCTGGCGGCGGCGCTGAATCTGGCGGCCCCTGGGTTCCTGCGCCGGGCCTATGCGCGTTGGCACTTCGCGCGCGGTTTTCACTATGTCGCCGGCACAGCGCTGGGATTGACCACGCTGTTTCTGACCGTACCGCAAACCCGCATCTGGGGCGGCGTGTTGGGCGCAATGGTGCTTTTCATCACCATTGTCCTGCTGCTCAACCGCGGGAAATATGCCTATGCGGTGCCGGCCATCCTCTTGATGGTAGCCCTGGCGCCGGCGATGGCGTGATCCCGTTTCCGATCAGCGGCTCGCGGCCGTCGCGGGTTTGATCTCCACCAGCGCGATCTTGTTGACGCCGCTGCAGGCCAGCCAGAGATTGCCATCGGGGGTGCGGTCGATGTTGCGCACCACCCCGCCGCCCGATGGAATGGTCCAAGTCTGGAATTTGTGGGTCTTGGTATCGAAACGCACCAAAGTGTTGGGACTGGTGTTGGACTCGCTGTACCAGACAGCGTCCCCGATGGCGGTGATGCCATAGGGCTGGGACTTGGAGCCGCCGGGTGAAGCCCATTCGGTCACCTGCCCGCTCTTGGGATCGAGCCGGCCTAGATACCCGCGGGAATAATCGGAATACCAGATGATGTCGTCATGGGTGATGGCGACGCGGCGCGGGCGTGAATCGGCATGCGGCAGGACAAATTCGCGGATTTCCAAACTATCGGGATCGATACGCCCGACCTTGTTGCTGCCGAACTCCACGAAATACGGCACGCCGTGTGAATCGACAACCATGCCATAGGGATTGGAGCGCGGTGTGGGAGAAGAGACGAGCTTGATCTCTCCCGTCTTGGGATTGAGCCGGCCTACCATATTGGCATTCTGCGCGGTGAAGTAGATATAGCCATTGGGCGCCAGGAGCAGCGTGTGGGGATCGCGCGCCGCCGGATCCGGCATGGGATATTCGGTGACCTGGCCGGTTTTGGGATTGAGCTTGCCGATATAGGCCTTGAAGTTGGCGGTGAACCAGACATTGCCGTCGTGATCGGCAATCAGGCCATGCGGTCCCGAAGCCGGAGTCTTGAGCGGATACTCCTTGAACTGCTGGGTTTTGGGATCGAACCGGCCCAGCACATTGGCCATCTGGCCGGTGTACCAAGCCGAGCCGTCGGGCGCGACCATGGGATCGTGCGGCCGAGAACCGGCGGTCGGCACATCCCATTCCTTGATCGTGACATTGATGTCGCCCGCAAGAATGGCGGCGGATGGCAAGGTCTTAGGCGGGAAATTCTTGGCCAGATAGTCGACAACAACCGGTACTTGATCCGGCGGCACTTTGGCGCCGGCATTGACCATCATATGCACCACATTGTCCCAGTCCGCGCGGCTGTGCCCCGCGCCGGTCACCCTGGTAAGCGCATGGCACGCCACGCAGGCCGTCGCGATGGTTTGTTTCCCGGAGCCGTCGGGCAATGCCTGGCCGAAGGCCGGTGAAACAATCAAGAGACCGACGAGAACCAATGACCTGTGCATCATGGTAAACCATCCGCGTCAAACTGGCCGTCGGGGAAACGCTACTCCGGCCCATTTTCAGCGTCAACGCAGGGCGGCGTTGCGGCGGGCCATGCCGGGCCTATGATGCCGCCATGCAGACCTTGCTGGTAACCCATCCCGATTGCATCGCGCATGATCCCGGAACCGGCCACTCGGAAGCGCCGGAACGCCTGTCCGCGATATTGGACATATTCAAGGAACCGGAATTCTCCGCTGTCCTTCGGCAGGACGCGCCGTTGGGCCGTGAGGCCGACATCGCTCTGGTCCATAATCCATCCTTTGTCAGCGCGGTCCTGGCGGCGGTGCCCGCTACTGGCCATGCCGCGCTGGATGCCGACACCATCCTGTCGCCCGGTTCCGGCTCGGCGGCACTACGCGCGGTCGGCGCGGTTACGGCGGCGGTCGATGCCGTTGTCGCGGGACGCGCGCAAAACGCCTTTTGCGCGGTCAGGCCGCCCGGCCATCACGCAGAGCCAACACACGCGATGGGGTTCTGCCTGTTCAACTCAATTGCCATCGCCGCGCGCCATGCCCAGGCCTCGCACGGATTGACGCGCGTGGCGATTGTGGATTTCGATGTCCATCACGGCAACGGCACCCAGACGGTGGCAGAAAGCGACCCGAACTTGTTTTTCGCCTCCAGCCATCAATATCCGCTTTATCCCGGCACCGGAGCCGCGAGCGATATCGGCCTGGGCAATGTCGTCAACGCGCCGCTGTCCGCCGGCTCGGATGGCAGGGCCTTTCGCCGGGCCTTCGAAACGCGGATTCTTCCCGCACTGGACGCTTTCGCCCCGGACCTGCTGCTGGTTTCAGCCGGGTTCGACGCCCATCGCGCCGATCCGCTTGCCGGCCTGGAACTGGAAGAAGCGGATTTTTCCTGGGTCACCGCGCGGCTGGTGGAAGCAGCAGGGCGCCATTGCGGCGGGAAACTCGTCTCGGTGCTTGAAGGCGGTTATGATTTGAAAGCGTTGGCGGGTTCGGCCGCAGCGCACCTTTCAGCCCTGATGGGAAAAACCTGAGCGGCTATTTGTTTTCCGTCAGCTCCGCAACCAACGCGTCATTGTCGTACACTTTGCGCAAAGCCTCCGTGATCGCGGCAGTGGAAACCGACACCGTGCGGTTCACCTTGGGATCAAAACCAAACGCCCCGCCTAAACTGTCGATATTGCCGTCGAAGGCCGCGCCCACCACCTGGCCGCGCGCGTCGATCACCGGCGAGCCGGAATTACCGCCGATAATGTCATTGTCGCTGACGAAATCGAAAACCGTGTTGGGATCGACCTTGCCCTGCGCCTGCTGCCAACGCGGCGCCAGGTTGAAGGGGAACTGGCCGGTGGCGCGCTCCCACAGTCCGCCGAACCGCGTGAAAGCGCCCACCGTAACGCCATTGTCGCTCCAGCCGCCGACCTTTCCATAGCTCAGCCTGAGCGAGAAGGTGGCGTCCGGATAAGTATCGGCGCCATAGACCGCAAAGCGGGCCTTGGCCAGTTTCTGCGCCGCCCGGTCGATAGGTCCACTGACGCGGGTCTCGTAATCCTTGCGGACCGCGCGGCTGGCGGTGTCGGTAGCCAGCACGAAGCGTATCATCGGATCGTCGGACGCAAGGATGGCGGCCTTGCCGCCTTCCCACATTTTGCGGCGCAGTGCCGGATCGCCGAGCTTGGACTGGGCCAGGCGCGCCGACAGCGTCTCGGGCGAATCCTTGCCCAGGAAGATTTTGGTGGCGGGCGCGTCGGCAGTCATATATTCGCGCAGCTTGGATAGCCAGAATTCCAAGGTCAGCTGTTCCAACTCGGGATAGACCGGCGAGGCGTCCAGCAGGCGCTTCTCCAGCAGCGGCAACTGGCTGTCGGTATATTCGGGCAGCCGTTCGCCATTGGGCTTGGCCTTTTCCTCGGCCGCACGCACCAGGACGCGGGCATAGCGGAACAGGTCGGAACCGAAACCGCCGCGCGTCTCCTGAAAACTATAGGCGCTATACAAGGCCCTGAGAGAGGATTGCGCCCGCGCGATATCGCGCCAGGGATCGCCGGTTTCCTTCGCCAGCGCGTCATTCTTCATCACAGCCGTCCGCAATTGCCGGTCGCCCCGGCGCTTGGCGGAAATCAGCGCCGGATCGACCAAAGCCTTGAGTTCGCCGCTATAGGCCTTGAAGCTGTTCTCAATGCCGAACAGCAGGTCATCGGCGATGCGGGCATGTTCGGCGCTTTCGGACCCGAAGCGGATCAGCCGCCCGCGCAATTCCGAGTAGAGCAACAAGATGCGCGGCAGCGACAGGTCGCGCAGCGTTTCCAACTGCTCCGCCGTCAACAGCCGTTGGGTGCTGCCCGGATTGCCGGCGACAAAAACCGGTTCGCCGTCCTTGGGTGGCGCAACGCTCCATTGCAGATGATCCGGCGTCGCAGCCGGCGCGCTCCTTTCGTAAAGCCGGACAAAAGAGAAATCGAGGTCGTAGCGGGGAAAGTTGAAATTATCGGGATCGCCGCCGAAAAAAGCGGTCTGCAGTTCCGGCGCCACCACCAGCCGCACGTCCGAATATTTGCGGAAAACGTAGAGCTTATATTGGCCGCCCTGGTAGAGCGTGATCACCTGACAGCGGTACAGGTCCTGGCGGCCGGCGCATCTCTCCTTTTCCACCGCCGCGATCTCAGCGTCCCTGGCCTTGACGAAATCCTGGCCCGTCCTGCCCGCAGCCGCATCTGTGACGCTGGCTGTGACGTCTGAAATAGTGGTGAGGATTTCGGCCTGCATGCCAGGACATAGCTTTTCGTCCTCGCGGCGTACTGCCGAGAACCCGTCTTTGACATAATCGGTCTGGGCGGTCGAAAGATTTTGCGCGCAGTCGCGCACACAATGATGGTTGGTAAGAACCAATCCCCGCGCCGAAACCAGGGACGCCGAACATCCCGAGGAAAGCCGCACTGCCGCGCCGCGCACGCGCGCAAGCCAGGCCTGGTCGATGGCGGTGTGATATTTGGCGTTCACCGCCGCCGAAGGGAAATTGTCGAAGGTCCACATGCCTTCATCGGCCATGGCCGAATTGCCAAGCAAAACGGCGATTCCAGCCACGATGGCTACCGGCAATCTCATCGAACCCTCACCGCATGTGTCGCAATGAGTATGCGCATTCCCCGGCCAATTTGCAAAGGATAGAACAGGTCTGGCGATTGAAAAACCCAATCGGTTCAGCCTATTAGCGATTTTCCGGCACGACTTCAAAAGTGCCCGCTTGGCGAATGAAACCTGCGCATTGTGCGCACTCGCCCCGCCGGTATAGTCGTCGCTGGGTTTGGCATTGGCGGGATTGTGGGCAGATTGCATCTACTCAAACGGGGCAAGACAAGTAGCCCCCTGCGCCTGCATGGCATCATCGCGCGGGATATCGGCATCGGGATCGTTTCGGGACGGTTCAAGCCCGGCCAGATCCTGACGGGTGAAATCGATTCCAGTGCGCGGCTGGCCGTGTCGCGAACCGCCTATCGCGAGGCTTTGCGGATTTTGGCGGCGAAAGGGTTGGTCGAATCGCGGCCCAAGGTCGGAACCAAAGTCAGCGAGCAAAAAAACTGGCACCTGCTGGACCCCGATGTGGTCGGCTGGACCTTCGCCAACGAGCCAGACTGGGTGATGCTCAAGAATCTGTTCGAGCTTCGCGATATTGTGGAATCCCACGCTGCGGCGCTCGCCGCCATTCGGCGAAGCGAGGCGCAGCTGAAACGCATGCGCCAGTCCCTGGATGCCATGACACGGCATACTTTGGCGACCGAGGCGGGCCGGGAGGCGGACAAGGAATTTCACAGCACCCTGCTCGAAGCCACCGATAACGCCTATATCATTTCCCTGACCACGGGCGTGAACGCCGCCGTCGTCACCACCACCGTCTTCAAGCAGCGCACGCGCCCCTTGCGCCGCGATCCCATTCCCGACCATGCGCGGGTATTGGACGCGATCGCCGCCAAAGACCCGCAACGCGCCCGCAAGCGGATGAGCGAGCTGATTCAGCTGGCGCTGGAAGACACGCCGGCGGTGAATGCACCAAGACCGCTCAAGTCAAAAAAGAAGCCCGGATAAGCGGTATCGTCCGCCGTTGCCGGCGAAAGCGCGCGATCGGTCAGCTTTTCTCCGGCACATTTTCGCCGCAATTCATACAGCCTTGACTCAACGATAAGTCGCACTCGATGTCGTAAATGCACGCGTACGTCGTGCATCTGGAACTTTATAACCCCTGCGAAGATAACGTTATTTGGAGTTCCGAAAGTTCCGGAAGCAATACACAAGTGCCGACGAAAAATCGCGCCCATCGGTGAAAGTCCTGATGGTCAAGAGGTCTTAACTATGCCACACGCTGACGATACCTAGCGTTGTGTCGCTTGGAATGGAGTGGGGAACATTATCGGCAGGTTCTTGTTGCGCATCGAGCCGATCCTCCCGCTCTTCAGGCGCGAACCTGCCCGGCAGAGATTTTATTATGTGCCATCCGGACAAGGCAGGAAATGGAAGCGCGCACTTCTCCTCTCTCCCATTTTGCTCAGCCTGTTTTTTATCGCGGCGGGACCCGGCGGCCGCGCGATCAGCAAGGCACTCAAGACAAAAATTGCCGATGTGCTAAGGGACCCGCTTTCGCTTTTCGCGGAACGCTCGCCTGGCGGGCGCGCCCCGGGCGCCCTGCTTTCCACCAAAACGGCTTTCAAACCACATGAGCGCGTACTCTCCAGCGTGAGAGAACGTCCGGACATCCCGCCGGAAGCCGGCAGCCCTGTTTTCTCCACGCCGCAAGCTCTTGAATCGCCTCCCGGTACGTTGCCCGAGGATCAAGCCGCCGGTCCGCCGGCTTTTGGACCCCCTTTTTCCAATACGCCGTTCTTTTACCCCGGCCCGCCACCGGAAGGCGCCCCTCCGTCGGGAACCCCGCCGGGTGGAACGCCGCCGGGTGGAACACCGCCGGGTGGAACACCGCCGGGTGGAACACCGCCGCCAGGACCTCCGGACACGCCACCACCGACAACATCAGGACCTCCTCCCGAGACGATACCCATTCCCGAACCGGCGACTTGGTTGATGCTGGTGGCTGGGATCGTTGCGATCGGCGCGGCCGCACGCCGGCGCAGATTCAATTGACCGGCGTTTAATCGGGGCAGGTATCCATTGTCCGTCTATTTCCGATCCCTGATATTGGTTGCAGCGGCGGGCTTGGCCGCCGCACTGCTCCGTTGGGCGTTGCCCCAGTGCCCAGGATGTAAAGCGGCGCCGCCCGTCGCGATTGCGGCGCCCGCCCGCGAACCTGCCCTCGGCATCCGGACCTGGTATCCGGCGGGCAACTATCCCCATCTCTCCCTGCCCGATGGACGCCAGGAGGTCGTGCGCAGTATTCTGAACATTACCAGGCCCATGTCATTCGGCGATTTCGTCTGGAACACGGACCGCATTCCGGCAGGCCCGGTATGGGTGCGTATCGACCTGACACGGCAGCTTCTGTCCGTCTTCCGCGGCGGCCATGAGATCGGCTCGGCCGTCATCCTTTACGGCACCGACGGCAGATCCACCCCGACTGGAAGCTTCACCATCCTGGAGAAGGATGCGGACCACTACTCGCGCAGCTATGACGCGCCGATGCCCTATATGCTTCGCCTGACGCAGGACGGCGTGGCAATTCATGGCAGTAATGTGCGCCAAGGCTGGGCCACGCATGGCTGCATCGGCGTTCCGCTGGATTTCGCGCGCCTGCTTTTTGGCGTGGCGGACAAGGGAGACCCCGTCGTTATTCTCACGGCCGGACCGGGAACTCGAAAGAGCGAGCGCCCACGCCACCAGGTTGGATAAAATTCTAACGATGTCCTTGCCGCTCCCCTAACCACGTCTCTGCACGCCATCTAAACCCCGGAAAGCCAAGACTTCTGCGGCAATGCAGGAGCTCGTTTTCCCATGACGCTGAACCGCTGGAGATCGCGGATTATGGCGTGCGCGGTGGTCGTCATCGCGCCTTTTATCATGGGCACAGCACCGCCAATGACATTCGATGAGCGCATTCTGGCGGCGCACAACCGCGAGCGTCTGGAGCTGGGCCTCGAGCCTCTCAGCTGGAATCCCGCACTTGTCCAGTCCGCCCGGCAATGGGCCGATTATCTGGCAGAAACCGGCAGATTTGAGCATGCTCCGGAAAATCGCGGGGCCCCGGAAGGGGAAAATCTCTGGGCCGGCAGCAAGGGCTATTTTGCGCCGGAAGCCATGGTGGATGCCTGGATCCGTGAAAAGAAATTCTTCCGCCCCGGCGTGTTTCCGGACAACAGCACAACCGGCCGAGTGGAAGATATCGGCCACTATACCCAGGTGGTTTGGCGCGCCACAACCGAAGTGGGCTGCGCGGAATCGGTCAGCGCGAGCGAAGACATTCTTGTCTGCCGCTATGCCGAGGCCGGCAACTATCGCGGCGAGAAACCCTTCTAGGTCAATCCCGCTCAGCGCTTGGGGAAGGCCGTGAAAACATAATCCTTTGCCGCGACCTTGGTGTGGCACGCAAAACCGCAGCCCGCGCCCCTGCCCAGCGGCGTGAACGCGTCGGACGCGGAATCGTAATTCAACTGGCCATATCCCCATCCGCCCGTGCCGGAAAATCTCTTACTGTCCTTGGCCATCAAATCGAGATCGTGCAGGGTGTCCGGCACCGAGGCGGGAAAACCATCCGGACTCTTTTTGGTTTTCCAGTGAATTTTCACCATCTTGGCGCCGTCGGGAATTTTCTTACCTTCGGCGGGAAGGCCGGCCTGGTAAGCCTGGATCATCGCGGGATTTCCCAGGATGACGCTGATGATGTCTCCGCTCTGACTGGCGCCGACGACCTGCCAGGTCTCGTACCCCCTGAACTCGGAAAGGGCGAGACCGTCCGGCACCTGAACACTGTATTTATCCTGGGCGGCAATCGCGGCACCGCCCAAGATGGCGAGCAGTACGGCGCCAATAGCGAAAACAGAAAGCTGATGTGCGGATATGCGCGGCATGAGTGTCCTCCATATGCGTAGCCGAAAACTTTCCGGCCCAAATCAAAAAGCTTTTGAAAAGCGATGACGCAACGGAACGCCTGAGCGCTACGAATGGAAAATCATGCTGAGAATCCTTCTTTCCGTCAACGGTCTTCGCGCCGCTCGCAGGAGCGGATAGGCTCTGAAAAGTGTCATTTTTCTGCCAAAACGGGCTTACGGCGCGCGCTTTCCTGATCGCCCGGCGCGGGACCGCGAAAACCAGGCCTTTCCAGTTGCCCAAAAATCGCGCAATGATCGGCTGCGGATAATAAAAATGTGAGGACGCCCATGAAGCCTGTCATATTTGCTGTGTCGGCCTTGATTGCGATGGCGGCACTTCCTGCCCTTGCTCAACCTGCGGCGGCACCGGCCCGGCCTAACGCCTTGGTGGAATTTCCTGCCAAAGGCAGTGCGAAACTGACGGTTACCACTCCGGCCTGGCAAGACGGCGGCGACATTCCCTATGAGAACACCCAGTACCGGGGCAACAACTTTCCCGGGCTGGCCTGGACAGCCGGTCCCAGTGGCACGAAATCCTATGTGGTGATCATGCAGGACACGGGCGCCATCGTGCGCGGGGCGCCGATCCTGCATTGGACATTGTATAACATCCCGGCGGGCGTGACGAAGCTGGACGCCGGAATGGCCGCGACCGGCAATCCCGCCGGTTCCAGTTATGGACCTAACATTCGCGCAGCCGCGCAGCCCTATATGGGCCCGCGCACGCCCCCTGGCCCAAAGCATCCCTATCATCTTCAGGTGTTTGCCTTGGACGCGGCAATTCCGGCCAATGCCGCCATCACCTATGACGAGCTCACCGGTGCCATGAAGGACCATATTCTGGCGTCGGGAGAGGTGGTGGGCATGGGGTCGGTCGATCCCACGGCGCCGCCGCCGGCACCGCGTCCAAACTGAAGCGCCTCAGCCTATTCGTGCGATGTCAAAGGCTCCATCCCGCTATTGCGGATGGAGCCTTTTGCCTGGGCTGAACCCAAGAAAGTGATCAGCTTCCTGGCTTCATTGTTTTTGGCCGATCCCGCAACCAGCGCCGCGGAAAATACCGAGATATATTGGACCTCGGGCGGAAGCGTCCCGACAAAGTCGGTGCCCGGCACATGGAGCAATTCGCTCACCGGTTGAATGGCGATTTCGATATCACCCTTGGCGACAGCGGCGACGCCCGCATTTGAGCTTTTGGGAAGCACCTCACCTGCGATTCCAAGCCGTGGAAAGAGCTTGGTGGCCATGTAAATTCCGGTGGTGCTGCTGGGATAGGTAATGGACTTGGCATGGAGCAGCGTATTCTTGAAGGCTTCGACCGTGCCGATGTCCGGTTTCGGAGCGCCGGCTCGAACCGCCATTCCAAGGGGTGTCTTCGCCAGGTCGATGTCGGAATGGGCGGCAATCCTGTTTTCCGATATCAGATCATTCAGCCCTTCCCGCGACAGGATCACAATGTCAGCCGCCACGCCACGGCTCAGTTGCGCGCTTATTGTATCCGGTCCGCCCCCTTGCGATTTTCCCAGTATCACCTCGACGGACAATCCGGAGGATTTTTCGAATTCCGGAAGCATTTCCCGCAAGGGCGCCGCGAAGCCGCCAGACGTCATCACCTTGACCTGCGCCAAGGCATTTTGGGGAATTATTACCGGCACGGAAAGCGCCAGGGCAGCAGCTGTGAGAAATGTCCGGAATCCGGTCATCATCTTTCCTTTCTGGGGCGATGCCATCATATCCGCTTTCCGCAAATAGGGGATATCCGCCGGGCCTGGCGAACCCATTTCAAACCCTTGGGCTGAGGTCCGCGCCCAGGCGAACCGGCCGCCCGCCATGCAGGGTCAGCGTCGCACTGCGGCCGCCATTGCGCACAATCACCTTGCGTTCAATCTCGCTGGTCAACGCGGCCTGGATCAATTGCCCATTCGCCCATTCCATGTCTACCCGCACGCCACCGCGTGCGCGCAAGCCCCGGACTTTGCCCTGCGGCCAGGCGGATGGCAGCGCCGGCAACAGCGACACGGCCTCATCGTCGCTTTGCAGCAGCATCTCCGCGATCGCGGCAGCCGCGCCAAAATTGCCATCGATCTGGAATGGCGGATGGGTGTCGAACATGTTCGGCAAGGTGCTTTCGGCAAGCTGGCTGCGCAGCAACAAATGCGCATGGTCGCCCTCCAGCAATCGCGCCCATAATGCAATTTTCCAGGCCTTGGCCCAACCGGTGCCGGCGTCGCCGCGCAATTCCAGGCTCCGGCGCGCCGCCGCGGCAAACCGAGGGGTTCGTGCCGGCGAGATGCCATGACCGGGATATAGCGCCCAAAGATGAGAAACATGACGATGGTCCGGTTCGACTTCGGGATAATCCTCGATCCACTCCTGAAGCTGGCCGCGCGAACCAATCTGCATGGGCGGCAACCGGTCCTTGGCCTGAAGTACGGCGTCGCGAAGCGCTGTATCGCTATTCAGCCGGCGGGAAGCTTGTGCAAAAGAGTCAAACAGTTCCGCAATCAATTCCAGGTCCATGCTGGCGCCGTAAGTCAGCTGCTCCTTTTGTCCGTTCAACAAATAGGTGTTTTCCGGCGAAAAGGACGGGTTGGTGACCAGCTTGCCGGCGAACGGCGTGCCGGCCGGGGCCTCGACCAAAAAATCGAGCACAAACTGGACCGCGCCGCGCATCGCGGGATAAGCCTGATTTAGCAGGAAGCGTTCGTCCAGGCAGAAACGGTAATGGTCCCACATCTGGTTGGCCAGCCATACCGCGCCCATCGGCCAGTGCCCCCAGGCGCCATCGACGGGTGCGGTGGCGCGCCAAAGATCCGTATTATGGTGCAACACCCAGCCGCGCGCACCATAATGCACGCGCGCTGTTTGAGCACCCGTGACCTGCAGATCGGAGATCAGGCCCCATAGAGGCTGCAACGTCTCCCATAACGCACCGCTTTCGGCCAGCCAGTAATTCATTTGCAAATTGATGTTGGTCGTCCACTTGCTTCCCCAGGGCGGAAGCAGCCGCTCGTTCCAGATCCCTTGCAGGTTGGCGGGCTGCCCCCCGGGCCGGGATGATGCTATCAGCAGATATCGCCCGAACTGAAAATAAAGCGCCGCCAATCCCGGATCGTCGCTGGTCTTTGCCGCGGAGATGCGGACATCCGTCGGAGTGGCCGAACCGGTATCCGGCCCGAGCTTGAGATCGACGCGGCGGAACATCTCCTGATGATCGGCAACGTGGCGGGCGCGCAAAGCCTGATACGATCTGGGCAACGCTCCATCCAGGAATGCCCCGGCCCGGCGCGAAGCATCGCCTTCGATATCCTTGTAACTGCGAAAACTGGTTGCGCCGCTGAAGACAATCGTTACGGCATCGGCGTCCCGCACCTCGAGGGAGCGGTCTGTTGCGACCACGGTGCCACCCTCCGCATGCACGCGGACGGTTGCAGCATAGCGCAGGCCTGGCTGGCTCCATGACCCTGACCAGGAGCTGGCGGGATTTTGGCGCGGCTGAATTTGCCCGGTAAGGCGCAGCCCATTCTTTCCCACAGTTTCTGTTACCGCGCCGGGTTGCGGCGAATCCAGGCCGACCGAAAGGTTCTGCTTGCCTTGCCGGTCCGCGGTGAGCCGGATCGCCAGAACTTGGTCCGGATGAGAAACCATGACCTCACGGTGAAAACGGACGGTGTTGGAATCATAACTGACCGCGGCAACGGCCTCATCGAGCAACAAACTGCGGCGATAATTGGCTGCCGGCGCGGCGCCATCGAACGACAGGCGCAGATCGCAGAAAGACTGATACGGCATCAACAGCGCGGGCTGGCCCATCATCTCCGCGCTCAACTTTTCGGCTTCGGTGATCCGGCCCGAAAAAATCAACGCTCGCAGCTGCGCAAGGCGGTCATGGGCCTGCGGATTGGTGTAGTCGTGCGGCCCGCCACCCCACAATGTCGCCTCGTTTATCTGAATACGGTCTTCGCCAAGGCCACCAAACACCATCGCGCCCAGCCGGCCGTTGCCGAGCGGCAGCGCCTCCGTCCATTGCGCCGCAGGTTGACGAAACCAGAGCGTCAAAGGATCCGTTGCCGGATCGCTCTCAGCAAATGCAGGCGTGGCCACGGCTGCGGCCCCACCCTGAAGAAAATGCCGGCGTGTTGGCCTCATGGCTCTAGTCCCTGTCCCGAAACGCAAAAGCTGGCCCTGCAAGGAGAAATCGGCGCATTGGGCCTCTCCAGCCTGACTCGGACAATTCAGGAAAGCCCCGATAGTGACAAGCGTCGAATTTGTTTGCGATGCAGCATTTTCTGAGGGGCGGACAATCGAAGATCTGTATGCAGTTTCGAAAATGCGAGAGCGTGGATTATATTCCATCAGTCATTCCGCCAGAAACATGCGGGGTCAGAAAAGACCAGATAACACTGGGTTTCTGCGTACTTGTCTGACAAATATATTGAACAAAGATCGCGATTTCAGTATAGGGATTTGAGGGGCGCCTCGGCATCCCTTCATACGGCGCGGTGAGATTTCCCCTTCCCGCAAGCCGACCAACTTCCCGCTGGTAACCCCAGCGGTTTTTTTTAGCCGCCCGCGAACAGGGGTGGAAAAAACAACAACAGCAGGTGGAGGTCGCCATGACTCAATCGCGTATCGCGGGCTCCGGCCTGACCCGCCGGTCAGCGCTGGTTCTGTCGGCTAGCGGTGGCGCCGCATTGGCCGCCGATCCTGCCTCCGCAATGGACGGCACCAAGGCCGCCACGCACCAGGATCCCGGCAATTGCGCCACGCCACGCTCGGCCATCGCGAAAACCCAATATGGAAAAGTCCGCGGTTTTGTCGATGGCGGCGTCCTCACCTTCAAGGGCATACCTTACGGACAGGATACCAGCGGAGAAAATCGCTGGCTGCCCGCCAAGCCGCCGGTCCCTTGGAACGACGAATATCCCGCCCTGATCTATGGCGCCAACTGCCCCCAGACCCTGCACAATTTCAAGGCGATCGAGACTTCGTTCCTGTTTGACTGGGACGACGGCTATATGAGCGAGGACATGCTCAAGCTAAACATCTGGACACCCAACCTGTCCGGCAAGCGTCCGGTGATGGTCTATTTCCACGGCGGCGGATTCAGTTTCGGCTCCGCCTACGAACTGCCGTCGCACGAAGGCGCCCAGATGGCGCGCCATCACAATGTCGTGCAGGTTTCGGTCAATCACCGCCTTAACGCCCTGGGTTTCATGGATGTCTCGGAGGTTGGCGGTCCCGCCTATGCGGAGTCCGCCAATGTCGGCATGACAGATCTGGTGGCGGCGCTGCGTTGGATCAAGAACAATATCGCCAACTTCGGCGGCGATCCCGATTGCGTGATGATCTATGGACAATCGGGAGGCGGCTCCAAGGTGACCTGCCTGATGGGCATGCCGTCCGCTGCCGGCCTTTTCCACCGGGCCGGCGTGCAGTCGGGCGGCGGCGGAAATTTCGCCAGTGTCGAGCAGGCGCGCACGCTGACACGCCAAGTCATGGTTGAATTGGGTCTTCAGCCCAATGACATAACGGGCTTGCAGAAGACGGAATGGTCAAAGCTCTATGCCGCCGGCCAGGCCGCCATTGCCAAAATCAATGGCCCGGCCCCGGCGGGCGGTATCGGCGTTCCTCCCGGTCCAAACCCGCGCGTCGGATGGGCCCCCGCCATGGACGGCCATGTCGTGCCGCTGCGGCCGTTCTTCGATGTGGCGCCTGAAATCTCGAAAAACATACCGGTCATGATCGGATCGGTAAGTGAAGAAGGCACCAGCTTCCGCTCCAACCCCAGCGAGGCGGAGTGGCGCGCGAATGTCGCAAAACTCTACGGCGAGGCCAAGGCCAATGCCTTGGTGGATGCGATGAAGAAAGCCAATCCGCAAAAAATCATCCGCACTCTGTCTTACGGCGTTTCCGGACTTTCCCAACGCAACAATGTGGCGCGCATGGTTCGGCTGAAGCATGCCCTTGGCGGCGCGCCGGTCTATCAATACTGGTTTACCTGGCAATCGCCCCAGCTCGATGGCGTGGCGGGTGCGTGGCATACCTCCGAACTCGCCTTTTGTTTCGACAACACAAAGCGCTGCGAACAGGGAACCGGCAATACGCCGGAGGCGCAGGCACTGGCAAAGACCATGGCAACGGCTTGGGCCAATTTTGCCGCCACGGGCAATCCCAGCCAGCCGGGACTTGCCTGGACGCCCGCCGATCCCACCGCCATGCAAACCATGGTGTTCGACAATCACTGCCGCATGGTCGACGACCCCGACGGCAGCGTGCGGCGAATCTTGCTCTAATTGTTGAAGCCGGCGCTTGTCACGTTGACCGCATTCCCCAGCGGTCGGTAACATCCGGCATTCAGCGATGACGCAAGACATGGGCGCCGCCATGGATCGACAAAGGCGCCCGACGGCACACTGAGCGGGCCTCAGTCCGCGGCATTCGGGCATCGTTATTCAACAACAAGGGAGGATGTGATGAGATCGTGGAATCGCCGTGGCGTATTGGCAGGCATTGGCAGCGCAGCCGGCATCAGTCTGTGGAGCCCCCCCGCAGCCGACGCGCTGGGCCTGCCCCAGGACAAGATCAAGACCGTCCACTACTACGCAAATTCCGGCGATTCCCAAGGCCGGATGGGCCAACCCATGGTCAACCAATCCAGCAACGTGGTGGTGATTGAAACCGAAAGCGGGCTCAGGGGCATCGGAGAAGGCGGCGAGCCAACCGGCATGGAAGAGTGCGCCAGCATGCTGATCGGGATGGACCCGTTTCGCATCGACAATTTGTGGCAACGGATGATGCGCGGCTATTTCTATCCGGCCGGCCGCGAGAAAATCCATTCGCTGGGCGCCCTGGACCTGGCGCTGTGGGACTTGAAAGCCAAAGCGCTCGGCGTACCGGTGTGGCAGCTCCTGGGCGGAAAATCGCGCGATTATATCGAGCTCTACGCCACGGCCTTCCCCGCACCACAGGGCGGCACCCTGGAAGATGCGGCCCGGGCCTGCGTCCAGGCGGGCTTCCGCACCTACCGTTATGCCACCGACAATCCGCGCAACCGCGAGGTGGATCGTTTTGCCCTGGTGCGGAAAATGTATGACGATTGCGTGCTGTTGCACAAAGCCACCGGCGACGGCGGTTGGGCGATCGATTTCCACACCGAACTCGATCCGCCCGACGCCATAAACCTGGCGTCCATGCTGGAGCCGCTGCATCCCTATTTCTGCGAGGATCTGATCCGCAGCGAGGGTGTCGATTCCTACCAGACCATCCGCCAGCGCACCCGTGTCCCAATCGCGGCGGGGGAGCAGTTCGGCTATAAATGGGACGTCAACACGCTGATCGAGCGGCAGTTGATCGATTATGCCCGCGTCACACTCCCCAATGTCGGCGGCATCAGCGAATTCATGAAGATCGTGGCGCTGGCGGAAACCCATTATGTCGGGATGATCCCGCATTTCACCGGGCCTATCGCAGAGGCAGCGCTGGTGCACTGCCTGACCGCCAGCTCCACCGTGGCCCTGATGGAGATGCTGGGCAACGGCAGCCGGACCTGGCCCTATCTGCCCAAGGTCTACGATTTCCGCAACGGCAAGCTTTGGCCCAACGACCGTCCGGGCCTGGGGGTCGAACTGGACATCGGCAAGTTGAAGAAGATCGGCGAATACAAGACCTACCGCGCCGGCATGCTTTTAAACCATCGGCCGGACGGCACTTTCACCAATTGGTAGCAGGGGCCGCTAGCCTGGGCTGTACGCAGACACAAGGACGGGCTAGTTTCTGGGAAAAATAAGAGAGGAAATATCCATGAGAGGTTATATCCCATTCATCGCATCGCTTGCGCTTGCCTGCAGCTCGGCCAGCGGGCAACCGGCGCCCAACGAAATTGATACCCATATTGCCGCCGCCAAGACGGCGGCGGGCCTCGATTACCGCGCCACCTTCGTCAACCTGTGCTTTTCCAATCCGCCGCCGGGTGGCCCAAGGGGTGCGGCCGGCCTTTTGACCCCGCGTCCCGCGCCGGATCGTGGCATCTGGTATGCCTCGCCTTATAAGGTGTTCGACAATTTCTACTGGCTGGGCACGCGTCAGCACTCGTCCTGGGCGCTTAAAACCAGTGAAGGCCTGATTATCATTGACACCAATTTCGCCTGGGCGACCCAGCCGGAGATTATCGACGGGTTGACCAAGCTGGGTCTCAATCCCAAAGACATCAAATATGTGGTCATCAGCCATGCCCATGGCGATCACGACCAGGGCGCGGCCACCATCCAGAGCCGCTTCGGGGCCAAGGTGGTCATGGGTGCTCCGGACTGGGAGGACACGCTTAAGCGGGCGCCGGATGTGGCCGGCGGCGTGCCCAAAAAAGACATTGCGGTGGGGCCGGAAGGCATGAAGCTGACTTTGGGGGACACCACGATCAACATCGTCTTCACCCCGGGACACTCCGTCGGCACCATCTCCTACGTCTTCCCGGTCAAGGATCACGGCAAGACTGTGATGGTGGCCTATTCCGGCGGCACCCTGACGGGCGCATTCGGAACCAATGGTGCCCGCTGGGACGAATATATCGCCTCTCAGAAAAGGATCGCCCAGGCCGCTGCCGATGCGGGGGCGTCCGTCCTGATCTCCAACCATAGCGAGTATGACAGCGCATATACCAAGGCGCGGCTTGTCGGCGCAAAACGCGAAGTCGGCGAGGAAAATCCTTTCATTGTCGGCAGCGAGGGCGTGCAGCGCTATTTCACCGTCATGACCGAATGCGCCACCGCATCCAAGCTGAGAAACGGCGCCAAATAATTTTGGCACTTGGCCTGACGGTGAAGAGCGATGTCTGCGATCAACCCTTCAGGTTGAGACGCAGGCCGCGCTCCCGTTCAATCAACGAACCGGATACCGATGCGGTACATGCGGCCCACGACGTCGTAGATGGAATTGGCGGCGGTTGAGGCGCCGACATCCGGGGGCATGATGTTGGTGAGGTTGTCGACCTTGGCATAAAGCTGGGTCTTGTCGCTGACGTCCCAGTGAAGTCCCAAATCGAGATAGAGAACGGCGTCCACTTTGTCGAAGTTCGCGGTCGGGGACTGGATCGTGTCGACCGGGCAGGTCCCCGGCGCGCAGATGATTGTGTTCTTGTTGAAAAAAGTGCCGCCGGCATACCAGCGTTCGGTGAGATCGGCTCCCCACGCACCATCCCGATAGGTTTGCGTGGCTTCGATCTTCCAGGTCATGACCGTGCCCCCGCTTTGGGAATAAGTCTGGCCCTGGTTGGCGTTGGTCAGGAAACCCGCCAGCTCCACATTCCGTTGCGTGCCCGGAATGCCGGTGTCAAAAATGTATTTGCTGACATGGGTGGCCAGGCCGCGCAACGTAAATTCCCCAGGTAAATCATACTTTTGCAGATCGAGGAAATAGGTACCTTCTATGTCGAAGCCGTCGGTCACCACGCTGGCGGCATTGAAGGGCTTGGCGTGGATGTTGGTTATCTGGTTGGGCACTGTGCCTATGAAGCCCGGCCCCGGGGGGCCGCCAAAGTTGGTCAGGCTTTGGCTTACGCCGTTGGCCGTGGTGATCGCATCCTGTCCGCAATAGCGCTGATCGCCTTGCAGGATGCACTGGTCCTCCACCTGCTGCGCCGTCAAGGCATGGACAAAACCTTTGACCGCGATGCGCCAATAGTCGATCGATAGCTGGAAGGTGGGCATAAAGCTCGGCCGCCACACAATGCCCGCCTCCGTCGTTTGCGATTTTTCGGGCCTCAACAAACGGTTGCCTTCGTTGATCTGCAACTCGTTCTGATTGGTCTGACCGGTGACCCGGTTGGTGAAGCCGACATTGAGACCGGTCATCGGCGCAAACAGTTCAGACAGGTTCGGAGCGCGAATATCCTTGGATTGCAGGGCGCGCAACCGGATGCCTGGAATCGGGGTGTCCCAGGTCAAGCCAACTTTCCAGGTATTTGCGTCGCCGGCGGTGGAGTAGCGGGCATGGCGGCCAGCCAGCTCCAGGTCCATCCGGCCCCAGAACGTCTCGTTCAACAGTGGAACACCCAGCTCCAAAAACACTTCATTCACGTGATAGGTGCCCCGCCCATTGTGGTAGTTGCCGGCGCTATAGGCGCCCAGGCTGCCCACGGAGGAGAGGCCGCAATCCACGGAGGGATCGGTGCAGGGCTCGTTGATAGTGGCAGGCGTTGAAGCACTGATGCCGGCCGCATAGGGATCCCCGCGCTGGCTGTAATGCTCTTCACGATATTCATAGCCTGCCGCAAGTGAGACCGGTCCCGCCCAGTCGTCTATCGGAGCGCCATTGACGACAAAACTGAACGCTTCCTGGCGCATGGTCTCGACGGCGCTGGGGCCGATCGTGGTTCCGCCCGGCCCATTCTGGTTCATGATATAGGCCAGCGCGCTTGAGTTGATCGGACCGGCACCAAAGGGATTGTAGGGGACGCAGCCATAACTCTGGGCAACGCTGTTGCGGCAAACGATTTGCCCGGCGCCGTTAAACACCGCGTCCGACGCCAGGTTGAACCGCGACAGATTTGCGTTGGTAACAACCCTGCCCGCGGCGGCCGACGCCACCCCATCCACCGGGGGGTTGGACAGGATCATGTTCTGGATATGAAGACCGCTGCCGGACTCGCCATGCTGGAAGTAAGAGGCCCAGCTCCAGCTCTTGTCGAATAGAGCGAATTTACCCTCGCCGCCTACGGTGTAGCGGCGGGTGGTGCGCATGAAGAACACTTGCTGGTTTACGGGAATGTTCTCCCAGTTGCTGCCGAAAGCAAGACTGCCGCCGGGATTGGCGGAATCGCAGGCGGACGCGTCAGCATAGAGGCCGGTCTGCAGCAAATAGGCATTGTCGCATTTCAACGTGATCGCTTTGGCATTGCCGCCGCCCGCCGGAGTGTTCTGTGTGCGGGCCGCTCCAAAGAGCAGCGTGGCGTAAATCTGGGTTTGCGGCGTCAGATCGTATGAAAGGCGTCCATAGATGCTGCCGCGGGTAATCGGAAGCCGCGTGCCGGAAATGAAAGAGGTCGTCTGGTCGCCGGGGTTGGAAGCTGTGCCCAAACAGACCCCGCCATTGCCGGTTGGTATCGAATTTTCCAGAATGCCGGCGGCATTCACCGAACAGTTGCCGGCAAGTGCGAACTTGTAGGGCCTGCCATTGGCGTCGAAGGCCGTATAAGCCTGCGACCCGCTGCCAATCAGGCCATAATTGGAGCCTCCGACCGCCTGAACCAGAGGGGCATAGAGAAAGCGCGGTTGCCCCGCCGGGGCTGTTCCCACGCCATAATCGACAACACCGGAGAGGCGCGAGAGCGGCCTGCCTCCGAGATTCTGCGGGAAGATGCCAAAGCTGCTTTGGACCGGAAGCCGCGGCAAAAGACCTTCATTGTAAGAATATTCCCCGCCAATCTCGAAGTGGCCGCGGCCCGCGGCAAAGCCAGAACCCGCCGCGGCCTGGAACGTCACAGTGCCCATGTCGCCATAGCTGGAAAGCCCGGCCATGGCATTGATCTTCAAGCCTTCGAACTTGGTATCGGTTACAAAGTTGACCACACCGGCAACCGCATCCGAGCCCCAGGATGCCGAAGCACCACCGGTTACGATATCCACCCGCTGCAACAGCAGTTGCGGCATCTGACTGATATCGACAACACCGTTGAAATGGCTGCCCACCACGCGCTGGCCGTCCAGCAGAACGAGTGTACGCAGTGGACTAAGCCCCCGCAGGCCGAGCGCCGACAAGCCGATCAAGCCATTGCTGGTGGCATTGGTGTTGTAAACAACGCCTGACGACCCCTGCAGCTGGGGCAGGTCGGTCAGGGTCTCAAACACATTGGGCTTGGCCTGTGCTTCTATAAATGCGGCGCTGACCACGGTGGTCGGCGTCGGGGCGCTGAAGCCGCCATTGATAATTCGGGTCGGAGTGACGACAACCTGCTCGGTCTGCATCGTCGGCTTTGGCCGGTTGAGCGATTCGGGGTTGCGCCCTCCGGCTTCCCGCGGCGGCGCTCGCTCAGGCGCAGGTTGGATTGCCTGCTGTATGAGGAACCCTGCCCCGTCGGGCACAGCCACCAAGCCGGTTCCGCGCAACAATTCGTCCAACGCCTGCTGAGCAGTGAATTGGCCGTAAAGAGCGTGCGCCCGCAATCCTTGCACCGACGCGGGCGTGAAGAGGAGGCTTAAGCCGGTTTGTTGCCCAAATTGCCGCAGAGCTTGCGAAAGCGGCTGCTCGGCAATGGAAAGCGTGCGTACCTGGGCAATGGCAGCGCTTGCATAAATGCACGTAAAGGCAATGGAATACCAACCAGCATATTTCAGCTTCCCGCCGCCCACATATTACCTCCCCTGGACATCATAACGGCCTTTCCCCCGCCGCCATGACTCCTATTCCTCTGCAGGATACTAGCCCTTAACCCCGCGGTTGGCGCGCCTTATCCGGCACGATTGCAATTCGTCCTTCTCCCTGCACGAGCTTGACCGGCAACAGGCGCGCAACCGAATTTGCGAATGACACATTGTCGCCAACGGTATAGGTGCCGCTGACCCGCAGCTCTCTTGCTTCTGGATCCGGAATGATCAGCTTTATACTGCTGTAGCGGTTCATCTCCGCGGCCGCATCCGAGAGACGCCCATTCTCGAAAACGGCTTGTCCGGTCTGCCACGCCAAGAGCGGTGTAAGCGCCGGCATGTCCCGGCGGCGAAACCCTTGCGCGTCCACAATGATGCGCTCACCCGTCTGCATTTTTTCAGGCTGCACGGAAGGCCGAACGATATCGGCGGAACCTTTGATAAGGACCACCGACAATTGCGCCCCGTCCAATCGCACATCCATGTTCGAGGGCGCGGCAATCACTTTGGTTTGGGCGGCATTCACGACGAATGGCCTGATAGGATCGGCCGCGACGCGAAAATTAACGCGGCCATATTGCAGATCCGTTGTGCGCTGATTTTCGCCGAAGCGAACGGTCAGTTTTGTGTCCGTATCCAGGAACAACCGCGTGCCGTCATCGAGCGATACATGCTTCTGCTCGCCCACCTCGGTTTGAAAGGTTCGGGCTTCGGCGCCGCGCCAGAAGACAAAGGCCCCGGCGCCGGCCAGCAATGTTGCCGCACCGGCCATGACTTTTCGCCTGTTGCTGACCGCCGGCCTGAAAACCGGTCCTCGCAAGTCACCTGGAAGCCTGCCGCTGATGTCCCATGTCGAATTGACCGCTTCGAAAGCAACGGCATGCGCCGCGTCGGCGGAAAGCCAGTGGTGGAAGGCAGCAACATGCGCTTCGGTGCGCGTATCGCTTTGCAGCCGCACCAGCCATAGTGCGGCCTCCGCCTGGACATCATCGGGAGGGATGGACATCACCAGCCCTCGGACCATTTGGTGAGAAAATACATTGCCTTGGCTATATGTTTTTCGACCGAGCTTTCACTCAGGCCAGTTTTTACGGAAATTTCCCGGCATTTCATGTCATTCAACCGATACATCAAGAATATTTCCCGGGTGCGCGGGGAAAGCTGCGCCAGACCCTGTTTGACTCTTTCAAACCGTTCGCGAGAGGCGAAAACCTCGTCCTGTAACGGAGAATCATCCAGGTCCCGCCCCGACTGTTGCATATCCGACAGATAGCGAGCCGAAATCTGGTCGTGCCGATACTCGTCCACGGCAATATTCTGGGCCGTGCGCACGAGAAACCCGACGGGATCTTTCACGACACGTTCGCTCTGATAGCGCTGTAGCCGAAGGTAGGCACTGTTCAACAATTCTTCCGGATCTGGACGGCCGTTCGTGCGACGAGCAACCATTTTCAAGACCTTGGTCCAGAACGTCCGATCCGACGGATAGCTCGTCATCAATCCCCCCAGGCGGTTATAGAGCCTGGCGGAGGCAAACGAGAGCAAAATTTCCGGCCCCGATTATGCCGCTTGTCTTTTAAAATACTCACCGGACGCTGCGTTTATAAATAATACTCAAATATTTCAATGGCTTAAAAATCTACAAAACGGAAAAAAGGCCCTGCAGGTCGGATGACCGCAGGGCCCAAGTCGCGCACGTCCAGGGAAGAATATGCGCGGAAGGAGAGCGCGTCTCCTTTTCACAAAAAACTGCGTGCCCCTCTAATTGTTAAATCTGACACCAATGCGGTACATGCGGCCGACCACATCGTAAACCGAGTTGGCCACGGTCTGGCTTTGTGTATCCGGCGGCAGCAAGTTGGTGACGTTGTCGATCTTGGTATAGAGCTGGGTTTTGTCGCTGACATTCCAGTTGAACCCGACATCCAGATACAGCACGGCGTCGACCAGGTTGTAATTGACGGTAGGCGTCTGGAATGTGCCTTTCGGGCAAGCGCCGATGCCGCACATGAGGGTGTTCTTGCTGCCCGACGACACGCCACCGGCATACCAGCGCTCGGTGAGGTTAAAGCCCCAGATGTCGTTCTGATAGCTCTGCATTTCCTCGAGCTTCCAGGTAAACACCGTACCACCGCTTTGGGTATAGGTCTGGCCGGAGGTGCCACCGCCCAGCGCGCCCGCCAGTTCAGTATTTCTCTGAACGCCGTTGATGTTGCCGGGGTCCAGAATGTACTTGCTGACATGGGACGCCAGGGACCGCAGCTGGAACTGGCCGGGAACGTCATAGTCCTGCAGATCAAAGTTATAACTGGCTTCGATATCCAGGCCATCCGTGGTCAGGCTGGACGCATTGAACGGCTTGGCGTGCACCGCGGTGATCTGGTTGGGAACCTGTTGTCCCTGATGCGCTTCATCCGGACCGCCCGGATTTGCCAGGCTCTGATTCACGCCGTTCGCAGTGGTGATCGAGTCTTGTCCGCAATAACTCAGATTGTTGAAAAGAATGCACAAGTCTTCGACATTCTGCGGAGTCAAGGACGCGATCACGCCTTGGACCCTCACCCGGAAATAGTCGACCGACATCTGGAAACCAGGAATGAAATCCGGCTGCCACACGAGACCCGCCGAGGTGGTCTGCGACCGCTCGGGTTTCAGCAACCTGTTGCCTTCGTTGATCTGCAGGCAGTTCTGGGCGCCGCTATACGTCGCGGTCTTGGTGACATCGTTGTTGATGCAAGCGTTCACGCCCGTGACCGGGGCAAACAGCTCCGACAGATTGGGGGCGCGAACGTCACGCGACTGCAACGCCCGCAAGCGGACCCCCGGGATCGGCGTGTCCCAGGTCAGACCCACCTTCCACGTATTGGCGTCGCCGGCCGTGCTGTAACGGGCATGGCGGGCGCCGAGGTCGAGATCGGCCTTGCCCCAGAAGGAGTCGTTGATCAGCGGAACGCCCACTTCCACGAACACTTCGTTCACATGATAGGTGCCGCGCGCATTGTGATAGTTGCCCGCGCTGTAAGAACCAAGGCTGCCCAAGCTGCTGAAGCCGCAATCGATGGCCGGATCCGTGCAAGGTTCGTTGACCGTGGCCGGGGTCGAGTAGCTGACACCTGCTGCATAGGGATCACCGCGCTGGCTGTAATGCTCCTCGCGATATTCGTAACCCGCCGCGACCGCGATCGGGCCGGCCCAATTGTCCATCGGCGAGCCATTGACGGCAAAGCTGAAGGCTTCCTGGCGCACGGTCTCCACCGCGGAGTTGCCGATGGTGGTGCCGCCGGGCCCATTCTGGTTGAAAATATAAGCCTGCGCCGCCGGGTTGATGGGACCGGCACCGAAGGGATTGAAAGGCACGCAACCAAAGCTCTGAGCGACCGTGTTGCGGCAGACAATGGTGCCTTGCGGGCCGACCACGGCATCCGACGCCAGGTTCCAACGGTTCAGGCTGGCGTTTTGAATGACTTTGCCGCCATTGGCCGCGGTCGCCACCGCATCGACCGGGCTTTGAACCAGAAGCATGTTGTAGATGTGCAGGCCGCTGTCGGATTCGCCATGCTGGAAATAGGAATCCCAATTCCATTCCTTGCCAAACAGGCCGAACTTCCCATCGCCCCCCACCACATAACGGCGGGTGGTGCGCAGGAAGAAAACCTGCTGGTCGACCGGGATGAACGCCCCGTTGCTGTTTATGGGTACACCGCCGGCATAGTCTTTGAGACAGGAGGCTGTGTCCGGATACAGGCCGGTTTGCAGCAGGTAAGGATTGTCGCACCTGATATTGAGCGACTTGTTGTTGCTGCCCGGGGCAGGGGTGTTCTGGTTGCGGGCCGCGCTATAGAGAAGCGTGGCGTAGATTTCCGTGTCCGGCGACAGATCGTAGGATACGCGCGAATACAGGGCGCCGCGGGTCAAGGGCATGAGCACGCCCGAAATGAAACTGTGCTGGCTCTGATCGCCCGGTGCGCTGGGCGTGCCTATGCATTGGTTGCCGACCATGCCCTGCACTTTGCCGGCGGCGTCAAGGAAGCAGTTTCCCGCGAGCGCGAGTTTATAGGGCTTGCCGGTGGCGTCGAAGGCCGTGGTATTCTTTAGGCCGTTGGTGACTACGCCATAATTGGCGGAGAGGGTTGTGTTACCCCCCGGGTTTCCGATCAGCGGGACATAGATCTGATCCGGATTGCAGGTATTTGTCCCTGCGGCCCCGGTGCATGGTCCATTGCCGTTGCCGCCATAGCTGACCGTACCCGACTGGCGCCAGAGCTGACGGCCGCCGATATTTTCAGGCTGCGCGCCAAAGCTTTGCGAATTCGGATAACGCGGCAACAAGCCTTCATTGTAGGAATATTCCGCCGAGGCTTCAAAATGCCCCTTCCCGCCGGCAAAGCTGGTGCCCGCCGCCGCCTGGAAGGTGACGTTGCCCATGTCGCCATATTTCGACAGGCCCGCCACGGCATTCATCTTGAAGCCTTCATACCTTTTCTCGGTGACGAAATTGACCACGCCCGCGATAGCGTCCGAACCCCATTGGGCCGAAGCGCCGCCCGTCACGACATCGACGCGTTGAATCAGCATCTGCGGCATTTCGCTGATGTCGACCACGCCATTGTAATTGCTGCCGACCACGCGCTGGCTGTCCAGCAAGGTCAGCGTACGCAAGGCGCTCAGGCCGCGAAGATTGAGTGCCGACAGGCCGATCAATCCGTTGCTGGTGGCGCCAGTGTTATATTGTACGCCGGTAGAACCCTGCAGGGCGGGCAAGGCGGTCAAGGCGTCAAAAACGCTGGGCTTCGCCTGGGCCTGGAGATCGGCGGCGCTGACAACCGTGGTGGGAGTTGGAGCATCAAAGCCCGCCGCCTGAAGGCGCGTGGACGAAACAACAACCTGTTCGACAGCCTGTTGCGCGAACGCGTTGCCACCCGTCAATGCGAGAATCGCCGCGCTTCCGGCCAAGCGTGCGCGCGCCTTTTTCAAACCATAACTCATAGCTAGTCCCCCGATTGCTCTTTGCGACGCTTCGTTCGAAGCATTCGTTGGCGGCACGCTATTCAAATTCGCAGCGAGCGGCTTCAACTTTATTTTTGGTGCGCGGGATGGGGATAGTGCACCCATGCGCGTCTCGCCGCGGAAGATTCAAAAATTGTTCCCGATGTGAGGATTTCTGTTTGTCAAACGTCTCGCGTTTCGAAAGAGTGAAGCGACGGCGAAGAGTCTATCCGGATCATGGGGATAGGACATGCGAGCCCGGGATATGGAGAAAAAGGGGGCTACCCCTTAGGGTTCCCCGATCCGCTAATCGTTGATGATCATGACGCCCACCAAGCCGCTCTACGTTCTAGGTACCGGACTGTCGCACGACGGTTCTGTTTGCCTGCTGAAAGATGGTGAGATTTCCGTCGCGATCGAAAAGGAGCGCATCACGCGCAGTAAGCATGACGGGGGCAACGATTCTGTGGCCATCGCCTATGTCTTGGAGGCCGCCGGCATCACTCTGTCTGACGTCGCTTTGGTGGTGCAGAACGCCTATAGCGGGATGCTGAAATTCAACGACAGCTGGTACGAAGGCAAAAGGCCTTTCAAAGGCGAAGTGCCCGTCCTCACCATCTCGCACCATTTGGCTCATGCCTACAGCGTTTTCGCCACCAGCCCGTTCGAGGAATCGACCATCTTGGTGATCGACGGCTGCGGCAATTCTTTTGACGATTGCCTGGATCTGGAAAATACCGCCATACCGGAGGTGCCGCTGGGTGAGATGGCGCCGCTATGGAACGAAAAGGACAGTTACTACAAGACGGCCGGAACAAAAGTCGCTCCCCTGTTCAAGGATTTCTCGCCATGGGGCACGGGCATCAAAGGCTATCCCATGCATCCGCCCACCACGCGACATTCCATTGGCGGCGTGTATGGCGCAGCCAGCAAGTACGTCTTCCGGGGACTGGAAGATCCGGGCAAGCTGATGGGACTTGCCCCCTATGGCCGGCCAGGCGCTTTCGATCACCAGGTTTTCGATCTCCGGGATGGCCGGGCCTTTGTCCGCTACGACTGGATGGAAAATTTTCGCACCCCGGCCCATTCGCACGAGGATTTCAAGGCCGGTTTCCAGCATTATGCCGATCTGGCCTATGGCATTCAGCGCGAGGTCGAGCGCGCCGTACTTTACATCGCTAACGCTCGTTACGCGCTCAGTCCGCACGACAATCTTTGTTATTCAGGCGGCGTGGCGCTGAATGCGGTGGCCAATCGCCGCCTGCTAACCGAAGGACCCTTCAGAAACGTCCATATCACCCCCGCCGCCGGCGATAATGGGCTTGCTCTGGGTTGCGCCTATTACGGGTATTATGAAGTTCTGAAGCAGGAGAAAAAGCGGCCAAGCGGCTCGGTCTATTTCGGCAAGTCTTATGAACCTTCTGAAATCGAGACCACGCTTCAACGCTACAGCCAGCTGGTGAACTTCACACCAAGCAATTCGCCGGTGGCGGATGCGGTATCCTATCTGGTCGATGGCAAAGTCGTCGGCTGGTTCCAGGGTGGATCGGAATTCGGTCCCCGCGCGCTTGGCAACCGCAGCATCCTGGCGGACCCCAGGATCGGCGGCATCCGCGACCATATAAACGCCAAGGTCAAATTCCGCGAGGATTTCCGGCCCTTTGCTCCCTCGGTTCTGGCGCAAGACTGCGCCACCTATTTCGACTGCGACTATCCCTCCCCGCACATGCTGCTGACCGCGCCGGTGCGCGCCCAATGGCGGGATACGATTCCCGCCATCGTGCACCTGGATCAATCGGCGCGGATCCAAACGGTAACGCGCGACAGCAATCCCCGTTTTTACGAGTTGCTTGAAGGCTTCAAACGGGCAACCGGCATCGGCGCGGTGCTGAACACATCGCTGAACCGGCGCGGGATGCCGATTGTGGAGACACCCGACGACGCGCTTATGCTCTTCATCTATACCGGTATCGAAGTCTTGGTGATGGGCGATTATATCGTCAGCAAGCCGGCTGACTTTGAAAGCCGGATGGCGGCTTTCAGCACCATGGTGGCGCAACAAACTGCCCGGAAAACCCTGGCAATGGCCCTGAAAAGCGCAAACCCGTGAGCCCTCCCGCTTCGGCACAGGATTTTATGCGTCATGGTATGGCGCTGGCCCATGCCGGTCAGGACGACAAGGCGATCAAGGCATTTGATGCGGCGATTGGATTGAAGCCGGACTTCGTTGATGCTTATTACGAGCTGGGAAGCGCTTGCCACCGGACGGGGCGATGGGAGGCTTCGATTTATGTCTTTGAGGCCCTGTTGCAGCTGGCGCCTGCACATGTGCCCGCCAGGCTGGCATTGGGAGCCGTGCTGATCGATGCCAAGCGGCCGGTCGATGCAGAATTATCATTGCGCCGCGGCCTGTCGGAACCCGCACCGCCCCGATTGAAGGCTGCGCTTCACGCCAATATGGGACTTGCCCTGCGGCGCCAACGCCGGGACCAGGAGGCGCTGGACAGCTATGACCAGGCAAGACAGTTTGATCCGGCTATTCGAGACTTGGCGGTGCATCGCGCCGAGGCGTTGCAAAACTTGAATCGCCATGACGAAGCGTTAGCCGAATACCGCCAAGCCCTGTCGCGGGATGTCCAAAACCCCCTTCTCCACCATTTTTACAACAGCCTGCTCTTTCGCCTGCGGCGCATGGACGAATTTCTCAAATCATACGACCAGGCGCCCGAAAGCCGTATTCTTCAACGCGCCAAAGCCCAATTCCTGCGTCTGGACGGCCGCAATTCGGAGGCTTGCTCGGTTTATCAGCATCTGTTGCGAAGCGACCCGACGGATATCGCCTGCCAGAGGGGCGCCGCCGATGCGTTGATCGCGATGGGCCATTTGGAAGAAGCTGCCAAAACGCTCGACAATGCTTTGCTGCAGGATGGCAAAAATACGTCTCTTATCAGCCTCGCGGCAGAGGTTGCCATTCAGCGCCGTGACCCGGCCAAGGCGCTGGCGCTCTGCCGGCAGGCGTTGTCGGCCGCGCCCTTCGATCAGGTGAGTCTTGCCCTGACGGGCTTGTGTTTGCGCCTCATGGGCGACGAGCAAGAAGAAGACCTTAATGGCTTTGACAACCTGATCACCGTGTTCGATCTGGCTCCGCCGCAAGGATATTCCGGCATGGAAAGCTTCAACACCGAGTTGGCCGCCCATCTCACGCGCCTGCACCCCGCAACGCGGGAGCCGATCGACCAATCGCTGCGAGGCGGCACCCAGACGCCCGACCATCTTTTCGGCGCCGGCCACGCCTTGGTGGACGAGCTGGAGAGCCGCATCCGCAGTGCTATCGCCGATTATATCGGCGCCATGCGGGAGAGTACCGATCACCCTTTTCTGTCGCGCCGGTCCCGCCAATTCCAATATGCCGGCTCCTGGTCATCCCGGCTTCAGGATTGCGGCTATCACAAGAATCACCTCCATCCCGACGGCTGGATAAGCTCTTGCTACTATGTACAGGTGCCTGAAAGCTCAAACGACCCCGAAACCCGGCAGGGTTGGATCAAATTTGGCGAGCCAAACTTCGATGCCGGCCTGCAAAATCCCATACGCCGGGCGGTGCAACCGGTGCCGGGCCGGCTGGTCCTGTTCCCCTCCTATATGTGGCACGGCACGATCCCGTTTCACGGTGACGCCCGTACCACACTGGCCTTTGATGTGATCCCTGGTTAGGCCAGCAGCCTGGGATCCATTTGCCAGGAAGTCTTGGCTGCCGGATTTGCCAGCGGGCCTGCAACCCTGGTTGCCCCCGTCGCCTTGCCCAAAATATCGCTCTGAATTTGATTGACCACACTGGCCCGCGGCAGCGGCTTGCTGCTCGAAATGGTGAGCTGCAGCGTGTCGGGATCGAAATCGATCTTCGCATCTGCCGTGACGGAATTTTTGTCCCAGCCGTGAAGATCCCGCCAAGCCGCCAGGTCGCGATATTTTATATGACGCCAGGCATCCGGATCGTAATCCTTTGTCGGGGTGCCTTCGAACAGGCCCTGAAAATCCTTCGGCATGTCGACATACACATTTCCATCGGCCTTGTTGTTCGGATTCAGGAAGATGATGGCCGACTTGCATTTGGCGAAAATATTGTTTGCAACCGTGTTGCCTATCGCCGTGCCGCTATTGGCGCGATCCGGACGGACAATGGCAAAAATACCGGAATTGTCGCAACGCCCGATCAGATTTTGAGCGATGATGAGATTGTCCGTGGCGTTGTCGAAAATGCCCGATCCGGCACAGCCACGCTGGCCGGGCGTGCCCGGCTCGGCGTTGCGAACGTCCCACACGATATTGTTGTCGATCGAGTTCATCGCGTTTGGGGCGGGGGTCATCTCGATGTGGATAGCGGCGCCCACTGTCAGGACATCGGCGAATATATTTTTGGTGATACGGCAATTGGTGTTGCCGACATCCCACCAGACGGCATTGGCATGGCGCATGTGCCGTACCACATTCCGGCGGAACATCATGTTTTTCGCGCGGTGAAACTTGGCGCCGGCGGCTTCCCAGCCGCGCTCGGCGTCGGCCCAGCCGCACCACTCGATCAGATTGTCTTCCACCAAGGTATTGCTGGTTCCCATGCCGGCGATACCCTCGACGCCGCAATAACGAATGGTGTTGCGGCGGATGACATGCGATGCACCGGCTTGCCGCGCGTTACCGCTAAATCCGTCCGAACCGATAACCAGGCCCGCGCCATTGGCCCATTCCAGTATATTGTCTTCAAAAATCCAATGCTCCCCGCCGGCGAACGAGACTGAGCCATATTGCGGGAATGGATAAGCGTTCCCGGCATGCTGAAAGGTAAGTCCCTTTACCCGAATGAAGCCCGCGCCGCTTTGCGCCGGGACGAAAGTGTGTTGACGGGTGGTGACCTCGATCATGTGATCGGCGGGCGTACCTGATGCCAGGCGGACATGAATCGCCGTGCCGGAATTATCGACCGAGAAACGTGCGTTCGGCGAGCCGCCGACTTCCTGCATGATGGGTCCACCGCGCCGGCGCGCCGGCATCCCAAGCAGCGGCACAGGGGGGACTGTGAAATCCGGAACCGGAGGCAGCTTTGGCATCGCCAATTCGCGGAGTTGTTCCATCGGCTCCAGCGGCTTGCCGTCGACGAATACCAGGCCGCGCCGGCGCAGATAGGGCCCGATGTCGTTCACCTTGGTATCCAGCCAGCCCCAACTCCCCATGATGCTGGCGAGCGCAAAGGGATTGTAACCATCGGGAAACAGCGCAACGGGCAATTCATGGCGCCATGCGGTGACACCGGTTCCCGGCGCTGCATTGAAGCCTTCCGGAATTGTTTCCTGTGTCCAACCGTCTTTCAGCACCTCGGAGCCTTTGACATAGACCTTCGCGCCGGGCGCTGCCTCATAGCTGATCATCTGTGTCGGGCTTGTCCCGCCGCGCGCCGGACGAACACTTTCGCGATAGGTGCCGGAGGCAATGACAACGCGCTCCCCTGGTTGCAGAAGCTGAGCGGCCTTGTTGATGGTGCGGAAGGGATGCGCTTTGTCGCCGGGACCATTGTCGTCGGCCGCGGACGAGCCGTTATCGACGTAATAAGTCTTGGAGAATGTCAGTGGCTGTTCCCAGCTGGCAAACTCGGTGCCATCTGGCATGCGAGAATCTGCCGAAGTCTTGCCGCCGGACTGGGCTGCGGATGCCTGCCCCCAAATGCCAGCATCCAGGCCCAAAATCGCCCCCACCGCGGCCGCGCTTTCCATGAAGCGCCGGCGATCGACCGGCCGGCCGGCAGCGGGCAAAGAGAACTGAGAAGAGGCAAGATTTTCATGTTCCGATTTCATAATCCGTCCACCCAATTGAGGTCACGCCAACAACGATTTAACTCTGCAAAAACTAGCACATCTCGATACCGGCGGGCACCATGTGAACGGGCAAATTCCGTGTGCAGCTTTGTCCCACCGCTAAATGTAATTTTTTGTCTCGCCGTCACGGGTGACTACGGAAAGTGGCCGTTGAGGCCCTTTGCGCCGCAGCAACTTGCGTCTCGCAACTGCGTCAAGAGCGCCAAATGGAAAGCTCTTATTTGACGGCCGGCCCCGTAATCGACCGCGCTCCGTCGCTCGGCACCCCTAAAGGCCACTGCCTGGGGCCATAGTGCGGCGGAGCCTGGCCAACCTCATAGGCACCCAGATCCGGTGCGTTTCCCTGGAAGCCGTCGCTGATGGTGGGCAAAATCACGCCCTTGTCGATGGCGACCGAGTCCGGACGCAGACCAAAATCGAAATCCTCCGGATTGCGAAGGTCCCTCGGTTGCGATTGATCGGCGGGCGACACCCGGACAAACGTGTCCAGACCGACCTGAATGCTGTGCCGGTCCTGGCCCGAAGTTGCCTGATATTCTGCAAGGCTTTTGAACTGGCGCCTAACCAACGGGCTCGTAAAATCCGCGGATTTGTCGAACGCCGGAGAGGTCCAGCCAAAATTATTGGCCGCAGCGCTATTGGGGCCAAACCCGTTATAATCGGAGCTGGAATAGTTGGTGTAGGTCCTGAGATCAAACACCGGAACCTTCCAACTATCGCCCACAAACAGGTTGTTTCGAAAATGCACATTGGCAAGCGGTCCCAGCATCTGGCCCTGCCCGATAAAGGTATTTTGATAGACGAGGACGCCGGCAGGCGTGTCCAGAAGCTTCAGGGATCCGCCCGTCGTGGTGTTGTAAGCCAGATTCCGGAAGATATAAGCGGGCCCGCCGAAAATCGGCTGGGTGCTGAAGGCTCCTCCGGTGGCATTGACGCAGCGATTTTCGAAAGCGCGGACATTGTGCACACCACCATCAAGCTCAATGCAGTTGTCGGACATGTTATACATGTCGTTGCCATAAAAATCGATTGAGGATGCCTGCTCCTCCATCCCGGGGCGCGGATCCCCGTATGTAGCGACATCGATGGCGTCGTGAAAATTTGCGATATAGTTGTTCGCGACCACGATCCCCTGACCATAGACCTTCACCGCATATTCCGACGTCGTCGGCGCGGGAAATCCGGGGTAACGCGCAAAAGCCTCGGGATGATTCCAGCTCGTGATATGCAGAGGATCGTGGCGGCCAATCATCACGTTATCGGTTATATAAATGTCTTTCGACTTTGCCCAATCTTCCTGGACCACGCGCCCGACATTCTCGAAACGGGACCGGACCAGTGCAAAGCCGCTGGACCCGGCAATGTCCTTGATGCCCAGCAGGAAGGCGACATTGGTGTTGCGAACCGTGATCCCTTCAAAGTAATTATAATTTGCCGCCATCAGGTTGAAGAGATTGTGCGCCCCGTCGCCATCGAAGATGACCTCGCCGTCGCCGGCGGATTTTATCGCGATGGGCTTATCGGGCGTTCCGCTCTGGGTGAGATAATAAGTGCCGTCAAATGGCGTGCCATAGGCCGGAACGGCCGGATCAAAGCCGCCATAGACAAAGCGCTCATCTTTATAAATCCCGGCATGCATCAGGATGGTGTCGCCGGGACGCACCCGCGCCGGCATGACATTGGAATGATCCGACTCGTCGGAGCCGAAATAATAGGCCGTCATCAACCCAATGAAGCCGGGCTGCTGCATGACCCCTTTATAGCCGAAGGGATAGACGTGATAGACCTTGCCGCCGCTGGCAGGCGCGGGAACCGCATGGGTTCGCGCCGTTATCATCTGCGTGCGCGCACCTCGCACACCGTCAGGATCGGAAAGCTGGAACCGGCACTCATAGACAGTATCGGGTTGAAGATTGAGGATGCTGCCGGCAAACATGTTGGACGCAGTAAAAGTGTAATAGCTGCGTTCACCGAAATGCGGCTTGGGTCCTGTGACTTTCTCCCCGCCCATACGCATGAGGGGCAATGCATCGCGCCAAGGTTTTTCGCCCTTGGCCCTATAGGTGACCTTTACGGAGGCATTGCGATTGGCGTCCCCCGTTATTTGCCACTCAAATCCCAGCGACCGAAGGGTTGGCCTCTCGGCCCGGAAAGCCCCGGCAACGACCTTGTTTTGCTGCACTTGCGCAATCGCAACCGGGCTGGTCAGGGTCAAAAGGCCCGCCAATAAACGCCAAAACATCAGCGATGATCCTCCCCTTTTCGGGCTCCTCGCCCGGCGGCTACCGCCTAGACGAATGAAGCCGCCAAAATCCCACATAATATTCCCCGATCCAACAGGGTAAGCCGCTTTCTGCTCGTCCCGATCGGGGACGCCGGATTACCGCGTTTTTCCCCGCGCCGCCACGCGCCATAAATCCACCAGGTCGCCGCCGCGGCTGACAGCAACCTCGTCATGCAAATTGCTGACGACGCAAACATGGTTGGGCAGAATCCGCAGGCGCTCACCCACTACCGGCTTGACCGCACAGCGCGAGAGATCGACCACACCATGTTCTTCGTTCAGCCGCTCGATCACGGCATCTTCATAGCCGAGGATCAGCCCATATCCCTTGCCAAATGACGGATCGATACCATCGCTCGACAGGCTCTTGGAGCCGGCATCGATCACGGCCCGGTCTTCCGTGGGGCGGCTGATCACCGTGACGTGAAGATGCAGAGCGCATTCCTCCAGATTCGCGGCCCCGGCACCGACGGTGGCGCGGTCATGATATATATAGGTGCCGACGCGTACTTCGGTCAGTCCGGTGATCTCATGCGCAGCCCAGGCATTGGGCGTACCGCCGCCGGAGACCACCGCAATCGCAATACCGGCTTCTGAAAATACCCGTTTCGCCTCCGCCACGAAAGTGACGGTCGCAGCGGTGCTGGGATAGGTCATCAAGCCGTCGAAGCGCAGGCCCGGAATTTCCTGGATGCGGCGCGCCAGTTCCAGCGCCTGCGCCACGGAAGTGACACCCGTGCGCTTGTTGCCGCTGTCGAACTCTATCAAGACGCCGATGGCATTGTTGGAGGCACGCGCCGCCTCGGCAATAGTTTCCAGCGCCAATGGATTGTCGATCCCGACACTGACTTTGGCGCGGCGCGACAGTTCGGCCAGGCGCAGGGCCTTGGCCGGACCGATCAGCGGATAGGAAATAAAGATGTCGTCCAGCCCGGCATCCGCCATGACTTCGGCTTCGCCTAGCTTCTGGCAGGTGATGCCGTGGGCGCCCAGTTCCAATTGCCGGTGCGCGAAGCCCGGTATCTTGTGGGTCTTAATATGCGGACGCAGGCGCAGCTTATGGCGGTCGCAATAGGCTTGCATCTTCGCCAGATTGTGTTCGACCCGGTCCAGGTCGATGACTGGAACTGGGGTCTCTAAGTCTTCGATTCGCATTGGTGCTCTTTCGTCCGTCCGGCAGAACCGCCGCGCATCTGGATTTGGACGGCGTCGCCAATTGCCTCAGCCATCCGGTCGATAGTATGGCCGAGTTGGTGCTGAAGCTGAAGCCGGCCAGCCCGCCGCTGACGCCGATCCTCACTTTATGCCTGGGATGCGCAGCGTTCGGCGCGATAACCCAAATCGTGCAAGGACTATGGGAAATGCTGATCTTGCCTCGGCAGAAGGAGCGTCAGGGGCCAGTCCTGATGCCAATAAGGCTGTAAGCGGGGCAATACCGGAATACAGCAGTTAGAATGGGCACCACGCCGATCCAACCCACCGAGTTCCATCCTGTAGCCGGAAAGCCAAGCTGAAGCGCATAGGCGAGCAGCAGAAGGCCGACGATTACCCGACCAATCCGGTCGATAGTACCAATATTCGGTCTCATGCGGTTGGCTCTTTTTCTTTTCATTTGTTCCATGGGGCGTGCGCCATCAGGCGCGCAAGGCCGCAAAAGCCCGTCGCACCCGCAATCGATAGGCCGAGACCCAAGGCTCCAGTTATCAACCCAAATAGAGGGCTAACAACGAGCGCCAGCCCGGAGGCCACGACCAGCGCAATACCGATGGTCAACTGGACTTGCCGGTCCAGCGGAAGGACGAAACCGCCAGTGCCAATGGGAAGGCCAGCAGAGGTCCAGGCGTCAATTCCGCCCGCGAGATTGTAGATTTCAAGTTTAGGGTTCTGGCGGATCAGCTTTTCGCAGGCCGAAGCTCCCCGCCCACCCTTAAGGCAATGGACAACGATCCGATGCCCTTGCGGCAATCGTGCGGCGTCGATCTTTCCCAACGGTATGAGTTGGGCTTGATCGATATGCCGGGCGCGATGTTCGGCGGGCTCGCGCACATCGACCAGTATCGCGGTGCCCTGCTCCAGCCATTGGCGCAAGGTGGTAGGATCGACGGTCTTCACGGACATGAGTTATCCTGAATGCGTTTTCGGTATTTTATCTCGCATCGCCGGTTGGTCCCTTGCGCCAGATCAATCTTTTTCGTGAATGACGCGGGCAAACTAAACACGGGAAACTGAGGTGAACCTATGAAAGACTATCCGGCGATTGTCAGGGACATATCCGCCAATCTGAAGACCCTTCGCACCGACATCCCCTCCACGATGCTGGGGTTTTCCGCGCTAGCGCAGTCCGCGACAAAGACAGGAGCGCTGGACAAGAAGACAAAGGAACTGATCGCGCTGGCAATCGGCGTAGCGACCCGCTGCGATGGTTGCATTGGCTTTCATACGGAGGCACTGGTGAAACTGAGGGCCAGCCGTTCCGAGATCGAAGAGGCACTCGGTATGGCGATCTATATGGGCGGCGGCCCCGCGCTAATGTATGCGGCGGATGCTATCGGGGCTTACGACCAGTTTCAGGAAACATTGACCACTTCAGCGTCCTGACAACCGATCCTATTAGACCCAAGTATCGCGGTGCTCGCCGGGGGCATTACGAACTCGTGTTCTTCGCGCAATAATCATCGACAATACGAAGGGCCGTCGCGCCGACTGCCAATGCGACCACTAAGGCTTTATGCGAGCCGGATGACGGCGACGTTTCGCTCCTCTACCGTGGTCGTCAGCGTTTTTCCGTCAACGGTCGGAGTGCTCATTTCCTGCCACAATTCCGTCACCCGTTTGAACGGGGACGGTAGCGTGATCCTCACGTTGCGCGGGGTCTTCGTGGGATTGACGACCCAGATATAGGTACCGCCCGCACCGGTGGACAGCCGCGCCTTCACTTCAGCATCGCTCGATGTAATCTGCTGTGCAACACCGCTCCATGCAAGAAGGCCGGCGAAGAACTCGCGCGTTGAAGGGGACTGGTTCAGGAAATAGCTTGCACCTGGAAATGTCCCTACCAAAAGTGTCTTGCCGGAGCCTACCGTGTTCTCAACCGCGGCTATGTGGCCGTTCGCGTACCGACCGGCAGATTTGCCTCCCGCAAGGCTGTATTCCTGGATGAAGAACCGGCCGCCGATCTGCTTGCCTTGAACAGTCAGAGTAAGCTTCTCATTTAGATCCGGCGTGAACTCGACATAGCTCTCGCGGGCTCCGAACAACTTGTCGAGGCCCATGTTTGGCTGGACTGTACCCACACTTACGCTGTCCCCCCAGTAACCGGGAACCCCCTCGCTGACCAGTTTGCCGCCCTTATGAACATAGTCCTGCAGCTTCTGGACAGTGGATGCCTTGAGCATCCAGGGGAACGGTAGATACACCACCTTGTATTGGTCGATGTCGTCGATATGGACGAAATCGGCCTGAATATTGGAGTCGAAAAATGCCCGGTACACACCACGGATCGCCTCGGAATAATAATTCGTATTCCTCTGCTGGATTTCGTCAAACATCTTGGATTCGGGCACGAAAACAATGCCGATCTCACCCTTGACGGGATTGGACTTCCAGATGTCGGCGTGCGCATTGGCCCACTTGGCCACCTTACTTTCCATCAGCATGTTTGGCGTCACGGAGCCGTCCATCCCCATGCCCCCAAATGCACCGGCCAGCGGACCGTCAAGCAAGGGCCGCCAGCGCGTATCGAAGATGGCCTTCGTGCCCAGGGCCATGGAAGTCAGATTGTGAAGACGAATGTCGTTGGGGTAGGTGATACGGCCATCATCGCGGGGACGGCCTGGAACCTGCGGCTGCAGCCAAAGGGGACCGGCCGACGCCTCCCCGTGCCAGAACGGCTTACCGCGGGCTGTACTGCGTGTGAAGTCGACTACTTGAAACTGTATCCAAGGTGAGTCGCCCGTACGGCCGGCAATCCAAGTATAGCCGGTGATGTCCACGACAGAAGCGGCGCGCCAGCCGTCTCCTTCCGGGTCGCCAAAAAACAGTTTGTCATTGCCGGCATGGACGACCACGGGGTGTTTCGGATCGAGACGATGGTAGAGCGCAGCCCGCCGGTTGAATTTGCGGAACATGTTGTCTTTGCGGAACTCGAGCCAGTCGAAATCCACACGATAGTTGCCGGGTCGCCGGGGCGCCTCAACATTGTTCCAGTCGCCCCAGCTGTAAGTGTTCCATGCGCGGCCGAGAGCCTCGAGTGTGCCATATTTTGCCTTCAACCATTCGCGGAACTTCGCCTGCGTAGCCGGGCAAAAGCAGGTTTGCGCGCCAAGCTCGTTCCAGAGGTCATAGCCCATATTCGCGGGGTGATCTCGATACTGCTCGATCAGGGCGGTCGTGAATCGCTCGTTCGCGGCCATGACATCATTGTTATCCAGGCAAATCGGGGATTCGCCGGTCACGGTGGCGGCTTCGACGCCGGTATGGATCACACGACCTTCGGCGTCCTCAACGCGCCCATCGGGATATTTGTTGAACATCCATTCCGGACCGCCGTTGGAGATTTCACGGATGACAACCTTGAGCTTGTTTTGAGCGGCGAGGTCCATTAGGCGGTCATAATCGCTCCAGTCGAACTTGCCTGGCTGGGTCTCAATCACGGCCCAAAGAAACCGGTGACTGAAGGCGGTCTCGCCCAGCTGCGCCGCCGTCTTGTGGTCTCTTGCCCAATCCGCGGCCGGCGGACCCGACTTTCGGTAATAGACAGCGCCATAAGGAAATACCGGCACCTTGAAGTCGGGATTTTCAACGGCAGCGGCCAAGGCGCGTGACGCGAAAGTCGGCGACGCCGCGACCAGGGCGGTGGTCTGAATCAGGTGCCTGCGTGTAATGCCGTTGCCGGTGTGATTTTCCATGAACATTTTCCTATTACCCAGGCCAAGTTCCACCAAGCCAAGCCGCTTCGCAACAGAAGACCTTTGCTGCAACTGCACAGCGCGTAGCGCCGTCGCCAGCACATTCATGAGCCATGACATTTCTCCATAAGTACGAAGGCGTAGTGCAATTCTGCGTGGCACATCGAAAGATGGCGCCGGGTTGCCATGAATTCTGCCGGTGCCGCCACCGGCGGTCTGGGAAGGCCGGCGCGCCGAAGGAAGATTCTCCCAACCGCGCGCCGTGCGTTCACCAAGTCTTTCGCCAACCGAAGGTCACCAGACGCCCGATCGGATCGGCCTGGCCATAGCCAGACGTACTGGCAGCGTTGAATGGCGGGTCGGAATCGAGGACATTCTGAACCGTCACGGATAGTTGACTGCCGCTGGCCACGACATCGGGCAGTCCCAGCCAGCCATCCGGAATGTTATAGGCGACGTTGAGATCGCCGGTGATATCGGCGCCGATATGAGCGGTGTTCGCCACCCGGTTTGGCCCTACCAAATTATAGGGGAAGCGCGTGTCGGGCACCGAATAGGGGTGGGTATAATTGACCCGCAGGTTCGAGGACCAATTGCCCAAGTCCCAACCGATGTCCGCGGAACTCGTCAGTTCGATACCGACAAAGCGGCCGGAATTCTTGCCGTTTTTTATATCTACGATAGGCAGGGTACCCGCTTGTTGCGCGAAACGGAAAATCTGGTTTCCCGAAAGGCCGACCGTGAAATTTCCGGCATCTGCGGTTTCAAAACGATACCGCGCCTGGAAATCGAGGCCATTCTGCCAAAGCGTATAGGCGTTCTGTTCGCGCCCATCGAACACTGCATAGATCGTGCTGGGCAACGCGATACCGACGGGACGCCCCGTAATCGCGTTCTGCACCACCGGATCATTTAACGAATATCCGCCCGGAGGTGCGAAGTAAGTGAGGCTGGGTAAAGCCGACTGGGTATTGGTGTTGCTGTGCAGGTTTGCGTATTTAACCTGATAATAAGTCAGGTTGACAAGCAATCCATCCAGCACCGGCAAGAATGAACCAAAATCCAGGTCCAGGCCAGCACTGTAGGAGGTACCGGTGGCGGGGCGCAGGTTCGGATTACCGCCGCTATAGCGGATAGCGGCACTGGTTCCCGCACCATTTGTCGCCGCAAAGGCGACCCGGCAGGCATAGGCACCGGTAAATGGCGCGGCCACCGTACTGCCGCCGGCATTTACGACTGTACCGCCGCCCGCGGCGCAAGTCGCCGGGCTTCCGACCCAGGTAGCGGCCGTTCCAGCTCCGCCATTATAGGTGTTTGGAACGCCGAACGGGATGACAGGATTGTTGGGCGTCGCTGCCGCGAGGACCTGCGACTCAGAATTCGCGCCTACCCTTGGTGTACCCAGATGATGAACGTCTGGCGCCACGAAAGACGTGCTGAAGCTGCCCCTTGCCTTAATTCCTTCCGCCAATTCCCAATTGACCCCGACTTTCGGGTTTTTGGTGTCGCCGATACCCGCATTGAAGCGATCATAGCGGCCAGAGACGTTCAGCGTGAGACTTCGCATCAACGGAACGCCGGCATCGGGAGAAATAATGGGAACCAGAAACTCTACAAACGCAGAATAGATCTCGCGCCCGAACTGATAATTAAAGCTCGCCGAATTTGAACTGGAAGGTCCCACTAGATTGTTGGTGGTGCCGTATTCACTCAGCACTTGATGCAAGAACTCGCCGCCTACCGATGCTTTAACCGGGCCGGCCGGTAAATCAAAGATCGAGCCGTCGAACTTTGCCACGACATCCTGGAGACCCTGATCGGCGAATTCCATGTATCCGCCATCCCGCAAGCTGGTCAGAACCGCTGCGGACGTGCGATTGCTGCCGACAGGATTCCAGACATCTAGTGCGTTGGATGTCGTGAGCGCCCGGCTTCCCACATAGGTGGTCCCCAAACCATAGATGTCGGGCTCGGAGTTCGCCGTTGGATTGCCCGAAGTATTGGTCGTACCGTTGAGCGCCAGAAGAGCGCTGGCCGCCGGCACAATCCCGACGAAATGCTCGGAGTTGAAATTCTTGCCCGCGCTGCCGCTGATGACAAACTCGCGATCGCCGCCAAGCGTATAACGAATGTCGGTGGTCAAGAAGACGTTCTGTGTGCCGGTCTTCTGGTAAGCGCCAGGACCGAGCAGCTGGTTGAAATCGAAATTGATGAATTCCGAAGTGGTGCCCGTCGCGGCATTGCCGACATAGAATGGATTGCGTTGTGTGGTGCCGGTGGTCGCGGAGGTGAATGAAGGACCGAACACGGTCGCCGATACCGTGCCGCGCGAGAGACGATTGCTGCCAAGTCGGCTGGCGTAATACATATCAACATTGACAGACAATCTGTCGTTGATGTCCTGGCGCAACGATACCATGAAATTATTGCGGACCTCGGACGGCAGCGCAGTTGATGCGTTTATGTTGTCGCAAGCGCCTTGCGACGGCACACCGGACGTCGAGGTGGAAAATGCCTGGCCGTTATAGGGATAATAATAGGCCGGCGCCGAACTCGATGCCGCGATTGTTGCCACCGGGCAGGCAAAAGTCTGGAAGTTGGTGCCACTGGACGGATAGGGAATGGTTGCGCCGAAAGGCGCGTTGGTTCCGCCCGACGAAGAAGGCGTTGTCGTCATAGCGCCTGCCGGCGGGTTGGCGGCGATGCCGGTAAACTGAGAAGGATCGGTAGCGCCACGGCGGACATCCTGTCGAGCAGTGATGAAGTCGCGTGATCCATTGCTGAGGTTGGAACGGCTGGAATACTCGTACGCCGCCATCACCGAGCCGGAGTGCCAGTCATAGCCGAACAACGCGCTGCCATCGAAGGTCTGATAATGGCTGGCAATGCCCGACTGAAAATGGGTCTCCATTCCCGTGAAATTCTGTCTCGTGACGAAATTGATGACACCTGCGACCGCGTCGGATCCATAAACGGACGATGCGCCATCAGGCAGAACCTCGACGCGCTGCAGCATGATGCTCGGAACGGCGGTCGGGTCCACGTTCATGACCGTCATGCCGGACGGCGGGATTCGATGCCCGTTCACTAGAACCAGCGTCGCCTGCGAACCGCTTCCGCCCAAGCTATGGATGCTGGGCGAATAGGCCCCAGAATCGGAGTCGGCCCCGAGAGAGCCCTGCCCTGCGGTTCCAAAGGTGGTGGAGATTTGAGGTACGCCCGCCAGAATCTGCTGGGATGTCTGCGCCGCCGATTGTTCGATCGCGGAACGATCGATGCTAATCAGGTTGGACCCGACGGGGGCGGCACCCCTGATGCTGGTGCCGGTGACGACAACACTTTCCACTTCAGAAGCAGCCGGTCCCGGCTGCTGGGCGCGTGCGGTACCGACTGGAACCGCGACCCCGGCTGTTGCCAGCAATACAGCAGAAAGCGAATAACGACGGGCGGTGGATCCGAATACGAAACGCATTTATTCCCCCTAAATGAGCAACCAGTTATTATTTTCTACTGATATATCACATATTATCTGAGGGGCGCAAGGGCTGGGCCGCCGCATATCGCGTAATCCATGATCGCTCGCTTTGCTTCCACCGGATCGCCAAATTAGGTAAAAGCGCACTTGAACCGAATTACTGGGCTGAAGGCCTGCCACAAATCCCGAAGTGTGCTAGATTCAAGCCGGCATGGAGCGAACAAACTGATATGTCTATAAAAAATCTTGCCACGGATTCGGGCTCATCGGCAGAGGTCGAACCCGAGACGCTCGCAGGAAGGGCGTACCAAAATATCCGTGACGACATTCTCAGGGGTTCCTTGCCAATCGGCGCTGTCCTATCGCGTCGCAAGCTCGCCGAAAAATTCAATATGAGCTTCCTGCCGATCACCGAAGCTCTGCAAAGACTAGAGTCGGAGGGGTTGGTCGAAAGCCGCCCCCGTATCGGAACGCGTGTGCGGGTCCCGGTACGGCAGGACATCCTGGACAGGTTTATCATCCGCGAGGCGCTGGAAACTCAAGCTGCACGTCTATGCTGCACCAACGCGACGTCGGAAGAGAAAGAGGCCTTGAGCCGCAGCGCCGACCACTTGGACAATCTGTTCAAAGCGGTGGCGAAAGATGATGATCCGCGCTTCTTATTCTCAGTCCATACCTACCACATGCAGTTCCACATGCGCATCGCGGAAATGGCCAGATCGCCGGGACTTGTCAAAGCCATCGAGAAGGAACGCGTGCTGATCTTTAATTGGCTCTATGACACAACCTCGCATCGCAAATCGCTTCCTGACCTTTTCCATACTGATTTAGCTAAGGCATTGTGTTCCGGGGAGGCGGCTCAGGCTGACAAGGTCATGCGCGCGCACATCCAGTATGGCCTCGGCGATGTGTTAGCCAGCTTGGAAACGCTGACGTTAAGCAATGGTTGGCGCACGAAACGGGGCAGCTGATTTTGGCAATTAGCACTTTTTAGTGAACGGCGCCGGTCAATGTCGGATCCCGAACGTCGCACTTCGGGGATCGGGCCTTAAGGACAAATGATGTCGCACAGGAAGTGGTTGGTTCTCGGCTTTGCGTTTTCGGCCACTGTGATCAACTATCTTGATCGCCAGACATTGTCGGTTATGGCACCTGTGCTGCTCGAGAAATTCCGGATTTCTCCCCAAAGCTATTCCCAGATCATTTTCGCCTTCATGCTGGCTTACACGATCATGAACGGTGTCTCTGGTCGGGTGATAGACTATCTGGGGACCAAGACGGGCTATGCCCTGAGCATCGCCTGGTGGTCGGCAGCCGAAATGCTGCACGCTTTCACGTCGGGCGCCCTGAGTCTGGGTGTTTTTCGCTTCCTGCTGGGCGCGGGTGAGGCGGGAAACTATCCCGCAGGCGTGAGGCTGATATCGGAGTGGTTTCCCGTCGAGCAGCGCTCGCTTGCCTCGGGAATATTCAACAGCGGAGCATCTATCGGCGCCATCATCGCGCCGCCGCTCCTTGCTCTCATCTTGCTGAGTTTCGGGTGGCAAACCGCCTTCTTGGCCGTTGGCCTTTCGGGTTTCGCCTGGCTGGCCGCCTGGCTGCTGATTTACAGGGAACCGCGCGAGACCGCGGAGCGAATTTTGGTACCGAAAATCCCGCTCAGATTGCTGCTGCGCTCCCGATTCCTCTGGATGTTCACACTTTCAAAATGTTTCAGCGATCCAGTCTGGTATTTTTACACATTCTGGTTTCCGCAATATCTGAAGGTTGCGCACGGATTCTCGATCGCGCAAATCGGGGCATTTGCCTGGATACCATTCTTCACGGCGGCGCTCGGCAATTTGGCTGGCGGCGCGGTTTTCTCGGCAGTGCTGCGCCTGGGCGTGACACCTGCCATTGCCCGGCGACTGGCCGTGTGGATCTTCGCGTCTCTAATGATATCGGCGGTATTTGTCGGTGTCGCCGGCAGCGCGGGCCAAAGCATTGCCCTGATCTCCCTGGCCACATTCGGCTATTCGGGCTCGTTGGCGAACCTGCTTGCGGTACCAGGAGACGTATTCCCCAAAAACCTTCAGGCTTCCATCTGGGGTATCGCCAGCATGGGATCCGGTTTCGGTGGCATGATCTTCAGCCTGGTCACGGGATGGCTGATCGAACAATATTCTTACCGGCCCGTATTTGTATTGTTTGGCCTTCTACCGCTCTTGGCCGCCTGGATCGTCTGGAGGCTGCCCCGAACAGAAGACCCGGCCCATGTGATCCGAGCCGGCCAAAGCGTTTAGACGATCCGCATCGTCATGCCGCCGTCTATTGTGATGGTCTCGCCTGTGATGAAGTCATTCTGGGCCAGCTCCACAATCATCGCGGCAACATCTTCCGGTGTGCCTTCGCGATGCAATGGAATGCGGTTTTTAATGTTGTTGGCCACCTGTTCCGGCGTAAGATAGTCCTGGAACGGCGTACGGATGACTCCGGGGGACACGCAATTGACCCGTATTCCCTGATCCGCCAGTTCCCGGGCAAGATTTCTGGCAAATTGCGGCAGCGCGCCTTTAACAACCCCGTAGGCCAGTGCCCCAAGACACCCACGCAGACCGGCGGCGGAACCGATCAGGATTATCGCCCCTTCTCCACGTTCGGCCATGCGCGGCGCTGCAGCACGCGTGAGATGAAACACCGCATGAATGTGCACATCGAAGGCGCTCATCCAGGCTTCGTCGGTGACGCTGTGCAACCCGCCTGGAACGGCGCCGCCCGCAGAATGAACCAGCACATCAAGCCGACCGAACTCTTGAACGACCGTGTCGACGCATTGGACGCAGGCTTGGGGATCGGCCACATCGGCAGCCTGAAAATGATACCGGACACCCATTGCTTTGAACGCACTGATAAGGCCGGACTCCGCATCTCGCTTTACGCCACGCGAAACCACGGCTATATGCGCTCCTTTTTCCGCAAACTTAATCGCCGTGGCTGCGCCAATACCGCTTGTGCCACCTGTAACAAGACAAACCTTACCTGACAAATTCATACCGTACCCTTTTAATTGCCGCTTACGCGATATTGGTCGCTTCGCCGGCTAACGAACGCCAGAAATGAGATCTGCCGGTCTTGCGTTCAAACGGCTTCCATCTTCAGGCACCAGGCATGTTCGCAGGGCCTGTTCGCGGCGCTTTGTAACGCCTCAGGGAAGTCTACGACCGTGCCGGTCGCGGAATCGAATTTCCACTGCAACGGCTTGTCAGAACCCAGCAGGGTTATCTTGGAGCCCGGGTTTGGCTTTACGGTCTTGAGCCGAATCTCGCGGCCGGGCCAATCCATCAGGATGGCATATACAAACCGCTTATCCTTGCTTCTGGTGAAGCGAACCCCCTCGCCTTCCGACCATAGAGTGCCTTCTCGCGCGCGCGTGGCATAGATAGCCTCGCCGTTGACTTTCAGCCAGGCACCCGCCTCTTTCATCTCCCGGATCGCTTCGGGATGGAATTCGCCGTTTCCGTTCGGTCCGATACCGACCATCAACCCGCCACCCTTGGCGACCGTGTCCGCCAGGTTGTGGACGATCCACTTCGATCCCTTATGCTTGGCAGGATCGGGTTCGTAGGAAAAATCCGTTCCAAGCGGATAGATGCAGAACCACGGCTTCTGCAGGGCTTCCTTGGAGCCGGGAACGACCCGCTCCGGCGTGAAATAATCGCCGTAGTTTCCAATCCCACGATTACGAAGCATGACATTTGGTTGAATCCGCCGCAGCTCCAGGAGGGTCTTGCGAAGTTCGGGCCATACCCGTTTGCCGAGCCACATATCCAGACAGATCATGTCTATGGTGCCGTAATTGGTGAGAAGCTCGACCAATTGGGCCCTGTGGCGGGCCATCATGCGGGCGACCTCCGCGTCTGTCGGGTCCGGCGCCATGACCACCCGATCGCCAAGGCGCGTTTTCACATAGGACACATCGCGGGGAACCAGGAGCTCTGGAGAGCTCGGCACCTGGAACGGATGGGCGACATAAGGCCGGAAATCAGCGTCGTACCAGTCCGGGTGTGAAAAATACAAATCGATTTTGATGCCGCGCTTGTGGGCGGCGTCGCACAATTCCTTGACGATATCTCGGCGGAATGGCGTTTCCATGATCGAGTAGGCAAGGTCGCAGGATTCCATCCGCGGGCCGCCGCCGGCGGTCCAGTTCGCCCGGTTTTTCACCCGCGTCTTGGTGTCGAACATTGAAAAGCCCTCATGATGCTTGGCCGTGAAGGCAAACATCTTGAGCCCGCTCTCCTTAAAGACATCCATCCAGCCATTGGCGTCGAAGCCGGCGGGATTCCACGATTTATAGAGCTCATTGTATCTTTGGCGTTCGTCGAAAGACATGCGCAGGAATGGCCAAGATTCGTGACCGCGATGCCAGATAGAATAGATACCCCAATGAATGCGAGCTCCGAACTTCATGTCCTGAAAAGCTTCGTAAGCGCTAGCCGGGGCATTGTGATATTCGGCAATAGGTTCTTGTTCGATGTAATCAACCGTCGCCAGGTCCCGCGCAGGAAACTTTCCCGGCACTCCAGCTTCTTGACCAAACGCGGGAAAGGTAGAGGTAGTGGCCAACGCCACACTTGTCGCCATCAATTCTCGCCGGTTCATGCGGCACACTCCCTCTTGTTGTTATATCCGCATCTCCGCAATGGCCGGGTGGGGCCAGCACTCATGCGGATGTCAGATGCACGTTACCAAATCGCGTGACATCGCCGGTCCTAATGATGCCTATGACATCCGGTGCTCTGGTTTTGAACCGCACATGCGGTTCCCAGGTAATCGGAGCTCCTTCCAGAGCAAGCTCATATGATTTCTTGATTTCCGGCGGAGAAACCTCATTGAATTCGATGGCCATAATCGCGGTGAAACGAAATTCCTGGCGCAACGCTTTCAAAACGTCCGGGACGCGCGGCATGTTTGCCACCAGGGAAATATCCACCACTTCGATATTCGGGAATGTCGGGAATCCGCGATCCGCGACGATAAAGGAATTCGTGTGCCGCACGCGACTGAGCAGCGAATTGATGGCCGGGTTTAGAATGCCGCGAATTAACACAATCTCCCCATACTCGCAGGCGATGGAAGACTTCCGAAAGAGAGATCGGAGCCACCGCTGCTCGTAGCCTACCTGATATATCAGTTATAATCTAGAGGAGGAGGCTATTTTCTGTCAAGGCATTCGGAACGGCAAGGCAACGCAACATCGGCCTCCCGCTGTGTTTTGCTAGACTCGATAGGAACGTCTGCCCATCGATCTACTATATCAGTGGACTCATGCAATCGGCTTGGCGGCTTGGGCGGCACTGCTCCGGCATGCATCAGAGGCGAGCGCCGCTTTGCGTGCGACCCAAATAATCCTGGGACGCATGCGGGGTTCGACCACGACTGCGGGGCCCAGCCAATTCAACGATATCGGCGCCGTTTTCCGCCGGGACCACGCGGGAGCCGCTCAAGCCCAATGTCAGTTTCGAACCGGCACGGGCTTTAAATACACTTGAATCAAAAAGGCGCGGACGGATTCCACGTCCTTCTCGTCCAGATATTTGGCAAAAGATGCCATACCACCGTCCCGTAAGACGCCATCATGCACCACAGCCTTGAACTGCTGCTTGGATAGCGGCACCTGCGAACGGTGCAGATCCGGATTCACGCGCGTGGGGCTGTGACAGACCCCGCAATAGCGGCGGAACAGCACGCCCCCCACCACTGGATCACCAGTCGATGCCTCAGCCTTGCTGAGATCCGTGAGCGGTGGTTCGGAAACCGGCGGGAACGGCGCGGCCTTGGCTTTGCCACCCAGTTTGAAGACCATGAGCCGGCCGGGGCGGCGCGGATCGCCCGTGCTGGTGCCGCCGCCATTGCCCAACATCACCGCAACATACTGCACGCCATCCAGCGCATAGGTCATGGGCGCGGCGATGGAAGGCGCACCCATGTCGTACGACCAAACTTCCTTGCCGACTGCGGCGGTCAAAGCTTTTAAGTCATGGCCGACACTCTGAAACACCAACCCGCCCGCCGTCGCCAGGGTGCCGCTGCTACCCCACAGATTATCGCGCGCGATGCTCCAGCGCGCCTTGCGAGCCACAGGATCCCAGGCGACCAGTACCGCGCGCTCCTTGGTGGCAGTTTTGGGCGCTTTCGCCTGCGCCGCGGCCAAAGCCGCGGCCCGGGCAACCGCGCCCGGCGCGGCTTGGCCGTTGCCAGCGATACCCTGCACTCCTGTTCCCAGATTCCACACTCCCGCGCTATAGCGGAAGTCCTTGGCGTTTGGCGCGCCGGCATAGGTAAAAGAACTATCCTGCGCCGGGATGAACACCAGGCCCGTCTTGGGATCGAAAGCCATCGGCTTCCAATTGTGTGCGCCCAGGGGGCCGGGATTCTGGGTGCTGGACTTGGCGTCGCCACCATAGCGCACGCCCGGCGCCTCTATAGGCCGTCCGGTCTTCATGTCGACTCCGCTCGCCCAATTCACCCAGGGCGCATATTTGTCGGCCGACAATAGTTCACCGGTCGCGGCGTCCAGCACATAGAAAAAGCCGTTTTTGGGCGCCTGCATCACCACATGGCGCTGTTTCCCGCCGATCGGGAGGTCGGCGATCATGATCTGCTGGGTGGCTGTATAATCCCAGTTGTCACCCGGCGTGGTCTGATAATGCCACACATACTCCCCGGTCTCCGGTTTCAGTGCCAGGATGGACGAAAGGAACAGATTGTCGCCCTTGCCTTGCGAGCGAATGGCGCGGTTCCAGGGCGAGCCATTGCCCGTGCCCACGAACAGAAGATCGGTTTTGGTGTCATAAATTATTGAATCCCAGGGTGTGCCGCCACCGCCCGCCTGCTTCCAGGCTCCGTCAAACCAGGTCGCGTTGGCCTTGGCGGCCATTACGGTGTCGGATGCCGCGTGATCGGGCTTTCCCTGCGGATTGGGTGTGATGTAGAAGCGCCAAGCCAACTTGCCGGTATCGGCGCGATAGGCCGAGATATACCCTCTTACGCCAAGCTCGGCCCCGCCATTGCCGATCAGCACCAGGCCTTTCACCACCCGTGGCGCGCCGGTGATCGTATAAGGCTTCGACCGGTCGGTCGTTTGCACGGACCAGACCGGGCGGCCGGTTTTGGCATCCAACGCGATCAGCCGGCCATCCAAAGCACCTACATAGACGCGGCCCATCCATAGCGCTACACCGCGGTTATTCACATCGCAGCAGGTCGCAAGTTGGGTTTGCCCCGGCACCTGCGGGTCATAGGACCAAAGCTGGCGTCCGGTGCGTGCATCAAAAGCAAAGACTTTGGACCAGGCTGTGGAAGTATAGACCACGCCATCGGCTTCCAGCGGCGTCGCCTCCTGGCCGTGGTCGGTATCGAACTCCGCCCACCAGGCGAGGCCAAGTCTTGAAACGGAGCCGGTACCGACTTGAGTTAGAGGGCTGAAGCGTTGTTCTCCCCAGGTCCTGCCATAGCTCAACCAGTCTGAGCTTGTCTCCGCATTGGCCAACCGCGCCTGATCGATCGGCAGTGCGGTCAGCGGGCCAAGCTGGCCAAAAAGGCCAGCCAAGGCGGCCAAGCCAATGAAGAGGATCCTGATCGGAAAGCCACCCATCGATACCTCGATTTTATTATAAAATGGGATTGCGGCGCCCAAGCTTCTTGGACGCCGCAACCCCAAGAAACACCGTCAGCCAATTCCAGGGGGGAGCCAGCCAACCGTGCGCAGTTCAGCTCTTAATAGTTGGTCCTGAACCCAACCGCAAAAATGCGACCGATGGGGTTCGAGAGAAAGCCGTTATATCCATTGCCGCCGAGACCAATGCCTGACGTGTTTCCGCTGTAGAAAGGCGGATCCGAGTTGAGGATGTTTTTGACATCGATGTAAACGGAAGCATCACCGAATAGACCGGCTTCTCCAAAGTTGTACTCGCCGTGCATGTCAACCGTGGTATTGGCGCCGACCTTGTCGCCGCCTCCGATCGGGACGCCGACGGAATTGCTGACCACCGGGATCAGGGAGCTGTTGTTCCAGTTATGATAGGCACTGGTGTAATTCACGAAGGTGTCGAACGAAAAGGCTTCGAATGTCCATCCAGCCTGGAGACGGGCATGTCCTGCAACCGATGGGAAAGTGTTATTCGAGCCGGAAGTCCCGAGCATGCTATAAGATATCCCGGGAAAGTCCTGAGCGAACTTGGTGAACCATGTGAGATTGAGGCCGAGCCTGAATTCCCCCGCCCGATCCGTCACCACATCATACATCGTGCTGAGGTCCACGCCCTGGACACGTAGGTTGACGACATTTCCAAGATCATCGTTCCTCAGAAAATAGACGGTGGGCGGCAAGGTGCTGTCTAAGGTGCCACCGTTGACGATATTGGTGAACCCATTGATCTGGGCCGCGCTGCACCCCGACGGACAGATCGTCAGGCGGTTGAGTGACGGGATGTTGATTTCCTGCGTGAGACCCAGGGCGTCTGCCCCTGCCTTAAACCTGTTGTTCCACAGCGTAACCGAGGAGGTGAAGCCCGGAATAAATGATGGTGTGTAATCGAAGCCCACCGACCAGCTGTTGCCGGTCTCTGGCTTCGCATTGGGACCAATGCCGTAGGTGCGCGACAGTCCCTGGTTTATGGATGTGCCCAACTGGCAGGTCGTCGTTACACCGGCGCATCCCGGCACTCCCGTCACTTGGGGATAGAGGGAAACCGGCACATTGATGGGAGTCGCTAGAATGGTAACGCCAGTGGCGATGCGCTTAAAGCCAGCGGACGGAATGCCGATGGCGGCCAACGGCGGCGCCACAAACGCCGTCGCATAGTTAGCGCGCAGCTTCAGGTCGTCAAAGACCTTCCAGTTCGCTGCAATCTTCGGATTCGAGGTCTCCCCGACGTCGCTGTAGCGGTCATAGCGCGCCGAAAGGTCCAGCTCGAAGCTCTGCATGAGGGGGACGCCCATGTCCGGTGAGACGATCGGCGCGACAAGTTCCGCATAGCCCGAATAGACATTGCGGGCGAGCGAGAATTGGAAATACTTCGAAAGGCCACCACCGTTAGGGCCTAGGCCGCCCGTAGAGACGGTCGCGACATCCTGGGTCACCCACATGTATTCGGCGCCCGCCGCCATGCGCAGCGGACCCGCGGGAAGGTTGGCCACGATGCCCTGCACTTCCAGCTTAGACTGATTGTAGCTGTTCCAGTGTGTGTTGTTCTGGTTCAGAGAATAGAGCTGCTTGAGCACCGTCGCGGACGAGTTGCCGCCATTGGCGCCCCAAACGTCTAGAGCGTTGCTGGAATTCAGAGGTAGGTTCAGCGCAATGACGTTGACGCCACCGACACTGGTCGTGGTGGTGTTGGCGTTGGCCTGGGTGGTGCCATTGACGGCCAGGATCGCGCAACTTGCGCAAAACGCACCGATCCTTGCATCATTGGTGCGGCTGCGTCCGAAGGAGTCGCTGAATTTGGCCGTCCAGCTGTCGCTCAGCTTGTACTCAGCATTACCGTACAAGAACAACGTGTCGTTGCTCTGCGATTCTATACCATACTTGTTGCCCATGGAACCTGGGGTGCCGGGCAGCTGCGCCGCAAAGCTGACGGTTTCTGTGGTGGCAGTCGGCTCACCCGCTGGCGCCTGGAAGAACGGATTGATTTGGCCGCCAAAGCCCGAACCGGGACCATACGCGGTCACGCCGGTGACAAGGCCTTCCTGCAAGTTACGAGTACCCTGTAAGTGTCCATAATCAGCCGTTGCGGTAAGCGTCAGACGATCATTAACATTCTGAACGACGCGAACCATGCCTGCAATGCGCTCGGCGCTAGGGAGTGCATCGCCGTTGAGTGTATTGTTGCAGGACGCAAACGCCGAGGTGTTGGGAACCGTCGTTGTCGCGCTAGGCGACTGATAGACGTTGGTACCCGAAGCCGGCGTCCGGATGGTGGCGGGCGAACAGTTGAAACTCTCGAAGTTCTGCCCCAGGGGACGATAGTCGCCGCGGCTCAAGAATGCACGAGAGCTGTTGGCAAGCGCACTTTGATAGGAATACTGGCCGGCAACATACATCGAGCCATTATTCCACGATGTGCCGGCAATTGCGTTCAGGTCGGCGCTATTCCAGGCATTTGCGACACCGACCTTACCGTTGACCGTAATGCCCTGGAAATCGCGGCGGGTGATGTAGTTGACGACGCCCGCCACAGCGTCCGAACCGTAGACCGAAGAGGCACCATCCGCGAGGACTTCCACACGCTGAAGAGCGCTGCTAGGAATGATGTTGGGATCCGTCTGGCCGAACTGAGTGCCCCCGCCCGGCATCCGCATGCCGTCGACGATAACCAGAGTGGTATTGCTGGCACTTCCCCCAAGGCCATGAATCGATGGCGCATAATATGAAAATGTGTTTTCGCCCTGCGCCGCGGCGCCGGACTGGGTAATGGCCGGAACCGTGTCGGTCAGTTCAGTGGCATTGATCGCTGCTGACTTTTCCAGCGCTTCACGGCCGATCGAAACAAGATTCGATCCAATTGGCGCCACGCCGCGAATGCTTGTTCCCGTGACCGTAACGGCCTCGACATCCCCCTGCCCACCTGGTTGAGCCCAAGCGCTTGAGGCGCAAATGATTGCAATTGCCGCCCCGCCGCACGCCAGAACAGCTTTACCGGTAAAGTTACGCATCTCGCTTTCCCCTCATAAAGGCTGCGTTCTTTGCGCAGCCCGCTATGGAGAAAGACACGTGGCGTTCGCCAAATCCCTACGCCGACCTTAAAATTATTTCCGCGTCAGCCGAATCTGATTGCCGCTGATCTCAGCACGGAGGTCAAATGAAGCCGCTACGGCGTTAGCAAATCCCACCGGGTCCGTAGAAACGAACAGGCCGACAATCTTCTCATCGGCGACTTGGGGATCATCAATCCTGATGCGAACAGCGCTGTAACGGGAAAATTCCGCGGCCGCTTCGCTCAGGGGTTCGCCATGAAAAGCGATTCGGCCAACCCGCCAAGCCAGTTCCCTTCCCACTTCCGCCGTTTCCACGGGGTTAGCGACAATGGGGGCATCTGCCGGAGCGATCGCCCGTCCGTTGGTGGCGACCATGACCGTTGGCGCGACCGGAACGTCCCGCCGCTTAACCTCGACAATGCCTTCCCGCACAAGAACCTGTACGGGCTGGTCCGGCAGGGCTTTGACGCTGAAACTTGTACCCACGGCACGAACCTGGGTTGTGCCCGATTGAACGATGAAGGGTCGTTGCTTGTTCTTTGCGACGTCGAACAGCGCCTCACCTTGGAGAAGTTCAATATTGCGCTGGGCTTGAGAATAATGAACCGCAATTTCCGAATTGGTATTGAGGGTTACGACCGAGCCATCATTTAGGGGAATGACCCGCATCTCCCCGATCCGGGTCCGATATCGACCCTCGCCCCAGATCTGGGCCACATAGGTCGCGGCGCCGGCGACGAGCGCCAAGCCGGCCGCAATGCTACCACCAAGCACAAAGGAACGGCGGGGCGGCCTTACGGGATCTATCATCCGCATTGAGGTCGGTTTTTCTGTGGGCACCAAGAGCGCGCTCGCCTGGGCCAGCGCGCCATAATGGCGCGTATCGGCAGCCAGCCACGCTTCAAGAACAGCTTGTTCCTCAAGCGACAAGGAGCCAGCATCAATCTTCGCGGCCCAACAGGCGGCCTCGTCATACACCTCTTTGCTGGAAAGCCTGGCTGTCATCTTCGTAGCTGCATCCGATCATCGTCTACCGTACTCACCCCACCCTTAGACACTTGAGCGCCGTCCGCGCCCCCCCGGCCATAGGTCTGGATCAGAAAGCGTACACTTCGAGCCATATATTTTTCGACCGTTTTGACGCTGATGCCGAGCTTGTCTGCCACTTCCCTCTGCGAGAGTCCATCAACACGGCGGAGCAGGAAGGCGGTGCGGCAAAGCGGCGGCAATTCCTTCAAAGTATTCTCAAGTTCCTTGAGTTCGTCCTGTGAATTGACAGCGCGCTCCGGAGACGGTTCCAGCGAAGCTAGTCCCAGTTCTTCAAAATCCCCGATCGGTATCATCGGTATGACGCGGGCGTGACGCGCCAAGTTCAGCGCGATGGAAATTGCGGTTTGTGCCGCATATTGCCGGGGGTTTCGGATGCTTTCAGCATTCTCCACTGATGCCAGGCGGGCGTACATTTCCTGAACGATATCATCGATATCGAGATCGTGGGTCCGCCGGGCCAGCCACGAACGGATTGCCGGTTCGTGCGGCACGACGTTCTGTGCGAGCCACCGCGCGCGATCATTGGACGGCAGTTTCATGAGCCAACAACATGCCACGGGGCAACAAATGACAAGAGCAGGTCTTTTCGCTGTTGCCTAATGGACGCGGGCCGGCGAAATTTTTAATGCCCGTAGGGTTTTTTTGGCCTCAAGTGTCGTCCGGCCGTGGGCGCCGCGCGGTGGCCCGGGAGGGCCTTTTTGTTGCCTTTCCAGCCGCCTAGCAACCGGGAAAGTGCCGGCTCGAACCTGCCGGAAAAACATCTTCTCGCTGGCCCCGTTTGCAAGCGCGAACGGTTTGCCGCTGTCTGTCCTTTAAATATCCCCCCGAACTTTTTAAATGTATGTTTTGGTGCTCTGGCAATGCGCTGGGGATTCGATGGTCCCAAGCATCTAATCCCCCAAAAGAATAGAGCGCGTATCAGGTCGATACGCGCCATAAAAGAAAAGCAGGGGAATGTCGAAGTCGCTCAGGCGATTTTTGTGGGGTGTGGTTGGGGTATTTGCTCTGATGGGCTCAGCCCCGGCTTTCGCACAATCCAGGCCGTTCGATATCCCTGAAGAATATGCCAACCAATCCTTGCCCGAGTTCGCCCGCCAGGCAGGCGTACAGATTGTTGCGCCCGGCGATCAGCTTCGCGATGTCAAGACACCGGCGGTCAAGGGCAATTTGAGCATCGAGGAAGCGCTCAACATCTTGATAAACGGGACCGGCCTGGAAGTGGCAAACAGCAGCGCCAAAACGATAGCGCTGCGACAACGGGAAAAGGATTCCGAACCAAGCATCCCGTCCCGGCCATCGGACGACCGTAACGGTGGTGGGCAGCTGACGATTGAATCGGTTGTCGTTACGGGCTCCCGGGTGATTTCTGATCCTACGCGTTCACCTACGCCGCTCACCGTCATCACCAAAGATCAGTTGCAAGCTACCAGCCCCAGTGACCTCCCTACGGCTTTAAACAAGCTGCCAATTTTCCAGGGATCCACGGGGCCACGCGCAACAACCAATGCCAGCACAAATTCTGCAGGCAACACACTCAATTTGCGGGCGTTCGGAGCCAATCGCACATTAGTTTTGATGGAAGGTCACCGTATCGCTCCGACCAATTCCGATGGATCGGTCAATATCGATACTCTTCCACAAATGCTGATAAACCGCGTCGATGTCGTGACGGGTGGCGCCTCAGCTGTTTATGGTTCCGACGCGGTTACAGGCGTCGTCAACTTTGTCCTCGACAAACAATTCAATGGCTTTGAAATCGAAGCTAACAGCGGCATATCGAATTATGCGGACGCTGCTTCCTATCAAATGGGTATTGCCGCAGGAACAACTCTGTTTAGAGGTCGCGGTCATGTGGAAGGATCGGCGAGATTTTTCAACCAGGACGGCGTATTCAATTATCAGCGTCCCGAAGGCCCTTATAACTACTTGCTGACGGGTGCCGGCACCGCGGCAAATCCGTTCTTAACGACCGCATTTTCAACATTAAGCACTTACGCCAACGGCGGGAAAATAACCTGCGCCAATTGTGCGGCCAATGGTATGCAATTCATTCAGAACGGCGTGATCGGCCCTTTTAATCCGGGTACCCCGACTGGCACCGTGGGTATCAGCATCGGTGGCGATGGCGCTGTTGATACGTTAGGACAGGTCACATCTTCCCTGCGAACAGCAGAAGCATTCGCGCGATTCAGCTACGATATTTCCGATACTGTTAGTTTCTATTTGCAGGGTACAGCAGCCGAGTCTTACAACAAAGGCAGCTTCATAAATAACTTGATAAACCCGGGCGTCGTACCAAACACGTTTTTCAGCGACAACCCGTACTTGTCGCCAACCGCACAATCGCTTTTATCGAATGGAACGACGAACACTTTTCAAATAGCGGAATACATTATTCAACCGGGCAACCGCTCGGCATTTCAGACCAACGGGCTGAACTCAAATCAGAGCATCACGGCAGGCCTCGATGGCATGTTGATGGGAAAATACGTTTGGAATCTTTTTTACACGCACGGCCAAAGCCGTTTGGAGATTTTCGACCCTAACAATCAAAACAACCAAAAAATGTATGCTGCCCAGGACGCGGTCCTTGGGCCTAATGGCACCGTGGTTTGCTTTGTTTCAACGACGCCGTACGCGAGTCTTTATCCCGGCTGCACGCCGATGAACCCATTCGGCCCGACGGCACTGTCAAACACCCAATACCAATATTTCCTGCAGCGTAGCCAGGCGATATTCACAAATGTCCTAGACGACCTTGGAGGCGGCATTTCCGGCAATATCTTTGATTTGCCGGCCGGACCTGTGAAAGCGGCTCTGTCGGCCGAAGCACGTTGGACATCCTATGACGTCGTCAGCAATGCGCAGCCCACCCAAAATGTAGACTGCACCGGCCTGCGGTTGTGCAATCCCACAGTCCAGCTCTGGCAAAGCAACATCACGGCCAACCGCACGCCCGTGTCCAACGACGTGTGGGAGATTGCCGGTGAGGTGAATATCCCGCTTGTCAATGATGCCCCTCTGGTTCAGAGCCTGGGAGCCGACATCGCGGGACGCTACACAGACTACAGCGTTTCCGGCGTCGTTCAGACCTGGAAAATAGGCTTGGATTGGCACGTCGACGACAATATGCGGTTCCGTGCGACGAACTCGATTGATATTCGGGCTCCTACACTCAACGACCTATTTTCGCCGTTCCAATTGACGCCGCAAAGCTTTACAGATCTCCACACCGGAAACCTCAACGGTAATGTTCCGTTGGCCGTCCAAGGCAATCCCAGCTTAGTGCCTGAGGTGGCGCGGACCTATACGGGTGGAGTGGTCTTAACCCCAACCTTCTTTCACGGTTTTTCTTTTTCGATGGACTACTATCGAATAGTTTTAAAGAACGCGATTACCGCGGTGAACTCTTCATCAGTAGCTGTGCAACAACTGTGCGAGTCTTCGGTGGGGACGTCACCCCTCTGCGATCTCTACATGCGCCCGTTGCCATTTAGTGACCACTCGGTGGCCAACTATCCAACTTTGGTTCGCAACAAAAACTTGAACGCGGCTGTCAATAGACTTGAGGGTTGGGATATTGAGGCCGACTATTATTTCGACCTGGCAGATGTTCTGGAATCGATTCCCGGTTCGATAAATGCCCGGTTTTTGGCTAATATCCAACCAGTCAACCAGCAGGTGCAGTTCCCGGGCACTCCCCTGACTTTTACAGCGACGGCCAAAGGACATGCCACGGCGTTCCTGAGCTACAACTTCAAAGGTTGGACTTTAAATTTCCAAGATCGATGGGTCAGCGGCTATCCGAAGGCGCAGGCCTTTGGTCAAATCTATGCTGTGCCGCGCGTAGGCTCGATCAACTATTTTGATATGAATGTCGATAAGAATTTCGATGTGAGTGGTTCATCTGTCGACGCCTATCTGTCGGTGCAGAACATCGCTAATATTCGACCGCCGCTTAATCCTGCCAACAGCACCAACCCGGGATTGTTCTTTATGTCGGCAAGGCTGCCGAACCTTAGCGCTTATGACGCTGTCGGTCGTTATTTCACCATCGGGGTGCGCGCCAAGTTCTAACAGGGATATGTCTCCCAAGACATCATTTGAGCCCCGAAAGACTCTTCTCGATTTTAAGATTGCCAAGCTTGGTGGCTAAGGAGCACCTCCGGAAGCGCCTACCCGAAAGCCGATTTGATGGAGTGTTCGTCAATGCCTCGCTATTTCACATACCGAGCCAGGAACGTTGCGCGCAAGCCTCGGAAATGGCGGGAGTATTTCCTCTGTGTACGGAAATAATTTAACTAGCAATTTCAATAGGATAATGAATGGTGGGTGATGTAGGGATCGAACCTACGACCCGATGATTAAGAGTCATCTGCTCTACCAACTGAGCTAATCACCCACACATTGTCCAAAAGGGCTTGGTTTCACCTTCAGGGACGGGCCTCATAGCAGAGGGCACCCCCCCTGTCTACAAAACAGAACCGACCCTCCTGTGGGCCGATTTTCCAATGAAAACCGTAGGAAAGCTCGTGCCCGGCGTTTCGCCGAGCGGCCCTTAGCATCCACCGGCTTCCTTCCCCCTCGCGGCGGAACCGCTCGAGGGGGAGTGAGCCAGGCGGCCAAGCCTCGCGAACGGCGCACGAGGTGTTTGCGACGTCGCAAACCCGAGCTGCGACGGATGGGGGTAATTAGATGATTCCGCCGGAGTGGCGTGGAATTTCGACCTGTCGGTGGATATGCACACTCATTAAAAGGCCGAATCCCAGCATCACGGTCAGCATGGCGCTGCCGCCATAGGACAAAAGCGGCATGGGGATGCCTACCACCGGGATCAGTCCCATCACCATCAGGCCGTTGATCATGATGTAGAAGAAGAAGTTCAGGGTGATGCCCATGGCCAATAGCCGCCCGAAATGGCTGCGGGCGCTCATCGCTGTCTGCACGCCATAAAAGATCACTACCGCGAACAGAACCAGCACCGCCAGCGCCCCGACAAAGCCGAATTCCTCGCAAACGCTGGTCCAGATGAAGTCGGTCTGTTTTTCCGGCAGGAAGTTCAGCCGGCTCTGGGTTCCCTGGGTGAAGCCCTTGCCCCCCACGCCCCCCGAGCCGATGGCAATTTTGGCTTGGGTGATGTTCCAGCCCTTGCCCAGCGCGTCCGACTCCGGGTCCAGAAAGGTTTCCACCCGGGCCTTCTGATAGTCATGCAGGATAAAGCGCCAGGCCAGGGGCACCGCCGCCGCCACCGCACCGAGGGTCGGTGCAATCCACCACCAACTGAGCCCTGCCAGGAACAGCAGCGAACAGCCATCGGCCACGATGATCAAAGTGGTGCCCAGATTGGGCTGCAGCACCACGAAAATGGCGGGAATACCGATCATCGCCAGCCCTATGGCCAAGGGTATCGGTTTGGAGACTTCCTCGGTGCTCTTGCCGTGCAGATAGCGCGCCAGCGCCAGCACCAGCGCAATTTTCATCAGTTCAGAAGGCTGCAAGTCCAAAGGCCCGATCGATATCCAGCGTTGCGCGCCCAATCCGGCATGGCCCACCACATCCACCGCTATCAAGAGCAGCAGGGCGAAACCGTAAGCCGGATAGGCCAGACTCATCCAAACCCGGATATCGATGACCGCGGCCGCGACCAGCACGATCATGCCCAGGGCGAAATGGCCGATCTGCCGCAGCGCCCAAGGCTGAAAACGCGCCCCCGCTACCGAATAAAGCATGGCGATGCCGGCGATGGCGAGCAGGCAGATCAGCAGCACCAGGCCCCAATTCATCTCCCCCAGCTTATCGGTGACGGACAGGGTGCGCTTGGCGGCGGCATAGGGACGGAGCGCCATCAGCCACCCGCCTTGTCAACCAATGGGAGAGGCTTGGCATCCGCCTGCTTTCTTGGCGGCGCGGCGCTGGCCGAATTGGTCACCGGCCAGGCGGCCGGCATCCGCGAGGGATCGCGCTGCTGGCAGACCAACATCACATCCCGCGCCATAGCGACATGGGGATGGGCTTGCACCGCGCCATGCTCGATGATGCTGACAATGGCATATTTCGGATCGGTCACCGGCGCATAGCCGATGAACAAGGCATGGTCGCGTAGCTTCCAGTCCAGGGCGCTGTTCTTGGTGATGCCGCGCGCATGTTCCTCCTGGGAATAGGAGCGGACCTGGGCGGTACCGGTCTTACCCGCCATTTCGAAGCCGGGCTCTTTGATGCGCCAATTATAGGCGGTGCCGCCGCCCTCATTCATCACCCGGTTCATGCCGCTACGCACCCTGGCCAGCGCCTCGTCGCTGACATCCAGCTTGGCGACTTCGGGCCGCGGCATCAGCTTGCCGCCCACCGAATGGACGATGCGCGGGCTGACCGCCTTGCCGCTGGCCAGCCGCGCGGTCTGCTGCAACAGCTGCAGCGGCGTGGCGGTCACATAGCCCTGGCCGATGGCGACGCTGAGCGTGTCGCCCGGTTGCCAGGGCTGCTTGTAGGTCTTCTGCTTCCATTCGCTCGACGGCATCAATCCGGAATGTTCGCCCGGCAGTTCGATGCCCGTGGGGGCGCCCAGGCCCAGCTTGCGCGCGGCCTGATGAATCTTGTCGATACCGACGCGGCGCGCGGTTTCGTAAAAGAAAACGTCGCAGGAATTCTTGATGGCGCCTTCGACATCGAGCGGGCCATGGCCGCGATGATAGGTGGTCCAGGCCCAGCAGTTGAACGTGTGGTTGCCGACCGTAATGCGGCCATTGCAGTTGACGTGATAATCCGGCGTGGCGATGCCGGCCTCGATCGCGGCCAGCGCCACCGCGGGCTTGAAGGTGGAGCCGGGCGGATAGATGCCGCTGGTGACTTTGTTGAGCAGGGGCTTGTGGTCGTGGGTGGTCAGGTCACGCCATTGGGCGTTGGTCAGTCCGACGTTGAACCAGTTTGGATCGAAGCCCGGCGTGGATGAAAGCGCGATGACATCGCCGTTGTTGACGTCCATCACCACCAGGGCAGCACTCTCGCTGCCCAGCGCCTGATCGGCCACCTGCTGCACCTGGCGGTCGATGGTGAGATAGACGTCCTCGCCCATTTCGCCAGGATCCTTGCCCAGTTCGCGGATGATGCGGCCATAGGCATTGACTTCGACGCGGGAGGCGCCGGCCTTGCCCCTTATCTCCTTGTCATACAGTTTCTCGATGCCGCGCTTGCCGATGCGCATCCCCGGCATGCTCATCAAGGGATCGTCGTCATGTTCCTGGTCCTGGGGCGACACCGAGGCGACATAGCCCAGAATATGAACCAGTTCGTCGCCGAAAGGATAGTCGCGGGTCTCTCCCACGTCGCATTGGATGCCGGGCAGGTAAGGCAGGTGCATATTGACCCGCGAAAACTCCTCCCAGCTGAGATTTTCCGCCACCGGCACCGGTACGAATTTCTTATTGATGGCGATGTCGTGGAGAATCTTCTTTTTCTGCTGGTCGCTCAGCAGAATTACCTTGCCGATAATGTCCAGCGCATTCGCAACTCCTTCACTCGCCTGTTCGCTGACCAGAAGGACGCGATAGTTGCGCCGGCTGTTGGCGAGTTCGACACCAAACCGGTCCATGATGCGGCCGCGCGGCGGCGCGATCAGCCGTTCGGAAACCCGGTTGTCCTCGGCCTCGACCATATACTGGTCGCCATTGCGAATCTGGAGTTGGTACAGACGCCCGGCCAGAACCCCGAAAACCGCGGTCATGCCCACACCCATCCCGACCGAGCGGCGGGTGAATGCGGCGTAGCGGCTTTTGTCCTTTTTATCGAACAGCGGCATCAGACATCGCCTCGCGAAGCGCCGACCAGTTTATGGTGCAACCATCCCATCGCCAAAGTGCTGGGCGGATAGAAAAGCACGGTCATAGCCAATTCGCCCAAGATGGGGGGCACCGGCGGCAAGTGCGCGCCGGGCGTCAGAAAGGCAAACCCCGCCACGGCGAAATAGGCCACGGCACAGGCAAAAGCGGCCGCCGCCGCAAAACCCAGCACCGCTGCCAGGCCGCCCAGACCTGCGAAACTGTCGCGTTGGCGCGCCACCAGGGCATAGGTCAGTACAAAAGCCAGGGTCCAGATGCCGGGCGGGCCGCCTGAGAGAATGTCCTCCGCCATGCCGATCAACAAGGCCACGGCCGGTGTCATCAGGTCGGGCCGCACCAGGCACCAGAAATAGACCGGCACCAGCGCCAGCAGCGGCGCCGGGACCAGTCCGCCCAACAGCGAGATCGGGATATTGGCGATCAACGCACCCAGCAGACCGCAAAGTGCCGGAATCGTGGCAACCAGATGCCGGAAGCGGGGTGGGGCGGTGGTGCGTTCCAGGCTCACCATGTCTAGCGGTCTTCCGCCGGCTCGGCAGCAGCGGGCGCGGCTGGCGCTACCGCGGCGGGCTTGGGTTTGGCCGGGGCCGCAACAACAGGCGCGGTGGTGGCTTGGGGCGGGGGGGCTTGCGGTTTCAGGCCCGCGGCTTCTGCCGGCAACTGGGCCGTGGCGGGCGGTGCTTCCGGCGGCTTGGAGAAATTCAGGATCTCGACATCCTGGCTGGCCGCCGCATCGGCCAAAAGCGCGACGCGCCAACCTCCCGCGCCATCGGGCAGGACGGTACCGACCGGCAAGCCTGCCGGCAGCAGGCCGCCATCGCCGGAACTGATCACCTGGTCGCCCGCATGCAGGGTCACGGTGTGAGAGACCAGATTCAGGACCGGGTTGGCCGTGTTGTCGCCGGTCATCATGGCCTGGACATTACGCGGTGCGATGGTGACGGGAATGCGGCTGTTCAAATCGGTCAGCAGGATCACCCAACTGGTGCGCTGGCCGGTCAGATAGATGCGCCCGATCATGCCCCGCGCATCCATCACGGCCTGTCCGGGAAGGACCTGATTGCCGCGCCCTGCGTCCAAAATCATGGTCTGCAGAAAGGGACGGCTGGCCCGCCCGATGACCCGCGCCAGGACGCGGTTCATTTGCGGGTCGGGCACCGCATGCAGCAGCGACTGGTAGCGTCCCACCCGGCCTTGCAGCACGATGGCGACATTGCGCCATTGCCGTAGCCGGGCATTTTCCTCCTTGAGCTTCAGATTCTGCTCATAGACCGAGAAGATTTCCCCGATGGACCCGATCCAGCGGTCGAAGCCGGCGACCGGCGCGCGCACCTTTTGCAGCAACGGCGCCATCAAGTCGGTGGCATGGGCGCGGGCCCGGTCGAACAGTCCGCTTTGCGCCTTGCCCAGCAACACCAGCACGACCGCCAGCGCGATAACGATCAGCAGCGGCAGCTGGGCGTTACTTTTGCGGGCGATCTTCCAGGCATTTGCCATCGGCGCAAGGGGCCCCTAGCCCCGCATGATTAGAAGGCGGTGGAAAGGACGTGGCGCATGCTCTTGGAGTTTTCCAGGACCCGCCCGGTTCCCAGTGCGACACAGGAAAGCGGATCGTCGGCGATCGACACCGGCAAGCCGGTCTCATCGCGCAACACCTGATCCAGGTTGGCCAGCAGCGAACCGCCGCCGGTCAGCACAATACCCTTGTCCACAATGTCGGCGGCCAGTTCCGGCGGGGTGGCTTCCAACGCCACTTTCACCGCTTCCACGATAGCGCCGACCGGTTCGGCCAGAGCTTCGGCGATGTGGCGCTGGGTGATGGTGATTTCCTTCGGCACGCCATTCAGCAGATCGCGGCCCTTGATCTCCATGGTCACGCCATTGCCGTCCATCGGCAAGGCGGCGGAACCGATTTCCTTCTTGATGCGCTCGCTGGAAGCCTCGCCAATCAGCAAATTCTGGTGGCGGCGGATATAGGCGATGATGGCCTCGTCCATCTTGTCGCCGCCCACACGCACGCTGCGCGAATAGACGATGCCGCCAAGAGACAACACGGCGACTTCGGTGGTGCCGCCGCCAATATCCACCACCATGGAGCCGGTGGGCTCGCTGACCGGAAGGCCTGCCCCGATGGCGGCCGCCATGGGTTCTTCGATCAGGAAGACCCGCCGGGCGCCGGCTGACAGCGCCGATTCCTGAATGGCGCGGCGCTCGACGGCGGTCGAGCCTGACGGGACGCAGACGATAATCATGGGATTGGCGAAGGAGCGGCGGTTATGCACTTTGCGGATGAAGTGCTTGATCATTTCTTCCGCCACTTCGAAGTCGGCAATGACGCCGTCGCGCATCGGGCGGATGGCTTCGATGTTGCCCGGCGTTCGCCCCAGCATCATCTTGGCGTCATTGCCCACAGCGCGAACGGCTTTCTTGCCGCCGCGGGTGGTGATGGTGGCGACCACGCTAGGTTCGTTGAGCACGATGCCGCGGCCTTTGACATAGACCAGCGTGTTCGCGGTCCCCAGATCGATAGCCATATCGCTGGAGAGAGCGCCGAGGAGACTGCCGAACATGCTGATTGTATCCCTACCCTGAAAACCAGGCCAAAACTTGCCAGCGCCCGTTCCGTAAACCCTCCCCCCGGGGCGCCCGTCCCGGGGGTGGCCGTCAAACTCAACCAAGCTTTACCTAGCGACGGTTAACGCTTCGGGTGCCTGTTTTTCGCGTTTTACCAGCAATTTGTTTAACGCATTCACATAGGCATAGGCGGCGGCCACCATGGTGTCGGTGTCCGAGGCCTTGCCGGTCACGGTACGGCCGTTTTCCTCCAGCCGGACGCTGACCTGGGCCTGGGCGTCCGTGCCTTCGGTCACGGCGCTGATCTGGAACAATTGCAAGGAGGCGGTATGGGGATAGGCCTCCCGGATAGCCATGAAAATGGCGTCCACCGGCCCGTCCCCGCTGGTGGTCACGCTCTTGACCACCCCCCCGGCATCCAGGGTCAGGGAGGCCACCGGGATGATCCCGGTTCCGGACTCCACCCGCAGCGCCTTGATCGAGATCGTGTCGTGGCCGCGCATGATCTCGTCATCGACCAGAGCGGCAATATCCTCGTCAAAAACATGTTTTTTCTTGTCGGCCAGGTCCTTGAAGCGCCGGAAGGCGTCTTCGAAGGCGTCATTTTCCAGGGTGTAATTCATGCTTTCCAGCTTGTCGCGGAAGGCATGGCGGCCCGACAGCTTGCCCAGCATCAGCGAGGTGGCGTTCACCCCCACATCCTCGGGACGCATGATCTCGTAGGTCTCGACATTCTTCAGCATGCCGTCCTGATGGATGCCGCTTTCATGGCTGAAGGCATTCTTGCCGACGATGGCCTTGTTGTACTGCACCGGAAAGCCGGTGACGTTCGACACCAGCTTGGAGGCGCGGTTGAGCAAAGTGGTGTTGATGTTGGTGGTGAAGGGCATGATGTCCTTCCTCACTTTCAGCGCCATCACGATCTCTTCCAGCGCGGCATTGCCGGCGCGCTCGCCAATGCCGTTGATGGTGCATTCCACCTGGCGCGCCCCGGCCAAAACACCGGCCAGAGAATTGGCGACCGCCAAACCCAGGTCGTTATGGCAATGGGTCGAGAAGATCACCTTATCGGCATTGGGCACGCGCTGGCGCAGCATGGTGATGATGTCGAAGAATTCCTGCGGCGTGGAATAGCCCACCGTATCGGGCACGTTTATCACCGTGGCACCGCTATGAATCGCCACTTCCACGCATTTACACAGGAAATCCGGCACCGTTCTTGTCGCATCTTCCGCCGACCATTCCACTTCCGAGGTGAAATTGCGGGCCCTGGTGACGCTGGCGCCAATCGCTTCCAGCACCGCGTTTTCGCCCATATTCAGCTTGTGTTTCATATGGACGGGACTGGTGGAGATGAACGTGTGGATGCGCGGACGGTGGGCGTCTTTCAACGCTTCGCCGGCGCGGTCGATGTCCTTGAAACCGGCGCGCGACAGGCCGCAAACCGACGCCCGCTTGACGATTTTGGAAATCTCCTGCACCGCCTTGAAATCGCCCGGCGAGGAAATGGGAAAGCCCGCCTCGATCACATCGACGCCCATTTCATCCAGCAGTTCGGCGATCTGAAGTTTTTCCTCATGCGTCATCGCGGCGCCCGGCGACTGCTCGCCATCGCGCAAGGTGGTGTCGAAGATTTGGATCGGTGTCGTATCTTTAATTTTGCTGGTCATGACAGTAGTCCTTCTGTTCGCCGCAAATTGCGGTTCGATTCTCCTGTTGCTTTGTTCCCCCAAACACCGGATGCGCGAACCATTCGCGCGCCGAACAGCGCCTAGGGGCAGCTAAGAAGAAGAAGCGCCTGCGAAGAACCGAGGGAAGGACGGGGCTGATTATAGGCGCGCGCAAACACGCGGGCGGAAATTCCACCCTTCGTGATCGTGCTGTGCGTGCCTTGCGTCATTGACCTGTCGCCGTTCCGC
>Ga0097621_100000020_pt1 | contig 86226 bp, 82 predicted proteins | sample KBSMisM72_FD_73165 | JGI IMG/M metagenome (GOLD analysis project Ga0097621, IMG submission 73165) | Miscanthus rhizosphere microbial communities from Kellogg Biological Station, Michigan, USA - KBS Miscanthus M7-2 (version 2) (version 2) | ecosystem: Host-associated > Plants > Roots >... | reverse complement strand
AAAGTAATGAGCCAGCCCTGAGTTCAGCTTTGCAGGTGATTGACGAGATAGTAGAAGATGTGACCAAACAAGGGATCGACAGGAAGGATATCTACTTCCTGGGTTTCTCACAAGGAGCTTGCTTAACGCTGGAATATGCGGCTCGTCACGGACAGCAATATGGAGGAGTAATGGCATTCACAGGCGGACTGGTAGGACAGGAATTAAAACTCTCCAATTACTCTGGCGATTTCGCGCAAACGCCAATTTTTATAGCCACAGGCGATCCGGACCCACATGTGCCGGTGAGCAGGGTAGAAGAAACAGTTACCCAGCTTACCAAAATGAATGCGGATGTATTGTTTAAAATTTACAAAGGTCGCCCGCATACCGTTACGCAGGAGGAGTTAGACCTTGCAGAGCAACATGTATTAAAAGCATAAAAGAATCGATTTCCATTAATATAATAGCGGTGGGTTTTAAAACTCATCGCTATTTTTTTGACTTCATGGTTATCTTTACCCCATGGAGGCAACAAAGCTGATTCTGAACAATATCTCTGGCTATATTCATCTGACGGATACAGAGAAAGAGGTATTTATTTCGCTGCTGAGACCGATGAGCCTGAAACGCAAGCAAATGTTGCTAAAGACCAGTGAGATTTGCCGCTATTCATCATTTGTAATCCAAGGCTGTTTAAGGGGATATTCTGTTGATGAAAACGGATACGAGCATGTATTGAATTTTGCTCCACAGAACTGGTGGATAGCCGATATGTACAGTCTCATTACCCAAAAACCAGGAGTATTGAATATCGAAGCATTGGAAGATACCGAGATACTTACCTTATCTAAAATCCATCAGGAAGAGTTATATGTCAAAGTTCCTTTGTTCGAAAGATTCTTTCGCATTATTACCGAGAACTCGCTCGTGTCATATCAGCAGCGCTTATTGGATAATCTGAGCCTAACAGCTGAAGAACGTTACAATAATTTCTGCAAGCGATATCCTTCATTGATTACAGCGCTGCCATCCAAACAAATAGCCTCCTATATCGGTGTAACACCCGAATTTTTCAGTAAAATGAAACATCAGTTGCTGTTAAAGAAATCTTAACACAAAAGTTTACATAAGCGTGTCTGTAGTTACTACAGCTATGACCCATATTTGGTAAAAAACTAAGATTATGAGTACAAATACTATTATTTCTGAAAAAGAGCTGTTTATAAAAATGGTCATGTCGAACTGGTACCTACAGGTTGGCCGGATGAACAGTGTGTTAGCTAAATTAAGTGACGAGGAGTTATCGTCATCAACAGCACCGGGGCGCAATACTGGAGTTTATTTATTGGGCCATTTGGCTGCAGTAAGCGATGGTATGTTCACCTTTCTCGGTCTTGGAGAAAACCTCAATCCTAAAATGGATGAAATATTTGTCCGTAGCCCTGAAGAATCGAGTCTGGAAAAGCCTTCTATAGCGGACTTGAAAGAATATTGGAATAAAGTGAATGCATTACTTTCAGAAAAAATGAGTCAAATAGCTCCTCAAGAATGGTTTAACCGTCATACTGCCGTATCAGAAGAAGATTTTGCAAAAGAGCCGCATCGCAATAAGCTGAACATTGTGATCAATCGTACCAATCACCTCAGCTATCATTTGGGGCAATTGGTTTACCTTGTAAAGAAATAATTCAAATACGTTATTTTCTATGTAAATTCGGGTGACACTTTAAAATATGAAGAAAGTATTACCCGGATTTTTTATTCTGTTTCTTTTTCTTGTTTTATGCAGTTGCAGCAAAAAACTGTATACGCATCAACAGGTGATGCAAAGCTTTCATAATAAAGATGATGTTTTTAAACGGTTTGGTAATCCGGACATCAAAAGGACAGTGGATAGTACGGAAGTATGGATATATAATCGCGATATAAGCGGTAAAACTCCTCAACCAGTAGCAAAAACAACGCCTGTTAACGATACCACGCAAACTGTAGCGGCAACTTCAAGAGGTGCATATGCCAATTTCGTATTCGACCATAATGAAAATGTAATAGGTTATAAAAGTAACGGAGTTGATTTAAGTTATATGAAAAAGGTATCAGCCGCTCATAATGTTCTAAACGTGTTGGGAGCGGCTGCCATTATAATCGTCGTTGTCGGTGTTGAGGCTTACACCAATGGCGACTTCAATTTTTAAATTAACCTTCAGTATTTTTAAAATACAACAAAGCTCCTGAAGGGCATTGCTTCACCTGGTTGACGATTGTTTCCGTATCTGCTGCGGATACATTGATCCATGGTTTCTGCTCCAGGTTGAATACTTCAGGAAGACCATTTACACACCTGGCAGAATGGGCACACAGGTGTGGTTGCCAAACCACTGTTATTTTACCGTTGTCATATTTCTTGGTATTGTCTTCCATAACAGCTAAATTACAGCTTTAACCGATTTAAGCCAAGCCGATATGCCCCGTTTTTCTGTTGATCCCGATATTTCTATAGCTAAAACTCTTAATACCGATTTTTATACCAGCCCAGAAGTATTTGAACAATTCCGTGAAAAGATATTTGCAACGTCATGGCAGTTTATCGGCAATGATGAACTGATAAAAGAAGCAGGGGAGGTGTATCCATTTACTTTATTACCCGATTACCTTGATGAGCCTCTTGTATTGACAAGAGATAAAACGGGTGAATTAAATCTGCTGTCGAACGTTTGCACTCACAGAGGGAATATAGTAGCAGAAAAGGCTTGTAAGCAAGCAAACCTCCGTTGTCGGTATCATGGCCGTTTATTTAATCTTGATGGCAAATTTGCCTCGATGCCGGAGTTCAAAGAAGTGAAGAATTTCCCGTCAAAGGACGATGATCTACCTAAATTAAATCTATACAAGTGGAGCAAGTGGCTGTTTACATCAGTGAATCCCATTTTTGATCATAATTTATTTTTCTGGGATATGATTGAACGGGTAAGCTGGATGCCATTGGACAATTTTAAGTTTTACCCCGGGCTATGCCGCACTTTCCATGTAAAAGCCAATTGGGCACTGTATTGTGAGAATTATCTGGAGGGCTTTCATATACCTTTTGTACATGCCGGTTTAAATGCCGTGATCGATTTTGGAGAATACGCTACTGAATTATATTTCCCTTATTCCAGTTTGCAATTAGGATTATCGAAAACAAATAAAGACTGCTTTGATTTACCCACAGACTCGCCTGATTACGGTAAAAACGTAGCCGCTTACTACTTCTGGGTATTTCCTAATATGATGTTCAATTTTTATCCGTGGGGTTTGTCGGTGAATGTAGTTGAGCCTGTTTCAGTTGGTGAATGCAGAGTGCGTTTTTTATCCTATGTGTGGGACGAAAGTAAGCTGGAGAAGGGCGCAGGAGCAGGGTTAGACAAAGTTGAACATGAGGACGAAGAAATAGTAGAAAATGTTCAGCGCGGTGTACGCTCACGGTTTTATAAGCATGGCCGGTACTCGGTAACGCGAGAACAGGGCACACACCATTTCCATCGCATTTTAGCCGAATTCATCAATAAATAGCAGATGGCACAACTCGAGCGCAAATTAGGATTATGGGCCTCCGTCTCAATTGTGATAGGTTCTGTGATCGGGAGCAGCATTTTTATGAAGCCCGCTACCATGGCGGCTCAGTTGGCTTCACCTTTAATGCTATTATTAGTTTGGATTGTAGCCGGTGTTGTTTCGCTTTTCGGCGGGATGATCAATGCGGAAGTTGGCTGTATGATTCCTGAATCCGGCGGACAATATGCCTATTTCAGGCAGATGTATAATAATTTCTTTGCTTATCTTTTTGGTTGGGCCTGCTTTATTGTAATTAACACAGCATCCATATCAGGCATTGCCTTCGTATTTGCCGATTATTTGCAATACTTTATTAAACTACCGCGGTTTTCTCAATCAGTTGAACATTCCATTCCGTTTGTTATCCCGTTCATAGGTAAATTTTATCTGCTGGAGAACATCGGTGTAAAAGCTGTTGCTGCACTGATAATCGTAATTTTAACCTGGATCAACATAAAAAGCCTGAAAGCGGCGGGAGCAGTACAGGTGTTCTTTTCGATATTAAAAGTGGCTGCGCTTATTTTTCTCATAATGGCTATTTTCTTTTCTGGCAAAGGCACCTTGCTCAATCTGAGACATGATTCTTCAACATTTGATTATTCACTTTGGAAGATGATTCCCGCTTTTATTGCTGCAACAACCGGAGCACTAGCAGCATATGACGGCTGGAACAACCTGGGTTTTGTATCGGGGGAAATTAAAAATCCACAAAAAAATATACCACGAGGGTTAATTCTAGGCTTGATTACCTGTATCATTATTTATGCCCTTACCAATGAGGCATATTTATATATGCTGCCGGTAGACACAATGAAAAATTCAACATTGGTTGCATCCGATGCATTATATAAGGTAATGGGAGTTGCTGGGGGAGGATTTGTAGCACTGATGGTGGTATTATCTACAGCTGGTGCAACAAACGGAAACATTTTACCTTCTTCAAGGGTAATTTACGCCATGGGCGAGGAGCGGAATTTCTTTGCATTTACAGGAAAGGTAAATTCAAAATTTCATACACCTGCTAATGCTTTGCTATTGCAATGTACATGGGCAGTTCTGCTGGTGTTCATCGGCTCGTTTGATATGTTAATGGACATGTTTGTATTTATTTCATGGATATTTTATGGATTTGCAGCATACGGCATTTTTATTCTGCGCAGAAAAATGCCGGATGTATATCGTCCCTATAAGATGAAAGGTTATCCTTATTTACCAATCATCTTTATTTTCTTTTCCACGCTTTATGTTGGTATTACTTTGTATAATGACATCAATGCTTACATAACGGGAAAAAGCCCTATCATTAATTCAGTATTTGGCCTTGCGTTAACGGCAATTGGAATACCATTATACTGGTATTTTAAAAAGAAACCGACAACTAACGAAGTAATCTTACAGGATTGACTTAATTTTGCGGTATGAAAGTAAATGTGCTGGCATTTGGCATAGCGAAGGATATTTTTGGTAACTCAGTAATTGAAATTCAATTGCCTGAAAATGGTACTACTCTAAATTTAAAACAATCACTTGAAGAAAAATATCCACGGCTAAGGCACCTGGTATCATACATGGTAGCTGTGAATAATGAATATGCGCCGGATGAAGGTTTTTTGACTGAAAAGGATGAGATTGCCATTATTCCGCCGGTAAGTGGAGGGTGACCGTTGATTTGTTTGATTTTAGGATTTCATTGATTGAAAGAGCATCTTTTTATTCCAATTGTCTGTGTCCTCACGGACAATCATAATTTAGTACACATTTGAACGCTCAAATTGAAATATCAGACCAACCATTAAACATTCAATCCTGTATAGATTGGGTGATGACACCGCAATCAGGTGGGATAGACGTGTTTATAGGAACCGTTCGAGATGCTACCAAAGGGAAAAATGTATTGCGACTTGAGTTTGAGGCCTATAAGCCAATGGCCATTAAAGAAATGCACAAAATTGCCGAACAGGCATTAATAAAATGGCCAGTTCAAAAATTGCTGATCCATCATCGAGTTGGAGTATTAGAAGTAGGGGAAGTGCCTGTTATTATTGCGGTTTCGTGTGCACACCGCGATGCTGCTTTTGAAGCTTGTCGTTATGTGATCGATACCTTAAAACAGACTGTGCCTATCTGGAAAAAAGAAGTATTTGAGGATGGTGAAGTATGGGTAGCAGCACATCCGTGACCGCTGATTTTTTTGATTAAATGATTTCGCAGATTTAAAATGCTTTTTCCCACTCCTCTAATCCACCATTAAGAGAGAAAACTTTTGCATCAGGATACTTCTGTTTAATGAGTTTTACTGCATCAGCGCTTCGCTTTCCTGTAGCGCAGTAAAATACTTTTTCTCCGCTTCCTGCAAAATAGTCAAGGTGGTCTTCTAATTCTATAAGAGGAATATGTTTACCACCAATATCATTTTCGTCTCTTTCGCGGTCAGTCCGTACATCGATCAGTTCAAAACGATTCTCTCCAAGACCTTTTTTTAGTTCTGTTGCAGAAATTAGCGGAATATTTTCTGTTTGTTTTAGTTGTTTGATGCTAACCTTACTCGTTGAACCAATTTTTATGATACGGCTCTGCAAAGTTTGTGCGTCGAACATTAATATTTTTCCGGCTAATAATTCACCCGTTTTTGTGATGTATTTGATCACCTCATTTGCCTGCATACAACCAATGATACCTGCCAGAGTAGGAATTACACCGCCTTCAGCACAGTTAGGTACTTGTGTAGCATCAACTTCGGGAAATACATCACGGTAATTAGGGGAGAAGGTACGATCTGAATTCATGACATTCCAGACAGCTACCTGGCCCTCAAATTGATAAATAGCACCAAAGACCAAAGGCTTCCCCGATAGAACAGCTGCATCATTTAATAAATAACGGGTTTCGAAATTGTCTGTGCCGTCTACAATCAGATCATATTGTTGCAGCAGGCTCATCACATTGTCTGAGGTGATCTTTACCTGGTGCGGAGTAAGTTTTATACCTGGATTTTGCCTCTGAAGACGTTCGCAGGTGATCAAAGCTTTGCTTAATCCTGCATCTTGTGGGGCATATAAAACCTGGCGGTGTAAGTTGCTTATTGAAATTGTATCGAAATCGGCAATGCCTATTATGCCCACACCCGCTGCGGCCAGGTATTGCGCCGCCGGGCAACCTAAGCCACCAGCTCCAACAATCAACACTTTGGCTTGCTGCAGAAGTAATTGGGCTGATTCGCTGAAACCGGGAAGGGCAATTTGACAGCTGTATCTTGAAAAATCTTCAGACATCAGTACTCGCGATCTTTTGATGAATGGTCAGTTTCACTTTTTCAAGGTCATGCGGTGTATTAACATTAGTCAACGCATCCACATTTGGCGCTTGTAGTAAGTGTACATCACTATTGATCAGCACTTTTCGTGGACACGAGTATCCCTGCGACAAGAATGATAACAACACCGGATAACTTTTAGGCTCCCAGATGGTGATCAATGGTTCCGGAAATTCATTATCAGGGCTGTTATAGGCCGTTGCGATGGCAGATACTTTACGTTTTTCAATCAGAAATTTGAAAGTTTCCGTTTCCAGCAAAGGCATATCGCAGGCTACAACCAGCCATGCCTTGTCAGGTTGCTCCCTGAATGCAGAAAGGATAGCGCCATAAGGTCCTAAACCTAGAAAAGTGTCCTCCAAAACCGGGTAAGTTGGATTGATCTGTTCCTTCTGATCGGCCCTGCAGGATATGAAAACATCTTTACATAGCGGTTTCAGTATATCAGCCACATGATAACGCTGCTCTTTACCAAACCAGCTAACGGCGCCTTTATCAAAACCCATACGAACACTCTTTCCACCGGCAAGTACCAAACCATTTAGCAATGGCTTTGACTGTAGTATTTTGTTCTCAAAAAAAGTAACAATCTTATCCGGTTCATCCAGCCTGCACATTGGTAAATTCTGCCAGTTTGGGATTGATTCTTTTATAAAATCAAAAACGTCAATCGCACTTTCGGCCAGCAATATCAGCTCAACATTAGTCAGTTGAGTCAATCTTTTTTGTAATGAAGCAGCTTTTGTATGATAAACAATCACAACCTGCGATTTTGCCTGCTGATGGTTGCCATTTACCAAAACCAGATCGGCCCCAAAAAATTGTTGCCTTAACCGAAATGGAGTAGATGTAGTATTGTAATTGAACTGTTGATAGTTGACTTGATCAGTATATTCTAACATTGCGCCATTTGCCAAACGACCGGGAGCAAGCGTCATCTCATCATTGTGAGAAGTATCGGCGTAGGCGCACTTATATTTAGATGATAATGCACCAATTACCTGATCAGCCAAAGCTTTTATGACCACACATGGGGCACCAACAATAGCCCATTCATTCTTCGCATAATTCCCGATGGCCGGTCTGACCAAATCAGCATGCTTTTTATGCTCTTTTGAAGTCACGTTTACCTCCTGTCTTTTCCATCAATTTGGTTTCTTTTATAACGATATCATGGCTTAAAGCCTTACACATATCGTATACAGTCAGGGCAGCTATTGATGCGCCAACCAATGCCTCCATCTCGACACCCGTTTTGGCAGTAATTATTGCAGTACAATCAATCACCACTTCATGTAGTTCATTCAGGTGAATATTGACACTGCAATTATCCAGTCCAAGCGGATGGCATAACGGAATCAAATCGCCGGTTTTTTTAGCAGCCATTATTCCCGCTATGATAGCCGTTTGAAATACTGATCCTTTTTTTGTTTGAATATCGCCATTGGTCAACTGCTTGAGTACTTCGGCCGGCAACGAGATTATGCTTCTCGCAACAGCTGTACGACGAGAAACCTTTTTCTCGCCAACATCAACCATATTTGGTTGCCCACGGTCGTCTAAATGCGAAAAAGTCATATTGTCAACTGTTTAAATGGCCACACCCTAAACACTTCACCCTTTTTAAACTCATCGTTTCTTTTCGGCAATTCTATAAAGGCATCTGTATCTGCTAAGTTAGCAAAATCACCTGAACCATTGCCTTCAATTGCTTCAGCTATTATTTGTCCTTTGTCGGAAAAATGTAGTTTTACTTGCAAAAAATATTGAAGATCAGGCTTGAAAGTAAAATCTTGTCCTAAAACAGCATAAACTGCTTGCTTTTCCTTAAGCCCCTGACTGGCATTTAGCCAGGGCAAAAAATACCGGTGCAGACACATAAAAGTAGCTACCGGATTTCCCGGAAAAGCAAATACCAGCACACCACTACCATGCTCACCAAACCAAAATGGTTTGCCAGGTCGCTGGCTCACTTTATGAAAAATAGTTTTTACACCAATATCATCTAATGCTTTCGGTATGTAATCAAATTTGCCCATACTGATACCGCCCGTCATAAGTACTACATTATAATTGGTAATACAGTAGTTTAGTTTTTCTTTTGTGACCTCAGGATCATCGGGGATATGCAGCAAATCAGCTTTTAAACCGAATTGTTTTAATACTGCTTTAATAGTATAACTATTAGACTTCCTGATTTGTATAGATGAGGGTAGTTCATCAACATCAACCAGTTCATCACCGGATGAAATGACAACAACCCGGGGTAGATTTCTTACCAGTAGCTCAATTTTGCCAACTGATGCTGCAACGCCGATCAGCGCAGGTGTAATCAACTGTTGTTTTGTAGCAACAATATCACCCTGTTTTTTGTCCCCCCCTTTTAAATGTAAGTTTTGACCTTTTTTGACATCAGGGGTTATAACAGTAGCTGTGCCGTCTTTGATATTGGTATGCTCGTATGGGATTATCGTATCAACCGATACTGGCAAAGCAGCCCCGGTCATGATCTCAATACATTCGTGGGGCTGATCTATATCTATCGGGTCATCACCTGCAGCCTGTGTGGCTTTTATTTTGAATGATTGGATATTCTGCGCAATAGCCGCATAACTTACAGCTATTCCGTCCATAGTTACACGGTTAAAAGGCGGCAGATCACGATCAGCTTTTATATCTTCGGCAAGCGTACGGCCTAAAGCATCTTCAAAGGGAACAGCTTCTGTCCCAAAATTTTTTACTTCAGCCAGTATCAATTTTTCCGCTTGTTCAACTGTTACCATGTCTTATCCACCAATTGTCGCCATTGATTCATGGGCAGGAAAGTTCTTACTTCGATTTTTCTCAGCTTCCCAGCCGTCTTTAGGCCGGTGGGAAAAGGCTTTTAACAACGCATTTTCGAGATCATTATCCGTTGCACCACTGCGGGTCAGGTCTTTTACATTCAATACTCCTGCATCATACAGGCAGGTTTTTAATTCACCATCGGGGGTGATCCTTATCCGGTTACAGGTACCACAGAAAGTACGGGAATAAGCTGCGATAACCCCAATATTTCCTTTGTGATTTGGAATTTGATAATTATAAGATGTAGAAAAAGGAGAATCCGTCAATTTGGTGATATCCGGATATTTCTGTTTGACCTCGTCCAGTATCCGCACATAATCCCATTTCAGGCCAGTATAAACATGTCCGTCACCATTAAAAGGCATTTCCTCAATAAATCGCACACTCACGGGCAGGTCTTTGGTTAGTTCAACCAATGGACTAATGTCCTGCGTATTTTTGCCGTCCATCACTACGGCATTGATTTTAACTTCAATACCATATTTAAGCAACTGTTCGAATGTCCCCATTACATTGGCAAACTCATCACGTTTGGTAATGGCAAAAAAACGATTAGCATCCAGTGTATCCAAACTCAGATTGACTGATTTAACGCCAATTTTCTTTAACTCAGGTACAAATGGTGCTGTTAATACTCCATTGGTGGTGATTGTTAGTTCACTTAATCCCTGTAACGCAGAAAGCGAGGTAAGCAATTGCATAATGTCTTTCCTTACAAAAGGCTCTCCGCCTGTAATGCGTATCTTTTCGATACCCATTTTTACCACCAGGCTGCACACCGAAAGCATTTCCTCGTAAGTTAGCAACTCGCTGCGCGATAGCCAATTCAATCCTTCTTCAGGCATACAGTAAAAGCAGCGCAGGTTGCACCGGTCGGTTACAGCCAGTCGAAGGTAATTGATCTTTCTGCCGTGATTATCTGTTAACAATGTCTTAGTATAATGAAATGTAAATTTAAATATTTCATCGCATCTGAATGTTTTTCAAATGTCTTTATTGCATAAAAAAATCCCGCTGACTAGCATCAACGGGATTTGGATAGGAACGTAATGCTTTACGTCTCTACTTTGTCTTGAATTTATAGAGAGATTCAGTTTTGTAAGTCTGACCAGGCTTTAATACCGTTGACGGGAATTGCGGCTGATTGGGTGAATCGGGGTAATGTTGGGTTTCCATAGCGAAAGCGGAGCGAAAATCATCCTTATCACCATATTTCATAGTATTTTTTGATTGCATGAAATTGCCGCTATAGAATTGCATACCAGGTTCTTCAGTATAAATTTCCATTACAATACCAGTTTTGTCGCCTTTTACAATAGCAATTGGGTCGGCCAATGTATGTTTATTCAATACAAAATTATGGTCATATCCTTTGCCGTTTTTCAGTTGCTCATTCGCATCATTAATATGCGCGCCGATAGCAGTTGCTGTAGTAAAATCAAATGGAGTGCCTTTTACCGGCTCAATTTTCCCTGTCGGAATCAGAGTTGAATCAACAGGAGTATAGTTGTCGGCTTTAACCTGTACCAAATGATTTAAGATGGTTCCGCTACCTTCGCCATTCAAGTTGAAGTAAGCATGGTTGGTTAAGTTCACGACAGTGGTTTTATCAGTAGTAGCCTCATAGCTGCATTTGAAACCATTATCATCAGTTAAAGAATAGGTCACTTTAACCTGTAAATTACCAGGGTATCCTTCCTCCATATCTTTTGAAAGATAAGTAAGCTCAAGGGTTTGGTCGTTGATCTTTTTAGCATCCCAAACCACATCCTGGTAGCCTTTTTTACCACCATGCAGCGAATTAGGGACATTATTGGTAGCCAGGGTATATTGTTTACCCTCAAGGGTAAAATGCCCTTTGGCAATACGGTTACCATATCTGCCGATAGTTGCACCATAATAGCGTTCTGATGATTTTACATACTCATCCACACTACCCATACCTACCGAAACATCAATCATTTTTCCTGCGCTATCCGGAACCAGCAAAGCCACAAGGCGGCCACCATAATTTGTTATTGCTGCCTCCATGCCATTTTTATTTTTTAGGACAAATAAATGTGTTTGCTTGCCATCAACAGTTTTTTCAAAAGCCGAATCAGCCGGTAGTTTTGTGTAGGTTATACTATCTTTCATATTTTTTGATGTGTCTGAATTATTATTAACGGATTGTTTGCAGGCCCCCATCAAAGCCACACAACTGGATAAAAGGCCCAAAGATAAATTCCTTAGTTTCATACTCATATTGTTTGTAATTATTTTAGTATTTATCGTTCAGCTGCTTAATCAAGTTAGTTTCCTCCTGCTTGTAAGGGGTACCGTCTTGCTTAAAAACGTCATGAAACCATAATTTGGGTTCATCGCCGTTAGGCATTGGTGTATCCCATGCGTATATCGTATTTGTCTTGCCTGATACTAAACCCCAATTTATAGCTCCTACATTTTCCTTCTTCAGCATAGGCATGCTATTCTCAAAAGTGCTTCCACGCAAGCGGGCCATGTATTCGGTACAAATAACTGGTCGGCCTGAAGCTTTCAAAATTTGTACCACGCGTTGATGTTTCTCCGGCTCTTCGTAATCATGATAAGTGATCACATCTGAATGGGTTAATTGGAATTTATTGAGTTTCTCCAAATTCCAGTCCCACATTCCGGAACTTACCGGCTGATCGGGATTAGCTGTTTTGGCCCATGTAAATATTTTAGAAAGTAAATCCAATGAGGCATCACCTTTGTTGCTATTACCTGGTTCGTTAAATAGGTCCCAAAGGAGAATGCGTTTGTCATGTTTAAAAGTGGTCAAAACATCAGTCACATATTTTTTCAGCAGAAGTAGTTCATCAGCGTTTTTTTTCCTGTTTCCCGGGTCCTGTATCCATCCTGAATTGTGGATACCAGGCTTAGGTTCTGGTTGTTTGCCAACTTTGGCTTCAGGATTCCAGCAATCATCCAGAAAAACAAATATAGTTTGGATATGATGCTTATCGGCGATGGCTAAATATTGATCTACTCTATTTTTAAAACCTTTTGGATCCTGCTGCCAGGCCATACTATGCAAAAAAACACGCATAGTATTGAAGCCAATACCTTCTGCATAGCCTAATTCACGATCAATGGTTTTTGGATCGAATGTATCAGCCTGCCACATTTCCAACTGGTTAATGGCGGTACTGGGTGTAAAGTTTGCTCCGTTTATCCATTTGTGCTTGGCATACCAAACGTTGGCTTTAGCGGCTGACCAAACCGGAGTAGGTTTTTGTGCTTTTACTACTGATAGCAAAAGAATCATCAGTAGTAAGGTAAGCAGTTGTCTATTTTTTATTCTCATGGGTTTATTGGTTCTAATTCGTTCCTGATGGTGCAGGCATTTCAATACCTTCTTTTACCGGCATTCCGAAATTCGGACTGCCATCTTTATTCCAGATAAATTTTTGAGCCCTTGGCGAACGGTCTTTGCCGCACCCTAATCCCGGACGCGAATTGGCATGGTATAAAATCCAGTCTTCTTTGCCATCGGGAGATTTGAAAAACGAATTGTGACCTGGTGCATAAACGCTATTCTCTGGTGATTGCTTAAATACAGGATGATCCGATTTACTCCACGAGTTTGGATCGAGCAGATCCTTATTTTCAGATGTGGTAAGCATTCCCAAGGCATAATAGTCGGTCCAGCAGCCACTGGCTGAGTATACCAGGAATATCTTTCCATTATGCTTCAATATTTCCGGGCCTTCATTAACATTTACATGAGGCGGGTTGGAACTGTCATGCAAATCACCATACTTTTCCCAATCGTAAGTTGGACTTGATATTTTAACCCGCTTACTGCTTATTGTCCACGGGTTACTCATTTTAGCAATGTAGATGTTCTGCTGGCCATTTTCGTCACCTTCCCAACCTGCCCAGATCATGTATAATTGGTCTTTATTTTCAAAAACAGAAACATCAATGGCCCATTTATCCGTTACATCACTAACCTTTCCTTTGAATGTCCATTGATCGTTTGAAGGATCAGCGGATGCATTTTCGAGCACATAGATACGGTGATGATCATTTTTTCCGTCATCGGCTGCGAAATACATGTACCATTTATAATTGATATAATGTAATTCTGGAGCCCAAAGTTCGTGTGAGTAAGAAGTATTTGGTGGGGGTGTCCAGATCTTTTTTTGCTCAGCATTTTTCAGGTCGGCAATATTCTTTGTTTTCCATAATACCAGGCTGTTTTGCGTGGAATTGGTATAGTAGTAATACCCGCCAATTTGTATACACCATGGATCGGCACCGGAAGGTAGTAGCGGATTGGTAAAAGTTTTGGATTGAGCTATTACAAAAACCGGAAAAACAGCTATCAAAAATAAAGCTGAAATAAACTTTTTGAAAGGAAGTATACTCATAAAATAGGCTGATACTCGGTTGTAAACGCTAAATTGATAAAAAATGTAATAATTACAATTATTTTTAATTCAATTTATCTTTTAAGACGTTTCTGATGCTCAGTTACCCAATGAAACTTATGTCTTAACAGGGGCAGGCTATCCAGGTTAAACTGTTTTAATCGTATTTGTAGTGAGTCGTTATAATGCATTCCGGAAACAGACAACACACTGTCTTTTAAGATGTAAGATAATGTATAACGGTTTGCGGTATCATTTTCAGAGGTCAGCTGAATGGTTCTCTTCGCGGTGTCTGGCTTAATATCAAAATACCGCATATCATTATTCATCAAAACGACGCTTGCATTTCCTGGAATAGAAGAAATGACCAATTTATTCCATCGTGTTGTATCTGTAGTTAGAGGTTTTAATGTGTCTTTATTGACAATAAATGTTACTACCTCATAAACCCCATAAAGCGGAGCTTTTTTGCCCAGGTAGCCCCATTGTCTAGCTTTAGCTGAAAATGAACGCAGATCAAGCAAGATCACCAATACTATCAATCCGCATTTTATAATCTGAAATGCTATATTCTTGCTCTTTGTAGTAAAACGGTAAAAGTGCGCGGGTTCCAGCGATGTTTCTTTTCCACGAAAGAAAAAGTCTATCAGCCGCTTTATATTTTTTGATAATAAAAACAGACTCATAATCATCAGCATTGTAGACAACAACTTTACGTTATCATCAAAATAATAATTAAAAGCCATCACATTCACTAATGCACCTATCGCGAGCAGGTTCCCAAGTGTATACGTTCTTCTAAAAAGCAGCGATACCCCGATGACGCATTCCACAGTACCCATAAAATAATTGAACCCGTTGGAATACCCCATAAAGTTCCAGGCTAATTCTCGCGGCAATGAATTTCCATACGTATGAAAAAGCGTTACAGGTGTAAGCTCAGGGAACTGATAATGAACCAGTTTTACAGTAGCATAAGTAATCCAGGTAATACCCAGATAATACCTGAGAATAATGTTTAGTATTTCGCTTAGTTTATTGTAGCTTGATGATCTTCGGTCTGTAAACAGCCAAACAACCGAACCAATAGCAGCAATGCAAATGGTAAATAAGACTATCAGGTAATTTGATGCTGTGTCGGTAGCAGTGTGATAAGAATTGGATAAAGACCCGGGTGTATTAAAAAAAACGCTACCAAACCAATTTACCAGCTGATAATAAGGCTGCCTGGTAAATTTTTGCAGGATGTAGAAATAGGGGATAGCGTCGTTGGGGTTAACAAGGATATAAAGCAATAAAAAGATAAATGAAAATCGAAATACCTGCTTTTTGCCAGGTGACCATTCATTTACAGAAAGATTGGATTCGGGCATTGATCGTTAAGAATTGCTCGGAATAAATATAAAAGAATACGTGGAATTAACCAGATATTAAAAGTCAAGACCACTCAGATCAACAACTGCTGAATCACAAATGTAGGTAGGCATAATGCCTGCTGCTGTGATACGCGTCTCATAATCTTTTGCAAGAGTATTTCCTGTTAGAACTAACACAGTATCTAAACCAAACTTATTGCCGCCCAAAATATCGGTATTTAGTGTATCACCAACCATTACAATATCGCTTTTGCTGATCGGGCGATATTCGCGTATCAGGTCATAAGCAAACATAAACATCTGTGAATCAGGCTTTCCGAAACGGATAAATTGCTTGCCGACCACACTCTCTATCATTGCTGCGATACCGCCAATCGCAATAGATACGTTGGACGCTGAAAGGGGGTATGCACGGTCCGTATTAGCTACGATAACCGGAATAGTCTTTTTTCTGATCAGGTTGACAGTTTTATTCAGGTCCTGGCACCAGTCGAAGCCTTCGTCATCAAGAAATATCAAAGCGCTTACTTTATCCATATTATGCTCATTCACCTCGCTCATAGGCAAGGTTTGCAGACCCGATCTTTCAATATAGTGCGCTGAGTTTGGCGTACCTAAATAGGCCACAATACCATCGGGTACTTTAAAGTCAAGAAACTCTTTTGTAAGCATCCCTGATGAAACAATACGGTCAGCTGTGATAGCCTTTAAGCCCATGCGGTGATAAGATTCGGCTAACTGTTGTGGGCCTCGCGAGGCATCGTTGGTAACAATATAATATTCCTTTTTTTCTCTTTCGAGGTAATTAAAAGTATTTTCAATTCCACTGACCAAACCTGAATAGTTTTTAATAACTCCAAAAGCATCAAAAAATACGATCTTATATTTATCTATTATGGATTTAAAGTTATCTACTTTCTTCATTTATAACAATTTAGGTTAATTATACTAAAGTTTTACTTTCTTCAAGGTTCAGGGCCTGAATGATGTGTTCGGCATCAAAATCACGGTCGACAGAGGGCAGATACAGATCAAAAGCTTCGGACTGAAGCTTTTTAGCATATTGCTCATTAAAGAAATATTTACCGTCTTTGATCACATAGTTCAGGATAAAAAACCGGTATGCCTCTTTCAGGAAACGGATCTCGTTAGCTGTTAACGGATTTACTTTGTGATATTCTTCAAGAAAGATAACAAAGCGGTCTTCCATTAAAGTGTTGATGCCGTAACTAAATACTGTTCTATCACCCACATCAGAAACCACACGGCTGAAGAAGTAGAAATCCAGCACACGGTAACTCATACGGAACCAATCGTAATCCCATCGGGAATAGAGCTCTAAATCTTTGGTAACAGAGAAATTGCCAATGTTCCAATCGATGAAAACAGGGATGATCTCAAACGAACTCATATTGTATTTTGAGCGGTTTTTCAGGAACAGTTCACAATGGTATTTTAGAAAATCCACCTGCATGGCTGAGCCGAATTGCCTTTCGTTCTTCTCTAACTGTTGCTGTAAAGCATAAATATCCGTACGGAGCGTTTTAGCTGATTTAGGCAATACATTTTTAGCCCTTGAACAAGCTTTATGAAATTTACCAACCTGCTGACCAAGCTTGCGGATATGATGTTCATCCAAACGTCGTGGCATGCGTTCCGCAATACGGGTCGGATTGTAGAACACTACCCAGGCATCGTTTTTTCCCTGTTTATGGCGATAGATATAAACCCGGTTATTCTTCAAAAGTGATTTGGACAACACATTTTCAAAAGGATAAAGCAGGTTGTTGGATAAACTATGTATAATACGGTGATCTTCCTTAAACAGTTCGTATTTGCCAAAATGTGAGAGCTTGGCAATAATGATATCATCATCCTCAAAAGTTATTTTAAACACATGGTTGGTTGAAACCATAGCGCTGATATCCTCAATATCACGTATCTTTTTAGAAGCATCATAGCCTTCCCAGGCCTTTTTTAGTATAAAATGGTAGTTCATTATTACACGATTACAGGATTAAATAGATTATCCTGATATGTTGTTAGTTTATAATTGATCAAGCAAATGTAGATTCATGAAAATCCAACAAATCACTTAATCGTGTCTTTTAAATTATTTCAAAATATCTCTTCAATTCCCAATCTGTTACACTTTTCGCAAATTGTTTGCATTCCCACAAACGGGTTTTGGTAAAATGATTAACAAAGGCTTCGCCGAATAATTCATTTGCGACTTTTGAGTCTTTCATGATGTTTGCTGCATCGAGCAGGCTGGAAGGAATTGCACCGTTCATTGTATCCTGATAACCATTTCCAATCGTTGCAGGAATATCCAAAGGGAGTTTGTTCTTCACACCATATAATCCAGACGCTAATGCTGCTGCCATAACCAGGTAAGGGTTCGTATCAGAGCCCGGTATACGCGTTTCCAGGCGGGTATAAGCAGGAGAGGTGTTGATCACGCGAAAAGCCGTTGTGCGGTTCTCAACGGCCCAGGTAATGGTTGTTGGCGCCCAGGCACCTTCAACTAGTCGTTTGTAACTATTGATGGTTGGCGCATACATAGGCAGAATATGCGGTAAACAGTATAACTGACCAGCAAGGTAATGCTTGTGCAAATCGCTCATCTTATTCATGTCGTCAGGGCTATAGAATTGATTCTCTGTTTTATCCTTATTCCATAAACTTTGATGCACATGGCCCCCGCAGCCTGGTAATTTTTCGTTCCATTTAGCCATAAAAGTAGCCATGATGCCGTGCTTGTAAGCAATCTCTTTTACGGCTGTTTTTAATAAGGCCGCTCTGTCGGCAGCTTCTATTATATGATCGTGCAGGATAGCCGCTTCATATACTCCCGGTCCTGTTTCAGTGTGCAAACCCTCCAACGGAACGCCAAATTGCATCAACAGGTTAAACAGATCATAATAAAAATCACTGTTCTCTGAGGTGCGAAGTATGGAATAACCAAACATTCCCGGTGTTAAAGTTTCCAGGTTGGTAAAGCTTTTGTCTTGTAAAGATTGTGGCGTTTCCCGGAAATTGAACCATTCAAACTCCTGTGCAAATTCGGGATGAAAACCCAATGATTCACATTCTTTTGTGATTCGCTTCAGTAAACTTCTCGGACAAGCAGGCAAATCGTTTCCATCCGCCTTACTGAAATCTGCGAGAAAAAACGGAATATCATCCTGCCATGGAATAGTACGGAAAGTAGACAGATCAATGCGACAAAGTTGATCTGGAAACCCTGTATGCCAGCCGGTTAGTTCTATATTAGTATTGCAAACATCGCTGCTATCCCAGCCAAAAACGACATCACAAAATCCATAACCTTTTTGTAGTCCGTCTGTGAATTTTTTATGATGGATCACTTTTCCGCGCAGCACGCCATCTATATCGGCAAAAGCGAACTTAATTTTGTCAATATTTTTTTCTTTTAGATAAGATATGATTTGTTGTTCATCCATAAGTAGTGATACGAAAAAACCGTTGGCAAGTTAAATATAAAATTAATGAATTAGTGATTGAGTGAATTAGCGAATGGTTAATTAAGCAATATTTTATTAGGAGTATTAAATTTGATTATTATGAAAAGCGCGCTGTTATTTATCTATGGCACATTGTTAAATCATAACAATGAATTTGCAGTCTACTTGAAAGAGCATAGCCACTTCTTTGCCAATGGTAAGATAAGAGGAAGACTTTATGATATTGGTGAATACCCGGGTGCAATATTAGATAACGGAGATGAATATATCTATGGCGTCATTTTACAAATCGATGATCCCGAGGTAGTATTTTTGGAAATAGATGATTATGAAGGCTACGGGGATGAGCAACCTGAACCTAATGAGTTTATCAGGATATCGGCAGATGTTGAAACAGCATCAGAAATAGTTACCTGTTACATATATGTATACAATTTGCCCGTTGAAGGTTTGAAAAAGATTGAAGGTGGCAGATATGTGAAATAAAAAGCCCCGCAGAAACACAGTTCTGCAGGGCTCAGTTTAAATTAATTAGGAGTTATATCGCTGACTTTACAGTTTTAATGATACGTGCAGCCACTTTGTATGGATCAGCAGCTGAGTTTGGACGACGGTCTTCCAGATAACCTTTCCAGCCTTTTTGTACGGTGTAAAGAGGGATACGGATAGAAGCACCACGGTCAGATACACCATAGCTGTAATCGTGTATAGAAGCGGTTTCGTGTTTACCAGTTAAACGCTGATCGTTGTCGGCACCGTAAACTGCGATGTGTTCTGCAACAACAGGGCGGAAAGCTTCAAGAATCTTTTTGTATACATCTTCGCTGCCGGTAGTTCTTAATAATGTATTTGAGAAGTTAGCGTGCATACCTGAACCGTTCCAGTCTAATTGACCAAGCGGTTTGCAATGCCAGTTGATAGAAACTCCGTATTTCTCGCCAATTCTTTCTAACAAATAACGGGCAACCCAAATCTCATCACCAGCTTCTTTAGCGCCTTTTGCGAAGATCTGGAATTCCCACTGACCAGCAGCAACCTCAGCATTGATACCTTCAACGTTCAAACCTGCTTCTAAACAAACATCTAAGTGTTCTTCAACAATGTCACGGCCGAAAGCATTTTTTGCTCCTACAGAGCAGTAATAAGGGCCTTGCGGACCTGGGTAGCCACCAGCAGGGAAGCCAAGCGGTTTATTGGTTTCAGGATCCCACAGGAAGTATTCCTGCTCAAAACCAAACCAGAAATCATTGTCATCATCTTCAATTAAAGCACGGCCATTAGACTCATGTGGTTTGCCGGTTGAATCAAGTACTTCACACATTACCAGGTAAGCGTCTTTTCTTTGAGGATCAACACAAATGTAAACGGGTTTCAAAATACAATCAGAAGAACCGCCTGGTGCCTGCTCGGTTGAAGAACCATCAAAGCTCCAATTTGGGCAATCTTCTAATTTACCGCTAAAATCGCCTTCAATTTTTGTTTTGCTACGAAGGCTTTGTGTTGGTTTGTAGCCGTCAAGCCAGATGTACTCTAATTTTGCCATTGTTTAGTTGTTTTTGAAAAGTTGGATCAAGTATTGTTTTACTAACGTAAGTTTAAATTTCGAAGGCGAATTTAAATATTTTTTACAAATTTCATCATAATTGCGATAAAAAATTAAAAATATTTTCAAAAATCGTTATTTAATCCGTCGAAATAGGCAAAAAATAAACAAAAAAAGGTTTTCATTCAAAATTGAATGATTTTTTATAACAAAAACGGAAGAATACCCCATTTTATGATACCGATATAATATTATTGGGTGTTTAATGATACTTTGCTGGTCAATTTTAACAAAATGTTAAAAAATAGAGCTATTCAATCCTTAAAATAATGAAAATGGCAAATTTTGAAGCATTGTTATCCTGTGGTTATATTTTCAATTAATTGAAGATGCTGTTATAAAATTTTCTTAAAATTGCCCTGAAAATTTTTGACAGGAAAGATCTACCAGTCATTAATTAATGTCTCTTTCCATAAATTAATACAAATTATGAAACCACCAATGAGCAACCAAAACAAAAGACACCAGCTCATAGGGGCTTCATTACCTTTAAAAGACAAATTAAAAAAATGAAAATAACAGTTGTTGGTGCCGGAGCTGTAGGCGCCACTTGCGCAGATAACATCGCAAGAAAAGAGTTAGCCGAAGAATTAATTTTATTAGACATCCGCGAAGGCTTTGCAGAAGGTAAAGCAATCGATATGATGCAAACCTCAGCACTGCTTGGCTTTGACACCAAGATAAAAGGTGTTACCAATGATTACGCCGCTACTGCCGGTTCGGAAGTAGTTGTAATCACTTCAGGTTTACCGCGTAAACCGGGTATGACCCGCGAGGAATTGATTGGCACCAATGCAGGTATCGTAAAAAGCGTTACTGAAAGCATTTTAAAATATTCACCCAATACCATTATAATAGTAGTATCTAACCCGATGGATACGATGAACTACCTTACCCTGAAAACTTCGGGCTTACCTAAAAATAAAATATTAGGTATGGGTGGCGCATTGGACTCATCACGCTTTAAATATTACTTGAGCCAGGAGCTGAACTGTTCGCCTGCGGATTTGAACGCAGTTGTAATAGGAGGTCATGGTGATACCACCATGATCCCTTTGATCAAGCATGCTACCTGGAACAGCATTCCTGTAACCGAGTTTCTGAGCCAGGAGCAACAAGATAAAGTAGTTTCAGCTACAATGGTTGGCGGTGCAACATTAACCAAACTGATCGGTACTTCGGCCTGGTATGCACCAGGCGCTGGTACTGCTGCTATGGTTGAAAGCATTGTGCGCGACGAGAAAAAACTGATCAGCTGCGGTGTTGCACTAGATGGCGAATATGGTCAGAAAGATATATCGCTGGTTGTACCTGTTGTAATAGGAAAAAGTGGCTGGGAGAAGATCCTTAACTTTAAACTGAGCGACGCTGAACAAGCTGAATTCAACAAGAGTGCTAATGCTGTTCGCAACATGAACCAGGTATTGGTTGACAGCAAAATCATTTAATTTAATTTCGCAGATTAAATAACTGACGGCTTCTCTTAATAGAGGGGCCGTTTTTATTTAAACCATTATTTAGCTGTAATGTTATTCTGTAAAAGGCTAAATTAGCTTAACATTTACCTGTTATGTCCAACAATTCAAGTACACAATTGCCAGTTATCAAAATATCTGATAACGAAGAATTTGCTACTAATGACGCGCTTGCCATTGAGGAACCATTAGAAATTCGCCTTGAATATGGCAGTGCCAACAATCGAAAAACACAGAATATCTCTGTTACCATGCGTACACCCTGCAATGATGCCGAGCTTGCATTAGGCTTTTTATTTACAGAAGGGGTCATCAACCGACCGGGGGATGTAAATTCTATTGAGTATAGTTTTATCGCCTGTGCTGAGAATAATGAAAATGTAATACGGGTGAGTTTAAAAGAAGACGTTGAACCTCTCCTGAATAATTCGGAGCGAAATTTCTATACAACATCAAGCTGCGGCGTTTGCGGGAAGGCATCTATCAATTCGATAAAAACGGTCAGTACCTATAGTAATAGTACTACGGACAATCAGATTAGTGCAGATATATTGTATCAATTACCGGCAATACTTCAACAACACCAGAAAGTATTTGCTGATACCGGTGGCTTACATGCTTCTGCATTATTTACACTTGATGGTGAATTGATATCGGTACGGGAAGATGTGGGCCGGCATAACGCGTTGGACAAATTGATTGGTGCGGCTTTAAATAAAAAACTACTACCCTTAGATGACTATATTTTATTATTAAGCGGCAGGATAAGTTTTGAATTGGTGCAAAAGGCAGCAATGGCGGGTATTGCCATCATTGCAGCAGTAGGCGCACCATCGAGCTTGGCGGTGCAACTGGCAGAAGAATTTAACATAACACTAGTTGGCTTTTTGCGCGACCAGCGGTTTAATATTTACACCCGACCAAAGCGCATTATATTATCAAAATATGAAGATTCGTATTAAAGGCAACTCGTTACGTTACCGGCTTACCAAAAGCGATGTGTATAGGTTGTCGCATGAGGGATATTTAGAGGATAAAACCAATTTTGGCAGGAGAGAGCTGTTATATGTCATTCAAAAAACAAATGAGAGCGGGCTTTCTGCCTTTTTTGATGATAACGTAATCTGCCTGCAAATACCGGGCAATATGATAGAAGAATTAGATAAAACGGATAGAGTAGGATTTGAAGGTAAACAAGCTGACCTGCTGTTATTAGTAGAAAAAGACTTTACCTGCCTGGATAATGTTGATGAAGACCAGAGCGACAATTACCCTAATCCATCAGCTGAGAAATTGAAATGAATAAAAAAGTTGAACAACCGGCAGCCGAAAACCCTGAAAAATTAATAGACCTGGAGGTAACCGAGCCAAAAGAATGGGCAGCAGGCATACCGGCGGTATATGAGGCAGTTAAAGATATCGTTCACGAAACTGGTCTACTAAGGGGTATGGGCGCATCTTTAAAAATGAACCAGAAAGGCGGTTTTGATTGTTCAAGTTGTGCCTGGCCTGATCCCGACGATGACCGTTCGCCTATAGCGGAGTATTGCGAGAACGGTGCAAAAGCACTGGCTGAAGAAGCTACCACTAAGAAATTGACAGGCGAGTTTTTCGCTCAAAATTCGGTTGCTGAACTGGCCAAACTCAATGATTACGAGATAGGAAAAAAGGGTAGAATAGCTCAACCTGTTTATCTGCCTGCCGGAGCAACGCACTACCAGTTAATCAGTTGGAAGGATGCTTTTAAAAAGATTGCTAATAAATTGAATAGCCTTGCGTCTCCTGATGAAGCAGCTTTTTATACTTCGGGTCGTACAAGCAATGAAGCATCGTTTATGTATCAGTTGTTTGTACGGGAATTCGGCACCAATAACATGCCCGACTGCTCCAATATGTGCCACGAGTCCAGTGGAACAGCACTCTCAGAAGTGATTGGAATAGGCAAGGGCACGGTCACACTGAATGATTTTTACAAAACCGACGTAATCATCATCATGGGACAAAATCCGGGTACTAATCACCCGCGAATGCTTACAGCGCTTGAAAAGGCGAAAAACAATGGTGCCAAAATAATCGCCATCAACCCGTTGCACGAAGCTGGTTTAACCGCATTTAAAGACCCACAGAAAGTAAAAGGCTTTTTAGGCATAAGTAAAAAGCTGGCTGACTTATACCTGCAAGTAAAAATAAATGGCGACATCGCCTTATTAAAAGCAATTGAGAAATTATTGCTTGATGCCGAGAGAGAAACTCCGGGAAAAGTATTTGACCATGATTTTATACAGAACAGCACAGTTGGTTACAATGAATTGATACAGCAACTGGAAAAACAAGATCCTGAACAATTGGCAGAGCAATCGGGCGTCCCTATTGAAGCGATAAGGGTAGCTGCCGAAATGCTGATGGATAAACACCGTATTATTATTTGCTGGGCAATGGGCATTACGCAGCAGGTAAACGGTGTTGATACTATAAAGGAGATCGTTAATCTGACTTTATTAAAAGGCAGCATCGGCAAGCCTGGGGCCGGATTATGTCCTGTTCGCGGTCACAGCAATGTACAGGGTAACCGTACGATGTTGATCTGGGAAAAATTAAAAGAAACGCATGCAAAAAAGCTGAAAGAAGTTTTCGGGTTTGAGCCACCCAAAGAGAATGGCCTTGATACCGTTGAATCAATAAAAGCAATGCACGAGGGCAAATTGAAGGTACTTTTTGCAATGGGCGGTAATTTCCTTTCGGCAACACCCGATACTAATTACACAGCCAATGGTATCCGAAACCTGGATATGACGGTACATATATCTACTAAATTAAACCGTAGTCATCTGGTGCATGGCAAAGAAGCACTAATCCTGCCTTGCTTTTCACGCAGCGATAAGGATATTATTAATGGTGTTGAACAGATCGTAAGTTGTGAAAATTCCATGGGCGTAGTGCAATTATCTAAAGGGGTGCTTAAACCAATATCCGATCAATTTTTGAGCGAAACGCAAATAGTTTGTCGCCTGGCTAAGGAAACACTAGCCAACAGAACAAAAGTTGATTGGGAAAAATACGAATCGAACTATGACCATATACGGGATCTTATTGCAAAAGTAATTCCCGGTTGTGAAGACTATAATAAAAGAGTACGTAAGCCAGGTGGTTTTTATTTACCTAATGACCCGCGGGAAGGGAAATTTAAAACCGAAAAACATGGCGAAAAGGCAGCTTTCTCGGTTGTAGAAGTACCTGAAGAAAAGCTGGACGCCGATGATTACATCATGATGTCTATACGTAGTCACGACCAGTTTAACACGACCATCTATGGGTTAGAAGACCGTTATCGCGGCATCCATAATGAGCGCCGGGTGATTTTTATGAATCCCAAAGATATTGCATTAGGCGGTTTCCAGTCAGGCGAAAAAGTTGACCTGTTTAACTATGGCGGTGGTGTGGCACGCGTAGCCCGCTTATTCGTCATTGTACCTTATAATATACCCGAGCGAAATACGGCAACTTATTATCCCGAGACCAATGTACTTGTACCTATCGATAGTGTTGCCTTGGGAAGTAATACCCCAGTTTCCAAGCGGGTAATCATCAAAATCAGGAAACATGCTGAATAAGATCATTGCAGATTCCTTAAAAACCCAGGTAGAACTTCCTTCATTTGGGCGATAAAATAAGAGTAGAAAAAACAATACTTTTCTCAAATTTTCTCATTTTAAGAATTTTTAAAGTTTTTGTTATCGGCAATTTTCATCGTTTATGTTGATAAAGGCACTGTTAACAATAAGCGTGTTTCTTCATTTGATTTACTATAAGAGGTCTAAAAATGAGGAGTATCTGAATGTGTACAAACTATGTACTTTTTGTTAAGAAACTGTTTATAAAAATCATAAAAAAAACTTGACAAGTATTCATTTTGACACTACCTTAGATAACATCAAGAACGACGTACTTTGATAACCTTGACAGGAAAACAAAAGTGAATCGGGCGAATCTTCGGAAGAGCTAAAGATCACAGGAGTTAACTGGGAGACGCAAAAGACAAAAGACGCAAGTCCGGAGAAACTGGGTGTCAGAAAAGCGAAAGGAAACCAAAACGGCGAAAGCCACAGAAAACGGAAAACGCTAAGAGGTATTGGAAACTATGCGATATTTTACGGAGTAACGCAACAGGGAACAATGAGACGCAAACAGTCAAAGACCGCAAGGACTAAGACGAGAGCAGATCGATCAATTTACACAAAACTTGGTGCTTTTGCTCAACTACGGTTGAGCAGAGGTCAGGGAACGGAAGTCATTCGCAAGAGTGTGCTTCCGTTTTCAATTTTTAGGGGTATCTGAACTGCTGATTATGTGATTGGAAGAAATCGTCTAACCTTACAACTTTTCAACTTTACAACCTTCCAACAGGTAAAAATTAGTAAATTTAAGCCCTATGTCTGGCACTAAAGCAAACGGGAGAGAAAAGATATTTGTATTAGATACCTCGGTTATCCTTTACGATCATAACGCATTTGAAAATTTCCAGGAACACGACGTAGCCCTGCCTATCCAGGTGCTTGAAGAGCTGGACAATATGAAAAGCGGTAATGACACCCGCAACTTCGAGGCCCGCAGCTTTATCAGGCTGATGGATGAAGTTTCCCGCAAAAACTTATTGAATAAGTGGGTGCCGCTTAAGGGAAAGGACAAAGGCAGCTTTAAGGTGGTAATGGATATAAAAAACACTACTGCCGATGCGGAAGCTGTTTTTGGAAGCGATAAGATCGATCACCGTATATTAAATGCCGCCCTTGGTTTACAGGAAGAGTATCCGGACAAAAAAGTGATCCTGGTATCAAAAGATATTTGCCTGCGCCTGAAAGCCAAAGCGTTGAGTATTCACGCCGAAGATTATGAAACAGGTAAGATCAAAAACCTGGAAGAACTGTATACGGGCGAAACTATTTTAAACAAGGTCCCTGACAAAACGATTAGCCAGTTATCCAGGCAGGGGGTGTTGAATTGCGATGAATTGAGTTTTATATCCAATAAAAGCAATCATTTTTACAGCTTTAACGGAAAAAAGCAAAGGCTCTCAGGTTTTTATAATAGTCAAACTTGTGTTTTGGAAAAAGTATCCGAACAGCCCGTATTCAACATTCAGCCAAAAAATCCAGAGCAGGCTTTTGCCATACATGCTTTGCTGCACCCGGATATTAAACTGGTTACCATACAGGGCAACGCTGGTACAGGTAAAACTTTGTTAGCCCTTGCGGGAGCGCTGGAACAACGTAAATTTTATCGCCAGATCTTTGTAACGCGACCGATTGTTCCGTTGAGCAATAAGGATATTGGCTTTTTACCTGGCGATGTAAAATCAAAAGTTGACCCCTACATGGCACCGATATGGGACAACCTGAAATTTATCCGGGATCAGTTTGCTGATGATGAAAAAATGCAGCTGAAGATTGATGAACTGGTATCGAACGATAAGATCACGATTGCACCCCTTGCATTTATTCGTGGGCGAACACTCACTAAAATATTCTTCATTGTAGATGAAGCACAAAACCTCACACCGCATGAGGTAAAAACCATTATATCGCGAGCAGGAGAGAACAGCAAGTTTGTATTTACGGGGGATATTTACCAGATAGACACTCCTTATTTGGATGCGGAAAGCAATGGCTTGTCTTACCTGATCGATAAAGCTAAAGGACACCCGCTTTATGCACATATTACCCTGCAAAAAGGAGAGCGGAGTGAATTGGCAAATCTGGCGATAGATTTATTGTAAGATATTTAAGTACTTATTTACGATCCTCTGAACACTTTTGTCCCCGATTTAGAACAAAAAAATTGAATGTCTCATTGGAGATAGCAATGGCATGGTTTTTTGATATTGATATGTATAAACTAAAACATCATACCATGAGATCACTATTGTATATTATCGCTGTCATCCTTGTTATCGGATGGGCGATAGGTGTTTTTGCATACTCAGCCGGAGGATTAATTTATGCTCTGCTGGTAATAGCAGTTATAGCATTCTTATTAGGCTTCATAAGGAGCGGTCCTACCGCTGTTTAACAATTTCTGGAATTTTACAAAACAAGGCAATCCAATGGGTTGCCTTTAACATATTATTCTGTTATGAAGTCAATATGTTATCTGTAATCTTCGCAATATCATAGCTGATCTTATTTATAAAACCTAATTGCTCAGTTAGCAGTGCTTCATTTGTAGTAGGCGTCCTTTTTTCTTCGGGTACTATGATCTTTTCTGTGACAAAATCAACGCAGTTGCCGCCTAATTTTTTGTTGGTCTCATTCAAAATATTAATACTTTTCCGAAGCAATCTTACATTATCCGGCTGGGTTTTATGCAGGTTTTTTTCTGAAACACTAGAGGCAAGGTTGGCCAGATAGGAGGACAGGATATGCGTAAGCACCACGAACTTATGTATCTCCCTTATTTTTTTCTGCTTGCTCTTTGGCTCTGAGGTCATTCGCTCAAAAGCGGCAGATAAGTTAGCCGATTCTACGTAAATATCTTTTCGGGCGAGTTTATAATCGGTCACGCTAACCGTTTTCCCGGTGATCGTCTCAGCAATCTTCACTAAATAATTCACATTGGCGTAAAGCACATCCCGCAGGTTTTCCTGCACCTGTTCAAACTCCCAGGTAGGAAAAATGATATATGTCGCTATAAAAGCAATGGAGGAGCCAATGGCTGTATCGATAATGCGTTCTTCAGCCAGGTTTAAGTGGCCAACGCCCAGGAACTTGAACAGTATCAACACATAAGGTGTCATAAAAATAACACTTACAACATAGTTCAGGCGGGTAAAGCTATAAGTACCCAGCATAAATATGATGAAGAAAATGAACTGTGCATCTGTATTTTTTATCAGTGTCAAAATCAGTATCCCTATGGCGCCGCCGGCTATGGTACCGATCAAACGCTGATAATTACGCTGCTTGGAAAGGCTAAAGCCAGGTTTAAGAATCACGATGATTGTCAGCAAAACCCAATAGCTATGATGCCCGAGGGCAAACAGCTTTGCAATAGTAAAGCCAATCACACAAACCAGTGACACCCTCAGCGCATGTTTGAATGATCCGGATGACAGTGAAAAGTTATCAAAGAATATCCTCGGCGCATAATCCTGGTGAGTAACAAACTTTGAATATTCTACATCTTCGGGTTTCTCAATCAACGTTTTGGATGACCTTGAATTGTAGTAAACAAAAATGTTGTGGATGTTCTTGTTCAGATCGCGCAGATTGATCAGGATTTTCTTCAGCACCAGGTTGCTGGTGCTGGTATCTTTTGCGGCTATCTCATCAATTTTCTTTTTAAGTTGCTCCAGTTCAGCATCAAAATCATGCGAATGATTGTACCTGCGATTGGACAAAACAGCATAACCAATATTCTCCAGTTCATGTGCCATTTGTTCAAGTACACTGGCAATGGACTCTAATACGCCAGTACTGCCAAATTTTTCCCTTACCTGTTTGTAGTCGTAGTGAGTGGCCAATATCTGTTCATAAAGGTCAATCAGATCGATAAACGTCAACACCAAAACCCGGCTGGCGTTGGTAGATTCTTTTACAAGTATGCGGCTTTTAAAAAGCAGCTCACGCACAGCATCCTGGTGCTGGCTTACCTGTATCTGGTGCGAAACCAGTTTGCGGTAGTTCTCATCTATATCAGTATCTGGCAAATAAAAATCAGCTTTAATCCGCAGGAATTTTACTACATCTAAAATACTTTCGCCCAGTGCCTGTTGTGCAGCGCGGTAGGGGCGAATAGTAAAGAACAAGACACTGAATAGTAGATACCACAACCCGCCTGCTGTTACCTGCAAACTATAAGTCAGAACTTGTTCAGGTGGCAACGCTTTTTCGATCATGAAGATCATCATCAGCAGCGATCCAGTGCCAACAGCTGCCGCACGTGTCCCGTAGACTATCAGCATGGAAAATAGAAAAGAAAATATGGCAATCTCGATCCCAAGTGTCACCACATTCATCCGGGCAAAACCGGTAATAACTGCAACCACAAAAATGCACAAGTTACATATTGCCATTGCGTTACGTTTATGCAATACAGGACCGGGTATATCAACAACAGATACACACAAGGCACCCAATGAAAGTGTAACCCCTAATTCAAACTGGTTTAAGTAATTAAGTATCAATGCCGGCAATAAAATACCGATGCTGGTGCGGATACCATCAGAAAAATACTGGCTGTAAAAGAAATTTTTTATCTCGCGGATGGGTATTTTCATCGGTCGGGGTTGGATGTAGAAAATGCGTATGCAAATTTACAAAAATTAAATCTTTAAGGGGTGTTTTGATAATTATTGCATTAATATTGAATTTACATTAATAAATATTCATCTTTTAATGAACTTTATCATTAATATGATTAAATTCACAGCGAAATTTTATAAACCCATATATCAAGCTACCCAAATTTATGTCCTCACTTGTAAAACTCAGCCACAGAGAAACAACTTTTAACCAGGAAGTTGTCACCCGATTTGAGTTGTATAACAGTCTGTTCCAGACACTTCCTTTTTACCAGGTGAAGGACACGGGGATATTGCTTCCTTTTTTTAGTTCGCATTGTGAAAAGGGCACGGCTTCTTTTTCGTCGCCAACCGAAATCATTGAATCATTTTTTGAGAAATATGTCCCGGGTATCGATCACCAGGAGCAGATCAACCGCATGTTCCGGTTTATCCAGTACATCGAACGGCAAGTAGTACTATTTGATGCTGTTGAGGATTCATCTTTTAATAAAATCGGTCGCACAGATGACAGCGGCTCTTTGCAAAGCCTGTTACAATTAGCTGCTCAAAATGACAAAACCAGGGACGAGATCAGCCAAAAATTAAAAAACTTTTCATTGCGGTTAGTACTTACTGCGCACCCGACACAATTTTATCCGGGTACAGTACTTGGTATAATGACCGACCTGATAGAAGCCCTAAAACACAACGATCTGAATAATATTGACGTTTTACTTCAGCAATTAGGTAAAACACCATTTTTTAATAAAACTTCGCCTACACCGGTTGATGAAGCGACGAGCCTGGTATGGTTCCTTGAGAATACATTCTATCATGCCATTTCGGGCATATTATCGAAATTGGAAGAAGAATTTAATATCGATCATACAGGAGATCACCAGGTATTGGAGCTGGGTTTCTGGCCGGGCGGTGATCGTGACGGTAACCCAAATGTAACTACTGAAACGACTGCTTCTGTAGCCAGCTTGTTAAGGCAATTTGTTTTCCGCAGCTATTACCGTGATTTCAGAATACTGAAACGCCGCATTACTTTCAGAGGTATTGAAAAGACTATATCAAGACTTGAAAAGCTGCTTTATCAAAATGCATTTAATGTTCAGGCTAATCCGAAAGACCTTCAAAGTGAATTATTGTCGCTTTTAGATTCAATTAAACAAACCTTAATAACCGATCACGGTGGTCTTTTTATGAACATCGTAGACGGTATGCTTCAGAAAGTGCGTTTGTTCGGTTGTTATTTCGCAACGCTGGATATCCGACAGGATAGTCGTGTTTTGCGTAGTGTATTTAAATATTGTACACAGCAGTCACAAATCAAATCTGGTTTGGCCAAAGATTATGAAGTGTTAAGCGAAGAGGAAAAACTTAAGGCAATTCCTTTTAATGAGGCTGACTTTCATTGTCCTGATGATGCGGATGATATGACCAAGGATACGTTGAATACCATTCGCCTTATTCAGCAGATACAGGAATCAAATGGGCAAAAAGCCTGTCAGCGCTTTATTATCAGCAACTGCCAGCGGTCTTCGGACATTTTACAATTAATAAACCTGTTCTTATGGAGCGGTTGGAAAAAAGAATCGCTGAGCGTTGATTTTATGCCTCTTTTTGAAACTGTGAACGACCTGACTCACGCTGCCGGGGTGATGGAAAGCCTTTATGTTCATCCTTTCTATAAAGAACATCTCAAACGTCGCGGCAACAGACAGACTATTATGCTTGGTTTCTCTGACAGTACGAAGGATGGCGGTTATTTAATGGCCAATTGGTCAATCTACAAAGCAAAAGTTGAGCTGACTGCAATGGCTCGTAAATATGGTATTGATCTGGCATTTTTTGATGGCCGCGGTGGCCCGCCGGCGCGTGGCGGCGGTAAAACACACCGTTTTTATGCATCAATGGGTAGCGAGATCGCCAATGAACATATACAATTGACGGTTCAGGGTCAAACCGTAAGCTCTCAATACGGCTCTGCCGAGACTGCACGTTTCAATATGGAGCAGCTGATCAATGCAGGTATCGTTTCGTCACTTAAGCCCAATGAAAACGATTTACTTAACAAAGAAAACAAGGCGCTGATATCCGAAATGGCTGATGCGAGCTATAACCTGTTTATGGATTTGAGACAGCATCCGTTGTTTGTAGAGTATCTGGAGAAATATAGCCCGTTGAAATTATTATCGAAGATCAATATCAGTAGTCGCCCAACCAAACGTAATGCCGACGCTCAACTCAGACTGGAAGACCTTCGTGCCATCAGCTTCGTAACTTCCTGGAGCCAGTTGAAACAAAATATACCCGGTTTTTATGGCGTGGGCACTGCATTGAAAAAGATGAAGGATGAGGGCAAGTGGGACGAAGTAAAGCATCTTTATGATAATTCTGGTTTCTTTAAAACGATGCTGGATAACTGCAGCATGTCAATGTCGAAATCAGATTTCCGTGTTACTGCTTACCTGGGAGAGGAAAAGAAATTCGCTGCTTTCTGGAAGATGCTGAAAGATGAGTTCGATCTCACCAAAGCAATGATACTGGAACTGACCGACACAGATACCCTGATGCAGGAATATCCTGTTGAAAAGAAGTCAATTTCTGTTCGGGAAAAAATCGTGCTTCCCCTGGTAATTATACAACATTACGCGCTGCAATGCCTTAACCGAAACGATCATCCTGAGCTGAACGATGTCTACAACAAGCTTGTGATCCGTACAGTATATGGTATTGTGAATGCGGGACGGAATTTGGCCTAATTGTCGGAACCTGAGTTTTTCGAATTAGAGAATTTACAGAATTTTAGGCGTAAGTTTAGGCTTTGGAATTCTACCGGTTCTAAAACGGCGAAGCCCTCTTGAGCGCCTATAAAAACAACCAACCGCGAAAAATTCCATCAATTCAGGTTCAGGCAAATGACAACCGTCACTCTCAAAAGCGCTGCAGGTAAATGGATCATGGTTTCGGCCATATTGGCTTCGGCTATGGCATTTATCGATGGAACTGCTCTCAATGTTGTTCTGCCCGCTCTCCAAAAAAATTTAAATGCCACTGGCGCAGATCTTTTCTGGCTGTTGAATGCCTATCTTTTAATACTGGCCTCCTTGATTCTTGTCGGTGGTTCTTTAGGCGACAAGTTGGGTCGCAAAAAGATATTTATGCTGGGTATTTTTATATTCATCATTGGTTCAGCAGCTTGCGGATTTGCGCCCACCGTATTTCTCTTGATCATATTTCGTATCATACAAGGCATCGGAGGCGCCTTAATGATTCCAGGAAGCCTTTCACTAATTTCATCATCTATAAACGAAAATGAAAGGGGAAAAGCCATAGGCACGTGGTCGGCCATAACAACCGTAGTTACTATGGGAGGCCCGATATTGGGCGGAACTTTGGCGGATGCGGGCTTATGGCGTTACATCTTCTTCATTAACGTTCCGATCGGCATTTGGGCATTAATTATCCTGGCTTTCAAAGTAAAGGAAAGTAGAGATGAAGATGCTGACAAAGCTATTGATATGGCTGGAGCGATTTCAATTGCACTAAGTCTTGCCTCGCTTACATTTGGCTTTTTGCGAATTCCGGCAGTTGGTTTTAAGTCGGCTCAAGTATATCTGACATTATTAAGTGGAATCATTCTGCTCATCGTTTTTCTTGTTGTCGAAAAAAAGAGCAAGCATCCAATGATGCCTTTGGACTTATTTACCAACCCTGTTTTTACAGGTGTGAACCTATTGACGTTTTTCCTTTATGCAGGACTAGGGGCGGGAATGCTTTTCTTATCCCTCAACCTGGTGCAGGTACAAGGATATAGTCAATTACAATCAGGACTTACGTTTTTGCCTTTTACTGTTTTGATGATCACTATTGCCCGTTTTGCAGGCACCGTAGCTGATAAATATGGCCCTCGTTTGCTTTTGATTGTTGGGCCCGCTACTGCGGGAACAGGTTTACTGTTGCTATCCTTTGTGAAACAAACTGCTGGCCCTTCTGAATATTGGATGACTTTCTTTCCGGGAATTATCATGTTCGGCCTGGGCATGTCTTTTACCGTTGCTCCGTTAACAGCAACAGTAATGACCTCTGTCAGCGATCATCTTTCCGGCACTGCCTCTGGCGTAAATAATGCACTCACCAGGATATCAAACGTTTTTGCAAATGCAATTTTCGGAGCTTTAGCTGTATTGTTATTTGCAGGAGTATTGCAGAATAAAATTCAATCTATTCCGCTCGACGCCAATGTTAAACAAGCTGTTGTGAAAGAGGCCGCTAACCTGGGTAATGCCAAAGTGCCGAATCAGGTTAATTCTCAATATAAAAAAAACATAAGTACCAGTTACCGGGAAAGTTTTATCCATGCCTATAGTGTTATCATGAAAATATCGGCCGGATTAGGATTCCTAGGAGCTTTGATGACAGTGATCTTTATTCGGAATAAAACTTTAAAGAAAGAATAGCTATTCGCCACTAAAACTATTTTCCCATTAGGTAAACTTTTTGGCATTGCTATTGTTTTTCCGACATAAATACCTAAAAAATTCAGCTATGAAAACTAAATTATTGCTGGCATTGCTTGTGCCAGCCTTATATGTTGTGTCATCATGTGATGACCCCAAAAAAGCGAACAACTACAACCAGGAAACCGCGGTAGATCAAAGCAGCCTTAACTTTATCAATTCGGCGATAGATGGTGGCCGTACTGAAGTTAAACTCTCCACGACAGCTGCGCATATTTCTCAAAATCCACGAATCGTTCGTTTTGCCAAGATGATGATCACCGATCACACAAAAGGAATTGAAGAATTAAAAACAATTAGAAAAAAAGAGTTGATTAGCCCCAATGACGCCTTAAGCATTGAACATAAAGAATTGATAGACAGCATATCAAAGCTTTCTGGAACTGATTTCGATAAAGCTTATATGGCAACCATGGTTGCCGATCACGAAAAAACTGTCGATCTTTTCAGAGAAGAGACCCAGGAGAGAGTTCCGTCTGTGCAATCCTTCGCACGTAAAATTCTGCCGACTATTGAAATGCATCTGGATTCGGCAAAGGCCATCGCCTCTGCTTTAAAATAAGATATACTCACTCGGTTTGCGTGCCGTGTAAGCTTATCTTTTTAGAGCCATAGTTAAAACTATACTCTACATCTGCATTCAGCTGTTTATCATTAAAATGCAAAGTGATAATTTCTGTATGCGGACTTTCTATGTAGCGAAGTTTAAGTTGCAGGGTGTTACTGTCTTTCCAGCCGTAACTGCCCTCAACTTTATAAGGCGATAATATAGAAAAGTTTTCTTTTGCATTCAATAAAAGGTATGGCCCCTGCATTTTAGTTTCGCCTGCCTGCCATTCGCCTGATGTAAGTTTAAAGGTGTATTTAGCAGTATCTACGTTCAAATTAAAATCACAAACTTTGCCATTTGACTTTAACGATATTGAATTGATATTCAATTCATTTTTATCGATGGTAAAGGTTTTACTTAAGGTGGTATTTTCATTTGCACTATTTGACACTGCCGGCAAACTTAGCGCCGCTAAATGTACCTTAAGATTCTTTTCTGCCGATTTATCAACCGGTAAAGCCTGGGGCTGCATAGCGGGAAGTAAGTATTTCCAAACCAAATCAAGTTCGTCCTGCATATTTGGTGTTTCGGAAGTGATGGCTATTACAGCGTCCTGATCAGGCATAACGATAATGTATTGTCCAAAAGCGCCATCGGCCCTGAATGCATTATGCCGGCAGCGCCAGAACTGGTAACAATAGCCCTGCATCCAATCGCTTGAGTCTTTTTTACTTTGTGGCACACCCGGCGCCTGGTCTATTTTGAATGTCGTAGCTTCTTCCACCCATGCTTTAGGTAGCAATTGCTTACCATTCCACATGCCTTTTTGCAGATATAGCTGACCCATTTTAGCCAGATCTTCTGTTTTTACACGTAATCCCCATCCTCCGGTGTTAACACCCTGGGTATTTACCTCCCAGTCTATCCCCTTAATGCCCAAGGGATCAAAAAGACGAGGCTTTAGGTAGTCGACTTCTTTTTGCCCTGTCACTTTCTGAACGATTGCCGATAGCATATAAGTGGCCATGGAGTTATATAAAAACTTACTACCGGGCGTATATTTAATAGGCAAAGCCAGAAAATCCTTCACCCAATTATCACTGCCCATAGCCAGTTTCCCGGTAGGGTCTGTTTCTTGTCCCACACTCATCGTTAACAGATCCCTTACGGTTAGAGCACTTAGATAAGTTTTTACCGAATCAGGTAGACTTCCAGGAAAGAAAGAAATCACCTTATCATTTACCGAAAGCAATTTTTCGCTTACAGCAAAACCAACAGCCGTTGAGGTAAAGCTTTTGCTGCAGCTATACAAAGAATGTCTCAAATCAGGTGCATAAGGGTTCCACCAACCCTGTGCAATCACTTTACCATGCCGCAGAAACATAAAGCTGTGGAACTCGTTTTTACTTCGTCCTATGGCATTCAAAAAACTATCAATACTTGCTGATGAGACACCTTGTACTTCAGGCTCACTAATAGGAAAAGCTTTTGATTTTTGTGCATAGAGTGTATAGTTTAAAAAGGCTAAGGTCGAAATGGTTAAAATACATTTCTTAAGGGCAGAGAGGTAAGTTGCAGGCATTACGTTAAGTTTGTTGGTTTACAATCTTTGTGAAAATAAGAAATGTAATCAGGAAATTTGTATTTTTATAATAGAAAATGAAGAAAGACTACACCATGATTTATTACCTGATACGATGCAATCTCGGCACTTGGGTATTGATATTGGTGCATTTGTTTATTCTGATCGTCTTGATCTCGACATTTTCCTTTTTGATTGGAAAGATTCAAGGGTTTTAATACCTCATCCGTCATGCTGAATTTATTTCAGCACCCCACAGGACATTCACGCACGCTTAGTATACAGTTTGCCTATAGTAGACTTATCTATCTCATACCTTTCTGATGAGGTGCCGAAACAAGTTCGGCATGACGTCGATGTTGAAATTAAAATAGTTTCAACTGCATTTCCATTGGTGGCTTTGCTTTTCCAAAAACTGTCCTGCCGCCATATCGCCATGAATCATTCCGTTCCTGTTCTATCACTTTATCGAAATTAGCATTCGGTACAAAATCCTTTTCGGCGTTCTCGGCTATTTTAGAAAGGCGTTTGATGGCTTCACTTTTTTCAGTCTGACCGAGTTTCGCTTTGTAAATCGCCGTTTGCAAAACACCTAAGGTCTCATCATAAACCTTTATGGGAACGGGGAAGGGGTGGCCATCCTTTCCGCCGTGGGCAAAAGAAAAACGGGCCGGGTCTTTAAAGCGGGATGGAGTGCCGTGGATAACTTCACTTACCAATGCCAGGGATTGCAACGTTCTTGGACCCAAACCTTCCAGCAAAAGCAAACCCTCAAAATCAGATGGCTTTTTTTCCTGCGCCAGCCAAAGTATCGCTCCGAGACGTTTCAGATCAACGTCTTTTGCTCGAACATCGTGATGCGAGGGCATTACCAGTTTATTGATCTCACCAAGCATTTTGTCCGGCTTTTCAGAAGCGATCTGCATTACGCCATTACGCGAACCGGATGCTTGTTTATCGGCCAAATTCAGGATATAGCCATTGTTTTGACCGTAAATAAACGTATGCGGATCATCCACAAAAGAGCTCAGCGATTCAGAATGCCAATGATAACGGCGTGCGGTTTTACTTTGTGCACTCATTCCTTGCTGCACTACGGCCCATTTACCTTCATTGGTTAGTATGAAATTGTGGGTATAAAGCTGAAAGCCGTCTTGAATAGCGGTATTATCCACCTTAGCACTCAGCTTGCTGCATTTTATCAGGTGATTACCATCAAGGCCGGTCTTTTCACTGATCTTTAATAACTCATTGGGCGTTTCGCGTGAATGGCTGCCTTTGCCGCCGCAAATGTAAATCCCCAACTCGCGACTATGTGGATTAATAGCTCGCTTTAATGCGCCCATTACCGAAGTAGTAATACCGGATGAATGCCAGTCCATACCCATTACCGCCCCTAAGCTCTGGAACCAGAACGGATCACTGATGCGTGTTAACACCTCGTTCTTCCCATAATCCATCACTATGGTTTCCACTACTGCCAGGCCCAGCTTTGCCATACGTTCGGCCAGCCACTTGGGCACATAGCCATAATGCAAAGGCAGGTCAGCACTTCCCGATCGCTTCATACTAACAAATTTAGCAAAATGTAATTAAAAAAAAGCTATTAAGAAATATCTTTTGTAAAGAGAAACTCTAAGGTTTATAGTTTAAAAATAAATTCTCGTCGGCATTCACTTCCTATTTATCTATTAAGTTTTGCTTATCTCAATTATATAATTACCTTTAGTTGTGTCATAAGTACACAATAGCCAATTATTATAGTTGATTAGTTTGGTTGAGTGAGCGGTTGATTATGTTAAAGCATAATTAACCACAATAACTTAATCCAACTCAATCAACCTAATCAACCATTCACTAAAAATGAAAAGAAACATTACCCGTCCTGCAATTTATTTTGTCGGTTCGTTGTCGCTGCTTGCGTTTGCAGCAACTATTATCAGTAGCACCAATGGCAGTCCGCAGTGGACCAGCGTTGATGATGGCGATGGCATTACGCTTGTAAAGAACACTAACGGCCCCACGTTGGGTTATTCGTCTAAGTCTGGGGTAAAGATCCTGACCATTGATGGCCTGGCCTTTAAGGATCTGAACAAAAATGGCAAACTGGATAAATATGAAGACTGGCGTTTGCCGGTGAGTGAGCGGGTAAAAGATCTGGCGTCGCAAATGTCACTGGAGCAAATCGCGGGGCTGATGCTCTATAGCGGTCACCAGGCAATTCCTGCAATGGCGGGCGGTCCGTTTGCCGGGACATATAGCGGCAAAAAATTTAGTGAAGGTGGGATTAATCCGGCTGACATGACCGATCAACAGAAAAATTTTCTCATAAAAGATAACTTGAGGCATGTGTTGGTTACATCGGTTCAAAGTCCGGAAGTGGCTGCGCAATGGAACAATAACGTTCAGGCATTAGTAGAAGGCGCGGGTTTAGGTATACCGGCAAATAATAGCTCTGACCCCAGGCACGGCACTTCATCGGGGGTAGAATATACAGCCGGGGCAGGTGGTAAAATATCGCAATGGCCCGATCAACTGGGACTGGCTGCTACGTTTGACCCGGCAATAGTGCAAGAATTTGGACATATAGCCTCGCAGGAATATAGGGCATTGGGTATCGCTACCGCTTTATCACCGCAGATTGATTTGGGCTCGGAGCCTCGCTGGGTACGCATTAACGGCACCTTTGGTGAAGACCCGCAGCTGGATGCCGATATGGCGCGGGCTTATGTTGATGGATTTCAAACCTCTACCGGGGAAAGTGAAATCAAGGATGGCTGGGGATATCATAGTGTAAATGCCATGATGAAACACTGGCCGGGCGGCGGTCCGGAAGAGGGTGGAAGGGATGCCCACTTTGCATATGGCAAGTTTGCGGTATATCCGGGGAATAATTTTGATGAACACCTGGTATCATTTGTGGATGGCGCGCTTAAATTGAATGGTAAAACCAAAATGGCTGCCGCGGTAATGCCTTATTATACCATATCATACGGTAGGGACATAAAAAACCAGGAGAATGATGGCAACAGCTATAGTAAATACCTGATCACCGACTTGTTGAGAGAAAAATATCATTATGACGGCGTAGTTTGTACCGACTGGCTGGTTACCGCTGATGAAGGAAAAACACCGGATCAATTCCTGGGAAAATCATGGGGAATGGAAACTAAAACGGTTGCCGAAAGACATTATAAGATATTGATGGCGGGAGTAGATCAGTTTGGCGGCAATAATGAGTCGGGCCCGGTGATAGAAGCTTACCAGATGGGAGTAAAAGAGCATGGCGAAGCATTTATGCGCGCCCGTTTTGAGAAAAGCGCTCAGCGGTTGTTAACCAATATCTTCCGTACAGGTCTATTTGAAAATCCGTACCTGCATGTAAATAATTCTAAAGCAACAGTAGGCAAACCGGAATTTATGACTGCCGGATATAATGCGCAATTGAAGTCCATTATTATGCTGAAAAACAATAATCATGTGCTGCCGTTGAAAAAAGGCGTTACGGTTTATCTGCCTAAAAAATATACGCCATCCATGCAAGGCTTCTTCGGACCACCGTCAAAAGAACGTTGGGATGATGCGGTGGGTGCTGAATTGCTGGATAAATATTTTAAATATACCGATGATCCTGCAAAAGCAGATTGCGCGGTGGTATTTGTAAGCAGTCCATACGGTGGCGCGGGTTATGATAAAGAAGATGTCGCCAAAGGCGGTAACGGGTATGTGCCGATCACATTGCAATATGGTGAGTATACCGCAACACACGCCAGAGCGCACAGTATTGCGGCTGGAGACCCAGCTGAACCGGGTGTAAATGACCGTACCTACAAAGGCAAAACTATTACCGCTGGAAATTATAACGATCTAAAAACTATCCGTGAGACTAAGGCAGCGATGAAGGGCAAACCGGTCGTAGTGGTGCTCACAATGCAGAAACCTGTTATCCCGGCAGAGTTTGAGAAAGATGCTAACGCGATAGTGGCTGATTTTGGTGTACAAAACCAGGCTATATTGGATATCCTGAGCGGAGCAGTTCAACCAACAGGACTGCTACCATTCCAGATGCCTGCAAATATGAAAACAGTTGAATTGCAGGACGAAGATATTCCGCATGATATGGTTTGCTATAAAGATGCCGACGGCCATATTTACGATTTTGGTTTTGGATTGAATTGGAAAGGTGTGATACATGACGCACGTACCGCTAAATATGTAGGCATTGTTAAGAAACCGGTAGTAAGCATCAATAATGGGATGGTAAATATTACCTGTGCGACTGCTGCCGCTAAAATCTATTATACAACTGATGATGTAACTCCTGCATTCGTAGAAGGCAATCAATATTCCAAACCGTTTAAAGCGAAGAAAGGGGCTGTTGTGAAAGCTATAGCGAAGATTTATGGTAAGGATAATAGTAGTATGGTAGAGGAGGTGGTGAAGTAAAAACTCACCTTGCGTCCTTGAAGAACGAAGCAATATCACTATAAATTATTATGTCATGGGTAACGCTAGTGCAACATCTTTTCCGTGAAGCTGAATGGAACTCAACATATGTAGTAATAGATTCTTCGCTCTGGCTCAGAATGACAATTAAGTAAATATTACTTCTTTGATGATTTGGCCCTGGGATTATATTCCAGGGCTAAGTTTATCCAGTGGTCGAAGTCTTTTTTATTTTTGAAACGTTCGGGACTGATATAAATAAAGCCTTTCATATGTTTTCCGCCATGAACCATTGGTCGGGTGCCGGGTTCTTCTACCAATTGCTCGGTCAGATCAGGGTCGAGGCGAAGCATCAATTCATTGCCGCTTACGCTGATGCACATTTTATCGTCGACCATAAAAGTAACACCACGAAACATTTTCTTTTCCCCCACATCCGGAATATCTCCCAGTGCCTCGCGAACACGGTCGGCTAATTTTTCATCGTATGCCATAGGTTTGTTGATGGGTCTGTTAAATTAAACATTTTTCAGCTTCCCTAGTTTGCTGATCTTATTCTTTATCACCTTTTTATCAGCAGCAATACGAGACAGCTTTAATGCTTGCTGCAAATGCTCAATCGCCTTTTGAAGATCGACATCACTGTAAAGCTCGCCCAGCAGACAATGATATAAATGACTATTATCCAGTTTGAGTTTCTCAGCTTCTATGATGGCATCTTCATTACCATAAACTTTTGATAGGGCGTAGGTGCGATTCAATGCTGCAATGGGTGAATACTCCGCCATCAGCAATTGATTATACAGGCTGAGTATCTTTTGCCACTTCTCTGTTTCGTTATTGGTGGTGGTATGCCAATAAGCTATTGCAGCTTCCCAATGATATTTTGACAGGTAATTGCCGGTAGATGCTTTATTCAGATAACGCTCGCCTTGTGCAATTAATTCCCTGTTCCACAATTCAATATCCTGATCTTCATAAAGTATCAGTTCACCCTTGGAGTCGATTCTGGCCTCAAACCGCGAAGCATGAAAGCACATTAAGGCCAGTAAAGCATTTACTGCAGGCTTATTGGTAGTTTCATTTTCGGTGAGCATATGTGTTAAACGCATAGCTTCCAGGCAGAGGTCTTTTCTAAGTACTGCATTATTGTTTGACGAATAATAACCCTCATTAAATAACAGATAAAGCGTAGTCAGGACATTCTCTGTGCGTTTATCGATCTCTTTCTCAGGAGGGAGTTCAATTTGCACATTATCCTGCTTCAATTTTTCTTTGGCACGATAAAGGCGCTTATTAATGGTTTCCTTGTTGGTCAGAAAGGCATCGGCAATTTCATCAATACTAAAACTACAGAGGATGCGAAGCGATAAGCCGATCTGCGCCTCAGGAGGGATACCCGGATAACATATAGCAAACATCATTTGCAGTTGACTATCCTGTATGTTTTGTGCCGAAAGATCAATCTCTATTTCGTGTTTGTCGTCGGTAGTATATTGTATTTGTGGGGATATTTTCTGAGAGAAAAGCGTATTCCGCTTCAGCAGGTCTTTAGCCTTGTTTTTGGCAACAGTATAAAGCCATGCAGCCGGGTTTTGCGGGATTCCTTTTAAGCCCCACGTTTCGGCCGCCAAGAGAAAAGTATCGCCGACCAAGTCTTCGGCAATGGAAATATGTTCAATCCCTAAGGATCTGCAGAGTACGGCGGTAATTTTTCTGAACTCCGTTCTGTACAGATATGGTATTAATTCTTTCTCCTGCATAAGTAGAAAGGCTTCTGCCTGGTACAATATTAGGCAGAAGCTTATTAAAATTCACATTTTAACCATTCATTTGGATAATGTCCCTTATCTCAACGTTTCCTCCTGCATTTAAGATCGGGCAGTTATTAGCCAATTCTAAAGCCTCTTCTATAGATTCGGCTCTGAAGATACTCAGACCGCCCACGATCTCTTTAACTTCGGCATAAGGACCGTTGGTTATAATATTGCCTGGTTTTACAGTACGGCCTTCATTGCCTAACCGCATGCCGGGTGAGACCAATCTATTTTGTGCGGCAATGCCGCCCATCCAGTTTTCCCATTCTTTTGATATCTCAAGATTTCCTTCCGCTGTCAGTTTGATCTCGCCCATAGGCTCAGAGCGGTATATCATTGCAAACTCTTTCATCTCTTTTTAATTTTAAATAAAAACTCAATTAGCTCCTATGGGGATAATATTTCTTACCTCGACACTCCCCCCGGCATTCAGGATGGGACAGCCTTTTGCGATCTCTGTCGCCTTATTTATATCGCCGGCTTTTACGACAATAACTCCGGTTATCATTTCCTTGATTTCGGCATATGGGCCATTGGTAACCATATTGGATGGCTTTAAGGTTTTGCCTTCTCCGCCCAGCCGTGTGCCTGGATTGGCGAGTTGTCCTTTAGCGGCCATACCGCCCATCCATACCTGCCATTGTTGCATGATTTCCTGCAGTTTTTCTGGTGTGTACCCTGTTTCAGGATGGAAATCGTTCCTGAAGATTAAAGCAAATTCATTCATGATTTTATTTTTTTTGTTTTATAACCTAGTGACGAACACGCCAGTCATTCTTGGACAAAAATTTTAATTTTTTTATTTACCGGCATACAAACCGCGTATCTCAATACTCCCTGAACCTACAATCGGAGCGGTTTTAGCGATATTGGCAGCTTCGTCGATAGAGTTGGCACGGATGATAAGATATCCCCCGAGAATCTCCTTGATTTCAACAAAAGGTCCGTTGGTAACTACTTTACCATCCCTGATGGTCCTGCCATCGTTGCTCAAGCGATTGCCACGACTAACGAGTATATCCCTGGCGATGATACCGTCCACCCATTTTTCCCAAACGGCCATTCCCGCCTGCATTTCCTGTGGTGAGAAGTTCATTTCAGGCAAGCCTTCGAGCCTGATAAGCATTACAAATTCTTCCATGGTTCTGATCTTTGTTTTTAGGCTAATGACGGTCCCAAAAAACGAAATTGGACAAAGCTTTTCAATTTTTTTTCCACAGATTAAAATTTAGTGCTTTAATTTATAGCTTTAATCATTATAAACCTGCTATCGTGAAAAGACTTCTTACCATCATTGTCCTTGTGGCTATTGGCGTGCAGACTTACGCCGTAAACAAACCGAAACCCGATTCGATATTAAAGATCATGAATAAAGTTGCCGACTGGCAATTGAGCGAGTGGCAGCAGCACCGACACGGTCATAAGAAATGGGACTGGACAATGGGTGCCTGTTATACGGGATACATGGCATTAAACCAGGTAGGGCACGATCAAAAATATGCGAATGCCATGCACAGCATAGGGGACAGCTTAAAATGGAACACCGGGCCGGGCCGTACGATGGCAGATGATTATTGCGTGGCGCAAACCTATTCACAGTTATATGAGATTTTCAAGAAGCCTGAAATGATCGCGCGTTTTAAAGCTCAGGCCGATAGCATTATTGCTAAACCGCATGATGAGTCGTTGGAATGGAAAAATAATATAGCCAGTAGGGAATGGGCCTGGTGTGATGCCCTGTTTATGGGGCCGCCTGCATTTGCTTATTTATCGACAGCTACACACGATCCGAAATACCTTGACTTCGCTGTAAAAATGTGGTTCAAAACAACGGATTACTTGTTTGATAAGGATGAGAACCTTTATTTTAGAGATGGCCGCTTCTTTACACAAAAAGAAAAAAACGGGCAAAAAGTATTCTGGTCAAGGGGAAATGGTTGGGTAATGGGCGGACTGGTGAGGATGCTGGCTAATATGCCGGCAAATTATCCGTCAAGGGGTCACTTTGTTGACCTATACAAAAAAATGGCTGAAAAAATAGCCAAACTGCAAAATGCCGATGGCACCTGGCATGCCGCTTTATTGGATCCGGATAGCTACCCGGTAAAAGAAACCAGCGGAACTGGTTTTTATTGCTATGCGCTGGCTTATGGTATCAACCATGGTTTGCTACCCTATGATAAATATCACGTCGTAGTTGAAAAAGGATGGGCTGCGTTGGTATCCTCTGTACATACCGATGGTAAATTGGGCAACGTGCAGCAGATAGGCGAGAAGCCGGAAACCGTAACTAATGATGACACCGAAGTTTATGGTGTTGGTGCGTTTTTGCTGGCCGGATCTGAAATGTACAAGTTGAAGCTAAACCATCGTTGATAATGAGATAATAATCCTAAATTTATTATCAATTATTAACCTTCTGATGACATGGAAAAATCTACCGTCTTTATTGCAGGCGGAACGGGTTATATCGGTAAACGGCTGATCGGGATATTATTGAGAGAAGGATATGATGTAATCGCTTTGGTTCGCGAGCAGTCTATCAAAAAACTTCCTGATGGATGTAAAGCTGTTATTGGTAGTCCATTCGATAGTAAGTCATATATCAATTCAATACCGGCGGATTGTATTTTCATTCACCTGGTGGGCGTGAGTCATCCCGGCCCAAAAAAGAAGTTGTTGTTTTATTCGGTTGACTTAGCATCATTAAAAGCTTCGATCGAAGCTGCAAAACAAGCAGGGGTAAAACATTTCATCTATATGAGTGTGGCGCAATATCCGACCAAAGTAATGGCCGATTACCAGGAAGCAAGAAGGCAGGGTGAAGAAACCGTTTTAGCATCCGGTCTTACTTCAACATTTATCAGACCCTGGTATGTAGTTGGGCCCGGGCATTATTGGCCGCTGGTTTTTCAGCCTGTAATTAAGTTAATGGAGATTATTCCTTCAACATCTGTCCAGGCAAAAGCTTTGGCCCTGGTATCACTAAGGAAGATGCTTTTGACTTTGAGAAATGCGGTTATCAATACCCCGAAAGAAATAAATAATATTATAGAAGTTCAGGATATCAAAAACGCAAAACCATAACCAATTATGCCTAAAATCCACCGTATTTTTTTGCAGTGTATCGCTGCATTTGTATTGACTTTTTGCTTCTTTACAGCAATTGCCCAAACCAATAAAAAGCCCTTTCATGTTATTGCTTTTTATACCGCCAGAAACGATCAGGCACATATTAGTTTTGTTCATGAGGCTAATAAATGGTTCTCTGAAATGGCAAAGAAATACAATTTCACATATGACTCTACTAAGGATTGGACAAATATTAGCGCCAGGTTCCTAGCCAAATACCAGGCAGTTGTTTTTCTGGACACAAGGGTAGAAGATCCAACGCAACGCAAAGCATTTGAAGAATATATGAAAAATGGTGGCGGCTGGTTAGGATTTCACTTTGCAGCCTTTGCTTTAACTCCTTCTGATTTTAATGCCGACTGGGATTGGTATCACAATGAATTCTTAGGTTCGGGGCAATACGTAAGTAATACCTGGCGGCCTGTATCAGCCTTTCTAAGGGTTGAAGATCATAATCACCCAGTAACGAAAGGGATACCAAATATCATCAAAGCATCGCCGAGTGAATGGTACCGATGGGAAAAAGACCTGCGCAAAAATCCGGATATCAAAATATTGTTATCAGTGGATTCAAGCAGTTTCCCTTTAGGAACGGGGCCAAAACTGCACGAAATATGGCACAGCGGCTATTATCCAATTGTGTGGACCAACAAGAACTATAAAATGATTTATTTCAACTTCGGTCACAATGATATCGATTACGAGCATCACACCAACAAAGAATTGTCGCACACTTTTCCAAATCCGGATCAGGAAAAACTGATCATGAACTCCCTGATTTGGGTAGCAACAGGCAAAAAGGTCGACTAAGTGTAACTGAAACGCTATTGTTACAAATGCTACAGATTTTTTATAGAATCAAAGAGTAACTTGGTAAATTAGTTGACCAGTTTAACAAACCAACCAATTTTACCTTTATGGAAGAACAGCATATTTCCCGTCGCCGGTTTATCGGCAGTACGGCGCTTGCCGCGGCAGGTATGGCATTAGCCTCCAAATCGGTCTTTGCAGCAGGATCATTGTTCCAGGCAAAACCTAATTCAGTTATCAACGGCGTACAAATAGGAGTGATCACCTATTCATTCAGAAGCATGCCCTCTACGGCTCAGGATTTGCTGCAATATTGTCTGCAAACCAATATAAACGCCATCGAACTAATGGGTGATGCAGCAGAAGCATTTGCGGGAAAGCCTACACGTAATAGTGGCGAAGATGGGCCAACATATTTTAAACGCGTGGCCGATTGGCGCACCGGCGTATCGATGGATAAATTTAAAGAGCTTCGTAAATTATTCAATGACGCAGGTGTAAAAATTTATGCATGGAAGCCCAACGCCTTAGGTGCAAAAAATACCGACACAGAAATTGATTATGCTTTTAACGCAGGTAACGCTTTGGGTGTAACCCACGTAACAGTTGAATTACCAGCCGACGATAATCAAACCAAGCGCCTGGGAGATATTGCTGCCAAACATAAAATATATGTAGGTTATCACGCTCATTTACAAGCTACACCAACTTTATGGGATACAGCCTTGAGCCAATCAGAATACAACGCGATCAATCTGGATATCGGTCACTATACCGCAGGTACCAGCAGCAGCCCGATACCGTTTATTGAAAAAAATTATGCGAGGATCATGAGCATGCACCTGAAGGACAGAAAATATCATGATGGGCCGAACCAACCCTGGGGGCAAGGTGATACGCCGATAGCTGAAGCGTTGCGATTAATGAAGAAAAATAAATACAAATTCCCTGCAACTATTGAATTGGAGTATGATATTCCAAAAGATTCAGACGCGATTAAAGAGGTAATCAAATGCCGTGAATTTGCTGTGAAAGCACTGAGTTAACGGAAAAACTCCATAAAACAAGAGCGACCTAACCCCATTGTGTAAAGCAGACGCAATAGTCGTGTTTTTTAATTAATATTTTTATACATTAGACGAACAAACCAATAAAATCTATTGAATAAGTTATGGCAACAAACACATATGATGCGATTGTGATCGGCTCGGGGATATCGGGTGGCTGGGCCGCAAAAGAACTAACTGAAAAAGGTTTAAAAACCATTATGCTTGAACGCGGCCGAAATATTGAGCACGTAAAAGATTATGTAAATGCAAGTAAAGCTCCCTGGGAATATCCTCATAGAGGTGGCCGTACCCAACAGATGATCCATGATTATCCTGTACTGAAAAGGGATTATCCGTTGAATGAAACCAACCTGGATTATTGGGTTGACGAAAAAGAAAGTCCCTATACTGAAGTTAAACGTTTTGACTGGTTCAGGGGATATCATGTTGGCGGACGCTCATTGATGTGGGGACGCCAGAGCTATCGTTGGGCCAATATTGATTTTGAAGCTAATTTAAAAGATGGTATAGCTATCGACTGGCCAATACGTTACAAGGACTTAGAACCATGGTATAGCTATGTAGAGGGATTTGCAGGTATATCTGGTAATAGAGACGGCTTAAGTATTTTACCCGACGGCAACTTTATGCCGCCAATGGAAATGAATTGTGTTGAGAAGGATGTATCGGCACGATTTAATAATATCTATAAAAACAAACGTGCCATGGTGATCGGTCGTACGGCTAACATCACCAAACCTTTGCCTGGCAGAACTAATTGCCAATACCGTAACAAATGTTGGTTAGGCTGTCCGTTTGGGGCATATTTTAGTACACAATCATCAACTTTACCTGCAGCCGTGGCTACCGGCAACCTGACTGTAAGGCCATGGTCTATCGTTACTAAGATTCTTTATGATAAAGACACCAAAAAGGCAAAAGGAGTAGAGGTGCTTGATGCCGAAACTAACAAGACTTATGAATACTATGCCAAGGTCATTTTCCTGAATGCGTCAACCATCAATTCAGCATGGATTTTGATGAATTCGGCCACTGACATTTGGCCTGATGGCCTGGGCAGCAGCAGCGGCGAATTGGGACACAACCTAATGGATCATCACCTGGGCGTTGGCGCAAGCGGACGAGCGGAAGGTTACGAGGATAAATATTATTTCGGTCGCCGTGCGAACGGTATTTATATACCACGTTATCGCAACCTGAATGGCGAAAAACGGGATTATATCCGTGGGTTTGGATACCAGGGCCGTGCATCCAGAGAAAGCTGGAGCAAGAGCAGTCCTGAATTAAGTATCGGTGCCGACTTTAAGGATGCGTTATCAGAACCCGGTCACTGGACGATGAATATCGGTGGCTTTGGCGAGACGCTAGCATATCACGATAATAAAGTTACCCTGGATAAAACTAAGAAAGACAAGTGGGGATTACCTATTCCATCTATTGATGCCATCATTCGTGACAACGAATTAAAAATGCGCATTGATATGACGAACGATGCAAAAGAAATGCTGGAAGCAACAGGTGTAAAAGACGTAAAAACACATATCATGGAAGGTGTATTAGGCCGCGGTATTCACGAGATGGGTACAGCACGTATGGGCCGTGATTCAAAAACATCGGTACTGAACGAATGGAACCAGGTATGGGACGCCAAAAACGTATTCGTAACCGACGGCGCTTGTATGACGTCGTCAGCCTGCCAAAACCCATCGTTAACCTATATGGCATTGACTGCCCGCGCAGCAGATTATGCCGTAAAAGAACTTAAGAAGGGAAACGTTTAAGTGATTAGTTAATCGATGACCGGTTAACCAGTTTTAGGGGAATCGGTAATATTATCTGTCAAATCATTAAATCGTGTCTTATTATTACTAATTTAAGCCCTTGCAGAACCAATCTGCAAGGGCTTTTATATTCCTATCCTTTATTTATGAAACCGATAAAACTTGTCATCCTTCTTCTTTGTCTGCCGGCACTTTTATTTGCTCAGTCCGTTAAAATTGTAACCAACCATGTTGGTTATGAAGCCGACGGCCCTAAGAAAGCAATCATTGTTGCCGATAGTAAACTGAACATTCCTTCCTTCACCTTAATTGATTTTAAAAACAATAGAGCAGTATACAATGGTAAGGCTGTTTTTAGCGGACCGGTAGATAAATGGAAAAAATTCCAGTTCTGGGTATTGGATTTCAGTTCGGTAACTACGGTTGGCAATTTCAAATTGCAGGCTGCAACTCCACAAGGTACTATTTCATCTTATCTGTTTGTAATAGGGAAAAATGTGTTGGAACAGGCTACGTTATCGGATGTGATCTATTACTTTAAGGGGCAGCGTAGCTCAGGTTTGTTGGATAAGGCTGATCGTCATTCACATCTACAAGGTAAAACCGACACAATTGATGCTCACGGTGGTTGGTATGATGCGACAGGGGATTATGGCAAGCATTTATCGCACCTTTCTTTTTCATCTTACTTCAATCCACAGCAAATATCATTAACTGCTTATAGCTTATTTAAAACCTATGAATTACTGAGCAAAAAACCGGGTACTGATTACAGGCAATTCAACCGCAGGATATTGGATGAAGCAATGTATGGTGCAGACTACCTATGCCGTATGCAGGCAAAGGGCGGTGCTTTTTATCGTTCGGTTGGTGCGCCGGGCCCGGGTAAATTACCACAGGATAGGGCGATCGGCCCGGAGGGTAAAAGTTATCGCATAAAAGTTTCTAAAAACGACGACTCATTTAAAACTAAATCTGAAGAACAAGACTGGCGCAGCTACCAGTGCAGTTTCCGCTCGGGTGGGGGCATGTCGATTGCTGCTTTGGCAATGGCTTCGACTTATGTGGTTTCCGGGGATTATTCCAATGCCGATTACCTGAAAGCAGCTGAAAATGCGTTCGATTTCTTGGATAAAAACAATTTATCGATGACCAATGATGGCAAAGAAAATATCCTGGATGATTATTGCGCGCTTACCGCTGCAACTGAACTATATAAAGTTACCAAGAATGAAAAATATAAAGTCGCGGCCGAAAAACGTACACAGTCTCTGATCGGTAGATTAACGACATGGAAAAATTACAAAGATTACTGGCGTGCTGATGATAAAGACAGGCCTTTTTTTCACCCATCAGACGCAGGATTGCCAGTAGTGAGTTTGGTATACTATTATCCTTATGCTTCGGCTAGTACTCAATCGCAAATTAAAGCTGCTATTCGTAAATCCATGGATTTTGAATTCGCGATAACAACTGAAGTGAACAATCCATTTGGCTATAGCCGTCAGTTAACACAGGATACTTTGGGAAATCGCCGCAGTGCATTCTTCTTCCCACATGGTAGCGACGCTTCACCATGGTGGCAGGGAGAGAATGCCCGTTTAGGCTCCGAAGCAACCGCAGCACGATTGGCAGCGAGTTTGTTTACTGATGATAAAGCCTATCACGATAAATTGGAGACCTTCGGGCTCGATCAATTAAACTGGATATTAGGCTTAAATCCATTTGACTCATGCATGCTCGAGGGAATAGGGCATAACAACCCGGCTTATGGTTTCTTCGGTACATTTGAGTATACCAACGCACCGGGAGGCATTGTTAATGGAGTTACTTCGGGATTTGAGAATGAGGATGATATCGATCTTAATCTTCCATATTCGCAAACCGGTAAAGATGCCGATTGGCGCTGGGCAGAACAATGGCTGCCGCATGCAGCATGGTATATGCTGGCAGTAGCATCAAGATAGAGACGATTAAACATTTGTCACGACAATGTTTTTCAATTTTTTTAAAAAGTTTTTCAACTTTATAAAATAATAGCTATAATAGTCAAAAAATTCAACGCTATGCCAGAAACTTCAATTGCTACCCCAGCTCAAAAAAAGGCTGGAATTAATCCTATCATTATTATTGGTGTATTATTTTTTGTTTTTGGGTTTGTCACCTGGCTCAATTCAGTGTTAGTACCTTATTTGAAGATCGCCTGCCAATTGAGTAATCTTGAGTCGTACCTGGTAGCAACAGCATTTTATATAGCCTATCTCGTGATGGCAGTGCCATCGGCAAAGGTTTTAAAGAGGTTTGGATTTAAAAATGGAATGGCCATTGGCTTGGTTATAATGGCAGTAGGTGCACTTATTTTTATACCCGCTGCATTAACACGTATTTATGGCCTTTTTCTGGCGGGCCTTTTCGTTCAGGGCATTGGGTTGGCAATACTCCAATCAGCGTCTAATCCTTATGTAGTTGTACTTGGACCCGCAGAAAGTGCCGCCAAGCGAATCAGCATTATGGGTATTTTTAATAAATCTGGGGGCACAATTGCATCGTTGGCATTGGCAGCAATCGCGCTCAAGAATGTTGACGAATTGAAAATTAAATTAGCCAAGATGAGCGTCGAAGAAAGGTTGCCATTGCTAAATGAATTGGCATCCAGAGTAATTGCTCCTTATGTCTGTATCATGGTCGCACTTGTTATTTTGGCAATATTAACTTACCGTTCAACCCTGCCTGAAATTGATACCGAGCATGAAGATGAATCGACCGCGTTAGCCAATTCGAACAAAACAAGCGCATTTCAGTTCCCGAATTTAGTATTGGGTATCATAGCTTTATTTCTATATGTCGGCGCTGAAGTTATTGCTGGCGATTCGATTATCAACTACGGGGCTTCACAGCATATTCTTTTATCAACAGCAAAGTTTTTTGGATCATTTACTTTGGGCTGTATGCTTGTTGGTTATTTAATAGGTATTGTTTGTATTCCCAAATATATCACCCAGCAAAGGGCACTCGTAGTTTCGGCTATATTAGGATTTGTTTTTAGCGTTTTGGCTTTGATTACACATGGCTATGCTTCTGTTTGTTGTATTGGATTACTTGGCCTCGCAAATGCCTTGATGTGGCCGGCAATATGGCCATTGGCATTAAATGGGTTAGGTAAGTTCACTAAAATTGCATCATCGTTACTGGTAATGGGTATATCCGGCGCTGCAGCTATCCCACCTCTATATGGCTACTTTGCAGATATATATTCTCCCCGTACATCATACTTTGTTTTACTGCCGATATACTTATTTATACTTTATTACGCTGCATGGGGGCACAAGCTTAAGACAAAAACTATATAATTCTATTTCCCCCAAGCTGTAATAATGATAGTTCGCTGGCCACCGTAGTTGCGGTGTTCGCATAAGTATATACCTTGCCACATGCCGAGGGCTAGTTTGCTATTGCTAATGGGAATGGTTATCGAACTACCTAAGATAGCCGCCTTCAGGTGCGCTGGCATATCATCCGGGCCTTCGTCATCGTGCATATAATCAGGATCGTTTTCTGGGACACGTTTATTGAAATAGGTTTCGAAATCCTGGCGCACAGTTGGATCAGCATTTTCGTTAATGCACAACGACGCCGAAGTGTGCTGAATAAATACCTGGCAGATGCCTGCTTTTATTTCTTGCAAATCAGGCATTGCATTAACAACTTCTTGTGTTATTAAATGAAATCCCCTTTTCCTTTCTCTCAGACGTAACGTTTGTTGATATATTTTCATAGTAGATAAACATCCAAACACTTGTTTGGTTAAAATTTAAATCAAATCCTGACGTACAAATTAAGAAGATTGCTTGTTATGTTTTTGTTACTAGTTGTAAGAATTATGAAAACACAACGAAATTCAAAGGAAAATAAAGGCGGGCAAGGCAGAGCGACTTCGGACCGTGCATTTTCTAATCAAAAAGAACAGATCAAATCAACCGGTATCAACAATGGTGGCGGCCAACGCTCTGATCAAACATCGAATCGTGATAACCAGCGAAAACGTGGAGAATAATTTTAAACAAAAGAAGTCTGCAATACAGTGCCCCAAAAAGTTAGACACTATTTGGGGCACGCAACGATTGGGAGCATTTTTCATAAACAGTGAAATGTTTATTCCAACACTTCTTCTGCTTGTTTTTTTGCCGGGGCTAAACTGACCCCTTTTAGCTGATCGGCAAAGGCTATGAAAGCCCTTTCGTTCAATATACGATGTTGGTTATCAATCAGTTTTTGGAGATTTATTTTTCCGATAACAAATTTATAATTGCCTGACAGATAGCGCTCATGGATGTATTCAAAGCCCAAAGCTTCTACCAGGTCGTCATCTTCGTAACGTAAATAGATATTGATCTCAATGTCATTGGTGAAGTTTAAGTCTTTTTTAGACTTAGCCTTTTTGTATTCATATTGGTAATCGTAACGCAAGGCCGCAATATCCGATAATACCGCCGAACCAGTTGGGTGGCCGCCGGCTCCTTTACCGAAGAAGAATTGCTGATCGGCAAAGGCTGCCTGTACAATAACGCCGTTGTATTCATATTCCACATTGTACAGGAATTCGCTTTCGGTTACAAATTTTGGCAAAACGAATAGAGCTACGTGCTGATCGTCCAACTCCTTTGCTACAGGAACCAATTTTATTTTCAGATTCTTTTCGCGCGCATATTGCAGGTCATAAGCTGAAAGCGTTTGTATACCGATATTGAATACTTCTTCCGGTTTTACAACTACGCCATACGCATGTGCAGCAGCAATTACCAGTTTAAACTTAGCATCATACCCGCCAACATCCATAGTCGGATCGGTTTCAGCAAAGCCCAGATCTTGTGCCTGTTTTAATGCGGTTGCATAATCAAGGCCTTCAATAAAACCTTTGGACAGGATGTAGTTGGATGACCCATTGAAAATACCGCAAATAGAGTGAAGCAATTCGTTGTCATAATATTCCTCCAGGTTACGGATGATGGGAATACTGCCGCACACAGCGCCTTCATAAAGTAGCGAAGTGCCGTATTGATGCTGCAGGTCTATCAATTCATTCAAATGCGTGGCAATCATTTTCTTGCTTGCCGAAACCACATTCTTGCCTGTTTTCAATGCTTTTGAAACGATTTCAAAAGCAGGCTCAGTTTCGTTGATCAACTCGACGATTGTATTGATCTCCGGGTTGTTAAGTATTTCGTCTCTGTCAGTAGTAAATAAATGAGAAGGAAGGCTACGTTGCTTGCTTCCATCTTTTATACAAATTTTAACAATTTCAATGTTCAGATTTTTGGTCTTGATAATATCATGAAGACCCTGGCCTACTACGCCAAAGCCAAAAAGACCGATAGTTAACTTTTTACTCATTATGCGGATTGTTGCAGTTCTATAATTTTTCCTTTAACGTCTGTTTTAAAAAATGAAGTGATGATATTGGTTAATACTTCCGTTTCGATCAGGAAGCCATCGTGCCCATAAAATGAGTCGAATTCAGCAAAAGCGGCTTTAGGTACGTGATTGAACAGGTATTGCTGTTCTTCAACAGGGAACAATACATCAGATTTAATGCCAATCACCAATGTTTTCGCTTTGATCAGGCTCAGGGCTTTATCCACGCCATGCCTGCCACGACCCACATTGTGCGAATCCATCACCTTGCTCAAGTACCAATAGCTATAGGCATTAAAGCGTTTTACCAGTTTTTCACCCTGGTAATTTTGGTAAGATGATGCTTTGAAATCATCCGTCTTTTTATCGCTGTCTTCCTGTTGGGTAATTGAATAAGCTTTATAACTACGGTAGGATAGCAGGGCAATACTACGTGCAGTTTTCAATCCTTTGGAGCCGCCATCTGGCTTGTTGGCATAAAAGCTTCTGTCGGCAGCAATGGCTAAGCGCTGTGATTCATTAAAGGCAATGCCCCATGGCGAATGACGTGCGTTGGTAGCGATCAGGATGACATTTTTTATGCGGTTTGGTTCGATAATAGACCATTCCAGAGCTTGTTGACCGCCTAATGAACCGCCGATCAGAATTTTGACATCATTAATACCGAGGTGATCTGCCAACAAACGGTGAGCATTAACCATATCGCGAACAGTAATGTCGGGGAACGACAGATAATACGGTTGCCCGTTTACCGGGTTTTCACTTAATGGATTGGTTGTACCATAGTTTGAACCAAGGATATTGGCACATACAATAAAGTATTCTTCAGGATTGAAATAATCGTTCGCTCCAAATAAGCCTTTCCACCAGTCAAAAACGTCGGAGTTTGCGGTGAGGGCATGGCATACCCACACTACGTTGTCGCGTTCTTTATTCAATCTACCATACGTATGGAAACCAATTTCAAGTCCCTCTAGCTTCTTGCCCGACTCGAGCTTGAATGTTTGCGGGTATGTATAAGTCTGTCTGCTCATTCTGTTTATTCGCTACTGCGGATGCAGCTGAACTGATCAGCCACATTCCGTAATAACTTTCTATATCACTTAAAAAAACTAAAAAACGTTATAAGCCTCCGCTTAATTGAGGCTATATTCAGCTTCGCCCTGTTTAATTTTGGCAAACGCCTGTTCAAAATCTGCTTTTATATCATCAATATGTTCAATGCCAACAGCAACACGCAATGAATTTGGTGTAACGCCCGCTGCTAATTGTTCTTCATCCGAAAGCTGCTGATGTGTAGTAGCTGAAGGTTGTATGATCAGCGTTTTAGCATCACCCAAATTTGCCAGATGGCTCACCAATTGTAAGTTGTCAATCAGCTTACCAGCCAACTCTTTACTACCTTTCACCTCGAAAGATAAAACAGCGCCGTAACCATTCTTTAAATATTTTTTGGCAAGGGCATGATAGCGGGATGATTCCAATCCCGGATAATTTACCTTTTCTACCTGCGGATGTGCTTCGAGCCATTTAGCCAGTTCTAATGCATTATCCACATGGCGTTGTACTCGTAGCGAAAGCGTCTCCAAACCTTGTATGAAAAGGAACGAATTAAATGGAGATGCTGATGGCCCAAAATCACGCAGGCCTTCTACACGTGCCCGGATGATGAACTGGATGTTACCAAACGGTCCGCCTACGCCAAATACATCAGAGAATACCAAGCCATGATATCCTTCAGAAGGCTGGCTGAATTGCGGAAATTTACCGTTGCCCCAGTTGTAATTACCCCCGTCCACAATTACACCGCCTATGCTGGTGCCATGTCCGCCAATCCATTTAGTGGCTGACTGCACTACTACATGCGCACCATGTTCTAACGGACGGAACAAATAACCTGCTGCGCCGAATGTGTTGTCTACTATCAGCGGCAGATCGTATTTTTTAGCCAATGCGGCAACTTTCTCAAAGTCGGGAATGTTAAACTCTGGATTACCCAAAGTCTCAACATAAATGGCTTTGGTCTTGTCGTCAATGTGTTTTTCCAGGGCTTCAGCAGTATCGTTTTCGGCAAAACGGGCATCAATCCCCAGGCGCTTAAGCGAAACTTTAAATTGATTATAAGTGCCACCATACAAGTAGGGTGAGGTTACAAAGTTTTCGCCGACTTGTAAAATGTTGTTTAAAGCCAGGAACTGTGCCGCTTGTCCGGAGGCAGTTGCCAAAGCAGCTACACCACCTTCCAATGCTGCGACGCGTTTTTCAAACACGTCAGTAGTAGGATTCATGATACGAGTGTAGATATTGCCAAATTCTTTTAAGGCGAACAAATTGGCACCGTGCTCAGCGCTTTTAAAAACGAATGAACTGGTTTGATAAATAGGTACAGCCCTTGAGCCTGTCGTCGGATCAGCTTCTTGTCCGGCGTGTAGTTGCAGTGTTTCAAATTTTAATGTTGACATGGTAGTAAAATTTTAATGTGTTAGTAAGTTCTTGCTTGCTGTAAAAATTAATTTTTTGGTTTTGGGTAAAGAAGATACTTTACCGTTGTTGCATAGGCCTGAATTAAACTCAGTGCGCAGATTAACAACAGTAACACATGCACATGCAGCCGTTGGAATAGCTGTAAGGAGTTGACAGGTCCCTGTGGGAACAAAGAAATTGCTGGAGTGTGGTTTTAATTAACTTTTTCATGGTTATTAATTTATATCTCCCGGAGATCCATTCTCCGGGCCAGGATTTGGCACCTTCTCCACTTTGGAGGGTTGCCAGCGGGTCTTTGAGCCTGATCTCTTCGCCGCTTCTTTATAAATCAAAACCTGTTTGAAGAGGTAGTGATCGAAGGTATTGCTACCAAATAATGTTGCAAACATAGCTTATAAAGGCCTATATCTCCAAATTAAATTTTATTTTCTAAGCAAAAAGCTTAAAGCAGGAAGCTCAAAGCCTTTGTCTTTTCTGCTTTTCGCTTTTCTCTTTCAGCTCAAAATTGGCGCAAATGGCACTTAGCTTGGCGTATTTACACCTCATTGCCGGTACATTTTGAACCTAATTTTGATAAAAAAGCTATGTCAACAAAAAATCAACTTTTAGCGCAGTACGATCTGCATGATGTATTGTTCAATAATGTCATCGATAATATAAACGATGATGAGGCCAATAAATGCATTGTTGAGCCACTGAATAGTATTAAATGGCTTGCCGGACATCTGCTATGGGCACAACGAAGCCTGATTCGAATCGGTGGCGCACAGGTGGAAATTCCATGGACGGGACATTTTTTAACCGCTCAGGGTTCAACCGAAGAGGAAAGAAAAATGCCTAAAGGGGAATTTCCGACCATCGAACAGATCAGGAATAAATGGAACGAAACCTCCGTTGCAATTCGTGAAGGTCTGGCCAACCTTCCGGAAGAAGCATTAAATGCAGTTATCGAAGGCAGGCACCCGGTTACACCTTTTGATAACACAGTCGCAGGTTTGTGGGCGTTCATTAATGATCACCAGGCATATCATATTGGTCAGATCGGTATTTTGAGGAGAGCACTTGGTAAAGACGCTATGCAGTATTTCATGAAAGCAGAAGAAGTGAAAGCATAAAGGCGAAAGGTGAAAGGCTAAAACTGAATGATAACCTTTGGCCTTTCACCTTAATCAAGAGCCTGTGTAAGATCTTCTATCAGATCATCAATATGCTCAAGTCCCACTGATACCCGCAGTAAATTGTGCGGTGTTTTGGTATCAGGGCCTTCTACTGATGCACGATGTTCTATCAGGCTTTCTACACCACCTAAGCTGGTGGCCTGAGTAAATATTTGAAGTTTGTTGACCACCTTGCGTGCCTCATCCGAACCGCCTTTTACACAGAATGACAGCATACCTCCAAAATTGAGCATTTGTTCCCTCGCAGTTGCATGTTGTGGGTGTGATAATAAGCCGGGATACATCACACGCTCAATTTTTGGATGATTTTCCAGGTACTCGGCCAATAATTGCGCGTTGTGTATGTGCCCTTTTATCCTATATGGAAGCGTTTTAATACTCCTTGTTAAATAGTAGCAATCCATAGGCGAGGGGATTGCGCCGCCCATCTCCTGCACCTGGCGGATCTTTGTCCACCATTCATCTTTTTTCGCTGTAATTAGAGCTCCGCCCATCAAATCACTGTGCCCACCGAAATATTTGGTGGACGAATGCATCACGATGTCAGCCCCCAGAGCTAAAGGCTGTTGCCCGATAGGAGTGGCGAAAGTATTGTCGCAGACTACCTTTATATTATGTTTGCGTGCGGTTGCTACTAATGCTTTTATATCTGTGATCTTTAATAAAGGGTTTGATGGCGTTTCAACCCAAATCAATCCGGTATTAGGTTTAATGTGCGCTGCTAACACCGAAGGATCATTAATATCAACAAAATCAAACTCCAGTATATCTGCAAATAACATTTTGATCTGGTTGCGCAGTCCGTGATACATATCATCCGGGCCTATAATATGTGTGCCCGGTTTTAAAGTCTGAAAAATCGACATGCCTGCCGCATTGCCTGAAGAAAAGGCTGCTGCATCAACGCCGCTTTCCAATTTGGCAAGCACATTTTCCAATGATGTTCGGTTAGGGTTACTTGATCGGCTATAGATATATCCCGCAGGAAATGTGCCATCTGCATCCCGGACAAAAGTAGTCGACATAGTGATAGGCTGAATTACTGCTTTGGATGATTCGTCGTTCCGATTGCCTGCATGGATTGCTATAGTCTCGATTTTCATAAACGCAAACTTAAAGTTTTGTGACCAGTATATTAATGTTTACACACGCTTTACATTAACATTTCCTATTTTTGCAGCAAAGTTTTTTCAATGGAAGCCGGAGATAATTTACGCCTATTGTTGCAGGACCTTGATCTTTCTGCTGATTTAAAGCACATTGCGCAAAAGGTTTTGGGTGGTGAACGCATCACGTTTGATGAAGGCGTTTTGCTGTATGAAAAGGGGGATTTAGGATATTTAGGTGTGCTGGCGAATTATATCCGCGAGAAAAAACACGGCGATAATACCTACTTCAACCGCAACTTTCATATCGAGCCCACCAATCTTTGTGTTTATGATTGCAAGTTCTGTTCTTATTCAAGGCTGATCAAGCAACGTTCTGAAGGCTGGGAGTATACCATGGAAGATATGCTAAACATCGTAAAAAAATACGATGACGAGCCGGTGACCGAGGTACACATAGTAGGAGGGGTTTTGCCGCAATACGATGTACCTTTTTATACGGAGTTGTTCAGCAAGATAAAAGCACATCGCCCAAATCTACATGTAAAGGCCTTGACACCCGTTGAATACCACTACATTTTAAAAAAAGCCAAAATTGATTATGCCACAGGCATGAAAATGATGAAGGACGCGGGTCTTGAATCGATACCAGGTGGTGGAGCGGAAATATTCCATGAAGAAATTCGCGACCAGATATGCAAGGATAAGTGCACTGCCGATCAGTGGTTGGAGATACACGAAGAATGGCATAAATTAGGTATGCGTTCAAACGCCACCATGTTGTACGGACATATCGAAAAGTTCTGGCATCGCGTTGATCATATGGAGCGTTTGCGTCAATTACAGGATCTTACTGGTGGCTTCCAAACTTTTATACCGTTAAAATTCCGTAACCAGGATAACCAAATGTCGCATGTGCCGGAAACAACCGTGATTGAGGATTTGCGTAATTATGCCATTGCACGTATCTACCTCGACAACTTTGATCACATTAAAGCTTATTGGGCGATGATAAGTCGTAATACCGCGCAGTTATCATTGAATTTCGGGGTGGATGATATAGACGGTACACTGGACGATACTACGAAAATATATTCAATGGCCGGTGCTGAGGAACAACATCCGGGTATGAGCACTAAACAATTGGTGGACCTGATCAAACAGATTGGCAGGAAACCAATCGAGCGTGATACTTTATATAATGTAGTAACGGATTATACTGATTTTGAATTTCCTGACGAAGTAAAACCACAATTTTATAAGCTGCCTGTGATTAATTAGTTCATTGATTCACTGGTTCATTAGTTCATTGGTATGTTTGCGCGGTATATAGAAAAAATAAGAAATAAATATTTGTTGGTCTGATAGTTCATCAGTTAAAAATCCAATGAACTAATCACGAATGAACCAATGAGCAACATAAAAAAGACTTTATATATCGTTCGCCACGGACAGACAGACCTGAACAAACAGGGTATTGTACAAGGACGCGGACGCAACACGGACCTTAACGCCGAGGGTCGTCGCCAGGCACAGCTATTTCATAAGGCTTACAAGAATGTTCCTTTTGATAAGATATATATATCTGAGTTAAAACGCACGCAGCAAAGCATCCAGCCATTTATTGATGATGGGCTCCCATTTGAAAAGTTATCAGGGTTGGACGAGTTGGCATGGGGCGTTTTGGAAGGCCAGCCAAGTACACCAGAGAACAAAGCTGCCTTTATGAAATTAATGCGCGACTGGCTGGATGGCAAACTTGATAGTAAGTTTGAAGGCGGCGAAAGTCCAAATGAGGTAAAGGAAAGACAACTGGAAGCTCTGAAGGTGATCATGGGGCACCCTGACGAAAAAACGGTGCTTATTTGCATGCATGGCAGGGCTTTAAGACTTCTCCTTTGTGTGCTGCAGAATCTCCCTCTTACCGAAATGGAGAACTTCCCTCATCAAAACTTGGTACTTTATAAAGTAACCTGGGACGGCATCAAATATGAAGTCGTCGACTTTAACAATGCACAACATTTAAAATAATACGTAACTACCCTGTGAAAAAGATCAGAATATCTGCTGTTAGCTATACCAATACCAAACCATTTATATACGGGATACAACATAGTTCTATAATCGATCAGATCGACCTAAGCCTCGATATCCCATCTGACTGCGCCCAGAAATTGATCGATGACAAAGTGGATATCGGCCTGATACCAGTAGCGGCTGCATTGAACCTTCCTGAGTGGTATATCGTGTCCGACTATTGTATTGGTGCCAATGGCGCCGTTAATTCAGTATTCATTTTCAGTAACTGCGATATTCATGAGGTAAAGACCATCCAGCTTGATCCGCAATCGCGTAGCTCGAATAACCTGGCAAAGGTGCTGATGAAAAATTTCTGGAAGGTAGCCCCTGAACAGATTGTAAATTCGCCCGATTACGCTCAATCTTCTGACCCATATACGGCCTTTGTGCAAATAGGCGACCGCACCTTTGGTAAAAAGCAACAGTTTAAATATGTATACGACCTGGCCGAAGAATGGCAAAAAATGACCGGTTTGTCATTTATGTTTGCGGCCTGGATATCCAATAAACCAATCCCGCAGGAATTTGTAGAGCAATTTAATATCTCGCTAAAATACGGCCTCGATCATCGCCCGGAATTGTTAAAAGAATTACCAAAACGTGATGACTTCAATTTGGAAGATTATCTAATGCATAAACTGGATTTTACCTTAACTGAGGATAAAAAGAAAGCGCTCTATCTGTTCCTGGATTATATAAAAGCGCTGTGATTGGTTGCTCACTGCTCACGTTCACATTGCCGTGAACGCTCGTGAACGATGGTTATAAGCACCTTGAATTTTAAATAATGGCGCGACAATTCTATTGCTTAATTTTGCCCTCTCAGCATCTCCAGCGAATAAAAGCTATCCCGCCAGTATATACCGCCCTGCTTAACTGTTTTGATAAGTGCCCTCAGAAATGAAAAGGCAATAAAAAAGCCGGCAAAAGGGATCATCAGTGCATACCACCATTTATTCGGTGGGACAGCTGTCATGTAAATAATGTGAAATAATAACATCACACCAGCCATTATTCGGATAGCCGTCGAACCAAAAATGAACATCACCGGCATTGGCAACGCAACAGACATCAGCATGAAAACAATACCGCCAATTACCTTTGCTATATTATAGTCAGATGGAGCTAATGCGTTTTTTAACAAACCGTTGCTGAACTGCCGCAAATTTTTGTACCATTCAAGCTGAACATAACCCACGCCTGTCAATACATCCTGCCGAAAACCTGCTTGTTTGATCTGCTGCCCAAGCCGCAGGTCATCATCCGACCTAAGTTTAATCCGCTCGTGTGTCCCGCTCTTTTCATAAGCATCGCGCCTTACCATGTTAAATGCACCAATACCTATATATGCTTTTGATTTTGGGTTCCTGGCATCCCAGGGTCTCAGGTGGATCATCAGCATAATAGTGAACGTTGCCAGCACACTATTAAAAAGGTTTGATCTTGACTCAACTTCGGGTAACACGCAAAGGTTATCCAGTTGTTGGTTAACTGCATAACTCATCACCCGGGCCAGCATATCCGGGTGGAATTTGATATCAGCATCTGTAAAAAGTATCCATTCTTCGTCACTCTGTTTATAGCCTTCATACAAGGCATTGTTTTTACCCAGCCAACCATCGGGCAGAGTAGCAATAGTTACTACACTTAATCCCGGGTAACGGGTTTTAAAATTGTTTAATATTTCGCCCGTGCGGTCGGTCGACCGGTCATTCACCACCACGATGCCGTAATTGTTATAATTCAGGTTGCAAACACTCTGTAAGGCTTGCTCAAGGTCTTCCTCTTCATCACGCACTGGAATGATAATGGCTACGGATGGTTCGTTCTCAATAATGGGCTGAGCATCTAATGATTGAATTTTGCTGTACCCAAACAACAATAAAATGTTTAAAGCGATAGTAATAATGCATATGGTCAGGCAGCAGTAGAAGAATATCATTGCATAAGATTTGCGATAAAGCTAAGGATATAAATAAAACTCATCTTACCACTTGGCAAAATTTTAGTAAACCAGCCTTTAATAAGTGCTGATTTATTATCTATATCATATTTCGGGTGACATAACCAGTATGTATCTTCAAATTGTCAAAAATAGATAAGCGCTTTTATAAATTATTTATAGCCAAAATGTGCCATTTGTCATCAAATTGCAAGGAAATTGTTAAGAAATTACTTATTGTAAAATATACACTAAGCGTGTTCGAAAATCTTTGCAATAATGTAAAAAACACAGTTATTATTCGACTGTATTTTACAAAAAATAAAAAAACGCCCATAACTTTATAAAATATTTACAAAAGTTATCAAATATTTTAAAATTTAGCAATTGTAGCTTATTTTTGTTGCGGATTTAAAATTTAAGACAATGAAAAAATTATTTATAACCGCTGCAATCGCTACTTTGTTTAGCGCAAGCGTATTTGCCGATGGCACCAAAAAGGCTAAATCTGATGTAAACGTTTCTTACACAGTTTTAAACCAATTCAATGCTGATTTTTCTGATGCTACTAACGTAGTTTGGACAGTTAACAATTCTTTCCAAAAAGCTGATTTTGTTAGCGATAACGTTAAGAAGACTGCTTTCTACAACCTGAACGGCGAGTTTGTTGCTTTGACTCAGGATCTCGATGCTAAAGCTATCCCGGCAAAAGCAATGAAAGAAATCAACGAAAACTACAAAGGTTACAGCGTTAATGAAGTGATCGTTATTCAAAACAACACTGAATTAAACCCTGATGCTGACGAATCAGCTTACTTTGTTGACCTGAAAAGCGATACTAAAGAAGTATTGGTAAAGATTACTCCTGAGGCAAACATCGCATTTTACAAAGAAGTTAAGTAATTGTAAAACGTTGCTTTAGAAAAGCCATCCGCCAATTGGTGGATGGCTTTTTTTGTGTCTTTTATCCAGAATAATTAAAACAACTTATGCCCTTCAGGCCTTTATTAAGGGTAAATTACTCTTGATATGCCTAAAACCATAATTGTTTCTAACCGGCTGCCTGTTAAGATTCAGGAAAATAATGGAGACTACACTTTGTCACCAAGCGAAGGCGGATTAGCAACTGGCCTGGGGTCTATCTATAAACAACACGATAACATATGGATAGGGTGGCCCGGCTTGGAAATAACCGATGAAGTAGTTCAAAAAAAGATCACCCGGCAATTAAAGGAACAAAGCTTACTGCCTGTTTTTTTATCCCAGGAAGAAATTAGTGAATATTATGAAGGTTTCTCAAACGAGGTATTGTGGCCTGTTTTTCATTATTACGCATCCACTTATGCTAATTATAAAGAATCCAACTGGGATTTCTATCAGCAGGTAAATGAGAAATTTAAAGACGCTGTATTAGCTATTGCAAAACCCGGAGACACAATTTGGGTGCATGATTATCAATTAATGCTGTTGCCAAGCCTGATAAGGAATGAGAGTCCCGATATTTCAATTGGCTTTTTCCTGCATATTCCGTTCCCTTCTTATGAAATGTTCAGACTGATACCATGGCGGGCCGAACTAATGCAAGGTGTTTTAGGTGCTGACCTGGTGGGTTTCCACACTTTTGACGATGTGCGTCATTTTATCAATGCCTCCACAAGGATATTGCCGGTGACTTCATCAGCGAATATTATTGCAGATGGTGAGCGATCTATCGTTGTTGAATCGTTCCCTATGGGTATTGATGACAAAAAATATGCAGAATTGACCCGCGACCCGGAAGTAAAAAAAGATATCAGGTCTATTCATGATACGTTTAAACATAATAAACTTATTGTTACAATTGACAGATTAGATTATAGTAAAGGTATTTTACAACGCCTCCAGGTTTTTGAATATTTGCTCGAACACTACCCTCAATATAAGGAAAGGATCGCTTTATACATGGTTGTTGTGCCGTCGCGTGATACGGTACCGCAGTATGCGCAACTGCGTGACCAGATCGATAAAAAGGTAGGCACAATCAATTCCGTATACCGTACAATGGATTGGGTGCCGATCCATTATTATTACCGGTCAATGCCAATAGAGATGCTATCAGCCTTGTATTCTACAGCTGATGTTTGCCTGGTAACGCCTATGCGCGATGGCATGAACCTGGTGAGTAAGGAGTATGTGGCCAGTCGTGTAAATAACGATGGAGTACTTATTTTGAGCGAAATGGCCGGGGCTTCCAAAGAACTGATAGATGCACTTATTGTTAATCCTAATAACACGGTCGAAGTTGCTCAAACCCTTATTCAGGCCATCAATATGCCGATCGAGGAACAGCGGCGGCGTATGGTACAGATGAGGCAGATGGTTTCCAAATTTAATGTTTCGCACTGGGTAAAGATATTTATGGATAAACTTACCGAAGTGAAACAACTGCAACGGTCCATGCTGACGCGTTACATTGGTTCAGCTACCGAGCAGTCCATTATCAGTCGCTATGCCAAAACTCAAAAGCGGATCATATTCCTTGACTATGACGGTACCTTGGTTGAATTTAAACCGGTTATCGATCAGGCAGTTCCTGATGAAGATCTATATACGATAATAAATCAGTTGACAGAAGATCCTGCAAATCACGTTGTGCTTATTAGCGGTCGTAAACACGATATTTTGGGCGAATGGTTTGCCGATCAAAATATAGATATGATAGCGGAACACGGCGCATGGTTTAAAAGAAAACATTCCGGCTGGCATAAACAACCGGGGCTTTCGGCTCAATGGAAACATGACATTTTACCGGTAATAGAAACTTATGTCGACCGCACTCCAGGTACTTTTATCGAAGAGAAATCGTATTCACTGGTTTGGCATTACCGTAAGGCACAAAAGGGTCTGGGCGAATTAAGAGCTAACGAACTGATGAACACCTTGAAATATATCGCCAATGACAAAGGCCTGCAGTTATTACCTGGCGATAAGATAGTGGAAGTGAAGAATATGGAGATAAATAAAGGTAGGGCTGCTTTAACTATGGTGGATGGCGATAAATATGATTTCATTATGGCTCTGGGTGATGATTATACAGACGAGGACATATTTAAAGCTTTGCCTGATAACGCCATCACCATAAAAATAGGAAGCAACGTTTCCGCTGCGAAGTTTTACCTGCGCACACCATTCGAAGCGCGAAGGTTATTAAAATCACTCGCTGAAAATAGTCTGGTCAAACACGGATAGATTATTTGTCATTGTCATTAGTCAACAGCTTTGAAAGTGCTAAATTGCATTGCCCAAGGAATAGTGACTAATGACATCATTTAGGGTATACGATATGGCAAGCCTTAATTTCATAGCGCCCTTTTTTATCATCGAAAACCTGCAAACTTCTGTTGCATTTTATGTGGATAAGCTGGGTTTTGAGATCCAATTTATCGGCCCGGAAGGCGATCCTTATTTTGTTATCGTTGGCCGCGACAGGGTATGGATCAATCTTAAAGCAATTGCGCCCAAAATAAAACCCGTTCCCAACCATACCCGTCACGAATGGGCCCGCTGGGATGCTTATATTTCTACTGATGACCCGGAAGCTTTGTTTGAGGAATATAGCTCAAAAGGTGTTGTTTTCTATCAGCCACTTATGGTTAACAGTGATAATTTACTCGGGTTTGAGATTGACGACGCAGATGGGTATAGGCTGTTCTTCGGGCGGCCAAATGCAGATTAAAACACATGCTTTTACCATCAAAGAAAAATCGGCCTATCCAATTTCATAGCAATGCGGTAAGCTGCGTTCATCAATCCTACATGGCTATAGGCTTGCGGAAAATTACCCCACTGGCTGCCGTCATTCTCATCCACATCTTCGCTAAAAAGCAATAGGTGATTAGAAAATTGCAGCAGATTTTCAAATTCTTTCAAAGCGTCATCTATGCGGCCTACAGTAGCCAGGGCCTCCACATACCAGAATGCACAGATCAGGAATGTGGCTTGTGGTTTACCAAAATCATCTCTATATAAATATCTGTAAAATAATCCGTTAGATGCTTTTAGCTCTTTTTCTAATGCAACTAAATGATCCTTTGCTTTTTTTGAGGCAGGGTCCAGGTAATTCATCATGATCAGTTGCAGTGTACTGGCATCAAGATTAGGACTGCCTGCAGAATTGGTGTACACTTTTCTTTTGACATCATAACAACTTTCGATGTGTTTGGCAGCGCGCTTTTTTAATGAAACAGCTTTTTTTACTAATGCTTTATGCTCAATAGTTCGTGCCATTTTCTCTGCTGCGCAAGCCCCGGCCCATTGGAAAAGGTTGCTATAACAATGGATATTAGCCATGTTGCGGAACTCCCAAATTCCGGCATCTTTTTCGTCTATCGTCTTCTCTATTTTGGTAAGCAGGTAGTCAACCCAGCGTGCGGAATCCCTTCTTTCCGAAAAGATAAACCGGTGGTCGGTATACAAGGGGAGTACGGAGATAAGTACTTGTCCATAAATGTCATTCTGAATGTGTTCATAAGCCTGGTTGCCTACACGAACGGGTTGGTTCCCCATATAACCGTCCAGGTCATCCAGCACTCTTTCAGTCAAGCGTTTTTGACCCGTAATGCCGTATAGTGGCTGATATCTGAAATCCTCAGAAAAAGAAATATCTGTAACATAATTAAAGTATTTCTCCATTTCCTCAAAGTGACCAATGTGGTTTAATGAGGTGATGACGTAGTAGGTATCACGCAACCAGCAATAACGGTAGTCCCAGTTACGCCCGCTCCCCGGCGACTCCGGCAAGCTGGTGGTGCTGGCCGCGATAATGGCGCCTGTATCTTCAAACTGGTGTATCTTAAGAGCCAGGGCCGAACGGATCACATAAGGCTGGTAAAAAGTAGCAATAGAGGAGTGTTTGATCCAGGTTTGCCAGTAACGGGCTGTTTCATGCAGGAATCGTTCGGCAGTGCTTACCAATGGCGCTTCCAACGGTTCGCCATAGGTCATCACAAGGTATTTTGGCTCATTCAGAACAAAGGCGTGGTCATCAAAAATATAGCTGATGGGGATATTGGTGGTGAGCCGCATGTTTTCGTCGCCGCCTAAATATTGAATATGGTTGCTGCCACGATTTACCTGTAGCTTGATCTCGCCATATTCAGAAACAGGCTGACATTTTACCTTGATGCGTGGAGAACCATCTATTGCCTCAATTTTCCGTATCAGCATTAAAGGCTTATAATATCGTTGACTCTGAAAAAAACGTGGTGCAAAATCTGTTATACGGTAGCTGCCGCCACTTTTTACTATAATTTCAGTAATCAGTATGTTGGTATTTTCCTGGTAGTATTGGTGTGGGGTATAGTCGCCCTCCGGTAAAATGGAAAACTCGCCGCCCTTTTTCTTGTCGAGCAGCCCTCCGAAAATAAAGGTACTGTCGAAACGGGGCCAGCAAAGCCAATCGATATTGGTGTTTTTGTTTACATGCGCCAGAAACGCACAATTTCCAATTATTCCTGTTTGATAGGTATGTCGTGCCATCGGATAAGTATCAGCTTTAAGGTTCTTAATTAGCTTCAACAATAAACTTTCTATAATGTTGGTGTAATTTTTATACTATAATCTATATGTATTTGGTAGATATTTTGCAATTTGCCGTTGAAAATGCCAGCAATGGCGGTAACTGTAATGTATAAACCATTAAATTTTAATTCCTATGAGCTTAAGATTAGGCGATGTAGCCCCAAACTTTAAGGCACAAACATCAAAAGGCGAGATTGATTTTTATGAATACCTTGGCGATAGCTGGGGTGTATTATTTTCTCACCCGGCAGATTATACACCGGTATGTACCACTGAATTAGGTAAAACAGCGTCGTTAAAAGACGAATTTGATAAGCGAAATGTAAAAGTGATAGCCTTGAGTGTTGACTCTGTTGAAACGCACAAGGGCTGGATCAATGATATTAACGAGACCCAAGATGTGGAGGTGAATTTCCCGCTGATAGGAGATGAGAGCCGCGAAATTGCCCTGGCTTATGATATGATACACCCGAACGCTTCATTAACTGCGACGGTTCGTTCATTATTCGTTATAGCCCCTGACAAGACGGTTAAACTTACCATTACTTATCCTGCTTCAACAGGAAGAAACTTCCAGGAGATACTCCGAGTGATCGACTCTTTGCAGCTTACAGCCAAATATAGCGTTGCTACACCAGCCGACTGGAAAGATGGCGAAGACGTAATTGTGGTGCCTGCAATTAAAACTGAAGATATACCGGCTAAATTCCCTAAGGGCCACAAGGTTATCAAATCCTATCTTCGTACAACGCCTCAACCAAATAAATAATTTTTATTTTTTAAATAATTTTATATATTTGAAAAACGGGTTAATATTATAATGCTTTCTGAGAGTTAAAACCAATTTTATTCCAGTTTGCCTTTAGTTTTTAATCTTATTACAAATTTTTTTTAACAGTATTATTAATTATGAAAACTGGAAAAGTAAAATGGTTTAACACACAAAAAGGCTACGGTTTTATCATTACTGATGATGGCAAAGATCTTTTTGTACATTTTAAAGATGTACAGGGAGGGGTAAATGCCATTAAGGATAATGACACCGTAGAATATGATGTGGAAGAAGGCAGAAAAGGATTACAGGCGGTAAAAGTGAAAAAGATATAGATTAAACTTATTCTGATTTTGAAACCTCTGCAACAGTTTGCAGAGGTTTTTTTATGCGCAAATAAATAATTATTTAAATTAGCCCGGCCAACCATTGCAATTTATGACTGAAACTGCCTCTCTAAAACTTACCCGAAACGCTGTTTTACTGGTATTGGTAGCCTCTTTGGGTTACTTTGTAGATATATATGATCTCGTAATCTTTTCAATCGTTCGTGTTAAGAGTCTGCATGACATTGGTGTAGCCGATGGCGACGCTAACCGCCTGATGGGTGTGCATATCATCAATATGCAAATGTTGGGTTTATTGGTTGGCGGTATATTCTGGGGTATTTTAGGTGATAAGCTGGGTCGTATAAAAGTGCTGTTTGGATCGATCCTTTTATACTCGGTAGCCAATTTCGCTAACGGGATGGTGCATGATGTAAACATGTATGCCATTATCAGGTTGATTGCAGGTATAGGTTTAGCAGGGGAGCTGGGGGCTGGCATTACACTAGTTAGCGAGACCCTGAGTAAAGAGAACAGGGGATATGGAACCATGCTTGTGGCAGTTATTGGTCTTTTAGGCGCTGTTGCTGCTGCAATGGTGAGTAAATACGACTGGCGTACGGCGTACTATGTTGGAGGCGTCTTAGGAATTATACTGCTTTTACTGCGGTTAGGAACTTTTGAATCGGGGATGTATAAGACTGTCGCCAGGGCTTCAGAAGTATCAAAAGGTAATATGCTCATGTTGTTTACCAACTGGAAGCGTTTTTATAAATACCTGTGCTGTATATTTATCGGAGCACCTTTATGGTATGTTGTAGGCATTTTGATTACACAATCGCCCGAAATTGGTAAGGCCTTAGGAGCAAAAGATACATTAAGTGCCGGTACCGGAATACTTTACAGTTATGTAGGAATCTCTGTAGGCGGAATTTTTGCCGCTATATTGGCCCAATTGACCAAATCACGAAAACTGACAATGCTTATTTACCTGATTTTATCAGCATTGAGTGTTGTAGCTTATCTAAGTGCTAAAGAAATTACCAATAGCCAATTCATCTGGCTTTGTTTCTTTATGGGTTTTGCAGTAGGATATTGGGCTACATTTGTAACGATTGCAGCGGAGCAATTTGGCACTAATATACGGTCTACCGTTACCACAACGGTTCCCAATTTTATCCGTGGGTCTTTGATACCGATCAATGCCCTTTTTAATGTATTCGTATTGCATTATGGAATGATCAACAGTGCCTATATTATGATGGCAATACTTACTGTTCTGGCATTATTCTGTTTAAGTCAATTAAAAGAGAGTTTTCATAAAGATCTCGATTACGTTGAGGTTAGTTAACCACTTAACTTAATCAACCATTCAACTTAATCCAACTTAATCAACTAAATTTGCCCCGATGATCAGTAAGGAACAAGTGGCTGAAGATTATCGGCTAATACAGGATGAAATATGCTCGGCCCTAGAGCAATGCGATGGTAAAGCGCGCTTCGAAGAAGAATTATGGGATAGGGAAGGCGGTGGCGGCGGTCGCACACGGATCATTCAAAACGGAAATATTTTTGAAAAGGGCGGAGTGAATTTCTCTGCTGTTTATGGTCAGTTGCCTCAGACGATGAAAAAAGCCCTGAATGTAGACCAGGAAGACTTTTTTGCGACCGGCGTCTCTATAGTTATTCACCCTAACCATCCAATGGTGCCCATCATTCACATGAATATCCGTTATTTCGAAATGCCGGGCTCAGAAGTAAAATGGTTTGGCGGTGGCATTGATCTTACACCTCATTACGTTTTTGAAGACGATGCAAAATATTTTCATAGTAAACTAAAATCTGCATGCGATAGTTATCAGCATGATTTCTATCATCGCTTCAAGTTGTGGGCCGATGATTATTTCTTCATCAAGCATAGAAATGAGACACGTGGCATAGGCGGCATATTTTATGACCGGTTGACTGCAAGTGACGAACTAAGCTGGGAGCAGGTATTCGAGTTCTCAAAAGCAGTAGGACGATCTTTTGCACCGGTTTATACCGAACTTGTAAATCGTAATCGCGATAAAGATTTTACAGAGCAAAACCAGCTATGGCAATACCAGCGCCGCAGCCGGTATGTGGAATTTAACCTGGTGTATGACGCCGGGACTAAATTCGGGCTGGAAACCAACGGTCGCGTTGAATCTATTTTAATGAGCTTGCCGCCAACAGCCAATTGGGTATATAACTTTCATCCAGAACCCAATAGTGAAGAAGAAAAAACGTTAGGCTTGTTGAAAAAGGGAATTAATTGGGTATAATGAAGAGAATATTCAAGTTAAATGCAATGATTGCAATATGTTACACGGCTTTTTTAGTAGCTACTTCATTCTTATTTAGTTCTACAGGTAAAGCTTTCATATTGGGCTTTGTTTATATGTTTATTGGCTGCATCCATTTTATGGCTGTAGGGATTATGATGGCAATAAATCATTTCAAATCAAATATAGACGCAAGAAATGGCTATATGGCTTCATTCGGTTTTATATGGCTTTTATTATTGGTTGTTCAGGTCGTTGGATTCCATTTTAGATGAATAATATTCTTAAATATTTAGGTGCTTGTTTACTAGTGCTAATAACCGCTTCTTTTGAAAATAAAAAGGTTTTAAAAGGCGCTTGGGAATATGCTGGGGGCATTTATAATGGCAAAAAGGAGGGAGCACCCACCGATTATAAGCTTCAGCGAAAATACGATAAAGAGCATTTTGAATCATTTTCTGTAGACAGCGGCAGCGCTCCTGAAAAATATGAAGCCGGCGACTATGTGCTGCACGGCGACACCTGCATAGAAACGCAAACCTTTAGCGGACCGCCATCCCAGGTATTAAATATTCCCGTTTCATATCTCTATTCCATTCGGAATGATACACTTACGTTAAAAACCACTTTGCCTGACGGAATGGTGGTTGAAGAGTATTGGAAACGCCTGAAATAATCAGGCAGCAAAACACGTTATCTCTATTCAATTTGTTACTTTATTTACTCACATACCTGCCCGAATGTGCATAAAAAACATGCCTCAAAACGAAGTATTTTTTTAACTTCGCAGGTCGGTAAAAAAGCAAGTTTAAACCGACAGTTATAACCAGTAGATTCTACAGAAAAAAGAAAAATGGCTGACGAAACAGGAAACGGAAACAATCCGGGAGAAGACAGAATAATTCCAATAAATATTGATGAAGAAATGCGATCGGCCTACATTGATTATTCAATGTCGGTTATCGTATCAAGGGCATTACCCGATGTCCGCGACGGATTAAAACCCGTTCACAGGCGTGTACTTTTCGGCATGCTTGATCTGGGGCTCAGTAATAACAAACCTTATAAAAAATCTGCACGTATCGTCGGTGAGGTGATGGGTAAGTACCACCCGCATGGCGACTCGTCAGTGTATGATACCATGGTGCGTATGGCCCAGGAGTGGAGCTTGCGATACCCCTTGGTAGAAGGACAAGGTAACTACGGATCCATTGACGGTGATAACCCAGCGGCGATGCGTTACACAGAGGCAAGGCTGGAAAAGATAGCCGAAGAGATGCTGGCCGATATCAACAAGGACACCATCGACTTCCAGCTCAACTTTGACGACTCGCTTGAAGAACCTACTGTATTGCCGGCAAAATTCCCTAACCTGCTGGTTAATGGTGCTTCTGGTATCGCGGTAGGTATGGCTACCAACATGGCTCCGCACAACTTAACCGAAGTTATTGATGCTACCATGGCATTTATGGACGACCGCCAAATTGAGGTTTCCGACCTGATGAAACACATCAAAGGCCCGGATTTCCCGACAGGGGGTATCATTTACGGTTACGAAGGTGTACGCGATGCATTTGAAACCGGTCGCGGCCGGGTAGTTTTAAGAGCCCGTGCCGAAATTGAAACTTATAATAGCGATCGTGAGCGTATTGTCGTAACAGAAATACCTTACCAGGTAAATAAAGCCACCATGATCGAGCGTACTGCTGATCTGGTTAATGAGAAAAAGATCGATGGTATTACTGCTATCCGCGATGAATCCAACCGTGAAGGTATCCGTATCGTTTACGAGATCAGGAGAGATACTAATGCCGCAATCGTACTGAACAACCTGTACAAATACACTTCGCTGCAAACATCATTCAGCGTAAATAATATCGCGCTGGTGCATGGCCGGCCGATGATGCTCAACCTGAAAGATCTGATCCATCACTTTGTGGACCACAGGTTGGAGGTCATCGTTCGCCGTACCAAATTTGAGCTTGCTGAAGCTGAAAAACGTGCGCATATCCTCGAAGGTTTACTAATCGCTCTGGATCACCTGGATGAAGTAATTGCTCTGATACGTGCTTCAGATACGCCGGAAGCAGCCCGCGACGGGTTAATGACCAAATTTGGCTTGAGCGAAATACAGGCACGTGCCATCTTGGATATGACCCTCAGAAGGTTAACAGGGCTGGAACGTGACAAGATCAAAGCTGAATACGCTGAATTGATGAAGCTGATAGAATACTTAAAGTCTATTTTGGCTGATGAAGGCTTACGTATCCAGATCATTAAAGATGAGCTTGCCGAGATAAGAGAGAAATACGGCGATGAGCGCAAAACAGAAATTGTCCATTCATCTGCTGAAATGATGACCGAAGACTTCATCGAAGATGAAGACGTGGTGATCACAATCTCTCATGAAGGATATATCAAACGTACCCCGCTTACTGAATATCGCAGACAGGGCAGGGGCGGTAAAGGCGCTATCGGCAGCAATAGCCGCGACGCAGACTTTATTGAGCACCTGTTAGTGGCTTCGAACCATAACTATATGTTGTTCTTCACAGAAGCTGGTCGTTGCTTCTGGCTGAGGGTATTTGAAATTCCGGAAGGTTCGCGCACCTCTAAAGGCCGTGCAATCCAGAATATTATCAATATTCCTAAAGAAGAGAATATTAAAGCTTATATCAAGTTAACCAGTCTGAAAGACCAGGAATATCTTGAGAATAACTTCATTATCATGTGTACCCGCAAAGGTACCATCAAGAAAACCTCGTTAGAGGCTTATTCTCGTCCGCGTGCTAACGGTATCAACGCCATCAATATCAACGAAGGCGATATGCTATTAGAAGCCAACCTGACCAGCGGAAGCAGTGAAATTGTAATGGCGCTGAAATCGGGCCGTGCAATCCGCTTTAATGAGTCGACTGTTCGTCCGATGGGCCGTACTGCAACAGGGGTCCGTGGTATTAGTTTAGAAGATAAGAATGATGAAGTAGTAGGTATGATCAGTATCGATAACCCTGAAACAACTGTTCTGGTAGTTTCAGAAAAAGGTTATGGTAAACGTACCGACATTGACGATTACCGTGTTACCAATCGTGGCGGTAAAGGTGTGAAAACACTTAACATTACTGATAAAACAGGAAAACTTGTTGCCATAAAAGGTGTTACAGATAAGGAAGATCTGATGATCATTAATAAATCAGGTATCATTATCCGTATTGCTATCAGTGAATTGAGAACCATGGGACGTGCTACGCAAGGAGTGAGGCTGATCACCCTGAAAGGGGATGATGAGATTGCTTCAGTAGCAAAGATCGAACATGACGAAGACGAGGAGACACAGGATAATATCGAAGGAACTGATAACTCTGAAGGAACTGAAAATCCGGATACTGAACCGTCAACTGGCGAAGAAACTGAATAAAGAATGGCTGGCCGCAAGGTAATTTTACTGCTTGTTATAATATCGTTATTTTCTGCTTCAATTACTTTTGGACAAACAGAAGTATTTAAGAGCGTGGTTAATAATATGGCCTTTTATAAACAAAAAAAGGACCTTAAATATTTAACCAGTGCTAAAAAATCGGTTGACAGTTTGATCAAAACTCATTCTGATTCAGTTGACCTGCAGAAGAATATGTATAAGGCTGTTGTTTATTCGAGCATCGTTTATATCGATTCAACCAACAAAACCAAACAGCCAGCAAATTTCTTTGACCAGACGCGCCGTCACCTGGATAAGCTGCTGGCTAACAAAAAAAGCTATAAATATCAGCCTGAGCTCGATTATTGCAAAAATTGCATCGCTAACGTTTATCTGCGCCAAGGTTTTGAATACATGCGGATGTCGGATTTTAACAACGCCATCGCAACGTTTCAAAAAGCCAAGAAATATGCGCCCGATTTCAAAAATCTGAATGCTTATATCGCATATGCCAATAACAGGTTAGGGAACTTACTTGATGCAGGCAAATATTACACAGATCTGCTAAAAACTGACAGTACGAAAGCAGAATACATTGAGGCGGCCTCAAATACCTTTAAAGCGATAGGGGACACCACTAAAGCTTTACAGATATTGCAAAAGGGAAGGAAGCATGTCCCGGATGATAAATTCCTGCTGCTTGACGAGGCTAACATCTATAATAATAAGCGCGATTATCGTGCATTAGAGCCTTTATTACCAAAGTTATTAGACGAGAATCCCAACAACGAGGAAGTGGTTTATATAAGTGCAAATTGCTATGATCATTTAAATAAATTTGATAAAGCAGAATCACTATATTTACATGCCATTGAGTTGAACGGTTCTTTATATGAACCGGTGTATAGCCTTGGCGTTCTGTATTTTAAATCAGGCGTATTAAAGCACGGCGACGATAGTGCAAAGGATATTTCAAGGGCGGGGCAGTGGCTTGAAAAAGCAAATGAAATAAATCCGAATGATGTTAAATGCCTGGAATTACTACAAATGGTATATGCAAAAAAAGGCAATCAGGATCAAATTGACAGAATAAGCGAAAAACTTAAATTAGTAACCAATCAATAACACATGAAAATCAAAGTTTTAATGACGACCCTTTTAGGGGTGATTACTATAAGTGCATTTGCTCAAAAAGGTGAATTGAGTAATGCTCAGTCTGCATATGAAAAATACGACCCGCTATCAAGAGCAAACTTTGCCCTTGCGAAACCTGCATTAATGGACGCAAAAACAGCTATTGATAAAGCTGCTGCTAATGCCAAAACGGCTACAATGCCGCAAACTTATGCTTTAAAAGCCGCTATTTACGCGTCATTAGCTGCTCATGAGGCTGATGCGGCTGCTGTTGCATCAGAAACATCAACTGCTGAAGAAGCTATAGCTAAAGCCAAAGAAGCTGATACAAAAGGTGAATTTAAAGGTCTTATTGATCATGCAAGCCGTGAATTGGCTCAAATACAGTTGGACAAAGGTGTGAAGGCTTACCAGGCAAAAAGTTACGACGAAGCTTATAATGCTTTTGTAGCAGAGCAAAAATTATTACCAGGCGACACCACCGCAATGCTTTACGCCGGTGTATCAGCAGCTAATGCAAAAAACTATGCCAATGCTATAGATAGCTACAAAAAGTTATTGGCTACAGATTACAAGGATAAAGAGAAGATATATATGGATATGCCTATCCTGTATATGTTAAATAAGGATACAGCTAATGCGGTAAAGATTGCTAGTGAAGCAACATTGAAATATCCAAATAATGCTGATTTGCGTAAAGCCGAAATCGAAACAAGCCTTCAGGCAGGACAGCAGGGTGATTTGGTTACCAAAATTGAAGCAGCTATTAAAGCAGACCCCAATAATAAAAAGCTGTATTATTACGCAGGGTTAATTTATTCTCAAATAGCTGAAGGTTCACAAAAGGAAATAAGCAAAATGCAAAAGGCTGATAAAGCCGCTGCAGCTAAGGTTAAACCAGGAACAAAATTTACGCCGAATCCGCAAATAGCCAAGCTTGAACAAGCCCGCGCAGAAAACTATGCCAAGGCAGCCGGACAATATAAGAAAGCTGTAGATATGGATCCGAACTATTTTGAAGCGGTATTAAACCTGGGCTATGTAACTATGGCACCGGCCATTGATATGTATAATGCAGCTCAATTCCTTAATGATCAGAAATCATATGATGCGGCAATGAAAAAAGCAGCAGACCAGTTTAACTTAGCTAAGCCGTATCTGCTAAAATCCGTTGAATTGAAACCAGATTCTAAAGATGCACTGACAAATTTGAAATCTTATTATTTGGGTATTAAGGATACCAATAACGCTAACGATATCCAAAAGAAAATTGATGCTTTGCCTGCCGGTAAGTAATCGATAGGGAGGACATTTTAAAAGCCTGTAGAATATGCAGGCTTTTAAAACCGAATATCTACTTAACATAATATTAATTATGTGAAAAAAAATAACGAGAGATAATAGAAAAGATGTTGACGGATTCCGGCAATTTAAACAATGATACAAATAGCATCCGTTCGGTGCTCAAGTGTGCTAAGCAACATTAAGAAGGCTGGACACTTTAACACATTTTTTACTAAATGAAACATGGGCACGTTTCTATAAGTCAATTGCACTTTATGAAAGCTATAGTAGTGACAGACCAGGCGGCAGGAACAGCCGGGATGAAATTAGTAGAGCGCCCTGAACCGCGGGCAGCTATAAACGACGTTATAGTTCAGGTTCATGCATCGGCGATAACTGGGGATGAGCTCAGCTGGCCTTCGACTTGGGTTGATCGCCCCGGCCGTGACAGGACGCCATCAATCCCTGGCCACGAATTCGCTGGCGTTGTCACTGCCATTGGCTATGGAACGACCCGGCTGTCGGTCGGACAGCGGGTGTTTGGCCTCACCGACTGGTACCGCGACGGCACACTGGCGGAGTATCTCGCCGTCGAGGCGCGTAACCTCGCGCCGCTGCCAGGGGACGTGGATTTCACAGTCGGCGCAGCCTTCGTGATGCCAGGCCTGACCGCGTGGCAGGGACTGTTCGAACATGGAAGCCTTCGTGCTGGACAAAGCGTCCTCGTGCACGGGGCTGCCGGCATTGTCGGTTCAATGGCGAGCCAACTCGCACGTGAGGCCGGCGCCTACGTCATTGGTACGGGACGCGCTACCCACCGTCAGACGGCGCTCGACTTCGGTGTGCACAGGTTCGTCGACCTCGAGAATGACAACCTGGAAGACGTAGGCGAAGTTGATCTGGTTTTCGATGTCTTCGGTGGTGACATCGCGAAGCGGTCCGCAGGCTTGATTCGGGCCGGAGGAACTCTTGTGACTATTGCGGGGCCACTAGACGCAGCCAACGTACGAGTGGTCGACTTTGTTGTTGAACCTGATCGCAATCAATTGAGCGAGCTTATCCGGCAGGTCCGGAACGGGCGGCTGCGGACAAACATCGGCAACGTCGTTAGCTTGGATAACGCAATTGCTGCTTTCAACACAACTGAACGATCTAAAGGGAAGACGATTATCCGCATTCGGCCATAAGGATTCGGAGATTTCGATCAATTACGCCATCCCCGGTGCGACCTTAAATAATAATATATTCAATCTCTTACATATTGTGTTATCTTACGTGGAAGGTCTTTAATTGTCAAATCGATCCAATCTTTCACTCTAAACATCGCAATTATAGCAATAGTCCTGTAGATTCGTATCTATCAAACGAAAAACAAATGGATCTGCAATTGAAAAACAAAAAAGCGCTGGTTACCGGGTCAACCGCCGGTATCGGTTATGCAATAGCTAAACAATTAGCAAAAGAAAATGCACTGGTTTATGTAAATGGCCGCACCAGCGAGCGCGTTGAAGCTGCTATAAAAAAGTTGAAAGAAGAAACCGGCAACCAGGATATTCATGGTTTAATAGCAGATTTTTCGAACAGTAAAGACGTTGAAAATTTAATTCAGCAATTACCCGAAGTTGATATCCTGGTAAATAACGTAGGCATATTCGAGCCCAAACCGTTCAGGGATATTCCGGATGCCGATTGGATGAAGTTTTTTGAAGTAAACGTGCTCAGTGGCGTGCGTTTGGCCCGGGCTTATTTTGATAAAATGATTGCCAAAAACTGGGGCCGTATAATCTTCATTTCAAGCGAATCTGCCATTCAAATCCCGGATGAAATGATCCATTACGGCATGACTAAAACAGCCCAGATTGCAGTTTCACGAGGACTGGCTGAGTTGACCAAAGGTACGGGCGTTACTGTAAACACTGTTTTACCGGGCCCTACATTTTCAGAAGGCGCCGGCGACTTTATCGAAAAACTGGCTAAAGATCAAAATAAAAGCATCCAGGACATTGAAAAGGAGTTTTTTCAATCCGTGCGGCCAACGTCACTTTTACAACGTTTTACCAGCACTGATGAAGTTGCAAACATGGTAGCTTATGTTGCAAGCCCTTTATCATCAGCTACAAACGGGGCTGCTTTGAGGGCTGACGGTGGTGTGGTTAAGGGGATACTGTGAGCGAGGCGCAAGGCGGCTGGCGCATGGCGGCAAGGTCATCCTTTGTTCCAATAAAATACTAACGCCAACCGCCATGCGCCTCCCACAATTAAAATCCTGCACTTTATGTTAACGTATGTTAACAGATTCTCCCGGTTTGAGTAGCTCGTTATACATTAGAGCATTATTCGAACCAACCGATGCGCAGAAAGCTCAACATTATCTTTTTACTGATCACTTTGTCGCTTTTCGGCATTATTGCCTTCCAGGTGTATTGGGCTTTTAATGCCTATAAAGTAAATAAAGAAAAGTTTGATAGCAATATCGATGTGGCTTTGCAGCGTGCCATAAGCGATTGCAAAAAAGACTATCTGGATTCAATACGTACCGTTATCGCTCGTCGCCTCTCCCCTCCCGAAACCCATTTGAAAATTGATACAATAACCGAGACAGCTGATCATAACCTGCAATATCTATCTATTGATTCAATTTCAAATTTGTATTGGCGAATAAAAGACAACAGCCTGATACCTTTTTCTCAATTAAAAACCTATGGAAAGAAGATAGATCACAAAGCCACTTTGAGAGAACTAATTGCTGAAGCTGCATTTAATACCCCTGTTCTGATGCACAATATTCTACAGGGTTTCAGTATTTATGACATCAGCTCCCATGGCATACTTGGCTCAACGATCAGTCATGATAAAAGCGAAATGGATATACCTGAAGATCGGATCATGAAATTTGACCCCGCATTAAATAATACCGTGTATGCACTTAGAAAAGATTTTCGTGAGTCGGATAGCATCAAAATAAATAAATATCTAAAGACGGAATTAAATAAGCTGCACATCAGGGCGCCATTTAACCTGATAATTTCAACTTCAGCCACAGTGCCGGCAAAGTTAAACTCACATTATAGTGAAACTACGGAGTATCATTATAAATATCATGGTTTCAGAATGTTCCTGAATATTGTGGGTCCAGAGTTCTTTGTAAGGGCGGTGATAAGAAACCCACAAAATGCAATAATAAAAAGCATGCTGATTACCTTGTTAATGTCTGTGCTTCTTGTTGTATTGACAGTATTTTGCTTCTGGTATATCTTCAAAACCATTATCCAACAAAAGAAACTGAGTGAACTGAAGGATGATTTCATCAACAACATGACCCATGAACTGAAAACCCCGATTGCCACCATGACCGTAGCTATAGAAGGTTTGCAGAAATATAACGCGCTGAACGATCCCGAAAAAACTCAGCGTTACTTGCAGACCTCACGGAATGAACTTACCCGTTTAAATGATATCGTAAGCAGGGTATTAAATGTAGCTGCGTTCGGCAATGATGAAGTAAAGTTGGTTAAAGAGAGCATAAATGTAGATGAGCTGGTAAATGACGTGATAGAAATCGAAAAGTTAAAGGCAAACAAGCCGGTAACTATTTATTATGAGAATAAGAGTGATATAAAAACGATCGATGCTGATAAATTGCACTTCAGGAATGTTTTGGTGAATCTGGTAGATAACGCCATAAAATATTCCAATGAGCAGGTTTTAATCATCATAACGTGCTACAAAGTTGGCGGCAATGCTTTATTTTCGGTGAAAGATAATGGCATTGGCATACCAGCATCGCATATCAGCCTGGTGTTTAATAAATTTCATCGTGTACCCACCGGGAATGTGCACAACGTGAAAGGAACCGGACTTGGACTGAGTTACGTGAAATATGTGGTAGAGGCGCATAATGGCAGTGTTATGGCTGAAAGTGAACCCAATGCAGGCAGCGAGTTTATTATATCTATCCCTTATAATCAATGAATAAAACACGGATACTTTTAGCCGAAGATGAAATTGCGCTTGCGCATATTGTTCGCGAAAGCCTGGAGCATGAAGACTTCGAGGTCATCCTATGCTCAAACGGCGAACAAGCACTGCAGAAATATTTAGAACACAAACCGGATATCCTGGCACTGGATGTAATGATGCCTAAAATGGATGGTTTTGAAGTAGCTAAACATATCCGGCTCAACGATAAGGCCACACCTATCCTTTTCATAACCGCCCGGTCACAGCCTAAAGATGTTGTGGCCGGGTTTGAATCAGGTGCTAACGATTATCTGAAAAAACCATTCAGCGTAGAAGAATTGGTGGTGAGAATAAGGGTGTTGCTGAGCGATAACCGGCTGCTGCAAAAGACAAAAGTGAAAAAGGAGGAGAGTTTTTCTATTGGGAATATTCTGTTCAATCCGCATAAAAATACCATACAACAGGGCATTGAAAGCTGGCAGTTGTCATCGCGCGAAAGTGATATCCTGAAGCTTTTATGTCAACAGGAACAAGACGTTATTTCAAGGAAGTCGTTGCTTAAAACTATTTGGGGCGATGACAGCTTTTTTAATGCCCGCAGCCTGGATGTTTATATTACCAAGCTGCGTAAGCGGCTGGAGGCCGACCCTAATGTGCAGATTATCAACATTCGCGGTATTGGCTACAAATTGGTGTGGTGATAACTCTGTTAATGTTGATTTCTTTTTACACTAATCAGATATCGTTTAAACATAAATTTCGGATATTTAGCCATCATGCTGGTATCTGAGAATGTTTTGAAGTGGGTTCTTCGCTTTTACCCCCCTCTCCTCTTTCAACGCATTTGGGTGATCAGGTTCGGGAAGAATTTCAGGAGCGTGAGGGTAAAGGTCAATAAGAGCCTCGTCAATAATAATTACAACAATTCGATCTTCGGCGGTACTATTTTCGCAGCAGCCGACCCGTTTTATCCTCTTCTTTTTCATCAGATATTAATACACAAGGGGTACCAGGTACGTGTTTGGCTTAAATCAGCACAAATCAGCTATTTGAAGCCCGGCAGAACTGACCTGTTTTTTGATATCAACATTGCCGAAAAAGACATTGAAGAGATAGAGCAAGTGCTGAATACAAATGGTAAACATGTAAAGGCCTACCCTATTGAGATGTATAACAAACAGGGTGAATTATGTGTGTCTGTATCGAGTGAAGTATATATCCGTAACCTGAATTTAACTGAAACTCATAATACCGTTGCCATCTGATGAAAACTGTAATGAATGATAGTGCATTTGCCGAAAAAGGATTTATCATTTCAACAGATAAAAGCCTGATCGATTTCGAGGTGGTGTATAACTATCTTAATAACGATTCCTACTGGGCGAAAGGCATACAGCGCGAGCGGATGAAAAAGGCCATTGAAAACTCCATTTGTTTTGGAATTTATCATAAAGGCAAACAAGCGGGTTTTACGCGTGTAGTAACAGATATGGCCACCTTTGCATACATTTGCGACGTATTTATCCTTCCGGAATACAGACGTTTGGGGCTTTCGAAATGGTTGATGCAAACCATTAAACAACATCCGGAATTTCAGGGTTTAAGGCGATGGTCACTAGCGACACTGGATGCACACAGGCTGTATGAGCAGTTCGGTTTTACAGAGCTTAGTAACCCAAGCAGATGGATGGAGATTTATGCACCTTACCAAAAACCTAATCAAGGAGGAGAAAAATGAATATCAAAAAGCTGATTTTTGAAGGTGAAGGCGTAACACTTGATTTTAAAAAGACCATAACAAGTTGCGAGAAAATTGCCCGTACGATGGTATCGTTTGCCAATAACAGAGGCGGCAGGCTGCTCATAGGCGTTGCGGATGATGGTACCATAAAAGGCGTAAAATCTGAAGATGAAGAACGATATATGATCACCAGGGCTTGCCAGCTTTTTGTAAGGCCTGTACTGGAACCGATTTTTGAGGAGGTTTATATAGATGATAAGCTGGTATTGGTGGTCGAGATAAAAGAAAGTGACAGCAAACCGCACTATGCCCTGGCCGAAGATGGAAAATGGTGGGTATATGTTCGTGTGAAGGATAAGAGTGTTTTGGCCAGTAAAATTGTAGTGGACGTATTAAAGCGATCAGCGGATGACAATGGCGTTTTGATAGAATACTCAGCTAATGAAAAAGCGCTATTAGAATATCTGGATAAAGAGAATCGCATCAACGTAAAAGAGTATTGCAATTTGCTTAAATTGAGCCGGCGCAATGCACAGCGGATATTGGTTAATATGGTGCTTTCGGGGGTAATACGAGTACACACTACAGAGAAAGAAGAATATTACACCGCCGCCTAGGCAAACTATAATTTGCTACATTAGCAATCCCGCAACCAATTGTAAATGGAGAACCTTTACCAAAAATATAAACCCTTTTACAAGGATAGCCTCCGTTTGGCTGTTCCTGTGATGATATCACAGCTTGGTCATCCGCTTGTACAAATGGCCGATAGTATCATTGTAGGACATTTTGCGGGAACTATTCCCCTGGCTGCCGTATCATTGGTGAATAGCATTTTTGGGATTGCAATGGTAATCGGAATAGGGATTTCCTATGGGATAACGCCATTAATCGCACAGCATAACGGGCGGAATGAGTTTAATGAATGTGGGCAATTGCTATCCAATAGCTTACTTATTAATACCATTACCGGTATTTTACTATTTGTATCGATAAGCTTTGGTACAATGCACCTGATCGGACATCTTGACCAAACTCCCGCGGTGGTTGAGCAAGCCAAACCCTATTTGTTTTTACTGGGCATATCACTTATCCCACTGTTGGTATTTAATACCTTTAAACAGTTCGCCGAAGGTTTGGGATTTACCAAACAAGCCATGCTGATCTCGATCTGGGGTAATATACTCAATGTTTGCCTGGGGATCATCTTCGTGAAGGGCATGTTTGGCATCAAACCGATGGGAATCAGAGGTGTGGGGTACAGTACGCTGATCGACAGGTGTACTATGGCTACAGTGATGGGGATTTACGTATTCCGTTCAAGGCATTTCAGGAAATACCTGGTCGATTTTGCTGTTAAAAATATTGACCGGTTGCGAAGCAGCAAAATACTAAAGATTGGTGGACCGGTTGCGATGCAATATATTTTTGAAGTGAGTGCATTTAGCGGCGCTG
>Ga0097621_100000018_pt1 | contig 88867 bp, 73 predicted proteins | sample KBSMisM72_FD_73165 | JGI IMG/M metagenome (GOLD analysis project Ga0097621, IMG submission 73165) | Miscanthus rhizosphere microbial communities from Kellogg Biological Station, Michigan, USA - KBS Miscanthus M7-2 (version 2) (version 2) | ecosystem: Host-associated > Plants > Roots >... | reverse complement strand
TGCCCGCTTTCGGTGAATTAAAGCTGAAAATTAGCGCTACGGGTTATACCCTTTCTGAACAATCCATTTCATTTATGTCGAAACCTGGTGCCGGTGGACCCGGGACTGCGCCGTCCCAGGGCGCACAAGGCGGAATGCCCGGTCCGGGTTCAATGCCCAATTTCGACAAGGATATGGGCAAGATAAAACTGGCAGCAGATGTTAGACAGCTCACAGAAGTAACCATTGTTGCATCGAAGCCGCTGGTGAAACTTGAGGGAGATAAAAAAGTCTTTAATGTTGAGAAAAATATTGTGAGTGCCGGGGGTACTGCGCTCGACGTCATGAAAAATGTCCCTTCAGTGAATGTTGACATCGACGGAAATGTATCGGTTCGAAACAGCGCGCCTACCATCTATGTGGATGGCAGACCCACGACGTTAACGCTGGACCAGATTCCTGCCGATGCGATCGAAAGTGTTGAGGTGATCACCAATCCTTCTGCGAAGTATGATGCAGCAGGTGGTAGTGGTGGTATCCTGAATATTGTACTCAAGAAAAATCGCAAGACCGGTTATAATGGAAACGTTCGCGCAGGCGTCGACAAAAGAGGCGCAATGAATGCGGGCGGTGATTTCAACCTTCGCCAGGGCAAATTCAATTTCAACGCAAGCCTCATGGCCAGCCAGAACAAAGGCGTTTCCACAGGAAATACAGATCGCACAAACCTGTTGGATACACCGCAGACACATATTTATCAGAGTAACTACAACAAGACAAATGGCGGATTCATATTTGGCAAGTTGGGTCTCGACTACCTGGTGAGCAACAAAACAACGCTGTCATTAGCTGCCATCCGCGTGCACGGTGAGTTCAAACCTTATGAAACCATCGACATCAATACGGACAGCCTTTACAATACCGGCAAAACATCCAGCTACAGCAACAGGATCTCCAACAGCGAAAGAATCTTCAATGGCGGTGGCGTCGTTTTTGGAATGAAACACACGTTCGACAGGAAGGGTGAAGAATGGACAATTGACGGAAACCTTTTTGGTGGAAAAAACAGCAATGCTTCAAATTATACCACAAATTATTATTCTGCTGTTACCGGAGACATCGTGGGTACCGATCTGCAAAAAGTAACAGGTAACGGAAGTGATCGCAATATCGTGGTTCAAACGGACTATGTTCGTCCACTTAGCACGAAAACCAAGTTGGAAGCGGGTTTGCGTGCAGCACTCAGAAGCAGGAAAAATATCCAGGATAATTACATCTATGATCCGAATACGGGCGATTATGAATTGATATCTGCCGCTACCAGCAATTACAAGAACAATGACGATGTATATGCCGCTTATGCTACGATCAGCAGCAGCTTCAAGAATTTCAGTTACAAACTGGGCTTGAGGGCTGAGAGTTCAAACTATTCTGGAGAATTGATCAACACCAAGGACCAGTTTAAGAACAGTTATCCCATCAGCCTGTTCCCATCCGTTTACCTTTCTCAGAAACTAAGCGAATCGCAGACGCTCACGCTTAACTATAGCCGAAGAGTGACCAGGCCCAATTTCTTTCAATTGATTCCTTACACTGACTATACCGACAAGTTGAATATCACCCGCGGTAATCCCGAACTGGTGCCTGAATTCACTCAGTCATTCGAAATGGCGTACCTCAAGACCTACAAGAGAAACACATTCCTTGCCTCTTTGTACTACAAGCACACAGACAACCTGATCACGAGGTTTATTGACCAGGAGGAAAATCCATTGACGGGCCAACCGGTGTTGATCAACACATATATCAATGCCAACTCCAGCTATTCGGCGGGTGCAGAATTTACCGCGCAGAATTACCTGAACAAATGGTGGGATATCTCTACAAACGTGAACATTTACAATTCTAAGATCAATACGGATAATGTTACGGAATCACAGCCTGCGATGTGGAGCTGGTTTGGAAAGTTCAACAGTAATTTTAAACTGCCGGCTAAATTCACGACGCAGTTGTCGGCGACCTACCAATCAAAAACCAACCTGGTTGTTAACAGTGGTGGCGGCATGATGGGACCTCCCGGTTTTGGTCAGGCTCAAAGTTCCAGCCAGGGATATATCGCAGCTTTTTGGGGCGTGGACCTTGCTATTAAGAAGACTTTCCTGAAGAACGACGCGGCATCGGTTACTTTGAGTGTGAGCGATATTTTCAGATCAAGGATCAATACCCAGCATTCTGAAAGCATGTACTTTGTACAGGACTACAGCCGCATCCGCGACCCACAAATGGTGAGACTGAATTTTGCATATCGCTTCGGCAAGATGGATGTAAGCCTCTTTAAGCGCAAGAGCCAGGGCACGGGGGAATCGATACAGCAATAAGTACCAGATTCAGGATTCAAGATTCAGGATTCAGGATTCAGGAAATAGTTTTAACTTATTTGACTCTTATCCGGTATCCGGCATCCGGTATCCGGCATCCGGCATCGGGCATCCGGTATCTGGAATCCTGAATCCTGAATCCTGAATCTTGAATCTTGAACTGCAAACATAAAACGACTGCAATGAATAAAATCCCGCTTCAAGTACTTTCAGCAATTCTTTTACTACTCATCGTTGCATGCAAGCAACCCGACCAACAAGCCACTACCTCATCCACCGCAAAACCTGATGAGAACCGATTCACGAAAGTGGTGCTTACCGAAGGCATGGATGAACCGATGGAAATGAGTTTCCTGGACCAGGGAAAAATCATCATCGTGGAAAGAAAAGGTGGTGTGAAAATATTTGACACCAAGACCAACCAAATTAAACTCATCGCAACGATCCCGGTGAATACCAAATACACAAGTAAGGACGGACAGGTGAGTGAAGCTGAAGAAGGGTTGATGGGCGTCGTTGCACATCCGAAATTTGCAGAAAACCACTGGGTGTATCTCTATTACGCAGACCCGGTGGACACGAAACACGTACTTGCGCGCTGGGAATTGAAAGATGATTCGCTCATCGCTTCCACCAAAAAAATACTCATGGAAATTCCCACGCAACGTGAAGTATGTTGTCACACCGGCGGCGGCATGGCCTTCGATGCAGACGGCAACCTATACCTCACCGTGGGCAACAATACTGCTAACCCTGCGTCAGGAACCTCCAACCTCGACGAACGGCCGGGCCGTGAAAGTTGGGACGATCAGCGTTCAGATGGCAACACCAATGATCTGCGAGGTAAGATCCTGCGCATTCATCCGAAAGACGATGGCAGCTACGATGTCCCCAATGGAAACCTGTTTCCGAAGGGTATGGCCAAAACAAGACCCGAGATATTCGTGATGGGCAATCGAAACCCATGGCGTGTTTCTGTTGACAGCAAAACCGGATTCGTGTATTGGGGAGAAGTAGGTCCGGATGCTTCAAAGGATTCATCAATCGGTCCACGTGGTTATGATGAATACAACCAGGCGAGAAAGGCCGGCTTCTTTGGTTGGCCTTATTTTATTGGCGACAATATTCCGTACGCGCATTTTGATTATGCCACGAATGCGGTTGGGGCAAAATTCGATTCTGCACACCCGGTAAACGAATCACGCAACAACACGGGTTTGCGTGAACTTCCTCCCCCTCAAAAAGCATTCATCTGGTATCCTTATGCACAGTCAGACAGCTTCCCACTTCTTGGAAGCTCGGGTCGAAGCGCAACCGGCGGACCGGTTTTCCGCAAAGCAGATTTTGCAAATGGAAAGCGGCCTTTCCCGGACTATTATGAAGGGAAGTGGTTGATCACCGATTTCATGCGCGGGTGGATTATGTCCGTATCGATGGATGCTGAAGGCAATTATAAATCGATGGAAAGATTTTTGCCCGAAGAAAATTTCAGCAGCGCAATTGACATGAAATTCGGACCCGAAGGCGATCTCTACATCCTTGAATATGGCTCTGCCTGGTTCAGGGGCAATGCGAATTCTGCATTGATCCGAATCGAGTACAACGGCGGAAACCGCAAACCCTCCATTACTGCCAAGGCCGATAAAACAGCTGGCGCGATTCCGTTTACCGCTAATCTTTCTTCTGCGGGAACTTCTGATCCTGATGAATACGACAAGAATGCATTGAAATATGAATGGAAGATCAATTCGGGTTCGCAGGTGATCAAGACCATTGCAACGGCCGATGGGTCTGTAACACTCGACAAGCCCGGGAACTACCAGGCAACCCTAACCGTAACCGATACCAAGGGCGCAAGCAATAGTCAGACGATTGAATTGAAGGCGGGCAATGAACCACCCGTGGTGAGTTTGGATTTGTTGAAAGGAAATAAATCATTCTTCTTCGCCAATCAGCCATTGGAATATGATATCAAGGTAAGCGACAAAGAAGATGGCAGCATCGAAGATGGTAAAATTCAACCTTCCCTGGTGGCGGTCAATTTTGACTACGTACCCGAAGGATTCGATCCCATCGAAATCGCGCAGCATCATCGCGCAGCCGATGACCTGGCGGGCTTCAATGCCGGTCAATACCTCATCAGCAACAACGATTGCAAGACCTGCCATATGCCAGACAAGAAATCGGTTGGACCCAGCTACCAGGATATTTCACTGAAATACAAAACAGATCCTGCATCTGTTGGCAGACTCGCGGCAAAAGTAATTTCCGGCGGCAGTGGTGTTTGGGGAGAGCATGCCATGGCAGGGCATCCAAACATTTCTCAACCGGATGCTGAAAAGATGGTGAAGTATATTCTTTCCACTACCGTAAAGCAGGGAACACCAAATATTCGTCCGGGGAAAGGAGAATATATTCCAAAAGTGCCCGCGGGTGAAAATGGAAATGGGGGCTACCTGTTGAGAGCTTCGTACAGTGATAAGGGAGCATCCGGAGTTGGTTCGCTCACTACGGAATCCGTGGTCGCACTTCGCAATCCCAATATCGCACCCGAGAAAGCTGATATGACCAAGGGCACACAATTGCTGACTACTCCCAGTACCAGCTTTTCAATGGTTGGCAACAATTCCTGGATTGCCTTTAAGGACATCGATCTTACTGATATCAAACAGGTCGATGTGCTTGCGCAGGCTACTCCACAATCTGGTTCCCTTGGAGGCGTACTGGAAGTAAGGCTGGATGGCCCAGATGGCAAATTGCTGGGAACAACCGACACAGTCCAGGTGAAACCGATGAATTTTGCGAGGTTCCTGGAAAATGCTGGTGGAAAAGGAAAGAACAATGCCAAAGGCGGCGCCAAACCTGCTGCGGCAAATGCTGGCGGAGCCAAGAAAGCACAGCAGCGACCAAGATTCGATCCGGGCAAATTTGATTTCAACCTCATGCGACGCATGATGGCATCGCACAACACGGTAAATATCCCTGCAACAGATGGAAAACACACCTTATATATTATTGCAAAAAATCCAAATGGAGGAAACGATAAAGTATTGATGCAGTTGGTGGAAATACAATTCAAAAATACGTTGGCTCCTCCGCCTCCTTCACCCATGTAGAAGAGAATGTTCAAAACACACTTTAACATCAAAAAAACTGATCATGTCAAACAGAAGAGAATTCTTAAAAAGATCCGGCACATTCGCACTTGGTAGCTGGATGCTGCCTTCTGCCTTATCAGGATTTGGGCCTGCATCACATTTTGCAATGCCCCCGGCCGGCGTACAATTGTTTACGGTGTTCACGACCATCGACAATGATGTAGCCGGAACGCTGAAACAGATCGCAGCCATCGGCTATAAGAATATTGAATCGGCATTCAGCATGAAAGGGGGATTCTATGGGATGAAGCCCAAGGAATTTGCAACAGTGGCAAAAGATGCAGGGCTCAACTGGCAAAGCCATCACGTATTGGGCACGCCATTCAACAGGCCCGCAAACGCGAAGCCAATGACGGGGCCGGATGGGAAGCCTATTACGATACCACCCATGAAAAATCTTAAGGAAAATATGCAGGAAATTGTTGACCTGGCTGCTGAGGCAGGCATCCCCTACCTGGTTTGCGCAAACATTGCATTTGGAACTGCCGACGAATTAAAGAGTTCAACAGAAGTACTTGCGAAAACGGGTGAAGCCTGCAAAAAGGCGGGTATTAATTTCGCCTATCACAATCACACGCATGAATTTGAAAAGGTAGGTGACGTCACCCCCTTTGAATACATGTTTTCTCAAACTTCCGCTGATATTCTAAAGAGCGAACTTGACCTTGGCTGGGCCAGTGTAGCCGGTGCAGATCCTGTAGAACTGTTCAAAAAATATCCCGGTCGCTTCCCGCTTTGGCATGTGAAGGACATTGATAAAGAAACTAAGAAGCCCGTGGAAGTGGGGAAAGGATTTGTGGATTTCAAGAGAATTTTCGCTGCGGCCGATTCGGCTGGAATGAAATATTACTTTGTTGAGCAGGATGGTGCGCCAAAACCCATCGAAAATCTGACAACGAGCTTTAATAACCTGAAATCCATGCTTGGCTAACGATTTCAGAATTTTGGTCTTGAATTTGTGAAAATGATCCCGACCGGCTAATGGGTCGGGATCATTTTTTCCGGGAAACTGCGCCCGATCATATCTGTTAGCACCGGTTCTAATCCCAAAATTCTATACCTTTAAAACCCGAATTCTCCCGGAACCCTGCCTCAACGAACTTGCCTATGCAGGGATGAAGTTTGCACAAATTCAAATTGGGTCGGCTCATCATCAGCATTCGTCGCATCCTTTCCCTTGAAAACAACTGGTCCCGTAGTTTTGAATATTCTAAATAGCCGGAAATGCTTATGCGATATTGTAGAAGATTGGATGCCCTTTTTTCGCCTGGATTGATTCTTCTTTTCTTCCAACTTGCCCAAATGGCTACTCATGCCCAGGCTGCTAAGAATGACAGCATCCTCCAGGAAGCCACTTTGGAAAATGTCATTCAATATGCGCTAACCCATCAACCATCGGTTCAACAGGCCCTGATTGACGAGGCCATCACAGACCGTGCGGTAAAGGGCAAGCTGGCCGACTGGTACCCCCAGATCAATTTTGCATATTCCATTCAACACAATTTCCAGCTACCCACCACGGTTTTCCAGGGCAATGAAGTGAAAATTGGTGTTGACAACACTTCTTTTGGTCAATTCGGCCTCACACAAAATATTTTCAATCGCGATGTAATCCTGGCATCTAAGTCGGCAAGCGATGTAAGACTTCGCAGTCGACAAAATACAACGGATGTAAGAATTGAAGTGACCGCCGACGTTATGAAGGCTTTCTACGCTGTGTTGCTTTCTCTGCAACAAATCAAGATTGCAGATGAAGACATTCAGCGCCTTCAGCAGAATTACAAATATGCGTATGCGCAGTACCAGGCAGGATTAGTAGACAAAACCGATTACAAGCGTGCCACAATCGCTTTGAACAACTCAAATGCAGTAAGGAGGACAGTCATAGAGGCCTTGGATGGGCGTATTGCCTTATTGAAACAGTTGATGGGATATCCGCTCGATTCACCATTGCACGTCAGATTCGACAGCGCCCAACTGGTCAGGAATGCTGAACTGGACACCCTGCAAAGTGTGGATGTAACGAAACGAATTGAATTTCAACTTTTACAAACGCAGCGGAAATTGCTCGAAGCACAGGTGCAGTATGAAAAATGGGGATTCCTTCCAACTGTTTCATTGTTTGCCAATTACAACCTGAATTTTCAGAATAATGCATTTGGAAAACTGTATTACAATTCTTTCCCAAACTCTTATGTTGGCGTGAATTTGGGAATTCCGATTTTCCAGGGATTAAAGCGGGTGCATGCGATCAAGGAATCAGAGTGGCAGCTCCGAAGGGTGGACTGGGACATTGTGCAGTTGCATAATACAGTCAACACCGAGTTTGTGCAGTCGATGGCGGCATACAAAAGCGCTTATAGCAATTACATAGCGCTTAGGGAAAACCTTGACCTGGCTCAGGATGTTTTTAATGTGATTAGTCTGCAATATAAATCGGGTGTTAAGGCATATATAGAACTGTTCACTGCGGAAACAGATTTGCGAACGGCGCAAATAGCCTACCTGAACGCCCTCTTTAATTTATTATCAAGCCGTGTGGACGTACAAAAGTCGCTTGGGCAATTGAATTATTAATTGATTAAAATATTTTACATGCGGAACAATCGGATGATTGTGATTTTGTTGGCAGCCGGCGCAATGCTGTTGTCGGCATGCGGAGCCAAGAATGCCAACCAACAGGCGCAGGGCCCGCCACCGCCTGTTTCTGTATTTGTTACCAAGGTGGTGAAGACCGATGCGATCTATTATGATGAATTTCCGGGTTCGGTAACGGCATTGAATCAGGTTGATTTGCGTGCACAGGTGAGTGGATTCATCACCGGAATTTACTTCAAAGACGGAGATCGTGTGAAGAAGGGTCAGAAATTGTATTCAATCGATCAGCAACAATATGAAGCGAATTATCAGCAGGCGCAGGCAAATGTGCAGGTGCAGGAGACCAATTTGCTGAAGGCACAGAAGGATGCCGACAGGTATCACACGCTGGATCAGCAGGATGCCATTGCCAAACAACAGGTAGACTATGCAGACGCCAACCTGGAAGCAGCAAAAAAACAATTGGATGCGGCCAAGGCAAGTATGCGCGCAGTACAAACCAGCGTAAGATATACGACCATTGAAGCGCCATTTGACGGCACGATTGGTATATCAGCCGTAAAAATGGGAGGTGCGGTAACTGCGGGCCAGACCGTCCTGAATACGGTTTCGTCAGACAACCCCATCGCAGTTGATTTTTCGGTGGACCAGCATGATCTATATCGCTTCACAAGCATGCAGCAAAAGGGAGCCAAACCGAAAGATTCTGCCTTCCGCATTGCATTCGGAACCGAATTGTATCCTTATCCAGGAAGCATCTATCTCGTGGATCGCGCCGTTGATCTCCAGTCTGGCACGATCAAGACAAGATTAAAATTTGAAAACCCAAATAATATTCTGAAGCCGGGCATGAGCGGTGTGGTGAAAGTGTTGCACGATGCTACAGCTGGTTCGGTGATCATTCCTTTCAAGGCGATCACGGAACAACTGGGAGAATTCTTTGTCTACGTTGTAAACGGCGACAAGGTTACCCAGCGAAAGGTGTTAATTGGAAAGCAAATTGGCGCCAATGTTATTATCCGGGATGGTTTGAAGGAGGGAGAAGTAATTGTAACGGAAGGCACGCAGAAATTGAGAGAGGGTTCCTCTATAAAAATTGATGAAGGGAAAGCGGCTGCACAACCCAAGACTTAAGCTGTATACATTTTATCATCCGCCCACAAGCGAATCAAAATGATAGCGAATACATTCATCAGGAGACCGGTAACGGCAATAGTGATATCAGTTGTATTGGTATTGGTGGGTCTGATTTCAATGAACAGTCTGCCAATTGCCCAATATCCTGACATATCTCCACCCGTGGTTACCATCAGCGGTAATTTCATTGGCGCGGATGCTCAAACGGTTGAGCAAACGACTACGACTGCAATTGAGACACAGGTAAACGGTGTACCCGGCATGTCGTATCTCAGCAGCAATAGCAGCAGCAGTGGGCAATCCGGCATCAACGTCACTTTCGACGTGGGCACCAATGTTGACATCGCTGCGCTGGATGTACAGAACAGGGTGAGCGTTGCACAGCCCACACTTCCCGATGTAGTAAAGCGGTTAGGCCTGGTCGTTAGAAAGCGCAACCCCAGCATTATGATGGTGTTGGCCATCTATTCGCCAAACGGCTCTCATGATGGAACCTTTCTTGGCAACTATGCGAATATCTACATCAAGGACGCGCTACAACGTGTGAAAGGCGTGGGTGATATCACCAGCCTGGGAGACGATTTTGGAATGCGCGTTTGGCTGAATCCCAAAAAATTGGCCAACCTGAACCTCACACCCAATGACATCACGGCAGCATTATCCGAACAAAACCTACAGGTTGCTGCAGGAAATATTGGTGGTACACCACAACCCGCCATTCAAACTTTTGAGTATAGTGTGCTCACCAACAGCCGGATCAATACTCAAAAGGACTTTGAAAATATTGTGGTGCGCACCATTCCCAGCCAGGGAACGATCGTTTACTTGAAGGACGTGGCCAGGGTTGAATTGGCAAAATTCAATTATGGAAACAATGCCTTCGTGAATGGTAAACGGGCGGCCTTCATGCTTGTATTCCAGGCGCCGGGCGCTAACGCACTCCAAACCTTCGATGGCGTATATGCGCAGTTGGGAGAACTGAGAAAAACATTTCCAAAAGATGTAGACTTCCTGACGCCTTTTGAAACGGTGTCTGTCGTGCGCGCATCCATCAAGGAGGTGGTCTTTACGTTATTGGAGGCCCTCACACTTGTTACTTTAGTGGTGTTCCTCTTTCTCCAAAACTGGCGGGCCACCCTGATCCCCGTTTTGGCCATTCCGGTCTCTATCATTGGTGCCTTTGTATTTTTCATTCCGCTCGGGTTTACCATCAATACACTCACATTATTCGGGTTTGTTTTGGCAATCGGAATTGTGGTAGATGACGCGATTGTGGTGGTGGAAGCGGTGCAACATTATATAGACCACGAACACCTCTCTCCAAAAGAAGCCACAATCAATGCGATGCGGGATATTTCAGGACCAGTTGTGGCCATCGCGCTTATTCTTGCGGCAGTATTTGTGCCGGTTGGCTTTGTGCCGGGTATCGTAGGAAGGCTTTATCAGCAATTCGCCATTACCATCGCTGTATCTGTATTGATCTCGGCTTTTGTAGCGCTTTCGCTCACACCCGCTCTTTGTTCCATTATGCTTAAACCAGCTGCAGAAGAAGGTGCGAAGAAAAATCTCTTTGAAAAGTTTTTTGCTGGCTTCAATGGTTGGTTTGGAAGGGTAACGGGATCCTATACACGAGGCGTTGCGAAATGGGTAAAGGCTACACCTTATGTGTTGGTGATGTTGTGCTGCCTCTTTGTGGGGTTGTTCCTGCTGTTCAAAAATAAGCCAACCGCGTTTATACCCATTGAAGATGATGGACGCATGTTCGTGAGTTATGAAATGCCGGAGGGCACTTCTACAACCCGTAGCGTAGCCATGCTTCATGAAATTGAGAAGCGGTTATTGGATATTCCGGCTATCAATTTGCTTGGAGGCATTGCAGGCTTAAACGTCGTAAGCTTTTCAAATAAGTCGAACGTGGGTACCGTATTCGTGAGTTTGAAACCATGGGATGTTCGAAAAGGTAAGGAAAGCAAGCTACCGGCTGTGATTGCCGAGGTACAACGACGGACTGCTGATTTAAAAGAAGCGCGCGTCATCGCCATAGCGCCACCAGCCATTCCGGGTCTGGGCGCCACTTCGGGTTTCACTTTTGAATTGCAACAAACGACCAGTACGAACAGCATCCAGGAGTTTGAAAGAGTCGCATATCAATTCCTGGGTGAATTGAACAAGCGCCCCGAGATTGGCTCTGCGTTCACGTTCTTCAACGCGCGGACGCCCAGCTACCAGGTTAACCTGGATAAGGAGCAAGCGAAGAAACTGGGTGTCTCGGTTGCAGATGCCTATACAACCCTTTCGACACTGTTGGGCAGCGCCTATGTGAATGATTTTAATATTTACGGCAGGAATTTCCGTGTTGTGGCACAGGCCGACAGCCTGTACCGCACCGATCTTTCCGATCTCAGAAATTATTATGTTAGAAATAACCAGGGGACCATGATCCCTCTTGGATTTTTGATCAGCACCAAACTGGTTGAGAACCCCGCGCTGATATCGCATTTCAATATTTACCGCTCGGTGGAAATTACGGGAACACCAAAGCCCGGATTCAGCAGTGGCCAGGCGCTCGAAGCTTTGCGCGAAACTGCCGCTAAGGTGTTGCCCGAAGGATACAGTTATGAATTCTCCGGATTAAGCCGGGAGGAGATCAAGGCCGGAAGCAGCACGGGTATTATTTTTGCCATCTCCATTGTGTTTGTATTCCTCTTCCTGGCGGCATTGTACGAGAGCTGGAGCGTACCGTTTTCGGTGTTATTCGCAGTGCCCATCGGGGCCTTCGGTTCCATCCTGACACTAACACTCCTTCCAAATATTTCAAATAATGTATATGCACAGATCGGATTGATCACGTTGATTGGATTGTCGGCAAAGAACGCTATCCTCATTGTTGAATTCGCCAAAGAGAGAGTAGACAGAGGCGTGGAAATTATCCAGGCGACGTTGGAGGCGGTGCGACTTCGGTTAAGGCCCATCGTTATGACGTCGATGGCGTTTATTCTTGGTGTATTGCCATTGGCTTTTTCAAGCGGTGCTGGCGCAGAAGCCAGGAAAACCATTGGCTGGACTGTATTTGGTGGAATGCTTGCGGCGACAACACTGGCCATCTTCGTGGTACCGACCTTGTTTGTTCTCATTACCAGGATTTCTTATCGAAAGAAATTGAGAGACCTGAAGGACATTCAAAAACAGGAATTGGATGTGGATCAGTCCATCGTGGATAATAGATTGTAGATTGCGGATTGTGGTTTGTCGATATCCACAATCCACAATCTACAATCCCCCTTATTCACAACTCTGAATAACTAAATTCTGTTAACGAAATTTGAGGCATTAATTATTGAGTAACTTTCTGATTCAAATTTAACAACCATGCGTTCAGGACTTTTTCTTGTTGTTGGGGTTATTTGCATTGGCATTCTCGGTCATAGCACCAGTTGGAAAATGCACGACGATTCGCCCCGACCCATTTTCAATCACCTTACTGTTTATGTGAAGGATTTGAAAGTGAGTTCAGATTTTTATGAAAAGATTATCGGTCTGGAAAAAATGCCCGAGCCCTTTCATGATGGCAGGCATACCTGGTTTCATACTGGCGGACCAGGGCAGCTGCACGTGGTTTCAGGCAACACCGAAATGGATAAGCACAATATCAATGTGCACCTTGCATTCAGCGTCAAATCACTCCCTGATTTTATAGCCCACCTGAAATCTGAAAAAATCAAATTTGGCAATTGGGCCCAAACCAGCGAAACGCCGGAAGTGAGACCAGATGGCATCAACCAGATCTATCTACAGGATCCTGATGGGTATTGGATTGAGGTGAATAATGACAAATGAGATACAAGATTCAGGATTCAAGATTCAGGATTTGATTGACGATGTTGAATCCTGAATCCTGAATCCTGAATCTTGAATCTTGCATTGTGAATCTCTGTATTTTTGCCCTCCGATGAATGCAAAACTGCAGCAACTGGCATCGAGCATGGAGGGTGAATTGCTCTTCGACGATACCACCAGGATTCTTTACGCCACCGACGCCTCAGCTTATCGCGAAATGCCTCTGGCCGTGGCTATTCCAAAAAGCACAGACGATATCAAAAAACTGATCGCCTTTGCAAAAAATGAAAAGACATCGCTAATCCCGCGAACCGCGGGTACCTCTCTCGCCGGACAAGTAGTTGGACAGGGGATTGTCGTTGACCTGTCGCGAAATTTTACAAAGATTCTTGAATTCAATAAGGAAGAAAAATGGGTTCGCGTGCAGCCGGGTGTTATCAGGGATGAACTCAACACTTTCCTCAAGCCGCATGGATTGCTCTTCGGTCCGGAAACATCTACTGCCAACCGCGCCATGATCGGCGGTATGGTGGGCAACAATTCCTGCGGATCTAATTCTATTGTTTACCGCAGCACGCGCGAACACCTGCTGGAAGTGAAGGCCATCCTGAGCGACGGCAGCGACGCTGTTTTTCAATCCATCGACCTGGACGACTTTCACGCGAAATGTGAGGGTGACACATTGGAGGCAAATATCTACAGAACTACGCGCTCGCTTCTAAGCAACTATGACAACCAGCTTGAGATCAGAAAAGAATTTCCGAAAAAAACGGTAGAGAGAAGAAATACGGGGTACGCCGTAGATATGCTGCTGGAATCTGCTCCCTTTACTGCGGGTGCACCTGATTTCAATTTTTGCACGCTGATCGCCGGATCAGAAGGTACATTAACCTTTCTCACTGAAATAAAATTGAACCTGATTCCCCTGCCCCCGAAGGAATCCGGATTGCTTTGCGTTCATTTCAATTCGATTGACGAATCACTTCGCGCCAATCTCATCGCCCTGAAATATCACCCCAGCGCCAGTGAGTTGATTGACCACTTTATATTGGAATGCACGAAGGACAATATTGAACAAAGAAAGAATCGCTTTTTTGTGCAGGGTGATCCCGGTGCTATTCTGGTTATTGAGTTTAGTAGGGACACCAGGGAAGAAATTGTTGAGATCTGTACAAAGGTGGAGGCAGATATGCGGACCGCGGGCCTGGGTTATTACTTCCCGTTGCTATTCGGAGAAGATACCAAAAAGATCTGGACCCTTCGGAAGGCGGGCCTTGGTTTGTTGGGAAATCTACCGGGAGATGAGAAAGCAGTGCCGGTGATTGAAGACACGGCTGTAGATGTAAATGATTTGCCGGCGTACATCCGCGAGTTCAATGAAATATTGAAAAAATACGGATTGCATTCAGTTCACTACGCTCACGCGGGATCCGGGGAATTGCATTTGAGACCCATCCTGAATTTGAAGACAAAAGAGGGTAATGCACTTTTTCGCAGCATCGCCGAAGAAATCGCCATCCTTGTCAACAAGTATAAGGGTTCACTCAGTGGTGAACATGGAGACGGGCGGCTGCGGGGCGAATTCATTCCGCAAATGATCGGTGCAAAAAACTATGCACTCTTAAAAGACATCAAGAAGGCCTGGGATCCCAATAATATTTTCAATCCGCATAAAATTGTAGACACGCCGTCTATGAACAGCATGCTGCGTTATGAACCCGGGCAGCAAACACCAAAGTTCGATACCGTTTTTCGCTTTTACCGGCAGGACATACTCCAGCACGCCGAACAATGCAATGGGTCAGGCGATTGCAGGAAGACCCAGCTTTCCGGAGGCACGATGTGCCCTTCGTACATGGCTACCCGAAATGAAAAAGATACAACGAGAGCAAGGGCCAACATCCTTCGGGAATTCCTCACCCGATCCAACAAGGCAAACCGGTTTGATCACGAGGAAATTTATGAAGTGATGGATTTGTGTTTGAGTTGCAAGGGCTGCAAGTCGGAGTGCCCTTCCAATGTTGACGTTGCCAAGCTGAAGGCCGAATTCCTGCAACAATACTATGACGCCAATGGTGTGCCCTTTAGGTCAAAGCTTATCGCCAATTTCACGAAGAGTTCATCTATGGCCGCCATTGCGCCTTCGGTTTACAACTATTTTATCAGGAGTCCCTTCTTCGGCAAACAAATAAAACGCTTTTCAGGCTTCGCCGAGAAGCGCTCTATTCCAACGCTTCATTCAACCACACTTAGGAAATGGTGGAAAGGTCATCAGCGGGAAAAGCAGGGAATAAGTGTAAAAAAAGTCTTCCTTTTTTGCGACGAGTTCACCAACTATTCAGACACTGAGATTGGTATTAAAGCGATCCTGTTATTGGAAAACCTGGGCTATGAAGTTGCAATCCCCGAACATTTGGAAAGTGGCAGAACCTGGTTGTCTAAAGGCTTGTTGAGAAAGGCAAAACAAATCGCAAATGAAAACATCAGGCTTCTGCAAGACATCATTACTGATAAGACGCCTTTAATAGGAATCGAACCTTCTGCCATTTTAACTTTTCGAGATGAGTATCCTGACCTTGCATATGAGGATCAATTTGAAGCGGCAAAAAAGTTAAGTGGATGCGTGTTCATGATAGATGAATTTCTCGCATCAGAAATTGAACAGGGAAATATCAGCGCATCACAATTCACCAATGAAAAGAAAGAGGTCTTGTTGCACGGGCATTGTCAGCAAAAGGCGTTGGCATCCGTGGCGCCATCGGTTAAGATCCTGTCGCTGCCGCAAAATTATTCGGTGAAAACCATACCGTCAGGTTGTTGCGGCATGGCGGGATCTTTTGGTTACGAAAAGGAGCACTATGATCTCTCTATGAAAATCGGCGAGTTGGTGTTGTTTCCTGCCGTTAGAAAATCAGGTAATGAAACCATCATTGCCGCACCGGGCACCAGTTGCAGGCACCAGGTGAAAGACGGAACCGGAAGGCATGCCCTTCACCCGGTGGAAGTGCTTTTTGAGGCCTTGCGATAATCAGGAGATCGTTGTTTCGTTGACCAGGGTCCTCGAGTTGAATTGAAAATTCTTTATTACCTTTTACTTTCACCTCATTTTGATCATGAAAAAATTCCTGATTCTTTCGCTTGCCAGTCTGTCCACAACCGGCCTCTTTGCACAAAACTGGACCGATACCGCCGCCAAAATCGAAAATATTTTCAGTCGCTACACGGCCAATGATCCCGGCGCCGAGCTTGCGATCATGCGCAATGGAAAAATTATTTTTACCAAGGCCTGGGGTATGGCAGATCTTGAGCATGGCGCAAAACTCACCACTGAATCGCCAACAGAGGCGGGCTCGGTTTCAAAACAATTTACAGCTGCGTCTATTCTTCTCCTTGAACAACAGGGCAAGCTTTCCATCAATGATGACATTCGTAAGTACATTCCGGAATTGCCCAATTATGGACATCCGATTTTGATCCGTCACATGCTGGAACATACCAGCGGCCTCAAAGATTGGGGAAGCATTGCTGAGTTGGCAGGGTGGCCGCGGTCAACCAAAACTTACACCAACGAAGAAGCCCTGCTCATATTGACCAAGCAAAAAACGCTTAACAATATCCCCGGTGAAGAATATATCTACAGCAATTCCAATTTCAATCTGCTGGCCACCGTGGTCATGCGGGTGAGCGGAATGAGCCTGGCGGAATTTTCAAACAAGTACATTTTTGGCCCCGCCGGCATGAAACACACTCAATGGAGAGATGATTTTAAGAAAATCGTGCCCAATCGTGCAATGGCTTACTCCTATTCAGACAACAACTATAAAACGAACATGCCCAATGAGTATGTGTACGGACAAGGAGGCCTTCTCACGACGGCCGAGGACCTGGTGACCTGGAATGAATATTATGGAAACGGCAAACTGGGTAATCCATCGCTCTTTAGCAAACAAACGACCTCCTACCCTTTCAACAATGGCAGGCTTCACAATTATGCTGCAGGATTAGTCATCACACAAAGCAGGGGATGGCGATTGATCACCCACTCCGGCGCAACGGCCAGCTACCGTGCCAACCTCGAATATTATCCGGAACTTGGCCTTTCCATTGCGTGGCTAAGCAATACCTCCAGGTATGACGGATCCCCGGTAAACGTAGTGCAACAGGTATCAGAGTTGATGGTCCCTGCAAAGGTTGCTGATGCCACGGTTGCACCTTCACCATTTAAATTGTCTGAAGCTGCAATAAAAAATTTCGAGGGCTGGTATCGCAGCAATAGGTCAGGTGAAGGAATGAATGTGGAAGCGAAAGGCAGTCAGCTTTTGGTCTATTCTTCCGATACCCTTGTGCCGATGAATGATCACAGTTTCGCATTGGGTGGAAGCAGGTTTGAGTGGTATGATATGAAAAAGAAGTTGCTGCGAACGATCAACGGAGCCAGGGACACCTTTTATTATACGCCGGTTGCAGCGGGATCCAAAGATTCGTCCAGCTGGAAGAAATATATCGGGGAATACTATTCAGACGAAGCCAATGCAGGTTACTCAGTGCTGATGAAAGATGGTAAATTGAATCTCTTCATGCGGCCCGACAAATGGTTTGAATTGACACCCACCTATAAAGATGCATTCGAATTTGGCCCGGGTAGTCTATACTTCATCGTAGACAAGAATGGAAAGATAACGGGTTTCAATGCAAGTGTGGATAGGGCACGAAATATTGAATTTGTAAGATTTAAAAAGTAAAAAGTAAAAGATTCGAATTCGCCTCAATTTTGACTTTTTACTTTTTATTTTTTTAATTATTCACTACCATCCTATCCCGTAATCGTCGCCATGATTGCTTGAGCCACCCCAGAAGCTACCGTGCTTCCAATCGTAGTAGATCGCATTGATCGGTCCGGATGTTCTGGCACCGTAAGTAAGCCGGTATCCCATTCTTATCAATTCTTTCCGCGTCCACTGCGGCGTATTGTCATTGATGAGAATATCTCCCGGTTTGGGTTTACGGTCTTCCCCGCCCAGTGACAAATACATCTGGTAAGTATTGAAATTCGGCGCCTCGGTCGCTTCCTGCACATTCATTCCAAATTCAACAATATTCAGGAAAAATTGCAGGAGGTTTTGATCCTGCGTATCTCCGCCCTGCACCGCAAACGACAAAAAGGGCTTGCCATCCTTCATGGCCAGGGTAGGCGTTAACGTTACCCTTGGTCTTTTCCCCGGTTCAACCACATTGAACGGATCCAGTTTTGGATCACAAACAAAACTTTGCATACGCTGGCTCATTCCAAATCCCGTTTTTCCGGCAATGGACGCTGGTATCCAGCCGCCACTTGGCGTAACCGATACCACCCAACCTTCTTTGTCGGCTGCTTCAATGGACGTCGTTCCCCGCCAAACCTTTTCGAGGTATTGATCGTTGACCGCCGGCGCCGGGTAGTTCGATGCAGTTGCCCACTGGCTTAAATAATTCAGGAAAGGGTTTTGCTTGTTTTCATAAGGATAAGGATCGCCCGGGCCGATCTTGGGATCATTGTGATCCATATTGATCAGTTTGGCTCTTTCCTTTGCATATTGTTTCGACAACAAACCCTTGATGGGTTCCTCAGGAGGAAAATAAGGATCGCCATAATAGAAATCGCGGTCGGCAAATGCAAGGCTCATGGCCTGGTATACTGTGTTGATGTATCTTGAAGAATTATATCCCATGCCCTTCAGGTCGAAATTCTCCAAAATATTCAAAGCTTGCAACATTGCAGGACCCTGGGTCCATTGTGCCAGCTTATACACTTCAATTCCTTTGTAATTCACAGAAAGCGGTTCTTCAATTTTCACACTCCATTTCGCAAGGTCTTCGGCCCTAATCAAACCACCCTGCTCTTGCACGCCTCTTGCAAATTCTTTGCCGATGTCACCTTTGTAAAACCTGTCATATGCCGCGTAAATAGCTTCCTTTCTGCTCTTCCCTTTTTTTAATGCATCCTGTTCTGCGTCCACCATTTTTTGCAACGTGGCCAGCAGATCTGTTTGCTTAAAAATTTCTCCAGCCTCCGGAGCCTCTCTTTGCTCACCCAGGTGGGGAAGCATCACGGCTTTCGCATAAGGCCACTGCTTAATTTTATCCTTGTTTCGTTCAATGCTGTTGGCTGTTTCACTTTCTATGGGATAGCCTGCGGCCAATTGCATCGCCGGCGCCAGCACATCTTTCAAACTCATCGTGCCGTATTCTGCAAGCATGGTACAGAGCCCGCCGGGCGTGCCAGGTGTTACAGCTGCCAGCGGACCATATTCCGGCGGATAGTTCATTCCCTTCGACTTGAAAAAGTCTGTTGTCGCCCCGGTGGGTGCAACACCCAGTGCATTGATGGCAATGATCTTCCCCGTTTTAGGATTGTAGATCAGGGCCTGGGTTTCCCCGCCCCAACTCAGTACGTCCCACATGGTGCAGGTGGCAGCCAGCATGGCGCAGGCCGCGTCTACTGCATTACCTCCTTTCTGAAATACAATTGAACCTGCCGTAGCGGCCAGGGGCTTGCCCGTTATAGCTACCCAATTTTTGCCGTATATAACCGGCTTCTGAGTTTGTTGCGCGAATGTGTTTGAAAGAAAAAATACAAGAATGAAGATGGAAGAGAAAGCAGCTCGCATAGAAAGTTGATTGATGCTTAAAGATAAGCAGCAAAAAAAACACCCCATTTCTTTTTTTGGAGACAGGGTGTATGTCGAATTAACCAACTAAAAAAAGGTATTAGTATCCCCAGCTTTTCATGATGGCCAGGTCTTCTTTTACACAGTCTACGGGCTTCATACCCTGGTAGGATTCCTGTTCAATGATGAAGAGCGTCGTTCCGCCCGACTTGCGGCCAAGGTCAATGACTTCTTTCACGGGAATGATTCCCTTGCCAAGAACGGTACTCTGGTATTCCCAACCCATTTCAGTTTTCTTATCCCCTTTGATTTCGTCCTTCACGTGCATGGACTCAAACCTGCCGGGATATTTCTTTACGATGTCCAAAGCCTTGGCACCGCCATTGTACATGTTACCGATATCAAGTTGCTGCGCAACCAATGCCGGGTCTGTATTTTGGAGGATGATGTCATAAACAGCCTGTCCATTTAACATCTGACTGAATTCAAAATCGTGGTTGTGATAACCAAATTTCATTCCGGATTTCTTACAAAGCTCTCCGCTCTTGTTGAAGACCTCCATGTATTTCTTCAGGCCATCATAGTCTTTTCTCAAACTCACATCCAGCCAGGGACTGATCACATATTTCTGTCCACAGGTGGCAGCATCCTGAACCGTATATTTCCATGCATCGGAAAAATCATTCTTTGAGGCATCCCATGCGGTGGTTCCCATCACAGTGTGGCCACTGTACATTTTCAATCCGAGGTCATCCAATACCTTCTTGAATTCTGTGGCAGACCAGCCATAGAATTTCCGGTCCACGTAACTAGCGTGTTCAACATACTTGTAACCCATGCTGGAGATGGCCTTCAGTGTTCCCGCGGCATCGGCCTTCATATCGTCGCGAACGGAGTAAAGTTGTACGCCGGTAAAATCGTCCTTGAACCCAGCGGCAAAGAGTCCCTTGGAAAAAAGTGTGGCACCTGCCACAGACAAAGCGCTCGTTTTTAGAAATTTTCTTCTCGATGTGTGCATAGCAGAATTTTATGAAGATGAAAATTAGGCAATTTTGAATCGCAAAAATCCGTAGGCAGATTTTTTTAAAATTGTTGAGTCCGGCCAAATTTCAAGACGCCCGTCTTCAATGACGGGTTGCATAGGAAGGGTTGAAATGTTTATTATTTCAGGTATTTGGTCCAGAAATCGATGGTTCGCTGCCAGGCCAGTTTGGCCGCAGCCTCATTGTAACGGGTGGGCGCCGTATCGTTATGGAAGGCGTGGTTCGCCCCTTCGTACATATATAATTCATATTTCACACCCGATTTCTTCAAAGCTTCTTCATAAGCCGGGATGCCGGCGTTGATACGATCATCCAGGCTACCATAATGCAATTGCACAGCGGCCTTGATTTTTGGAACATCCGCTGCGTCAGGTTGACGGCCATAGAAAGCCACGGCAGCTTTCAGGTTGGGCATGTTCACAGCCAGTTGGTTTGCGATCCCGCCGCCCCAGCAGAATCCAACACAACCAAACTTTCCGTTGGAATCTTTCCTGTTTCCGAGGTAGTCGAATGCCTTTACGAAATTTTGAAGATTTTGTTGTGCATCCAGTTTCCCGATCATGTCGCGGGCAGAGTCTTCATTGGAAGGCGTGCCGCCCTGCGAACTCAACGCGTCCGGGGCGAGAGCCAGGAAACCAGCATTGGCGGCCCTTCTCGTCACATCTTCGATATGCGGATTTAATCCCCGGTTTTCGTGAATGACGATGACGGTGCCGTATTTCCCCTCTGCCTTGGGTCTCGCAACATAGGCCTTCACATCTCCACTGGCTCCGGCATAGGTAATGGTTTCAGTCAAAAGATCAATTGGAGGAGTAACGGCTGCCCTTGCATAATTCGTTTCTAAAAGGGGAAGCAATGCCGTAGCGGCTACTGTACCTCCAGCCAGTTTGGCTAATCGGCTTAAAAATTCATCACGCTTCAATGGCTTGTGCGTGTATTCATCATATAGATTGATAATTTGCTGATCCATGTGAATGATTTGAGGACGCAGAAATTACGAAATAATGGCCTCAATTAGACGGGTGTGAAAATCTTTTATGCAAATTGAAGCGGGTTTTTTGAGGGAATATGAGTGATTGAAATGCCGGGCAGCTGAGGCTTGAGCCAATTCAACATCCATTCTGAACCCGGCTCCTCGCTGAGGGCATGTCCCAAAACCAAAAGCGCCGTTTTAGTTCCCATGAATTCCGCGTCCCTAACGTATTCAGCGGTTTCCCATTCACTAAGTTCCCCGATAATCAGCAAATCGGGCATCGCATTTTGCAAGACACCGATTTGGGTTCGGCCACCAGCCGCTCCTGGAAGAATCGCTATTTTTTGAATAGATTGAGACAGATCTCCAATCATTCTCACGCGGTCGATTCCCAATTTCTTTTTGACGTCTGTTACCAAATCTCCAAGTTTCGTCGCGGGCATGTTAACGAGGTGGGGGTTGGCACTGTCTGCAAACTTTTCCCAATTCAATTGCGTTAAAACGCCTGCCAAAACGCCGTCAGGTTGGTGCGCGTGCACATAGTCGTGACAACGCCAAACTGCAATATTATTCTTCTGAAGTAGTGCGCGTTTGTATTTGTAGACCTCTGAATTAGCCAGCCATTCCGTTTCGTCGAGGTGATTATAAAAAGTGGGTTCATGTGCGATGATGAAGTTCGAGCCGAGCTTTGAGGCCTGGGTGATCACATCGCAAGTGGCAAACATTGTCGTTACGATACCCGTTACCTTCTGATTGCCAGAGCCCGCTTTCAGTGTGTCGACAGTTTGCTTGAACGGCGCTCCCGGCACAGTTGCAGTAAAAAGGTCGATTACTTCCTGTACGGTCCAGTCCTTTCCTTCCAGGCTTGGCGATGCCTTGGCTTTGCGTGGAATAGATGCCAGCGCCAGGCTGCCTAAAAAAATCCCCACGAAATCCCTCCTGCTTTTGAATTTTTCATTTTTACTTTTCACTTTATTACATTTAGTATTGTTGTAATTTAAAATCATTCTCAGTTGAAAACTTTTTTTTGCATAGCTATTTTTCTCCTCCCATTGTTTGGCCCTGTTCGGGCACAGGACCTGGGAAAGGATCACAAGAAACTGGAGCAAACCTTTTACCAGGAAACAAGGGTATTGAAATATGCGCCCGATGGCACGAGGCAGGATTCAGACGTATATCGCCTCTGGATCAAAGAAACGCCGGATGGTGAAGGGGAGAAGTACACCTGCCTGCGATTCACGGTTCAATCGGGCAACAAGCCAGCTTATTCCATTCCTTCACTCGTGGATTTCAGCTATCACTATTCGGCTAGCCCTTTGGGAAAGGACCGGAAGGGCCAGTTGTTTGGGATTGATCACTCGGCGTTTGAAAAGCTGAAGGACAGTTCCGGCAAATCGGTACCACTTGAACAGACCTATCTTACCTACAATGCCTTCGTTGATTTTCATTCGTTGTTTGTGTTTTCGGAAAAATCAGATTCCGGTCGCGGCGTGCAGGACCTGCATCAGCCTGGCGACAAGATCATTCACGGCGCTTCTTTCTCAGAGCCCGAGGAAAATCTCGGCAGTCAGGTTGCCGCGGGTTCAAAATTCAAAAATGGCCTGATCACGCTGGAATGGAAGGGCAATGGCCCGGCGAATGGCAGAAATTGCGCGATCCTGGGTTATGACTCAGGCGAAAGCTCCTTTTATGTAATCACCAAACCCTTTCCGATGATGACGGTAAAGACTAAGGGCAGTTCGCACTATTTCGGGGATGTATTCAAGGATCTTGAAACGGGGTGGATACAGAAGGCTAGTATGCACGAAATCGTGGTTAGTGAAACCGCTGTCCCTGCGCAAAAGGATATTCATTCAGTGATTGAACGAAAGATAATATTAATGAATATGGGGTATTAGGGAAAATGCGAAAGGTGAAGGGTGAAGGGATCTTTCACCTTTTCCCTTTTACCCTTTACCTTGAGCAACATACTTGTAAATAATTTCCGATACCTCGGCCAACATATTCGTTGCGCCTTTCTCATCCTGGATTTCCTTTCCCAATAACACCAACACATATTTTCTTCCATTGGGCAGGAAAATTATTCCTGAATCATGGTGAACGGTGGTAAACCATCCTGTTTTGTGAGCAACCTTCACTCCCGCAGGCAGTTTGGCAGGAATGATGTCATTGAATTTCTGGTCCAGCAATATCTTAATCATTTGTTCGCTCGCCTTTTTGCTGACGGCTTTGCCCCTGGCAATTTTTTCGAACAGCAACATCAGATCATTTGCTGTGACCGTATTGATAAGTCCCTGCTGGTAAGCCTTATCGTCCTCAACACCCCGAAGGACGTGCAGATTGGGCATTCCCATCGCAGCCATCGTTGCCGAAACATTCTTCGCATCCACCAATTCAATCATCATGTTCGTACTCAGGTTGCTGCTCACGATGATCATTTGGTATATGAGCTGGTATACCGTTCTCTTTTCTCCCAGGTGCCGGTACAATTCTGTTTCGCTATCATCCGTGGAATCCAGTTTATATTCAGATCCATCTACAATGCTTTTGAAATTATTATGAATCACAATGGAATCATCCAGGGAAATTTTCTTTTGTTTCACCTGCCTGAACACTTCCGCCAGCACGGGCGTCTTCATCGTGCTGGCAGCATGATAAGACATTTGCTCATTGATCAATAATACCTCCCCGGTCTTCAAATCCCTGAAGGCGACTGCAAATACTCCTTTTTGTTCCGCCAGTTTATTTTGTACAGCTGTTCTGAGCTGGTCGGAACCCTTCTGAGCGCGAACGTCGCTGGTGATGGCAAGATGGAAAAACAAGAATGGCAGGAAGGCAAGGAGTGGAAACCGCATTCGGAAAATTTAGCAAGGAAGATACTACAAAATGATAACCGAAGTTTTCTTTGACGGATCGGGTTAACTTTAGGAAAATATCATAACGAATCATCCATGAAAATTTCCTTCGCCGAGCTTCACGATCAATTCAGGCAAATTTTACTTAAATATAATTTCCCAGGTGATCGTGCTATTCTCTGCGCTCGTTTATTTGCAGAAAATAGCCGGGATGGCATTTCAAGTCACGGCGTGAACCGCTTCCCGGTCTTCATAAAAATTGTGAACGACGGATTTGTTAGGCCTGATGCCAAACCAGAGAAAGTGGGCGAGATGGGCGTGGTGGAATTTTGGGACGGTCAATTGGCCCCGGGCATGTGGGCTGCAACCGTTGCGATGGACCAGGCCATTGAGCTTGCCAGGAAGAACGGAATGGGTTGCGTGTCGTTGAAGAATACCAATCACTGGATGCGCGGTGGCAGTTATGGCTGGCAGGCGGCAGATGCTGGATGCATCGGCATCTGTTCTTCAAATACTATTGCTAATATGCCGCCCTGGGGAGGAAAGGAACCCAGGTTAGGCAACAATCCGCTGGTGATTGCAATTCCAAGAAAAGATGGCCATATCGTACTGGACATGGCGATATCGCAATTCTCGTATGGTAAATTGCAGGAATTTGAGCTGCGCGAAAGTGACTTGCCTGTAATGGGTGGATACAATGAGGAAGGCGAACTTACCGCCAATCCATTTGCAATCCGGGCATCGCGCAGAACCTTACCGATAGGTTTCTGGAAGGGCTCCGGACTTTCGTTTATTCTCGATGTGCTGGTTGCTTCGCTTAGTGGTGGACGGTCGGTCGCGGGAATCACGGCAAATGGCCGGGAGTTCGGATTGTCGCAGATTTTTATTTGCATCGATGGCAAGAACCTGCACAAGGATACCATTGAATCAATTATTACATTCGCCAAAAGCAGCGCGCCTGCCCAACCAGGACAGGAAATATTTTATCCCGGTGAAAAGACACTGGCCACGCGCCGCAAATCCGAAGCGGAGGGCATTGAAGTAAATGAAGAAATCTGGAATGAAATACTCGCGCTCTAGATTATGGATTGTGCCCGCCCGAACGTTCCGTTCGGAACGGGCGGGGATTGTAGATTGTAGAACTCTAAAATTCAATAAGTGAAACGATTCCTCGCATTTCTATTTTTGTTTTTGCCAATTTTTGCAGCGGCACAGCGCAAAGCCATTTTCATCATCGCTGACGGCATACCTGCAGACCTGATCGACACATTGCCCACTCCCAACCTGCATGCAATTGCAAAGGAAGGTGCACTCATCAAATCGCACGTGGGTGGCGAAAGAGGCGGATATTCTCAAACGCCAACCATTTCCGCCGTTGGCTACAATAGTCTGCTCACCTCTACCTGGCTGAATAAGCACAATGTTTGGGACAACGATATCAAGGCGCCGAATTATCACTATTGGACCTTGTTCCGCATTTTGAAAACGCAGCGGTCCGCTGCTAAAACGGCCATATTTTCAACATGGCTGGAAAACAGGACCAAGCTCGTTGGAGATATGCTTCCTGAAACGGGCAATTTCAAGATTGACTACCACCTGGATGGTCTTGAAAGGGATACAATTCACTTCCCACATGATGATGGCAGCAATTATATCCATCGAATTGACGAAATTATCACCGACAGTGCGGCAAAATGCATTCGCAAATTCGCCCCTGATCTTACCTGGGTCTATCTGGAATTCACCGATGATATGGGCCACACTTATGGAAACAGCGAACAATTTTACAACGCCATCATAACAATGGATAAGCAGGTGGGCAGGATCTGGGATGCGATTAAATATCGACAAAAGCAATTTGGAGAAGAGTGGCAGATTTTCATTACCACAGACCATGGACGCGATCCGCTCACAGGCAAGAATCATGGCGGACAAACCGACCGCGAACGAAATACCTGGATTGTAACCAATGCGAAAGACCTCAATGCATACGCAGCCATGAATCCGGGTATTGTAGACATTGCTCCCACCATTCTCAAATTTTTGAAAGTGCCTGTGCCAAGGGAGCAGGCCAATGAGATGGATGGCGTATCGCTTACCGGCGATCTTTCGCTTGTCAATCCAATTGCCACTGCAGAAGACAAAAAGCTTACCGTCCGATGGAAAGCGATGAACCCTTCTGGAAAAGTAAAAATCCGCATTTGCGCTACGAATCGTTTCCGAACGAGTGGAACTGATTCTTATCTGCTCATCGGAGAAGTTCCCGTGGGCGACCAGCTGTTTGAAATTGACCTCTCGAAGCTGCCTTCGTCGGATTTCTACAAAATCGTACTGGAAGGCCCGCTGAATACGGTAAACCGCTGGGTCAGGCTGTAACCCGGGACGCAATTCATACTCCATTTTCCGCAACTCATGAACCAGTGGGTTGTACCAGCTTTTTTTGTTGTCAATATTTGAGGAGGATTTAATCACCTCCAAAAACAATGTTATGAAAGGGACTTCAAAACGGCTGATAGGGATGAGAGCATGCATTGCACTCTTCGCTTCAGTCATTCTGAGCGTCGTACTGCTTTCTTTCTCAATTAACAAGACGGCAGACGATGTTTGGAAACAGATCGGCATTAGCCAACAGACAGGAAATGACAACATTAAGAACAGTTTTCTCAGCGGTTATTTCTATCACTACGGCGCAGAGGCTGTTCGAAACGCCACGACAGGTAACAGGTCAGCTGCCGCAAGCAGTTTGCTGAATTACGTGAAAGAATACGTGAATAGCGATGGGTTCAAGAAAGCCTATGAGGCCGACAGACAATCAAAAAAGCCGGCGGTGCAGGAAAGAAAGACACCACGTTCTTCAGAAAAAATCAGGAAGGATATGATTGACGAAACGCAAAAGGCGCTGGATGATTTGACCACCAGGATGAAGACGATGACACCGGATATGCAGAAGATGATGGAACCCACCGTGAAATCTTATGAGGACATGTTGAAGAGCTATAAAGATCCAAAGAATGAAATGTTCGACTCAATGGCTTCGATAGAATCCCAATTGTACGATCAGAATGGAAAGAATGAAGTTGAAGAATTGAAGAAATGGGAGCAGGACTATCCGGCAGATCCAAAATTCCTGATCAAAAAGCGGCTACAAAAGTACCTGGCGCTTGTAGGCACGGTTGATTTTAATGCAGAATTGAAGGACAAGGGCGGAAAGAAGGTGTTTGTAAAGGATGAGTATGAAAGAAAATCGGCAGATTGGAAGATGATTTACCGCGCAGGTGCAGAAGTGAATGGAGTGGCAAAGAGTTTTGCGGAGCAGTGGTTGAAGGAGCTGAACTAGATTTTGGATTGTGCCCGCCCGAACGTTCCGTTCGGAACGGGCGGGATTGTAGATCATGGAAGTTGGAAGTCGCCTGCCGGCAGGCAGGGAACAATGGTTAGAGGCCGATGGGTTCTCTGATTGCCATCAACGGCGTGGGCTGGACCTGCGCCGTTTTTCTTTTTCGTATATTAATTCACAATAACAATCTACAATCCACTTGGACCAGGAACTCAAACTCTTTTGGCGAAAATACTTTGGTTTCGATTGGAAATTCGGGTTGTTTCTCATTCTCATCATTTGCGTTCCCCGCTTCCTGTTGGTCCTTCATGCAAACGCTACTGCTAACTATCGCTACATCGGACTACTCATGTTCCTTTCGGCCCTCGCGCCCTTTATTTTTCTAACAAGGTTTGGCAGGAAGAAAATGGGTCTTACTGCTCCAAAGAATTTTACAGCGGTTGTCGTCGGATTTTTCGTAGGACTTGTCTGCAGCTTGTTGCTCTTTGTGTCGGGGGAATTATTATTTGGAAGCAATTATGAAAATTGGTACATCTATATCGGGAAGTCCTATAATATTCCGCCAGGAATCGCAGCGCATGACAAGGCTATCCTTTTTGCCGTGATGGCTGGGACAGGAATGATTTTTAGCCCGATTGGCGAAGAGCTGTTTTTCAGGGGTATCGTGCATTCTAGTTTCGCCGCCTCAGTTGGAGAAAGAAAGGCCTCCTATATAGACAGTGCGGCATTTGCCTTAACCCATATTTCTCATTTCGGGTTGGTTTTTATTAATCAGCGTTGGCAATTTCTGTTTGGACCGACCCTCAACTGGGTGTTGGCCATGTTCCTGGTGAGTATGGTTTTCATCTTTTTCAAACGAAATTCCGGCTCCCTTTTGGGCGCCATTATTTGTCATGCGGCCTTTAATTTAGGGATGATTTACTGCATTTTTTATTTATTGTAAAATTGACTGCCATAGGGCTGTCAGTAGGTGGTCGTTGATTTGTATAAAACGAATCATCATGTTTACAACAAAAGCCGCCTCCATGCCAACCACCCTCGCCAATTTCGCCAAAGACGCCGCCGCCTATACACTTTGGGCAAACAGACGGCTCGTGAACTGGCTACGTGAGCAGCCAGACGAAGTCATGGACAAAACCATCCCATCGAGCTTTCCCTCCATCCGCGAAACACTCACGCATATCTGGTTTGTGCAAAAGGGTTGGATGGCTACGCTTCAGGGGTTGCCTACCGAGTCAAATTATGGCCAAAAATTCGAAGGCAGCCTGGAGGAACTTTATGAGGGCTTCTTGGGTCAAACGGAGCAACTCACCTATTATATTCTCACCCTGAATGAAGCCGGCATGGAGGAACCCTGTGCATTTAAGGTTCCAATCCGCTGGCCGGAATGGGATGATTTTGAAAGACCCGTCTTTGAGATCATTCAGCATATCACCAATCACGGAAATTACCACCGCGGACAAATTATCACGATGGCTCGCGTTCTTGGCCTCAGCAATCCGCCGATGACAGATTACATGTGTTACCTGATTAATCCATAAGAGCTGTAATTCTTGTAAAGTAGCTCAAGCTTTGAACAATAGCTGAATTCAGTTGGTGTAAGATGGGCTTTTGATTGTAAAGACGGCGTAGGGAATACCTGCGCCGTTTCGTTATTTTGTAGTGAAGCCTGGCAATATGATGATAACACTTCGCGACAAGTTAGACCTTATTAAAGGCGACATCACAAATCTGAAGGTTGATTGTATTGTAAATGCCGCAAACACTTCACTCTTAGGCGGAGGTGGCGTTGATGGTGCAATTCATAGAGCAGGCGGACCAGCAATTTTAGACGACTGCAGAAAAATCGTTGCCAGGCAAGGCGGGTGCAAAGCTGGACAAGCTGTCATTACAACAGCAGGGAGGCTGCCTGCTAAATTTGTGATTCATACTGTTGGTCCGGTCTGGAATGGTGGACATATGAATGAAAGAGAAAAGCTGGCGGATTGCTACCGAAATTCACTACAACTTGCTGTTGACAATGGTTGCAAGGCAGTTGCTTTCCCAAACATAAGCACAGGAATTTATAAATTTCCAAAGGCCGAGGCTGCAAAAATTGCAGTTGAACGTGTTGTTGATTTCCTTTCAAAGTCCGACAAAATTGACAAAGTCATTTTTGTTTGCTTCGACGAGGAAAATTTTTATTATATCAATGCCGAAATCAAGTTGATCAAATGAAAAATAATTCTTTATTCACGGCCGGTCTTGTACTGACCATACTTGGCTTGATCGGAGTGATCACTAAATTCAGAAGTTCAAGCTATACAGTGCTCGTGCTTGGATTGGTGTTGTTAATTATCTATTACTTTTCAAAAACGAGGAAATAAGCTCCGAAACTCGCTTGCAACGACTTAGAAAGGCAGCAGAAGCCTCTAACTATGACTTAGACCATATCCCATCTTTTATCAAAAGGGAATTGTATTTTCAGGCATTCGATAATTTGTGCAAGGCATTTCAGGGATATTCGCCGATTTTATCGGTTAGTAATATTGAAAGCAATGAGATAAATACGAAAGTAAAAATGCTTCGGGAACTATTAAACAACCTGGCTCTCGAAGAATAAAAAGCAATATTTTTTATGCCCCTCAAACTCCTTCTCGCAGTCTTTCTTTGCCTTTCAGTTTCAGCAACGACTGACCTTTACAAAAAAAAGAAATTCAAAGTCTTCACCATTTGCTCCACCGCTAAGGATCACCTGGTGATGATCGCGCGTGCCAGACCCTTCTTTGAACAATTGGGCATGGACAACAACTTTGATATTGATATCACAACAGATACAAGTTTGGTTAATGATGAAAATTTGAAGAAATACCAGGTCTTTCTTCAGCTGCATGAGGCGCCATTTGATATGTCGTATGCACAACAGGCGGCGATCAGAAAATTCATAGAAGGAGGCAAGGGCTGGGTGGGAATACACGCTGCCGGATTAACGGGAACCCAGTTCCATCCCAATGATATTTACTGGCAATGGTTTGAAGACTATTTCGGCGGTGTCACGTATTCTCCGCATCCGAAATTTCAAAAAGGAACGGTTATTATGGAAGACCGCAATCATCCCGCAACGAAAAATATGCCTCCCAGTTTTGAAGTGAGTGATGAATGGTACGAATTCAACAAGAGCCCGAGGCCGAACGTTCGTGTGTTGGGCGTTGCAGATGAAAAAAGCTACACACAAAATAAACCCATGGGCGACCACCCCATTATCTGGACTAATCCAAAATATCGCCGCATGATCTACATCGGCGTCGGACACGATTCATCCGTGTGCAGCAACCCGGCCTGGGTAACACTGGTGAGAGATGCGATTCTTTGGGCAGGTTCCAAGAGTAAATAAACCTACCAAATGTGCAACCTCGCAGAGTCTGACAATGACATCTTATCCCCCGGCTGCACACCAAACGCTTTGTAGAAAGCCGGCGAGTTCATCAACGGACCATTCACGCGCCACATGGGAGGAGAGTGCGGATTGTTATTGATCCACAAACGCAGAAATTCATTCTTCATTTTAACTCTCCAAATCCTTGCCACTGAAATAAAGAATCTTTGATCAGGGGTAAAGCCATCAATGCGTGTTGTATCCTGGCCTTCCTTTGTCAATTTGAATGCATCGTATGCAATGGCCACACCGCCAACATCCGCCGTATTCTCCCCCACTGTCAGTGCGCCCTTAACATGCACCGTATCCAACACTGTAAACTTGCTGTATAGATCAATTACCTGCTGAGTCTTCACTTTGAACTTTTCATAGTCACCCTTGGTCCACCAGTTGCTTACGTTACCCACCTTATCAAACTGTGCGCCCTGGTCATCGAAAGCATGGGTCATTTCATGCCCAATTACCATTCCAATACCTCCGTAGTTTAAAGCATCATCAGCCTCGTTATCGAAATACGGAGATTGCAAAATTCCTGCTGGAAAAACGATCTCATTTGCTGATGGATTATAATACGCAGTAACGGTTGAAGGCGTCGTAAACCATTCCGTCCTGTCAACTGGCTTACCCAATTTCGCCAACTGAAAATCATAGTTTCCTTTGGATGTTGCAGCCACATTCTCGAAATATTTGTCACGTGCAATTGCGACCTTGCTATAATCCCTCCATTTATCGGGATAACCAATCTTCTTTGTGATAGCAGCCAGTTTTTCCTTTGCCTTCGCACGCGTACTGTCGCTCATCCAGTCCAATTTGTCTATCCTCGCGGCAAAGGCCTTCTGCAAATTATTCACCAGTTCCAGCATGCGCACCTTGGCTGCTTCGGGGAAATAACGCTTCACATAAACCTGTCCCAATGCTTCTCCCAGTTCACCATCAACGGCACTGGCCATTTTTTCACCCCGCGTTTTTTGAACAGCCTGACCAGATATTACTTTCGTGTACTCAAAAGCCGCGTCAACAAAGGGTTGGCTAAGTACATTGGCATACGTGCCCATGGAGCTTGACTTCATGTAAACCTTCCAGTCTTTAATTGGTATGGATTTCAATAAAGCATTTAGTTTGTCATAGTAAGCAGGCTGTCCCACATCAACGGAATCTGCCTTACCGCCCAAATTGGTTATTAAATTCGACCAGTCTATGAGCGGCTGCTTTTTCTGAAGTTGCGAAACGGCCATCATGTGATAGTTTGCCTGTACATTGCGCAACTCGATATTCGTTTTGTGTGAGGAAGCCAGCTGCTTTTCAATGCCATAAACCAAAGCAGCATTTTTCTTCGCATCTTCAGCATTGCCACCCGTCAACTCAAATAAAGTAGATACGTATTTTTTATATGCCTCCTGGATGGCAACAGTTGAGGAGTCAGTCTTGAAATAATAATCCCGGTCAGGCAAACCAATGCCCGCCTGGGAGAAATTGGCGATATTGATATTGCTGTTCTTAAGATCGGGGCCTACGCCAAAACCAATGAATGAAGAATTCCCAACTTTCTCTTCATCTGTCACAAATTTCATCAGGGAGGGAACATCACTGATCGCGTCAATTCGGGCGAGCAAAGGTTTGATGGGTTCGTAGCCACGCTTGTTGATGGTTGCGGTATCCATGCCAGATGAAAAGAAATCGCCAATCTTTTGCTCTATGCTTCCTGCCGCATTGTTTGCTTTTGAAATGCTATCCAATATTCCCTGCAAGCGTAACCGTTGGGGATAATTCATGAACATATATGCGCCCACACCGGCCTGGCTGCCGGGAATCTGTGCACTGTCGTACCAAACACCATTAACGTAGCGGAAAAAATTATCGCCAGGTTTGATCGTGCTGTCTATTCCCCGGATGGTGACATATTGTTTATCGGGAACCGTAGTATCATTTTTACAAGCGGTCAAAAAACTGACTGCCACAAGTACAGATAGCAATTGTTTCATATTTGAAAGATTGTGGATTGTTGATAGTTGATTGTGAAATTGCTACAATCTACAATCCACAATCTAAAATCTGAAAAAATCATTTTTTTCTCACCTTCTTGTATATCCTGATCGCCATCATCAACACCACCATGAGCGTCAATAAACCCAATAACCCCCACAGGAAGCTCACAGTGTTCTTCAACACCACCAGGAAAACAACAGCGAACAAGATAACAGTGGGTACCTCATTCCAGGCACGCAACTGTTGGCCCGAATATCGAAAGACACCGACAGATTGTTGATTAAAAATCCGCTGGAGACTAAAAAAATATAAGTAGAGTAGAAAAACAAAGGCCAGCTTCACCCAAAGCCAATTGCTCATGGGGTAAATCATCAGCAACCGCGCACCCAGCAAAAGGGTAATCATTGCAGAGGGCCAGGTGATCCCATACAACAGTCGCTTCTTCATCAACTGGTACTGGTCCAGCAATATCTTCCTTGACTTTTCATCTTCCAAAGTGCTGGCTTCAGCTGCATAGACCATCAGTCGTGGTAAATAAAATAAACCTGCAAACCAGGTGATGACAAAAATGATGTGAACAGCCTTGATGTATTGTAATTCCATTTTAGCAAGTGCGGGCAAAAGATTCTGCAACCTCCACCGTGCGGGAAATATCCGCCTCCGTTAGTGCTTCACAAATAAACCAGGTCTCGAATGCCGACGGGGGAAGATAAATACCGTTATCCAGACAATGATGAAAATATTTTTTGAACTGCCCGATATCACAGGCAGAAGCACTTGAAAAATCAACCACAGGCTTGTCGCTGAAATGCACACTGATCATACTTCCTGTGCGATTGATTTGTACAGGCACAGCGGCAAAGGCATCCCGCAAACCCTTTTCCAACAATCCCGTTTTCTGCTCCAGTGATTCAAAAATCTTCGGCTGTGCATGCAGGATAGATAGCATGGTAAATCCTGCCCTCATCGCCAGCGGGTTTCCACTCAGCGTCCCAGCCTGGTAAACCTTACCAACCGGCGCGATCCACTCCATAATTTCCTTCCTTCCCCCATAAGCGCCAACAGGAAGTCCACCACCAATCACTTTTCCATAAGTCACCAGGTCGGCCTTCACGCCAAATAATTCCTGTGCCCCGCCGGCGGCCAGCCTGAAGCCGGTCATCACTTCATCAAAAATCAATAGTATTTTTTCGCGATCACAAATCGCTCTCAATCCTTCCAAATATCCTTCCGCCGGGGGAATGCATCCCATATTCCCGGCCACCGGTTCTAAAAATATTGCTGCAATCTGTTCTTTGTTGTCTGCTACCAACTTTTCAACTGCGGGCAGGTTATTAAAGGGCGCTACCAGCGTGTCCTTCGCAACGGTTTCGGTCACACCCGGTACCCTTTGAATATTGAAAGTGGCAAGGCCACTTCCTGCGCTCACCAGGAAACTGTCGGCGTGACCATGATAACAACCTTCAAACTTGATCAGTTTATTTCTCCCGGTATAACCACGGGCAAGCCTAAGCGCACTCATGCAGGCCTCTGTTCCGCTATTCACCATCCGCACCAGTTCCAGGCCCGGTACCATTTTCTTAATCAACTCAGCCATCTCCACTTCCAGCCTGGTTGGTGCGCCAAAACTTAAAGAATGAGTCATCTGTTCTTTCAAAGCTTCCACCACTTCGGGTTGCGCATGTCCTAAAATCATCGGACCCCAACTATTGATATAATCGATGTATCGATTTCCGTCTTCGTCAAAAAGATAGGCGCCTTTCGCAGATTTAATAAACAACGGTGTCCCGCCCACGCTCCTGAATGCACGTACAGGCGAATTCACACCGCCGGGTATGGACAGCTGAGCCCGACTGAATAACGCTTCGCTTTGCTGAATTGCCATTAGCCGTTGATAATTTTGAGAATGTCTTTCGCAAAATAACTTGCGATGAGATCAGCGCCAGCGCGCTTGATCGCTGTTATGGTTTCCACGATGGCCTTGTTCTCATCCAGCCAACCCCTCGCAGCGGCGGCTTTGATCATGGCATATTCTCCACTTACCTGGTAGGCAGAAACGGGAGAATGAATCGCGTCCTTTACTTCTCTTATGATATCGAGATAACTCAAAGCCGGCTTCACCATAATGATGTCGGCGCCCTCTTCAATATCGGTTATGGCTTCCCGTATGGCCTCACGCCTGTTTGCGAAATCCATTTGGTAAGTCTTCTTATCGCCAAAGCCGGGGGCACTGTCTAATGCATCGCGAAAAGGCCCATAAAAACATGATGCATATTTTGCCGCATAGCTCATGATACCCGTCCTGTTTAGATTATTTTCTTCCAGCGCCTGCCTGATGGCACCGATTCTTCCGTCCATCATATCGCTTGGCGCTACAAAATCGGCTCCCGCCTTCGCGTGACTTACACTCATTTTTGCCAGCACTTCCACGGTCGCATCATTTACGATCTCGCCGTTTTCCACAATTCCATCATGGCCATAACTTGAAAACGGATCCAATGCCACATCCGTCATCACGCAAACATCAGGCGTGGCTTCCTTGATAGCCCTAATGGTTCGTTGCATCAATCCGGATTCGTTCAGTGCTTCGGTCCCCTTATTGTCTTTCAACTCGTCCTTGCTTTTCACAAACAGGAGGACCGATTTCAATCCCATTTTTTCCAATTGCTTCACTTCTTCCACCGTCAAATCCATGCTGAACCTGTAGTAGCCCGGCATGGAAGAAATTTCCTCCCGCACTTTTTCTCCCTCCACCACGAAGAGGGGAACGATAAAATCATTCGGACTAATATTTGTCTCCGCTACCAGGTTCCTGATGGCTGGAGAGGTTCTTAGAATTCTATGTCGCTTTTGTAGATACATCAGTGGTTGTTAAACATATATTCGTTGATCGTTGTCCGTTGATCCTTGATCGTTTTCCGTATACCGTATACCATATACTTATACCCTATACCCAATTCCGTGGATGCAGGCATACCTGCAACAGGCGGTCTTCTTCGGATCCGGGCGCGGGCTGGTAATCATATTCAAATCGAACCGTGGGCGGCAAACTCATCAAAATACTTTCCGTTCTGCCATTGGTCTTCAGGCCAAACAAAGTACCCCGGTCATGTACGAGGTTAAATTCAACATACCTACCTCTTCTGATTTCCTGCCAGAATTTTTGCTGCGCTCCATAGTCTGAATTTTTGCGCTTTTCAACAATGGGAACATAGGCAGGAAGAAATGCATTGCCACAGTCCTTAGCCAATCCCAGCCAGGATTCGGGCCGACCCCGAAGATAGTCGAAAAAAATACCGCCGATGCCCCTCGCTTCTTTCAGGCGATGATGGTTAACAAAATATTCGTCGCAATTCTTCTTGAATTCAGAATATAAAGCGGTATCCGTATTGTCACAAGCCATTTTCAATTGACCATGAAAATGTTTCGCGTCTTCTTCAAAAAGGTAATAGGGTGTTAGGTCGGCGCCGCCGCCAAACCAGCTGTCGATTACAATACCAGCCTCGTCGTATAATTCAAAATACCGGTAATTGGCGTGCACGGTTGGCGCGAAAGGATTCAAGGGATGAATTACCAGCGAAAGACCTGTCGCAAAAAAATGATGTCCATCCAGGTTCAACTGCCTGCGCATCGCCTCGGTGACCAGGCCATTTACCTCACTCACATTTACGCCGCCCTTTTCAAATACATCTCCATGCTGAATCACCCTGCTCCATCCTCCGCCACCTCCATCTCGCTTCCAATTGTCCTGTTTGAATTTTGCAGCGCCATCCACCTGTTCAAGCGCTGTGCAAATTTCATCCTGCAAATTGCGGATGTATTTTCCGAACACATCCCGAATTGCCTGTTGCTGCTGTATCATCGCCAAATTATTAGACCCTATTCACTATAATTTTTTACGGCATCTACAAATGCTTGTGCGTGTTCGACAGGAATCTGCGGAACAATACCGTGACCCAGATTTACGATGTACCTGTCTTTCCCGAATTCCCTGATCATGTCGCGCACATCCTTCCTTATCGTTTCAGTGGGTTGCAACAATTTGATGGGATCATAATTACCCTGAAGCGTAATGCTTCCGCCAGTCAGCCTCCTGGCTTCACCCGCCGTGTTCCCCCAATCCACACCCAGCGCGGATGCACCCGTAGCCTGCAATTCGGGCAGTGAATGCCAAACGCCTTTTGCAAACAGGATCACCGGTATTTCACCATCCAAATATTGAACAAGTTGGTTCAAATAGGGAAGCGAAAAACGTGCATAATCAGCCTTATCCCATACACTTCCCCAACTGTCGAAAATCTGAATCGCATTTACGCCGGCCTTAGCCTGTTCACGCAGGTAGGCGGCTGTCACCAGCGTAATACTTTGCAACAAAGCATGCGCAGCCTCCGGATGCTGGTAACAAAATGCTTTCGCTTTGTCGAAGGTCTTGCTTCCTTTTCCTTCCACCATATAGCAGAAAATGGTCCATGGTGCGCCCGCAAATCCAATCAACGGCACGCGGCCCAGCAATTTCTCCTTTGTTACACGAATCGCATCATAAACATATTGAAGCCGCAAATGCGCCTCATCAACTTCCAGTTTCAACACATCGCTCATATTAGAAATGGTGCTGGGCAGCAGCGGACCCTTTCCTTCATTCATCTCTACCACCAATCCCATGGCCTGCGGCACCACCAGGATATCGCTGAACAAAATTGCAGCGTCCACACCCAGCCTGTCGATGGGTTGAATCGTTATTTCTGCTGCAAGCTCAGGCGTTTGCACCCGGGTGAAGAAATCATATTTCGCGCGCAAGACCTGGTATTCAGGTAAATACCGCCCGGCCTGGCGCATCATCCAAACCGGCGGACGGGAAACGCTTTCGCCCTTCAACGCTTTCAGAAAAAGATCATTTTGTAATCCTGCTTCCCCTTTGATTGCTGTCGATTCGCTTTGAACGATCATTAAGTTTGCTTTTTTGTATCGATAAAAAATAATCGTGTACGGATTCCATTACCGCTTCCTGGCTGGGTTCTTCAGCCACCACCACGGTATTATGACTGTGGTCCCGAAAAGCAGCTGCCGTTGTTTTTCCAATGCAAAATGCAGGAATTTCCTGCGGAAGAATATTGGTTTGAAAATAACTTTCAATTGCACTCGGACTAAAGAATGTGATCGCCTGGTATTGATCCTCTATCCTTTTTCCTCTCAACACCGTATCATACACCTGGATTTCCATTACTTCTATTCCATGCCCGTTCAAGATCTGAACCATTTCATCTCGCCTCAATTTTCCGCAAATAAAACTAAACGCACCGGATCTCCTTTCGCTAACAATCAGGTTTGCAAGTGCAGTAGCGTCCTTTGCCGTACCGCAAATTTCCGCACCCGCAATTTTTTTTGCCGCCTTCATGGTCTCACCCTGCAGGCAATAGATTCGATATAGCGCCGCAGGGGATTCCATGCTTTTCAATTGAGTTGCAAAGATCTTGACTGCCTGCCGACTTGTAAAAATCAACCATTCCCCAACCACAGCCATCCTGCTGATCATGTCTTCGTCGTCGAGTGGTACCGTTTTAATGAAATCATACTGGATCACATCATATCCCTGTTCAGCAGCCTTTTTTGCGACTGATGATTTCAATTTTTTCGTAGACAGTATCACCACTGCAGGTATCACTGCGCAATTATTTTATGGATGTCCTTTTGCTTTAGCAGACTCACGGCTCGCGCCGCCAGCGATTCATAGCCGGATCTTTGTTCTTCAAATGTCACAACAATATTATCTTTTCCATCTGTGCTGGTGATGCTTGCGTTAAAAATAATATGATCATTCCTTACTTCTGCCAGCGCAGCAAATGGTGTTGAGCACCCGCCCATCATCAATTTCAAAAATTCTCTCTCAATTCCTGTACAAATCGCGGTGTCTTCGTCGTGAAGGGCCGAGCAGGCTTGCAACATTTTTTCGTCATCTCCCCTGCATACCACGGCCATTGCGCCCTGCGCAGGTGCCGGCAACATCCAGGGCAATTCCAATTGCGGTCCCGTTTCCGATTCTGTGAGTCCCAGGCGCTCCAGTCCCGCCGCCGCAAAAATGGCTCCGTCCCAATTTGAAGATTTAAGTTTATGCAGTCGCGTATTTACATTTCCACGCAATGATTCTATTTGTTGTCCGGGAAAGCGATAAAGCCATTGAGCCCTTCTGCGAATGCTGCTCGTTGCTATAACACCCCGGTGTCCAAAATCCAAATGATGTAAGTTGCTGTAAAAGGTCTTCACCTCCTCATTCCGGCATACGAGCATATCCAATGGGTTTGCCCGTTTCAGAACGGCCGCAATGCACAAGCCACGAGCTGGTTGAATGGGAATATCCTTATAAGAGTGAACAGCGATGTCGATGGTTTTCTCCAGGAGCGCGATATCGAGCGCCTTTGTAAAAATGCCCTGTACTCCAATCTCGTAAAGAGGCGTAGTTAAATCTAGATCGCCTTCGCTTTTAATGAAAACGAGTTCGGTGGGATGACTTAACAATTCTAATTGACGGCTTACCGTCTCGGCCTGCCATTTCGCCAACTGGCTGTCTCTGGTACCCACCTTGATCATCCTAACGCGTATTGGTGAGAGAATGTTGAACCGGCGTGGCTTCCAGGAAGTGTTTATAGGCGTGAATGAACTGGCACCCCTTTTCTTTCTTGGTTCGAAGATTAACAACCAAATTACTGACCGTCTTATTAACCTGGTTGTGCAATTCAAGTGCCGGCAGTGATAGATGTCCATCGGCCATCTCGCAAGTTTGCAAATTCAGGCCAGTAAGGGAGTAGAGTTTGGATTTCATCTCCTGTATATGGGAAGAGTGCTGGTACATTGCCAACCACTCAAAAAATTCCTGTTGAAATTCTTGCAGCATTTCCATAGCCTTGGGCACTTCAGCTTTTCGAGCGCGCATCGTTTCAAACATTAATATCGAAACTTCGTCAACATCGGCCACGCTCACACCGGGAAGGCTGGCAACCGAGGGATGCACATTGAGTGGCACGGAAAGATCAAGAACCGTCTTCCCTCCCATGCCTTCAAAATATTCTGGTAATAGCGTGTATTCGCCAGCGTTGGTACAAACAATAATGACATTCGCGGCTTTCACGGCCAGGTTCAATTCTGCAAAAGCAATCCAGCTCGCTCCTGTTTCCTTCGCGAAAACTTCCGCAACGCTATCTGTCCGGTTAACCACCGCCAGGGCCGCATTCGGAAAATAGTGACGGATATTCTTTGCCACATTCCTTCCGAATTTCCCAACGCCATAAACAAGGATATTCTTCACTTCTCCGTGCATCTTCTTTTGAAGCCATTCGATGGCAGCATAAGAAACTGAAACGGTTCCCGTACTCAGTTGGGTTTTTGTCTTGATGGCCTTTGCAGCCTGGAAAGCAAAATTCAGGGTCCGATCCATAATGGGACCGATCATCCTTTGCTCACGGCTTAGCGCAACCGAGTGCTTTAACTGCCCCAGGATCTCATTGTCGCCAATGATTTGTGAATCCAATCCGGCAGCCACTTCGAATAAGTGCTGAAGCGCTTGTTTCCCGCGCTTGCGATAAGCAAGCTCGTGAAATTGCTCCTGGCTGGCCCTTGTATGACGAATCAACAGGTCTGTCAATTCCTGGTCCTGTTGGCAATAGCCATAGATTTCGGTTCTGTTGCAGGTGCTAAGCACGAAGGCACTCCGAATCCCCGCGGCACCGGCCTCTTCCAGAATTTGCGTAGCTCCTTCATTATCAACGGCAAATAAACCCCTGGTGGAAATGTCGGTCTTGTGGTAATTAATACCGGCAACGAACAAACGGGAGATGATGTGGTCCGGTATTGTTAACTGGTCGGAATGCATATTATTCGCAAACATGAATCTACAAAGATCAGTTCTATATTAATAGTAATGTCATGACTAGGTAAAAAAACCACCCACAAACCAGATCAAGAGCGGTGGCGTACATTTGCGGACTATGTCCAATAACGCCATCCTGCTAATGAATCTCGGCTCTCCCGAAAGTCCGGATACTCAAGGCCTCAAACCCTATCTCACAGAATTCCTGATGGACGAACGGGTGCTCGACATGCCTACCTGGCTAAGAACCCTTCTGGTAAAGGGCCTTATCGTGCCCTTTCGCGCCCCCAAAAGTGCGGAAAAGTACAAGACCGTCTGGACCAGAGAAGGTTCTCCTTTGATCGTACATACGAGAAATCAGTTACAACTTTTAAAAGAAAAAATAAGCAGTCCTGTATATTCCTGCATGCGATACGGAAAGCCAACTGCTACGGAAACGCTTGCTCGCATTCACAGCGAAAACAAAAATTTACGCGATCTGATTCTTTTTCCCCTTTATCCTCACTATGCAATGAGCAGTTATGAAACTGCAGTGGAGGATGTAAAGGCGGCACATCTCAAAGGCGGATTTAATTCTCACATCAGAATTGTGCCACCTTTCTATAAACATCCTCACTACATTAATGCCCTGGCCGAGTTAATTCGACCCTGGCTGAACCGTCCCTTCGATCATATTCTTTTTAGCTATCATGGCATTCCTGAAAGGCATGTTAAGAAAACCGATCCAACACATCATCATTGCCTTCAGACTGCCGAATGCTGCGATACACCTTCTTCAGCGCATAATTATTGTTACCGTCACCAGATTATCACTACAACCAGGCTCGCGGCTTTACAGTTGGGATTAGAGGCGGAAAAATTCAGTTTTAGCTTCCAAAGCCGCTTAGGAACTGATTCCTGGCTTAAACCATATACGGTTAATCAGCTCAAAGAGTTTCCTCAACGGGGAATCAAGAATCTACTCGTCGTATGTCCAGCCTTTGTTAGCGACTGTTTGGAAACCTTGGAGGAAATTGAAATGGAGGGAAAAGAGCTATTCGAACAAAGTGGTGGTGAACACTTTACCATGATTCCCGCGTTGAACGAAAATCCTCTTTGGATTGATTGTATGGAGAAGTTGGTCAGCGAGACTGTTCCGCAAGAGTCGGCGATCATTTCCTGAATTCAGAAACCTGTTATCCGGATCCTGCAACCATACTGCTCCGATTTTTGATTTGAATCGCGCTAAATCTTATATTTAGAACATCAAGTGTTTTCATCAAGCGCTTTATGAAGAGAAGAAAATTTTTGATTTTGGCAGGTACGGGTGTCGTAACCTTGGGTGTTCCCTTTGCCGATTGCAAAGCGAAGGTTGAAATTCCGTCTGCACTCTCTCATCCACAGAATCTGTCCTCACTTTGCGATTCGGCAACCATCCGCGATATCGGAAAAGAATGGATGACAAAATCAGAAGAAGGGTCAGACGCTAAAAAAATTTTGAATAAACTAATGGGTGAAGGCAGTACAACGACCGCTTTAAAAACACCTGAGGAATGGCAAGGCTGGGTTGACGGCAAAATCAAGTCTGATTTTGAAACCGGCAAGACTGCCGTGATCAAGGGTTGGGTAATTTCTGAAACTGAAGCGCGCCAATGCGCGCTGTATGCTCTGCAATCAAAATAAAATCTCCGGATGCACACCGACGCCAGGAAGATAGAAGAAGGTTCAATCATTGAAGGCGATATCTGCATTGTAGGTGCCGGCGCCGCGGGTATTAGCATGGCGCTCGAGTGGATTGGCACACCCTACAAAGTGATTTTGCTGGAGGGAGGCGGATTTGACTACGAACAGGCGATGCAGGACCTGTATGCGGGTAAAACAACCGGACAACATTATTTCCCCCTGCAATCCTGCAGACTTCATTATTTCGGCGGAACCACGGGCCATTGGGCCGGGTTTTGCAGCAATTTCGATGAGATCGATTTTCAAAAGCGCGACTGGATTCCGCACAGTGGTTGGCCAATTACCAAAAAAGACCTGGACCCCTTTTATGCAAGGGCTCAAAAAAATCTTGACCTGGGTCCTTATGAGTATGGTTTCGAGTATTGGCAAAAGCAGGACCCTAAAATGGTGCCGCTAAATTTTGATCGCAATGTGGTGTGGCATAAGATGTGGCAATTCAGTCCGCCCACAAGATTTGGCAGCAAATACAAGACGGACATTGTAAACGCGAAGAATGTTCACCTGTATACTTACGCGAACGTCACCCATATTACTGCAGATGAAAACGTGAAGCAGATCACAGAAGTAACCATCAAAAACCTGGCAGGTAAAACTCATCGTGTGAGGGCAAAGCATTTTGTGCTCGCCTGCTGCTCCATCCAAAACGCAAGACTGTTGCTGGCATCGAACCAACAGGCAAAAAAAGGATTGGGCAATGACAATGATAATGTCGGGCGTTACTTCATGGAACATCTTGAAATTAAGTCGGCGGAGATTCATTTGTTCAAACCTTTTCACTCCGACTTATACAGCTGGGAATTTGGAAGAAAGGCTCGTGCGGAATTAGCCATACATCCCGCCATGCAGGAAAAGCATAAAATTCTGAATGGAACGGCCTCGTTGGAAAGGCTTGACATCGCGAATAAAATTAAGCCGGTGATTGAAACTTTCAATGACACCGATGCCAGGAAGAGTATGAAGCAGGCGATGGAGGGCTTTGACGGAGCAGCCGGCCTGCAGATCGACCCCTCGAAAGGCGTTGACGCCTATCAATTGTTTACTCGAATAGAGCAGGCGCCGAATCCGGATTCGCGCGTTACATTGGATGTTGAAAAAGACGCGCTGGGTGTACCCCGTGCGCAATTGCATTGGGTGTTGACTCCCGCGGAAAAAAGAAGTATGCGTGTCATTTACACCTTGATAGGAGAACAAATAGGTAAAGCGGGATTGGGACGGGTGAGACTGATGGAATATTTGCAGGATGAAAAAGATGACAGCTGGCCCAATTTCACAGGCGGTGGCTGGCATCACATGGGAACAACGCGTATGAACGAGGATCCGAAACAAGGCGTGGTGGATGCCAATTGCAAAGTACATGGCATTTCAAACCTGCATATCGCAGGTGCTTCATGCTATGCCACCGCAGCGGCACCGAATCCGACACTGACTCTTGTTGCTTTAACGATAAGATTATCCGACCATTTGAAAGAGACCATGAAAAACAAGGCCTGATCGACACCCAATTCAAATTCGACGCCTTGCACAGAAAAATTCATTTTGGCTTGCTGGTTTGGATGATCTCGCTGGGGGTAGTATTTGGTTTTTCGGGACCTTCGCCCGCGCCCATTCATGCAATCAATCCATCAGTACGACTGGTTTCTTCACCCAAGTTCCAATTCAATTCTTTTGTAGACTGCAACATGGCGGAAGTTTGGATAGGTGATACTTTTAGAATTTTTCCGGGCAAGTATGGTGAGGATCCGCTCTGGGGCTATGCCAGAGATTTAAAATTTGGAGATGGTTTCAATCCGGATGAAACATTTAGCAGGAGCGCGGCTGAGTTTCGTGAACCCATCATGCCTCCCAATGCATCACCAGGCACAGCCGGATTGCATGGTGCGGTTTGGTTTGAGACCGTTTATCAACCAGAGACCGATAAGTCTGGCAAAACCCTCTACGCAGTCTACCACAATGAAAATTATCCCGCCACGCTGCCTTTCAATTCGGTTACAGGTGAGGGTTATATTAATAAGAACTGGCCGCAAGGACTCACGGGCGATACAACGCCCGCCGCTGTTTGCAGAATCGGGATCATGAAGTCAACCGATGGTGGTCACAGTTGGGCAAACAAGGGCATCATTATAGAAGATCTGCAACCTCGAATGATCCTGAAGCCGCATAACAGTTCTGTCACCTTTGCGGGCGGCGTTGGCGATCCTTCAGCTGTCGTTAGCGGCGATTTTCTTTACTTGTTTTATGGAGAATACGGATATCCCGGCAAATTCAAGGTGGCGAAATTCGATCCGGAGCTGGTGAGAAAGGGCCAGTGCGTGAGCATTGCGCGTATTCGACTGGCTGATCTCGATTCCCCTGCAGGTAAGGCAAAGCGCTGGAATGGCCAGAGCTTTTCGGCAGCGCATAATGCCGTTGGCTCGCCCATTAAATCATTGCAAATTCCAAAGGGCGAAGGTGGAGGGCCAACATCTGAGCCGACTGGAAAATATTACTGGGGTCCATCGGTGAGCTGGAATCGATATCTGCAATGTTGGGTGATGTTGATGGCGCGCTCAGAAGGTCCAAGCTGGAAGGGAAGCAGCATCTATATTTCCTACAATACCAATCCCGATTTTGGAACCAGCAATCATTCACAACAATGGTCTAAGCCGAAGCTGCTGATATCGAAACCCGGACATACATTATGGTATCCGTCCCTTCAACCACTCAATTCAGAGGAGGACAAAGCAGAGAAGAATACCTGCCTGCGTCTGGGAAAAAAGGCAAGGTTATTTTATAAGGATATCCTACCCGATAAAAGTGAGTATGTATCGGAATGGCTTGTGGAATTCCAAAAATAGATCCTGTTTCAGGATTGTTTAACGAGTTGCACCTCGCAGCTGATTCGCACATCTTCTGAAACCAGCAGACCTCCTGCTTCCAGTGCCGCATTCCAGTTTAAACCCCAATCTTTGCGGTTAATCTTTCCGTTGATAGAAAGACCGGCTTTTTCATTGCCCCATGGATCTTTCATCACACCTCCGAATTCCACGTCGAGCTTAACCTGGCGTTTAATGCCTTTAATGGTGAGGTCGCCCCACAATTCATAACTACCGTCCTGGTCAACGCTCTCGATGGTATTTCCGGTAAAATTGATTTGTTTATGGTTTTCTACGTCAAAGAAATCGGCGCTTTTGAGGTGAGTGTCCCTGTTTGCATCTCCTGTATCAACCGACGCAGGGTTCATCCAGAAATCAACTTCCGCGGTCATGATGTCTTCTCCTGTTGTGTAGATCACACAATCGTATTCGCTGAATTTGCCCGTCACTGTGGTGATCATGAGGTGCTTCACTTTGAATGCAATTTCACTATGGGCTGGATCTATGCCCCATTTTACTTTTACATCTTCGGCGGTTTTCATTGCTTACAATTTAAGGTGGTTAAGAAATAGTCTGGGTAGCTATTCAAGTTACGGCGTTCTTTAAATATTCCGGTACTCGGTGGATAAATAATGTTTAAACATCAGGTATATCCAGGTATAGGGTATAAGGTATATGGTATACGGAGAAAACAACCTAACTCCCCATTTACCAAATACCTTAAACCGTATCCCTTATACCATATACCTTATACCCAATACTGGGTATGAAGCCAGAAGAACCAAAATAATTCCTTGAAAGCATTCAGGTTTTTGTTAATCTTGACACGACTGACTTCTCACCTTAAAACCTGCTTATGAGTAAACTTGCACTTGCGGGCATTGCCTGCGTCTTTTCGTCTTTGACTATAGCCCAAACTCCTACGATTACCTGTTATAAAACCAGCGCTACCATGACCGTGGACGGCAACCTGACGGAACCGGCCTGGATTACAAACACCGCCGTTACGAAGGCCATCATCGGCACCCCCAACAATGCAACGGTTTATGGTGTTACCTGGAACAACACTTATTTATACGTAGGAATTAAGGTCACAGATGCCAACCTATTTAACGAATCCACCAACAATTATGACGATGACGCCGTAGAGGTTTACATCGATGCTGACAATAATGGTGGAACCACTTATGGCACCAACGACCGGCAATTCATAAAAGAATACAACAGCACCACCATTTGGGAAAAGAGCAGCAAGACCACCGGCGTGCTCCATGCATGGAAGGCCATCACCGGCGGATACAGCGTGGAGATTGCCATTCCCTGGAGCAATATCGCCATCACTTCCCCCGCAGCCGGAAGGGTCATTGGATTCGATATCGGTAATGACGATGATGACAATGGAGGCGTCAGAGAAAGCCAGTTGATGTGGTCCGGCGACGGTGACAACTATCGCTATCCCCGGAATTTTGGCGATCTGGTACTTGCCAATGCCACCGACCTGCAGGCCCCTACTGCACCAACAGCATTGTCTGCCACAGCAATTTACCCCACTAATCTTACGCTTAACTGGACTGCCGGCACAGACAATGTTGGCGTTACCGGTTATGATGTGTACAGAAATGGAACGAAAATTAATACAGCCAATGTTACAGCCACAACATATGCTGTAACCGGCCTCACTGCATCAACCGCCTATAATTTTTACGTTGTTACGAAGGACGCAGCTGGAAATACTTCTCCCAACAGCAATACGGTCAACGTCACGACTCCTTCTGCCACACCTTGCAGCGGAACCGGTGCCATCAGTTTCCAAAAATGGACGAACATAACCGGAACCGCCGTCACCAGTCTGACATCGCTTGCAAGCTATCCAAACAGTCCGAACACAACAGGAACGCTTACCAGTTTTGAAATTCCCACCAGCACAGGTGACAATTATGGGATTCGCTTGAATGGATTGATTTGTCCGCCTGCCACAGGAACTTATACTTTCTGGATTGCGGCAGACGATAATGCTGAGTTGTGGTTGAGTACCACAAGCAGCCCCGCCAACAAAGTGAAAATCGCATATCATACCTCATGGACAAACTCAAGAGAGTGGAACAAATTCACAACGCAAAAATCAGTGGCAATTAATTTGGTCGCCGGACAAACTTACTATGTTGAAGCGCTTATGAAAGAAGGGACGGGCGGAGATAACCTCGCTGTTGGCTGGGCCAAGCCCGGACAAGCTACGACGACACCAAGCGAGGTAATACCAGCCACTAATTTGATCAGCCAGGTACTGGATACACAGGCACCCTCTTCTCCAACGAACCTCAATTCAACCAATATTAACCAAACAAGCTTCACCCTGGCGTGGACAGCTGCAACTGATAATGTCGGTGTTTCAGGATACGATGTTTATCAAGATGGCGTAAAAATAAATTCGTCGAATATCAGCGCAACAAATTATGCCGTGACCAACCTGGCTGCAGCTACCACTTATAACTATTACGTGGTTGCCAAAGACGCGGCGGGAAACAGTTCAGCCAACAGTGCGGGCCTGAATGTAACAACCCTTCTGCCCGATATACAAGCGCCCACCTCACCCACAGATCTGCAGGCTCAAACACTTACTGAAAACTCCCTCTCACTGTCATGGACCGCCTCGACCGACGATTTTGGCGTAACGGGTTATGATGTTTACCAGGATGGTGTGAAGATCAATGCAACAAATGTGACCGGGACCACATACAATGTAAATGCATTGACTGCGTCTACACTTTATAATTTCTATGTGACTGCACGGGATGGTGCGGGTAACATTTCCGGGGCGAGCACTTCGCTGGACGTGACCACGTTGGCTCCGGATATTGATCCGCCTTCCGCCCCAACCAACCTCGCGTCTTCCAATATTGGACTCACGCTGTTCAGCCTCACCTGGACTGCGTCTATAGATGACCGTGGTATTAGCGGATATGATGTTTACAAGAATGGAATAAAAATCAATACCAACACAATCATCGGCACCAATTACAGCGTAACCGGTCTCACCCCGGGCAGTACAAACACTTTTACGGTAGTCGCAAAAGACGCCGCGGGTAATTTGAGTGCAGTCAGTGCAGGTCTTGACGTAAGCACACTGCTGCCACAGGCTGGCACGGAAAACTTTACGCAGCGAACGGTTATCGGCAACCAACGTATGCCACACGACCTGGTATACGGACCCGACAACAATATCTGGTATACCGAAAGATTTGGTGGCACCGTCAGCTTTGTGAATCCATCAACGGGTGTAAAGACGGTAGTGCTGAACCTGGGTTCGAAAATGGTTCATGTCGGTGGCCAGGATGGACTCATGGGGCTTGCACTTCATCCGCAATTCCTGACTGGTAAACCATTCGTTTACATTTCTTACACATATCAGTCCACCAGCAGCACGGTGCGCAAGATCAGAATTGAAAGATATACCTACGATGGTGTGACGAAGACGCTGGGTTCTCCCGTGACGGTACTCGAAAATATTCCCGGCAGCAATGATCATAACTCAGCAAGGCTGGCGATTGGCCCGGATTTTAAACTCTATTACACAGCGGGTGATATGGGTGCAGGTCAGTTCGACAACCTGACCAGAACAGAGAACGCGCAAAACCTAAATGTGTACGAAGGAAAAATATTGAGGTTTAATACCGAATCGATTGGCGGCTCCTGGATTCCGACCGACAATCCGTTCACAAACGGTGGCGTACCCACGGCCGTGTATACTTTTGGACATCGCAACGCACAGGGGCTTGTATGGGGAAATGTTAACGGCACAGATTTCTTGTACAGCAGTGAACACGGACCTTACAGCGACGACGAGATCAATCTCATTGAAAGGGGACGCAATTATGGCTGGCCACAGGTTGCAGGTTTTTGCGACGGCAATTACAATGGCAGAACCATCGGCACTTTCAATGTGGTCAATGAGCAGCAAAACTGCGTGACGCTTAATGTGAGAGAGCCGCTCAAGTCGCTGTTCCCTGCGCCCAATCCGCCTGCTGAAGGCACCGATAATATGACATGGCCTTCTACTGCACCTTCCGGAACCGATTTCTATGGAAGCAATGGCATCCCGGGTTGGCAGAATTCTCTGCTGGTGGCCGAATTGAAAGCGGGTACCATCGCAAGGTTCAAATTGAGCAATGATGGCCAGAGTATCATTTCTGATACCATCAATTATTTCAGGGGCAAGGGCAGGTACAGAGACGTAGTGGTATCCCCGGATGGATTGAAGATTTATGTGGCGTGCGATTCTTCAGGCAATACGAGTGGCCCAACGGGAAATGTGGTGACCACCCCTGCGAATCCGGGAAGCATTCTTGAATTCACCTACGTGCCGCCTTCCGGCGTGCGCATGGCGAACGGTGCGGTTGCAACAACCACGCCTGTCACCGAAGTGTTGGATAATCGCACCATCGATATTTATCCGAACCCAGCCAGCACATACATCATCGTATACAATTACAAGGATGCCCAGGGCAGAAGTGTAGAGTTAATGGATATCAATGGCAGGCTGGTGAAGAAGGTTCAGGTAACGTCAATGGCTACCCGAATTGAAACCGGCAAAGTTGCAAATGGTGTTTACATCATCAGGGTTCACGACAAGCAGGGCAAGCTGCTGAGGCTTGAAAAAGTGCTGATCAATAAGTAAGTAAAAATTTTAAAATCAAAAGTCAAAAAAGGTCCCTCCGTAAGGGGGGACCTTTGCACTTAAACTCAATTCACCGCTATTTCTCTTTGAATTGACTCCTTGCCCGCAATAAAGGGCAGGCTGACTTCGAGTACGCCGTCTACGTACTTTGCGCTGACAGCAGCGGTATCCACGGCTTCATCCAGCGTAAACTCGCGTACAAATCCGCCACGACTGTATTCTCGTTTGACCCAGTCCGGCCTTGGAAAACCTTCCGGAGGAATGTAAGAGATCCTGAGCTGGTTGCCTTTGAGGTCAAGATGAAAATTCTCCCTGATCCTTCCAGGAGCAAAGACCAGCATCTCATAGCTCTTCTCCGTTCTGAAGATGTTAACCGGCGCTCTTTCGATGGATCGGATAAGCAGATGCCGGCCCCTGCTTCCGTACTCGCCTTTTGCGGCGAAGGTTTCATAATGGTTCATACTTTGATTTTTAAGTAAACAATGGGTTTACTTAAAGAGCAGACGAATCAGCGGCATGAATATTTTAAATCAGGCAGGAATGACTTTTTTATTTGCAGGTCTGAAATACCACGAAACCACAGTCAATACCAATAACAACAACGACGGGAAAATTTCCTTTATGGAGTCACCCACCGCGATGTGTGAAAAAATCGCCCCCGACATGATAAAGAAGAAACCGGCATAGGCCCATTCTTTCACCAACGGAAACTTCGGAACCAGCACTGCAGCGGCTCCCACAACCTTCCAAACGCCCAGAATGGTTAAAAGGTAGACCGGGTAGCCTAAATGTGTAACGCTAGCCACTCCGGCGGGTCCTTCTTTTCCTTTTATTAATTGCACGGCTCCAGTTGAGAACATACCTAAGGCGAGCCAGATCGTGGCAATCCAATAGATAATCTTATTTCTCTTCGTCATAATGCATGTTTTAATGGTTGGTGTAAAATTTTTGTGTAGCTATTTGACTACAAATATATGTGTAGCTATTTAACTACGCAAATTTTTTTTTGAACCATGGTTTCCACGTGTTTTCATGGCAAAAATTGTTTCTTTATACCAAATACTTCGACATGCATCTCAAAAGACGCACATTCATTGACTTATCTGTAAGAACTGCCGGGTTGGGCCTACTTGGCGGACTAAGCTCTTTTTCAGAAAAAATACATCTGCCTTCACAGACCTCCCTGCCTGCTGCTACCCCCATTTCTACGCCCGAAAGAGAAAGCAGAATTGCAAAGGCACAGCAACTCCTGGTCACAAACAATATGAAAGCATTGATCCTTGACTGCGGTACTTCAATGCTCTATTTCACCGGAATCGACTGGTGGCCCAGCGAAAGGCCCATGGTTGCGATCATCCCCGCAAATGGCGATGTCAGGTATGTTTGTCCTGGTTTTGAAGAGGGTCGTTTTCGGGAACTGATCACCGTTGGAAAGGAAGTATATGTATGGCAGGAAGATGAAAGTCCTTACAAACAGATTGTGCGTGCATTGAAAGACGCCGGTGTCCAAAACGGGAATATCGCAATTGAGGAAAGGGTGCGGTTTTTCATTATGGATGGAATAAGAAAGGAAGCGCCGCAAGTGAATTGCATGAGTGGGGATGCTGTAACCATTCCATGCCGCATGTTTAAATCACCGGCAGAAATTGCATTGATGCAAAAAGCCGCTGATTCAACCATTGTTGCAATGAAGGCGGGAATTGCATCTTTAAGAGAAGGGATGTCGTCTGCAGAATTTGCTGCGGTAGTAGATGAAGCACATCACAATCTTGGAGCAAGGCCTGATTTTTCTTTGGGACTGTTTGGCGAAGCCTCTGCATTTCCGCACGGAACCACCAAGCCTCGTAAATTAATGAAAGGAGATATTGCCCTTATGGACTGCGGCTGCACCGTGCAAGGATATAGTTCGGATATCACCCGAACCATTGTATTTGGCGCCGAACCGACCAAGCGTCAATTGGAAATCTGGAACCTGGAAAAAGAAGCGCAGGCAGCCGGCTTTGCTGCTGCCAGGCTTGGCAGACCCTGCGAAGAAGTGGACGCAGCTGCGCGCAAAGTCATTACTGACGCGGGTTTCGGTCCTGGCTACAAAATTCCCGGATTACCGCATCGTACGGGTCACGGAATCGGAATGGATGGGCACGAATGGGGTAATATGGTGAAGGGAAATAAACTTTTGCTGCAGCCCGGCATGTGCTTCAGCATCGAGCCCACGATTTCAATCATTGGCGAATTTGGTGTGCGACACGAAGATTGTGTTTATATGACGGAGTCCGGACCGAAGTGGTTTTCACAACCAGGCGTCTCGATCGCTCAGCCCTTTGTTTGATCTGTTTGTTCTTCGTTGAAGTGGCTAATAAAATTCGCCAGTATCCATATCCAGTTGGTAGACCGATTTGTCTTTTTCATCTACCACGTGAACATTGCCGTAAGTACGAGGTCCTTCCTTTGTAATGTACGTGTAAGTGTTTCCTTTTGTCTTCTTACTCTTCAGATAAAGAGGCGCGATGACTACAAAAGCGTTGCCCTTTTGAAAAGCCGGGAAAAAACTGTTCTCCACTTTAAACCACATATACTTTCCATCACAAAATCCAAAAACTTCCCTCCTGGTCACAACCCAGTTGCCGTTATTTTCCCTGGTGTAAAGGATATTAACATCCCGGTCAGGCTTCCATTGAAATTCCTCGATCGATGGATTGTTATTTAGAAACTCTTTTACCGTCGTGTAAACCCCTGGCTTTAAAGTTTTGGCCGTTAAGATCGGAAGGTTAAATCGCAACCGATACATTGAATCTACATACGCTTCCGAAAAAGACCTGCGATTCAAAGCAGCCTGCTTGTCGATCTTTCTTGCCTTTTCCAAAAAAGCAAGAATCAATGAATCTATGATATGATATCTCCTCTTGTTTTCAGGAAAAGATTGCAGAAAAATTGTATCTGATTTAAACGCAGGATAAAGCCTGCCTTGCTTGTAATAAAATGCGTCGATTGCTGACCTGATTTGCACCTGACGAAATCTTTTTGGGCTGGATAAGTAGCTTGTGTCAACTTCTGTCATTCGGAATTTTCTGATATAACAAAGTAACCTTTCTGACAAGCTGTCAAATTGAGATGCAGCAGGTCTATTAAGTCGATCATTTAAAAAAGCAGATAAGCCGCTTTTAAATGTTATGAAAACAAAGTTGCTTTTTTTAGTGAGGAAATCGATACTATTCGTAGCTCCGATATTAGAGGTATCGAATCTGACATCCCTGACAATGATTGTATCGAATGGAAATGGATTAGGCCGCGTTAGCCTTGGCATTTTCTCCGTTTGCAGAATATATGCTGAGGCCAGAACAAGGTCTGTGCTGTCCCTTGTAATCTGCTTCTTATCCTGGGCCTTGACGGAGATCGCGCAAAGGATACCGAATAAAACGACAACTGATCTCATAAGCTTTGACCTTTTTGTATAGATTTCATCCTAAGTCAAATCTACATTCCCTATTTGCGGGTTTCTAATGGATTGCCATTATTCTCCCAGTTTTGTTTTTCACTTTTTGCAAAAAGCCTCCAGATATCGGAAATAAGTTGGTAATAAATGTATTATTGAGATTGCTGATCACTGGCTGAGGTGTTTTCTGTCAATTCCGCTATTTTGTATACAAATCAACCCGTCGTTACCTATCGCAATTATTTGATGAACTACACTTCTTATCAAATCCTGATTTATGCCTGGATGGCACTTGGCGTAATCGTCTTCATTGTATTGCTGAAGATTACTGCACCCTATGGCCGTCACGCCACGTCAGCCTGGGGGCCGCAAATCAGCAACAAATTGGGTTGGCTGCTTATGGAAATGCCCGTGATGATCATGCTAATGTATTTCGTGCTTACCCATTTCTCGCGCCAAAATGCTGTAACATGGACATTGATCGCCTTCTTCCTGTTTCATTATTTGCACCGCACATTTGTTTTTCCTTTGCGCATTCGCACTCGGGGTAAGAAGATGCCATTGCTGATTGTTTGTTCGGCCATCGGCTTTAATTTCATCAACGGATCTTTCCTAGGTTATTATTTCGCCCATTTTGCAAATTATCCGCCCGGTTATTTCACTTACCCGCAATTCATCATTGGCGCAATTCTCTTTGCAACAGGTTTCTATGTCAACTGGATTTATGATAATCAACTCATCCACCTTCGCAAACCCGGTGATGTCAACTATGTGATCCCTAATGGTGGTCTTTTCAATCTCATCAGTTGTCCAAACTTATTTGGCGAAATCATCGAATGGACGGGTTATGCCATACTGTGCTGGAACCTTCCCGCGCTTTCATTCCTGGTTTGGACCCTGGCGAATCTAATACCCAGGGCCCTGGCGCATCACCGGTGGTATAAGGAAAAGTTTGAATCCTATCCGCCGGGGAGAATGGCTTTGTTTCCATTTCTTGTATGAATAGCTGGTCCACATTCACACATTTATAGCTAACTTTCTAGTCCTCTTAACTTAATCAACATGAAATTGTCCCTCGCCTTCATTGCCGTCTTCCTTTTGTTGAACAAGGTCAACGCTCAATCAAATATCCCATCTCCCGAAATCCAAATAAGAATGGCGGTTCTCGCTGCTCCCGAAGAACTGCGTGCAGGAGCTATGGTATATGGCTATGATGCCAGGGGAAAACTCACGGTTTTACGAAAAGGCACCAATGAAATGATCTGCCTGGCTGACAATCCGGCTGTTAAAGGATTCAATGCAGCCTGCTACCACAAAGACCTTGAGCCTTATATGGCGCGTGGGCGTGAACTTCGGGCTGCCGGCATGTCGGAAGACAAGGCCACCAAGACGCGCGACGATGAAGTGACGGCGGGCAAACTTAAAATGACGAGCAAACAAGCCAGTCTTTATGTGCTTAGTGCCGATGATGCCGATTGCGATTATGTTAATGGCACGGTTAAGAATGGTTATCTCCGGTCTGTGATTTACATTCCATATGCAACGACGGCGTCGACCGGATTGCCCACCAAACCGGCCGGTCCGGGAATGCCCTGGATCATGTATCCGGGAACACCGAGAGCGCATATTATGATTAATCCGCCAGCGTCAGCAAAGAAATAAGATGAACCCCGCCGTTATCGGCAAACTTAAATCTGAAGACATTTTCGTGATAAAAAATTGAGTCATGCTTAAAAAACTTTTCTTTTTTTCGATCCTGATTTCTATTTCTTTTTACTCTTTCTCACAAAATAGAAATTGGGACAGCCTGGGAAAGGAAGCTGCCAAGACTGAATATTACAGTCCGGTACCACCCATTGTAACACCGGGCAATCTGCCGCAGGACGCTCCTTCAGATGCTATTATTTTATTTAATGGTAAAGACCTCAGTGCGTGGCACGCCGAAGACAGCACCAAGCCTGCCGGATGGAAAGTAAAGGATGGTATCATTACAGTAGATAAGAAAACCGGCGGCATCATCACCAAACAGAGATTTATGGATTTTCAGATGCACCTGGAATGGCGCATCCCGACCGAAATTACGGGCAGTAGCCAGGCCAGGGGAAACAGCGGCGTATTCCTGGCTTACCTGGGTACGAGTAACGGATTCCTGGAAGACGGTTATGAAGTGCAGATCCTGGATTGTTATGAAAACAAAACTTACGTGAACGGCCAAACGGGAAGTGTCTATAAACAAGCGGTGCCACTGGCAAATGCGTGCAAAAAGCCCGGTGAATGGCAATACTATGACATCATTTGGAAGGCACCCCGGTTCAATGCAGACGGTAGTTTAAAAACACCGGGCTACGTAACTGTTTTGCATAATGGCGTGTTGCTTCAAAACAATACCGAGGTAAAAGGACAAACACAGTGGATTGGTCAGCCTTTTTACAAAGCACATGGCTCATCACCCATTAAACTGCAGGCGCATGGTGATCCCAGTCCACCCATCAGTTTCAGGAATATTTGGGTTAGGCCATTATAAATTGTCCGGCTTCTAAATTCAACGGGTTATGGTAAAATCAGCACTTCTATTGTTCATGGGTTGGGCAATCCTGATTTCTTTTCAGTCGCCTGCACGACCGGCCAAAGATGAAAAATGGGTGAGCCTTTTCAATGCCAGGAACCTGGAGAACTGGACGCCAAAGTTTGTAGGTTATCCGCCTGGCCAGAATTTTGGAAATACTTTTCGAGTCGCGAACGGCATACTAAGTACCAGGTACGACGCATACGACAGTTTTGCCAACCGGTTTGGAGCGCTTTATTATAACAAGAAATTCAGCAATTTCAGGCTTAGAGTGGAATATCGATTCATTGGAGAACTGACCCGCGGAGCTCCTTCCTGGGGTTACCGTGATGGCGGAATTCAGTACGATTGCCAGTCCCCGGCCTCAATGGAACTAAATCAACCCTTCCCGATATGTCTGGAATACAATTTGCATGGAGGTAATGGAAAGGAAGAGCGGCCTAATGGTGAGCTATGTGCCAATGGAACCTGGGTTTTAATCAATGGAAAAAGAAATACTGATTTTTGCACCACACCTCTTGTGAAAAGAACCTTTCATGGCGATCAATGGGTCACCGCAGAAATTGATGTGAAAAATGGTAAAATCACTCACTTCGTAAACGGTGAGCAAATTCTTCAGTTTGAAGATCCGAGGCTTGATTCTTCAAATGCCATCGCAAGGAAATTAATTCTTGATGGGAACGACAAACTGAAAGACGGATATATATCGCTTCAATCCAACAGTCACCCCATGGACTTTCGAAAGATCGAGATCATGGAATATTGATCAATCGCTCATATCAACCTGAATCCGGCAACACTTAGGCTTTAAATTGTAAATAAATAGACACTAAAATTTCAAATTATGAAAAAGCTATTATCACTGATTGCGTTGTTTTTATCCATTGCTGTTGTCTACGCTGCCGAAAAGGGCACCTGGACGGGCTGGATCAGCGATTCCAAATGCGGCGCTGAAGGAGCCAAGGAAGGACATGTTGATTGCGCAAAGAAATGCGTGAAAGAGGGAGCCGCAACCGTATTTGTTGTTGATAAGAAAGTGTACACCATTACAGATGCATCCAAAGCTGCTGATTTTTTGGGACAAAAGGTGACCATTACAGGAACGATTACGGATGATAAGATTGAGATTGAGAAGATTAGTAAGTAGTTAACCTTTTGATTGGTTGATTAGTTGAATGGTTGCTTAGACTGTTAAAAAAGCCACAATTCAACTAATCAACAAATCAGCTGTTCAATAACTCCCCCTTTACAACGTTAATACCTAAGCGCTGTTGAACTAAACGTCAGCCAGGACGGGGCTTTCGTTAACCATCAGTGTTGCAACGTGTTGTAAAAACCACAACCCTATGTCAAAATTTCTACTAAGCACCGTCTGGCTTTTTGTTATTCTGGCAGCCTGCGCCCCAGCTTCGCACAACGCCATAAGCAAACCCATTGATCCTTCACATCCCAGGGTTGATGCGCTTGAAACCAACTCCATTCCCGTTGGCGATAGTCTCATCATCGATACTTCCCTATACCGGAAGCCCTCTTCTTTAATGGACCTGCCCGTATCACAGGGAGGAGATATCATTTTGTCGGAAGGACTCTATGAAACCGAATTCAAGAGCTATTGCCTGCAACCCGGAACGCCTTCGCCGTCTGACAGGGACGCCTACCTGCAGGCCCCGCTGAATAGTTACAGGAAAGATGTTGTTGAAACTGCTTTACGCAACTCGCTCAGCAAGCCTTACCTGGATCAGAAAAATGTTCAGTTGTTGCTATGGTCCGTGGTCAGTGGTTCCAACTACAATAAGCTTTCATGGGAGGTTCAATCTACGGCGGAGCAATTGCTGAGTCGCAAACAGATTTTTCAATTGAAAGGTGGTTATGCGGGTGTGGTAAAAAGCGTCGGAGCTTACATTCCCGAGTCCGGGGTGAAAAATGTATACAACCAAATGAACAACCTGTTTGAGCTTGGCTCAAGTTCATATGAAGCTTACGAACGAATTGCAGTGCCGAGTGGCGCTTCTGTGATACATCATCCGGAGTACAAGAAGGAACAGTGGTATAAACAACCCGGTGGCTATTACGTAAGATATTTTCCCGAAAGCTATAAGAAGGTGAAGGTGCAGGTATATGTGCCGAAAGGCAGTCTTGATTCAACGGGCATGAAGGATGGAAATTATTTGCTCTTCGATCCCGTGACCATGATGGCGATTCCAGCCAACTCAAATGCACAACGGTTAGGGATAGGCGCACCTGTGATTGATATCATCAGGAGGGTCATTCAGATTGAATCGCAGCCGCATGTGATCCAGAAAAAGCCCGAAACACAACAGCCTCCCAAACCCGCGCCGCCTAAGAGCACCAAGCCGGTATACCAGCCCCCAAATGGAAATTAATGTATGGTATAGCGGTAATACGGTATTGCGGTATTAGGGTATTGCAGTGATCCGAAATACCGTTATACCGTCATACCGAAATACCGATTTCTCACTTCGGCGGCGTAAACTCCCAGATTTCCGGGAAAAAATTTTGTGTGCTCAAATTTCCTCCGCCAACATAATATCCTTTGTCGCGTATGGAAAAAGTAGATCCGGCTGAGCGATTTATAAATGCCATCTGAGCCCAGCTGTCTGACTGATCATTATATTGCCAACATTCACCGCCCGCAACATAACCCTTATCACCAATCACAAATCCGCTGCCGGCAAAAGCCAAGGAACCTGGAAAATCATTCATGCGCTTCCATTGGTTCATAGCCGGATCATATTGCCACCATTCATGTGGCGCCTGCAATGACGAGAGACCTATATAGATTTTTCCATGCAATGCAAACCCGCATGGCCAATCCATCGCTGTTCCCGGAAAGTCAGCCTTTGAAGTCCAGGTATTGTTGGCCGGGTCGTATTCCCACCAGGCTTTTTTGCCACTCATATGAGGGATGATACCAACATAGCCCTTATCGCCAAACCCGACGCCAAATGCACCTTCAGATACGGTATCGGGGAGGTCGGCCTTGCGGGTCCAGCTATCAGCTGCTGGATCGTATTGCCAGAATTCCGGGCTGGCTGGAAGGTTTTCCGTCTTGCCGATTCCTATGTAAGCATAGTTTCCGATCACCATACTCACCGGAGATTGAATTGGTGAGCCGGGACTTGCGGCTCTTGGTGTCCAGATATTAGACGCAGGATCGAATGCCATCATATCATTCTTAAGACCACTACTGGCATACCCCATTCCAAAATAACCAATCGTGTCAATTGCAAAACCCGCTGCTAGTCCGCGCGCCGCAAAGCCCGATGGAAGATTGCTCATTTGAATCCAGTGCCCGGGAAAGATTACAAAGTCTTCTTCACTCACATCTGTTTTTCCGGCTTTTGAGATCGCGATTTTGCCCGTTGTAGCTCCCCCCGGAACTTTCACGACCAGTAGTGTATCACTGAAGGAATCCATGGAAGAAGGGACGCCATTAAAATAAACTCTGATTTTGTCGGGCGAATCACCGAATTGCGCTCCTCGTATCGTAACTGCATTTCCTTCGGCGCCCTTGCCTGGCGTGAAGCTGAAGATTTCAGCTCCCGGCTCGTTGTTCTTGTAACAGGAAGAAAGCAAGACTACGAAGAGCAAACCATTAATTGCATACTTCATACATAAATGTAAAAAGTCCGTCGTTCAATGTTAACACTTCCCGCATAAAAATCTTTTCTTGAAGGCAGTCCCGAATCAGGGGCCAGTACCTCATTCTGCCTCCCAGCAAGACTTTCAACCGCTTGACTAGATTCAGTCGAATCACTCCATTCACTTCAGTAAATTTTACTACCCATTTTTTAACCACAACAACTACTATATGTTACGAACTTACTTTCCGCGCATTGCAGGCGTATTCTCTGCATTGATGATCGTCCATTTTTCAATTTCACAGGTTACCACGCCAAGAGTTCCAAGTCCGGGAGCTAACGTTACCCAAACCATTGGAATTTCAACGGTAAACGTCAATTATTCCAGGCCTTCCGTCAAGGGTCGGGAGATCTGGGGCAAGCTCGTGCCCTACGGTTGGAATGTGCAGGCATTTGGACTGGGCAATTCGGCGCCCTGGCGTGCAGGTGCCAATGAAAATACCATCATCACTTTTTCTCACCCTGTAAAGGTGGAAGGCCATGACATTCCCCCCGGCAGTTATGGCTTGTTCTATGTGATCAATGCAGACAACAGTGGAGAGGTAATCCTCTCGAAAGACACTAAATCATGGGGCTCCTTTTTCTATATTGCCGCGGACGACGTGATGCGCGCGCCTATCCATGTCCGTGACAACAACATGACCGAATCGCTGACTTACGATTTTTCAAACGTAACGAAGAATACGGCGGAGCTTGACCTGAATTGGGAAAAGAAAACTTTTCCTGTAAAACTCGAATTTGCCACAGACGATATTGTAATCGCAAATGCGAAGGAAGAATTAAGAGGAGCAAGGAGTTTCAATTTCGTAGGACCGGCCAGTGCTGCAAATTATGCGCTTACCAACAAAGTGGCGCTTGACCAGGCACTTATTTGGAGCAACCAGGCGCTTGCACAAAACCCCAGCTTTGCTATGGTTAATCTCAAAGCCAATGTCATCAAAGCAAGAGGAGATTCAGTTGCCGCAGAACATTTAATCGATAGCGCTTTGGCGGCGGGCAGCGAAAACGATCTCAACAACTACGGCTATACCTTGTTGTTAGGCGGCCAGGTTGATAAAGCAATAAAGGTATTTACGATCAACACGCAGAAAAACCCCAAGAGTGCAAATGTATGGGACAGCCTTGGCGAAGGCTATTTCACCAAAGGCGATAAGAAGAATGCCATTGCAAGTTTCAAAAAGTCGATGAGTTTGAATCCGAATGCGGCAACCCGTGCCAACTCGGAAAAATTTATGAAGCAAATGGGGGCGATGTGAGGGCTGCCCCTGGCAGCGATTCTGGATTGTAGATTGTGGATTGTGGATTTTTATCTACCATCCACAATCTACAATCCAGTAATTTAGAGAATGATTCTTCGAATATTTGCAATCACTCTTACCGTTTTGCTAAGCCCGAAAGCTTTTTCTCAATTCCGGATTGTAGGATACATACATTCCAATCACTATGATCCTGCAATTGACAGTATCCATTTTGAAAAAATAACGCACCTCAATATTGCATTTATCAATCCCGATTCCACCGGCACCCTCATCGCACCACCTGCATTTGATTCCATCGCAGATAAAGCCAGGGAATACAAGATCAAAATTCTCGCTTCACTGGGAGGCGGCAGTTTCAATCCCAATTTTGCATCGCTCCTGGCCGACGAAAACCGGCGAAGTTTCGTGATGGACATTGTAAAATTTACGATGGACCATCAACTGGATGGGATTGACGTGGACATTGAAAATGACAATCTCGACAGCAATTACAATAAATTAATAGCTGAGCTCGCGCCAGAGTTGAAGAAACAAAAGAAATTACTGACGGCCGCGGTTGCCGCCTGGACCGGCGATCGAATCAGTACGGAGACTTTAAAAAAGTTTGACTTTGTCAACGTGATGTCTTACGACCAAACCGGCCCGTGGAACAAAGACAAGCCCGGCCCTCATTCCACATTTGAAAAAGCCAATGAGGATTTGGATTATTGGATCGGCCGTGGACTAAAAAAGAAGGACCTTAACCTGGGTCTTCCATTTTACGGGTATTGTTTCGGTACGCAATTGGGAGAAAGCATGTCATTCAAAGACATTGTTGCCAGGTTCCCGGGCGCCGACCAATTGGATCAGTTCAATCCGCCCGGCGGTGGCACTGTCTACTACAACGGCATTCCTACCATTCAGCAGAAAACCTCGCTCGCGCAAAAAAAGGCAGGAGGCGTAATGATTTGGCAATTACTACAGGACGCCTACGGCGATGGATCTTTGCTAACAAAGATTGTCAGCAAAATCAAACGATAGCCATTCCTGCAATAGACCTAAATTAGTGTCATGGCGACCTGCAAGAATTGTGGACACATGGGCAATGAAAAATTTTGTCCGGAATGTGGCGAACAGTTGGTGTTGGATCGACCCAGTCTAAAAGGCCTGGCAGGCGAGGCGGTACACACTTTTACCCATTTTGATGGAGGCTTCTTCTACACGCTGAAACAACTGGCTATCCGGCCGGGAGCCATGCAGCTGCAATACCTAACCGGTCCGCGCAAACATTTCCACAAGCCCTTTTCTATGTTCGCGATTTGTGCGAGCTTTTGCGCCATTGGTCTGTATTTCATTTATAAACCCTCTCACGATGACGTTCAGCAGGTCTTTTACAAAAGTTATTACGCGTTTGCACAAACCGCAATGATCCCTGTTTATGCGCTAACCACCTGGATCCTGTTCAACCCCGGGAAATGGTACTATGGAGAATGCCTGATCCTGGTCATTTACATGCTTGCATTCATAACGCTACTAATCATTCCTGTGAACCTGCTCCAATTCGTGCTTCCGAATGGGCCGGTAACATTGATTGAACTATCCGTTTTTTCCATTTATACCGGGTGGACCTACCTCAATTTTTTCAAAGGTCAAAAGCTTTGGATTGTGCTAAAAAGCCTTTTAAATATTTGTTTAAATTTCGCGCTTTTTCAAATCCTTGCCAACCAGATCATCAAATGGTTTATGCACTAAAAACAGTCCGCTCTGCGGCTCCGAAATCTTAAAATTGCTTAATTTGGTTTCTCCTGTACCTGCCTTCATTGATGATGTACCGGCATTGTTCATCCATATAAATAAAAAGTATTCATGTCAAATCGTTCGCAAGAATCCCGGAGAAAATTTCTACAACAAATCGGCAGCACGAGCCTCTTATTAGCTACCGGGCCGCTAAACAGTTTAGCTGCAAAAGAAAAAGCAGAAGAAAGAATTCTGCACTATGAGAAAAAAATCTCAGCCAATGATGCTGTTCGCGTTGGCGTAATCGGCTTCGGCATCCAGGGGCACATGGACCTGGCCACGGCATTGAAAGTTCCGGGTGTTGAACTAGCCGCAGTTTGCGACCTCTATAATGGCCGGCTCGAGAATGCGAAAGAATTGTACGGCCCTAATATTTTCACCACCAGAAATTACCTGGAGCTGCTCGAGCGAAAAGATGTGGATGCAGTCATCATTGCCACCAGTGATAACTGGCATGCGCGCGTCACCAAGGCCGCCTTGAAAAAAGGAAAGGCAGTATACTGCGAAAAGCCGATGGTGCACAAAATCAGCGAAGGTGCCGAAGTCGTTGCTGCACACAAGGCCAGCGGAAAGGTGATGCAGGTGGGCAGTCAGCGCGTGAGCAGCATCGTGTATGCAAAGGCGCAGGAACTGTTGAAGGCTGGCGAAATCGGCAAGCTGAATATGGTGAACGCAGTATACGACAGGCAGAGCGCTATTGGCGCCTGGGAATATACCATGCCAAGTGATGCGTCGCCTGAAACGGTAGACTGGAACAAATACATTGAAGGCGCAAATAAAATTCCCTGGGATCCGAAAAAATTCTTCTGGTGGCGCAACTATCGTGATTTTGGAACCGGCGTAGCAGGCGACCTCTTCGTTCACCTGCTATCCGGAACACATGTAATTACCGGATCAAATGGCCCCAGCAAGATTTACTCCAGCGGACAGCTCTCTTACTGGAAGGATGGCCGCGACGTGCCGGATGTGATGACCGGAATTTTACAGTATCCCGAAACCAGCAAGAATGCTGCATTTCAGCTCACACTGCAAGTGAATTTTGTAAGTGGGACGGGCGGATCGGAAAGCATCAAACTGGTTGGTGAAGAAGGCATAATTGAATTGCGCGGAGGCGGATTGACAGTTAAGCATAGCATCATGCCAAAGGCGCCTGGCTTTGGCGGATATGACGCCGTATTTACATACCCGAAGGCCATGCAGGAATCTTTGAGCCAGGCGTACAATGCAAAATACACCGACGAAGACAAGAAGAGACCTACCAAGGCTGACATTGATTTCAGGGCACCTTCGGGATATAGCGATCATTTGGATCACTTTACCAATTTCTTCGATTCGGTTAGGGCTGGCAAGACAGTTATTGAAGATGCTGCATTCGGATTCAGGGCTGCCGCACCTGCGTTGGCCTGCAATGACAGTTATTTCGAAAAGAAGATCATCAATTGGGATCCGGATGGAATGAAATTGATCAAGGTTTGATTGCAGATTGTGGATTGTGGATTGTGGATTGTGGATTGTGGATCTTAAGAATCGACAATCCACAATCCAAAATCCACAATCCAAATAATGAAGCATTGCAAAAACTGCGGCAGGCCTGTACATGACGTATACTGCAGCCACTGCGGACAAAAAATTAGTCTCGGGAGAATCAGCCTTTCCTATTTATGGGAAGAATTATTTCATTTTTTTACCCATATCGACAAGGGATTTCTTTTTACATCCTGGAAAATGATTGTCGAGCCAGGCTTGACGCCAAAGGAATTCGTGCGTGGAAAACGAAAAATTTATCAATCTCCCATTTCTTATTTCCTGATCTGGATCACGGTTTACATTTTATTCCTGTATTGGATTGAGAAAATATTCGGACAAGATCAAGTCATTAGTTACAAGGATTACTTCGGTGCCGGCACAAGAGCCGCGATCAGCCACCTGGCCATCGTGCTCGCGATTGTAATCCCGTTCCAGGCAGTTTATTTATGGTTGTTAGTAAGCTGGCGTGAATACAATTATTTCGAAACGATGGTCGCGACCATCTATGTGCTGGGGACCATTATCATGCTCCAGTTCTTCTTCGCTCTTATATCACTTCTTTTATTTGCATTGGGAGTCAAATCCATCAATCTCAAAATTTCTGACCTCCTCAAGATCCTTTACCTCGCTTGGTTCATTCTCCATTATGTGCAGCTTTTTCCAGTGAAGATGAAATGGCTCCGCGCAATTCTGTTTGTGCTTCTGGCATTCGGGACATTCAGTCTTTGGAGGCTCTATGGCGTGCCTGTTTTGTTTAAGGGGTATTAGGAAATAAACTCCCAATACCCAATACCTAATACCTAATACCCTAATACCCAATAAGGGTGCGGGTTTTGCGTTATTATATAATAAAAACCCGGTCTCTTGAGAAAACTATACCTATTATCCTTATTAATCATTGCTTTTCAATCGGTTATATCACAACCCATGGCAGATACCATGGGCAAACTGATTGTCCAGAAGGAAAACGTTATCAAGGCCACTACCATTCTCCAGATTGAAAATCTCGGCATAAACATTAACAGTGAACTGCCTGAAATGAGACCCACAATCTCTGCCGATGGAACTCTCCTGTTCTTCATTTGCCAGAATCACCCTGCAAATACCAAATTCAGGGATTCAAGAAATTCACAGGACATCTGGTATTCTGAAAAAGACAGCACGGGCAAATGGGGCGAAGCCATTCACATGGATTATCCGCTAAATCTCACTTATTACAACGCAGTTTATTGGGTCTCTCCTGATAAAAACAAAATCCTCATTCGTGGTGCTTTCCAAAATGGTGCATTCATGGGAAGAGGAGTGAGCCTGAGCATCAGAAAAAATAAAGATGAGTGGGGCATGCCCAACATGCTGTACATCAAAAACTATTTCAAGTATGATAAGGGTATCACTTCCGGTGCAACGATGGCTGCCGATGGACAAACGCTGTTGCTTTACATGACACCGGAGGAAGGTAGCCGAACAAACGATATTTATGTATCCTTTTTGGAAAATGACGGATCATGGTCTGAGCCTAAAACAATCGGGAAAAAAATCGACCTGCCTGACTATGATGAAGCGACACCTTATCTCGCTTCAGATGGTGTGACCATGTATTTCAGCAGTAACAGGCCGGGAGGCTTAGGCAACAACGATATCTGGATGACGAAACGTCTCGATAAAAGTTGGCAGAAGTGGAGTGATCCCGTGAACCTGGGAACGCCCATCAATACGCCGGATTGGGATGGTTTCTTCACGATGGATGCGGGTGGTGAGTATGCCTACCTGACTTCAAGTCAAAAAAGCTACGGTTCAGATGATATTGTGCGGGTGAAACTGTTGGAAAAAGAAAAACCAGACCCCGTCGTGATTGTAGACGGAAATGTGTACAATGCGAAAACAAAGAAGCCGCTTAGCGCAAACCTCGTGTATGAAACACTTCCCGATGGAGAGGTGGTGGGCAATGGTTTGTCGAGCGAAGAAGACGGCGCATTTAAAATTGTATTGCCTTACGATAAGAACTATAGTATCCGGGCCACAGCAGATAAATTCTTCGCAGTCTCGGAAAATCTGAACCTCGATTCGCTTGTAAAAGCCGGACACAGGGTCATTCATAAGGATCTGTACCTCGTGCCGATTGAAATCGGACAAGTGGTGAGGTTGAACAATGTGTTCTTCGACCTGGACAAATATAATCTCCGTCCGGAATCATTTGTGGAATTGGATCGCGTGGTGAAATTGATGAAGGAGAATCCATCTATCGAAATCGAATTGAGTGCGCATACGGATAGCCGTGCTTCGGATGAACACAACCTGGTATTGAGTGATAATCGTGCGAAATCGGTGAGAGAATATATTATTTCGAAGGGCATCGACGCTTCAAGAATGACCTCGATCGGTTATGGTGAAACAAGGCCAGTTGCCCCCAATGATACCGAGGAAAACATGCAGCTCAACCGAAGGGTTGAATTCAAGATCGTCAAGAACTAACCCACACTTCAATAGCAAAAAGGCCTTCGTCAAGTACGAGGGCCTTTTGCATTTTAGAAACACACTACAGACGGACGGTTATGTTTAAGAGGGTTGTTTGTAATAATTCAGTTTCAGATCCTGGATGGCCTGGTCTCGCTCCGTTTTCAATCTATGCACTTCTGTTTTGCGCTGTTGGCGCGTCAGATTCTCGTCATGCCTTGCAGACCAAATCTTGTCTTTGTAATCTGTTTTAATATCCTCGACCTTCATTTCGAGTCGGCTGGGATGACTGTAACCATAAGAAGGATAGTATGGATAATATGGATAGCCCGGCGACCAGAAACCGTAATAGGGATAAAATGGAGCATAAGTACGAACGCCCACATGCACGGGTACGCGGTGACCGTATCCACCTCCTACAATTACATGTCCCTGCGCAGCAACCGTCAGAGAACCCAGTCCCAGCATTAAGATCATGATTAAGGTTTTCATATGATGAATATATTTTCCTTTAAGACGCAAAATCCTAAGGAAAGAATATTCGGGGAGCCGGGTCTAACAAAGGAATAACAGTCATTAACAATGTCTTATACGGATACCAGATACCTTTTTAATTTTGACTTTTTACTTTTTCCTTGCTTTCTTCCAGGTATTTCTTTAAGGATACATTAACGATCTCGTTCCAGCCTGCGCGGAAATTATCGCTGGCGAAATCGGGATTGTTCGCAGGGAATGATTCGAGTCCTTCGTGTGTAAGTTTTAGGCGCGTAGAGTTGCCTTCCGGAAACAATTCAAAGTGAAGAAATGAAATGCCATCGTAACCGCGATATCGCCAGCTGTAACTGAGTATTTTTTTTGGCACCAATTCGGTGATCTGGCAAAGGTGCACATACACCCTATCATCTTTTCCGCCCTCGAAACTAAATTCTGCGCCAAGCTCGGGCTTGAAATCGGCCATATCGAAATACCATTTTTTCATCTCGTTTTTGTCGGTAATGGCTTTCCAAACCTTCTCTACCGGTGCGTCGAATGTGCGTTCGAAAACAATTGGTTCGTTTTTCATGTTCCCTGTTTTTTGGTGGAGTAATTTTATTGTCCGAATAATTCGGGCCAAACTCCGAGCCATTATTTAAGAAAAAAAGGGTATTGGGTATTGGGAGTAAAAAAACATCCTAATACCTAATACCCAATACCTAATTCCAAATATTTATCAGGTATCTGCCGCCTTGCTGATCAGGATAATATTTACAACAATGTAGATGACCAATAAGGTCTGAGCCGCAATCATGTCAAATCTCTTTGCCTGTGCAATTTTATTCTTCTTCACCATCAGCAAAGAAATCGCCGTGCACGCAATGACAGCGAAGATAGAAAACAAGGTCAAACCGTGAAGGGCATCAACAAGTGTAAATGAAGTGGATTCGGGAAGCGCGGAGTCCACGATATATTTATTACCCACCACGGCAAAGAGTGAACCTACACTAAGTCCGAAGCGGGAATCCATTCCATCAGAATGGATATAGAAGCAGATGTAGGCAATCAGAAATGCGATGTACATACCCAGGAACATTTTCCAGAACAATCCCATGGCGTCGCGCTTCAAATCCATACGCACCCGGAAATTGCTGTATTCCGTATGCGGCTTTGCCAATGATTCATCGCCGAATCCTGTTTCATAAGCTTTGATGCCGGTCATTAGAATGCAACTGTCGATTTCCCATCCACTAAGCGTGAAACGCGGGTCAAAATGTCGTCCTACCGTATCAGCGACGAACACCAGCGACTTGGAATCAAATTGAGAGTTCTCAATGGAAAGACGGAGTTTTTGTCGATCGAAAGGAAAATTGTTGATCCTCCAGGAGTCCTTCATCACACACTGCAATTTCATCAACATGTAAATAGATTCGCCGGAGCTGTCGACGGTCGCATAGGCGCGAGAAAATGTTTTTGCCTGTGGTATTTCCAGGTTTTGTAAAAAGTCAAAGGCCCGGTTCTTATACTTGAGCCACATCCAGCAATTGATGGAATATTCCTTTTGCTTGAAGTCGATATCATGAATACTCGTGATATACAGGCCAACTTTCACCGTATCCGGAACTTCGTCCAGGGCGTAAGAGGCATTTCCTATTAAAAGGGCCAGCACAATGACCTTTAGGGAGAGAATATTGGATCTTTTCATCTTGAAATTAACGCTTTATGTAGCCGAAAATTATATGTGTTGAGCTCCCGAAAGTATTAAATCCTACTGCTTCAACAAGAAATCCGGGATCGATTACAGGGAATTATTTCCTCAAGAATCCATTCAACAATTTGCCGTCAACTATTTTTTATACATTAATCTCCTTACCTACAATGACTTACTCCAGATGAAAGGATTCGTGGTATGATTCTTCATTAACTACCCTGAAACACTTTTACATTGGCTTCAAAGCGTTCACATCCTTCTGTATTTGGTCAGGCACTCAGCTCCTTTTTCCGCGATAATGGTTTCAAATTGAGCGCGTCACTTTCATATTATACCATCTTTTCACTCGGCCCGGCCTTGTTGATTGTTCTTTCTGTTTTGGGCTTGTTTTTCGGAAGAGACGCAGTGCAGGGAAGAGTATTCGGACAAATCGAATCTTTAACAGGGCCACTGGTTGCAAGACAAATTGAAGACATCCTAAAGAATATTCAATTCAACCGCGACAACATCGCCGGGATTGTCACGGGTTCACTCATTCTGTTCCTGGGATCCACTGGCGTATTTACTGAACTCCAGGACTCGATCAACTACCTCTGGTCGGTGAAGCCTGATCCAAAGAAAGGGGTAGTGAAGTTTATCCTGAATCGCTTCATGTCATTTACTATTCTGCTGGGTTTCGCATTTATCCTGCTGGTATCCCTGCTACTTGACTCAGCCTTGCAGGCTTTGAGCCAGCGCGTATTCAACATGTTTCCGCATTCCCTTGTGGTTGCTACTTATATCATCAACATGGTTATGACATTCTTCGTTACTTCCAGCCTCTTCTGCCTTATTTTCAGATTTCTTCCCGAAGCCATCGTACAATGGAAGGATCTGTGGCGGGGTGCATTCCTAACCGCATTTCTCTTTATGGCGGGCAAATTCGCTATCGGCTACATCATCACGCACTCAAGAATTGGAACAGTATACGGAACTGCAACAGCCATCATCATTGTGCTTACCTGGGTTTACTATTCTGCGTTTATACTTTTTTTTGGCGCAGCCTACACCCGGGCTCATGCATTATATAAGGGAAAGGGAATCCGACTTAAGGAAAATGCCGTCTATGTGTCTAGAAAAGAATCCAGGGAATATGGTAAAGTCTAAGATTTTCCAGAATGGATCTGCACCCATCATTGTTTAGGCTTTGGCGGAAATGGAATCACATTTAGTGCACTCGCAGCAGAAATTATTAGGGATGAATTGTGCGGAAAACGAAACCCGGGCAGCAAACTTTTCGCATTTGACCGCCAAGCTGGCACAGATTTCATAGGAGTATTACTAAAATTTAGCCATGAAAATCAGATTACCGCTTTTCTTCGCGCTTGGTGGTGTGATTATCAGTATGATAGGTCTGGCCATCCAAAACAAATACAATAGAGGAGAAATGATTACGTATGGTGGTTTATTATTATTAGGAATATTCTGGATCTGGTCCATTCTGGATGTAGTCAGTGCGCACGATTTGAGGAGATATCAGAAGATGTTTTGGCTGATTATCACAGTGTCCGTCCCAGCTATGGGTGGATTGTTATTCTACCTGATGCATCAGAAGCCAGATAGGATTGTAACGTAATACTCAATGTGTGGAATTTTATCCACTTAGTACTAGGTACTAAAATACATAGTACTAAGTGGATTTATCCCCAAACCGCTCTTACCTGTGCAGTTGGAATTTTTAGCATTTCACGGTATTTGGCAATTGTCCTTCTTGCCAGCTTAAATCCGCTCTGCGCAAGCTTATTCACCAATTGATAGTCTGTATAGGGACTCCGCTTATTTTCATTTTCAATAGTCTGTTTAAGCGCTTCCTGTATGACACGCGCGCTTACTTTCTTTCCACTCATATCTGTCAATCCTTCTGAGAAAAGAGATTTCAATAACACGTGACCAAATGGAGTAGAAACATATTTGTTGCAAGTGATGCGGCTAACCGTACTGATATCCATTTCAACCAGGTCGGCAATATCTTTCAGAATCATCGGTTTTAACTCCATCCTGTCGCCGGTCACAAAAAACTGGCTTTGCAGGGCGAGAATCGCTTTCATGATTTTTAACATGGTATTCTCGCGTTGCCTGATCGCCGCTACAAACCATTCTGCCGCTTCCAACTTCTTCTTGATGTAATGCAAGCCTGTTCTATCTTTCTTTTCCTTACAGCTTTGCAATTTCTCGATCCAGCCCTTATTCACGCCGATCGAGGCGCTGCGCTCATTACACAAGGAAACCTGGAATTCGCCGTCATCAACCGTCAATACGAAATCAGGAATAATCGTTTCTTTCATAAACTCTCTATTGCTGCTGTTACTCAGCGGTCGCAGTTGCAACGTGGCAAGCGTGGCCAGGGTGGACTTCAGATCGGTCTCAGAAATACCCATCGATGATCTGATTTGCTCGAGTTCGCTATTAATTAATTCGGGATAATGATCAAGCAATAATTGCTTTGCGATGCGCACAAAGCGATCTTCCTGATCCATGCGGTCTAGTTGCAGAAGATAACATTCCCTGATGCATCTGGCGCCTACCCCTGCGGGCTCAAGCTTCTGGATCACGAAGAGAATTTGTTCAAGTTCGTTTACATCAATGGCCATCTTTTCCCGAAGTGAAATATGATCACCTACCTCGTCCAGCAACATGTCCAGCAGGCCTGAATCATTGAGGGAATCAATCAGGTAATTGCCCAGTAAAAACTTTCTGTCATCACTAATTTCCAGCCTCAACTGTTCTTTTAGCACCTCCCGGAAACTGGGCTCCTCGGCAATGGGACGTTCAGGAATTGACTCCGGGGAAAGGTAATTTCCATACTCCAGTTTGTAATCGGGAATATCATCATACATTAAGTCATCCCATTCAGCCACATCGCTGCTGGAGTCTTCTGTTTCTCCGTCTGAATCATTGTCTTTATTGCTCTCTTCCAAAACCGGGTTGTCCTCAAGTTCAAATTGAATCTGCTGATCAAGTTCAAGAGTGGTAAGGTGAAATATGTTCAGCAGTTGAATTTGCTGCGGCAAAATTTTTAGCTGCTGCCGCTGCGATAAGTTTTGAGCAATCATAGTTAAGCTTTTTCGAGTTAACACTTCAATCATCGGTCCAATTTTCTGCCGAAATGTTAATTTCCCATTAATGCCAAAAAACCTGCATTTGCAGGCTTTTATTGAAATTTTGGAATATTACTAAATGGAAATACTTGAGGAATGTGTTCCACAGAATGTTACCTATTCCTCCACCTTGGTTGTTGTCACACTCGTCACATTCCCTAAATCATCTTTTTCAACCGTGGTCGTTGTCCTTTTTACGCGTGGCCTGGAACTCATGGTGGCCAACAATACAATCAGGATAATGGCGCCCGCAATCCATAACCAATTACGTTGCATCCAACTCGCTATTCTTTCACCCGTTGCCGGTAACGTCTCCTGTGCAAAGACCGGAATTTGAAAAGCGATCATCAGGATGGATCCAAGTGCTAACCATATTCCAATTTTTGATTGCTTTTTCATATCTGTAATTTTTAGTTTGTTTCTCATTTTAATTTTGTTAGCGCCTGTGCTGAATCCAGGTGAGTTTTGATAACCGGAAGTGTTTTGTCAACAAATGACTTCACGCTGGGCTCGGGCAGGCTCTTTGCTTTTTCAAAATCCTTTATCACGGCTGTGTGGCCTTTTACCATCATGGCCGAATAGGCCTTATCGAATGCCGCTCCCTTTTTTGATTCCATCATGGCGTATTCCTTTTTCGCATTCATAGGCAGGGAATCGTTGATCATGAGATTTGAGCCCTGCACCAAGTTTTTTACTTCCTGTCTTGCCTGGTTATGGTCCTTCACCATCATGGATCCAAAATCTTTCACGCGCTGATTTTTCGCATTCTGCTGCGCGAGCTCACCCAGTTTAACCTCAAGCTGGCTCACATTTGCAACATTCGAAAGAAATGTGAGTGACTCTTTGCTGAGGCTTGCAGTCGAAGCCACCGTATCTACTTTCTTGTTCATAGAGTCTGTTGCAGGTGCTGTTGTATCCGTTCTTGTGATGGCATCCGTTACGGAAGTGGAATCTTTTTCCGATTTTGATCCACCACTGCCACATGATGAAAGCGAGCCTACGAAAATTGCACCTGAGATGACTAATAATGTTTTCATATCAGAAGACTTTACCTATGCCTTAAAATTCTCGTGCCAGCCAGTCCATGCGGACGTGCAATACGAGGGGGAAATTATTTCCACAAAATCCCAACTATGATTTGCTTTGGAATTGATTGCCACAGAAATTTAATGGCACAGTTTTTCCCTTAAAGATGTCAAACCGTGTTATTGTGCAAGTATTCAAAAACGCAGATGTACTCACCAAAGCATCCATGAGGGTGTGGATTTATAGTGAAGTGATTCATTATTCAGAAATGAAGAAGGATCATCCGGATGCCAATTTATTGCAGTCTGCAGGCATCTGCTCAAGTATCAGTCTTTGCGTCGTAAATTGTTTGGCGGAAAAAAAATTGAGCGAGTACAGGCCTATACTGATGATGGATTCATTTACGCTCAAATCAATTTATTACAGGTATCACGAATCAACGATAACGGACTTACAAAAATGGGCAGAAATATGCCTCCAGTGCGCGGTAGCGTTCAGGAAATTTATTCTCGACCTTTCCAAAAACTGACATCAATTCTGCTTTTCCAACAGGCGCTTCATTGATTCCAGCATCATTGTCCAGTTCTTTTCGGATTTCTCTTTTTCCTCTGAGCTTCCGTTGTTGTCCTGGATAAGTGTAACCAGCACCCCAGGATCTTCGTTTTTCAATTCTATCGTTACGGTGTGGTAGTTTTCTTCTTTTTCAGGCAGGCCTGAACTCTCACTGTAGTGTTTATATTCAAGTATTTTTCCCGGGACCATTTTGGTGATCATGCCATGATCCTCGAAGGGCTTGCCTTCCCATTCACCCCGCCATACGATCTGGCTGCCTTCTTTCCAGTCGGACACTACATCTGCGCCAAACATATATTGCTTTATCGTGTCCGGATTGATTAGCGCATCCCAAACTTTTTCAATTTGCGTATTGATGCGTGTCATAGCGCGGGCAATCCATTGTTGAGTTTGCGTTTCCATACCCTTTTAGTTTTTAATTACTCATGATCCCTGATCTTTTTGATATAATCGTGCGATTCCCTCAGGCTGTTTCGCTGGTTTTCGATCATATTGAACTGTTCTTCGGAAAGGTCCTTATCAGCTCCAAGTGCTTGTTCGTAGGCTCTTAATGCGGCGTCTTCGCCATATTCACAGGATGCCAGTACAGCCTTCCTGTCGTCGCCGGTAAATGTGGCTTTAACATCCATCCATACCCGATAAATTCCTCCGCTGATCGTTGTTGAATTCAGGGGTTCATAATCAGTGGAATCAATCCATTTTCGAAGTTCGCTGGCGAACTGCGTGCTTTGAGCTGCCATATCTTCAAACAAAAGTTTCAGTTCATCATCTGTCTCACTGATTTCCTTTGCGGCTTTTGTGTAGCCCGCAACCCGGTCATTGTTGATCTTGATGAGATCTGTGATGATTTCCGTATTTCTTTCGGTAATCGTTTTCATGACACAAAATTTTGAGGGCAAATGTTTACTTGTCAGGTCTAAACCCTGATATCTTACCGAAAAAATCGTACCATCCTAAAGCGTGCCTGGGGAATAAGTTCTACAGGAATCTTCTAAAATACCGCCGTCTTAATTTTCTTGTCCGCCATGGAAAATGCCCTGGTTATCATTTGCTGAACTTTTTCTGCCTCTTTCTTTTTGTTTTGACCAATGAGCGACTGCCATAAGCCGGTATAGGACCACCCATTCTGTGGATTGATAACCAGGTCTTCCCGGAAAACTTTTTCGGCCGCTCCAAACTGACCCGCCTTTATCAATACTGCTCCTAGATATTCGCGGGATGGGTGGACCCAGTCACGGGGCTCGTTGTAAATCATGGAATCTTCATAAACTACAGCCTGGCGAAGCGCAGCAATGGCTTTCTTGTAATTTTTCTTTTCTTCTGCAATCACCCCTTCCAGAATTTTTCCGGCCACCCTGCTTCCGTTGATTCCGGGATTTGCGAAAGGCGGCGCGGGTGCAAAGAGTTGCTCATCCTTCATCTCTTTGATTAAGTTGGCCAATTCTGTTTCTGCTTGAGAAATTTTTTGCTTTCTCGCGTACGCCATGCCCTGGCCATAATGCCAAAGCAGTTTGGAATAGACATATTTTGAGTTGGGTGAGGGTGTATTCAGTATGTCGTCCCATACGCCAAATCTTATCTGGGTGAGATACGGTGTCATTTCAACATATTGGAAGAATATGCCGTCAAATGCGGGAAGCGAGGTCCAGGAACTGTCCAGCGCGGCACGCAGATCATTAGAGGCCTTCATTGCATCGGCGTATCGACCGCTCATATTTGCACAAGCCGATTCCATATGGAGGTTGTGCATCTGGTAAAGTGGTGCTGCGGCCACAGTTTGCGGATAGTGGCCCAGGTAATTGTTGTATGCTTTGATGGCCTGTTGATTTACCTCAACGCCTTCATTGTAATAACCTGTTCTGATAAAAGTATGAGAAGGCATATGTGCCGGGTGCGCCAGGCCAGGCATAATCTTGTGTAATTTACGCGCAGCCTCTAATGCACGACCTGGCCTGTCGGACGCTTCCGTGGCATGGATATAATAATGTTCAGCTCCGGGATGGAGGGGTGTTTGTTTTAGCAAAGACTCCAGCACGCCCACCAGTTCCGGCGTCCAGGGCCGGTCCTTCCCTTCCTTGTCGTAATAATTCCATGGATGCAATAACATAAGCGCATCGGCATACAGTGCCGCGGCATCCGGATAGACCGGGAAGCGTTGGTAAACTGTCTTCATTTCATCCGCATATTTCCGGTTCAATGCAGGGCGGTCCTGCACACTATCGGGGCTATAACGCGAAAGGATAGCCGTAATTAGTGCTTTTTCTTCGTTGGAACAATTCCCGCTGAGTGCGTTGGCCTTTTGTGCCATTTCCCAGGCCTTGGGGGATGCCGCATAACTTCCATCGTTGATATTCGGACCATAGGCCAACGCAATCCCCCAATAACCCATCGCAAAGCTGCTGTCAAATTGGGTGCTTTTCATGAACGAAGCCATGGATTCAATGATATGAAACCCGTAATAAAGATTGATGCCCTGTTGGAAGTAAATATGTGCACTGTCGTTCTTCCCGGTTATCCTCATCCGGTAGTCGCCCCAGCCCGTTAACAAGGGGATGGCCGCTACTTCATCGCCGTTTTCCAAAAATTCGGGTCTTACGAAACAGGCGATGGATGCCAGCTTTTTCTTTTGGAGTATTTCCTTTTTTGCAGCCGCCCGTTTGTTTTCACTGGCAGGCAACGCAGCTATGATAATTGCATGACCAACGGCGATGATTAAAGATTTTGCCAGGAAATTCATTTCAGTGAGAATTTCGATTAAGATAAAAAAATATTTGTATGCGCGCAAAATGACGGCCTTCAAATAAATGCTGCCTGCATCCTGGAATACAAGAAATCAACGCCCAAAGCGTTATTATTGTGTAATCAATCTGCGCAGAAATGCGCTAAGGCCCTGACCCTTCTTCTACATGAGACTGCATTTTTTTCTGTGCTTACTCGCGACCTGCTTTTGTCTTGTCTTGTTTGGACAGGCGCCTTCTGTCATTTGGAGTAAAACTTATGGCGGCCCTAACGGAGATTATGCCTGGTCAATTGTCCCAACTTCAGATGGAGGTTATGTTGTTGCAGGCTATGTTGAGTCGGCGGGCGGAGATATTACTGGTTACCATGGCAATACAGCTGTCAATGATATTTGGGTCACAAAAATTGATGTCAACGGAAAAATTCAATGGCAGCGTTGTCTTGGCGGCTTATCGCTGGAAATGGGCGGTTTCATCAGGCAAATTGCCGACGGTGGCTACATTCTTTTTGCAGAAAGCGCTTCCGACAAATGCAATACCAATGGAATTAATGGCGGCCAATTCTGGCTGGTCAAACTAGCCCCCAATGGCGATGTTCAATGGCAGAAGAAATACGGTGGCTCACGCAATGAGTATGCATTTGCAATGGACCTCACGCCAGACGGCGGGTACATTTTGGCCGGATCTACAGAGTCAATGGATGGAGACGTTACCGGTAATCATGGCTACTTCGATTGGTGGGTTACCAAAGTTGACGCCGCCGGTAATCTTCAATGGCAAAAAAGTTTGGGTGGCACACAGGAAGATCAGGCGTTTGCCATAAAATCGACACCCGACGGGAATTATATTGTTGCCGGCATTACCAAATCAGGCGATGGTGATGTAACCGGTTATCACGGGGGGATGGATGCATGGATTGTAAAGTTGAACAACACGGGAAACCTGGTTTGGCAGAAATGCCTGGGAGGGACAGGTGGCGAAACGGCCAGATCCATTGCCATGACAAGTGACGGAAATTATATGATTGGCGCAAGCAGTTCTTCGAACGATGGCGACGTAACCGGCGCAAAGGGTGCAGAGGACTTTTGGTTTGTCAAAATGAATCCTTCCGGAAATATTATTTGGCAGAAAACATACGGAGGCTCGCGAAATGAGGAACTCTTTGATATAAAACAAACATCAGATGGTGGCTACGTCGCAGTTGGAACATCCGAGTCATTTGACAAAGACCTTAATTGCAACGCCGGCGTACGTGACATGTGGATCATTAAGACTGCAGCAGATGGAACGCTTCAATGGCAAAAAAACATGGGTGGTGAACTCCAGGATGAGGCTTACGCGGTGCAGCCGCTAAATGATGGCAATTATATTTTATGTGGCATGACTTGCTCGAGGGCGATTCCAGGATTTCACATTCCAACACTTCAGAATACCTGCGCCGATTACTGGGTTGTTAAATTATCGCCAGGTGGCGTGGCACCCCCTCCGCCTTCAATCATAATCGATGCCAACACGACAACAGCCTGTAGTGGCATGCCCAACAGGATAAAAGCAACGGCAATCCATGCAGGCATTGCACCCAGTTTTCAATGGAAAAGAAATGGCGTTTCGGTTGGAACGAATCAGCCATTTTATGACGCGTCGGATTTTATCGACAATGAAACAATCAGTTGTACAATTACCTCGGGCGGTCCATGCGAAACCGGCGGCGTTCAGGCCATAGCAAATGCAACAATCAGGATAAATACAAATGTAGCCTCCCCTACGATCGTCATCACAACTCCCACGCCTGTGATCTGCATCTGCGGAATCGCCATTTTTCACGCTGCGGTTGGCAATGGCGGAACATCTCCAAACTATGAATGGAAAATAAATGGACAACCTGCGGGTGATAACCTGCCAGATTTTACCAGTGATAATATTTCGCCTTTTGACCAGGTTACCTGCACGTACACTGATAATTCAATTTGTATACCCGGTGGCTCAGTGATTTCAAATTCCATTATGATCACAACGGGTGATAACATTCCGCCAACGCTGAGCATTTCCAGCCCAACCCATACCATTTGCAGCGGCTCAACGCTGAGTTTCACCGGCGTTCCAGCTAATGCAATGGATCCGCATTTTCAATGGCAGGTCAACGGTGTAAATATGGGCAGCGACAGCACAGGGTTCACCGCATTCAATCTCGCTGATGGCGACCAGGTTACCTGTTTCATTACTTCATATGCCGGATCTCAATGCTTTGCTCCCGGTAACGGTCAATCGAATGTGATTAAGATTACTGTCAATCCCAACATTGATCCTGTCGCAAATGTCAGCTCTTCTGCAAGTCCGTTTTGCGAAGGAAAAACGACGAGCTTCAATGCAATAGCCACGAACGCAGGAACCAATCCCTCATATCAATGGCAGGTTAACGGAGCCAATGTTGGCGGGAATAGCAGTCAATTCACCGGAAGTTCTTTTAACAATAACGATATGATACTTTGTGTTGTGACCCCGGGCATTGGGGCTTGTGTTTCAAGCCCGGTTACTTCAAACACAATTACGGCAACACTGAAGCCCAGCCCCGTTGTCAATTTGAGTCCCAGCGACACCACAGTTTTCATGGGCACATCCATACAATTATCTACCTCCGTATCGGGTAATATTGATCATTTTACCTGGTCCCCTTCCATCCAGTTGCAAAATCCCGCGAGCCTCAATCCCATCACGATTGAATTAAAGGATGACGTGGATTTTATTTTGTCGCTTGAAAATGAATTTGGTTGCGTCAGCACCGCGAGAGCGAATATCCAAATCAAGAGCACCAATTTATTTATTCCAAATGCTTTTACGCCAAACAACGATGGTTTAAATGACATCTTCAAAATTCCGCCTAAAGCCGACCTTACCCTGAAAGAATTTTCCATTTATGATCGCTGGGGTAAGCGCATTTTTTTCACAACCGACCGGTCAGCAGGTTGGAATGGAAAGGTGAATGGTGCACCCTCGCCCACTGGTGTTTACGTGTACACCATTTCCGGATCAAACCGTACTGGTCCTTTGTATGTAAAAGGGACAGTAACCTTGGTGCGTTAATTAGTCGTATCCGGCCTTCAAATTAGTCGCTATTGCCCCGCCTTTCGCTTTCAAAAAGTCGCAACTTTATCCCCCAGTCGCCCCCGGAAAAGCAAAGCGGCTATGCGCGGTGAATGGCTTAAAAATGTATTACGAAATAAGTGGTTCAGGAAGGCCGCTCATTTTACTTCATGGTTCTTATATGTCAATTGATCTCAACTTTGGACAGATCATTCCTCAGCTAAATAAAAATCACCGCGTGATCGCTTTGGAACTCCAGGGTCATGGAAGGACGGCGGATATCAACAGGCCCTATTCGTTTTCTTCAATGGGTGATGACGTAGCCGCACTCATAAAACACCTTAAAATAGATAGTGCGGAGCCCTGGTCTCAACTTGCAGTTTTTCCGGGATGTACACACGTATCACTCATGATGCACACCGAATGGCTGGTTGCTATGCTTCCTCCTTTTTTGAATTGACTCCAAAAACAAACAGATATGCAAAAGATTATTCCATTTTTCTGGTACAACTATGATGCAGATGAAGCGCTTGAATTGTACAGCTCGGTATTTGGGAACAACATGAAAGTGATTTCAAAAAGTTATTATGGTGATGCCGGCCCCGGTCCCCAAGGCGCGCTCCTGGTGGGTACGATTGAAATATTTGGACAAGCGATCGGCCTGTTGAATGGCGGTCCGGTTTATAAATTATCGCCAGCCGCATCCCTCCTTATTAATTGTGACAACCAGGAGGAAGTGGATTTTTACTGGGATAAACTTTTAGCGGGCGGGCAAGAAGATATGTGCGGCTGGTTACGCGACAAGTTTGGACTATCATGGCAGGTTGTACCAACAATACTAGGAAAGTTGATGCAGGATAAGGATACTCGCAAAGCTGGAAATGTGATGACCGCGATGTTAAAAATGAAAAAAATAATGATCAAGGATCTCGAAACCGCTTACAACCAATAATCCGCCGTCCCCGAAATGGCGAATGTTTAGTCGTCATATAGCCCCTTTATACCATCAAAAATCTTTTGAAGTTTGCACCAGGATTGAATCAAAGGTCAACTTGAAAGGATTTTTTTTATGAAAGGCGTAGTATTAAACAAACAATCTGAAGGGGCAGTTTTCCCTGGCGTAGAACACTCTCCTTACCTGCTTTCGGAAGTGATCAGGGAAGAAGGGGTCATCTACGACAGGCAATTCCGATACAGCGACGATTGGGTATTTGAACAATTGAGCTTCGAGGAAAAAGAATGGCCGAAAAAATATACGCTGTTCCTGAAGCAGCAAACAGGAGATGATGCATTTGGCGAGGAATATGCAAATGCAAAGAATATTGAAGACATCATTTCCTGTAATTCCGAAAGCAATTGTGCCATTCGCGCGGGCATCCTGGATTTTCAACTGCTCACGCTTCCCGATTGGTTGGGAACAGCTTTTGGAACTTCGCTTGGTGTTGCCAAGGCAAAGATTTCCGAACTCATTTTTAGAAAGGGAAATCAATCGCGCAGTTACGGCGTAATATTCGAAGTATATTCTCCCGCCTACTATTTTCCGGAAATTACAAAACTGGATCAATGGCAGGTGGCTCTTCCTTCACGTGAACTCTTCAAAGTGGCATTTAGCAAGGATGAATCCTGGGTTTCTCTGACGCAATCCGCACTTAGACCCGATCTGGCACAACGCTATCCGGCACTCTTCACCCAATTGAAACAGCGGTTGTTTGAGATTATGAAAGAGTCTCTTCCTGTTCTACTTACTTATTGATGAACCTTTCCTTTGCAAACATGAGTGCCCCTGGTGGTGTTCGTGCTATTTGACATGGATCGGAAGAAGTTGGACAGCATGAGATATGAAAAAATCAATTCGGCAAAGTCAAATTCATAAAAATGAAACTTATCATGATTGGGATAACCATGTTGTACAAAAAGTTTCTACCCCTGGCTAAGATTTTTCATTTCGTGGGAAAGAAAAAAGTGAAGCCTGATTTATTTCAGTTTACCGAAGACGACTACGAGCAAATTTTTTGATATAACAGTTTTAACAAATAAAAAGAATCAAAATGAAAAGCAATTTCCAAAAGTTAGGCATTACGACTTTAACATCAGCAGTTTTCCTATTATTTAGTCTTTTTTTGCGGGCGGAAGGCGGGCCGGTTAAGGCTTCTTACGCCAAAAAAATCATCGATGAAAATGCAACCCCTGATGTGGACGTGAATGCTGTCAACAAACGCGCGGTTCGCGATTTTCAGCGCACCTATCCTACCGTTGCAAATGCAAACTGGTACCATACCGAAGACGGTGGATGGCTTGCAATCTTTGACGATGGATCGGTGAGAACAGTGGCCGCTTACAATCACGGTGGCTCACTCAACCACACGATCAGGTATTTTGACGAATCCAAATTATCGAAAGATGTGCGCGGAATCGCGAAGAGCGTGTATTATGATTTTAAAATAAACAGGGTTGCCGATATCATTTTGCCCGATCCACAGGCAAATGAAATTTACATGCTATATATGGAATCTGACACTGAATTGAAAGTGGTGACCATAGCGGGAAGAGAAATAGTGCAAGTAAAAGATTTCCAAAAGGGCAGTTAATGTTGGATGAGGCCTGAGGCCGTCATCGCACTGCTGATGGCGGCCTCAACCGTGCCTCCATTCTTGCCGTCATACAATGCTTCACCTGCGAAAAAAATAGTGTTTTCAACAGGCGTGCCGATGAGCTTTCTCGCCTCGGTGCTCTGAAGCGTTGGGAAGCTGTACCCCCCCAATGAAAAAGGATCTCTCGACCAATTAAAAACATGTGTCTTAGAGATCGACGACTCAATGTGGGACTGCGATTTCTCAAAAATGCCTGCGAGTGATTCATAACAGATTTCTGCTATGGCATGATCCGATTTTGACGCGAGTGCCCTCGCCCCTGATCCACCCAGCCAGCCCGTCAGGATGTTTTCTTTCTTAGGCAATTGGGTCCACCAGGTGGGTATGATTTCGTCGGAAAAAAAGAATCCTGCATTTTTTGATTTCTGTTGCCAGAAAGGTTCAGCGCATTCCAAAACTACTTTGATTAGGTAGCCGAATCCAACATTGTGCACCTGTGTTGTTTGTGCAATCGCAGGCGAAAAGCGGATATGAGTTGGATGCTGAATCGAAGACTGCAGAACACCCATTGGAATGGTTAGCAGTAATTTGCTTCCGAGATATTCCTTGCCTGTCCTTGTGAATAACCTCACTTTCCCTTTTTGCCAATCCACACGGTTAACGATAGACGAAAATTCAATTTTTGCGCCGCGATGCATGCAGTCCTTCATGAGGGCATCTACCAGGGCTCCGTAACCTGCTCCAATCCGGAATTGCGGTTCATCATCATCGGCTTCCCACTCGCGGTAAAGTGCAAAGGTGCTCACACTTCTAGTATCAGCCAGGTCAAAGCCTTCCGCAAATCGCGTGGCCGACTTCCTCAGGTTATCATAAATGGGATCTTCAAAGTTTTTTGAAAGAAATTCCGCAAAAGGAATGTCATTGTCCAATCTTTTCATTGACTTCAGTAGCTTGCCCCAATGGTCAATGGAGGATCCTGTCTTTCTTGTCCTATCATTTTCAACCTGCAACATCTCTCCTTCGGTTTCATGAAAGTCGATCTGGTAGTCGCGCAATAGTTGAAGGGTTAGCGGGAGTTCACCGTGAATAAATTCTGCACCCGCTTCAACAATGCCGATATCGCTGTGAATGCTGTGTATTCTTCCGCCGGGTCTGTCGCGTCCTTCCAATATGGTGACATTTGCCCCACGCTCAAGCAAATTTCTGCAGGCCACCAGGCCGGCGATACCGCATCCCACGATTATAATTGGATATTCCAGGCTCATTCGGGATCAGTAGCAATTTCGTTGCCATTGTCGGAATGGGTGGAAAAGAAAATTCCGATGATGGATTAACCTGGAATTCTCGAAATATACTTTTCGATTTGTTTGATCTGGTCAACCACCTGGGGTGTGGTTGGCTTCAGGTCCTTCGCCTTTCTGAAGAAATCCTTTGCGGCCCTGAATTCGCGCTTTGTAATGTAGATCTGGCACATTTGCAAATAAGCCGCAGCGGTGTTCTCTTTATCGGGCAATCCGGTGCGAATAGCCCGGCGAATATATTCTTCGGCCTGTTTGAGGTTATTTTTTTGCATCGCGATACTTCCCAATTGGAAATAAGCGGCGCCCTCACTTTCTTTAAGGGGCATCCCCAAAGCGAGGCTTTTCTTCATCAGTATCTCGGCCTTGTCGAAGTCCTGTTTGAACAAAGCAAGATTAGAACGCAGGTAAAAATAAACGCTGCGAACGGGTTTAATAAGCAGACCAGGCGCCCAGATTCCATTTAGCACTTTTTCTGCCCCGTCTATGTCACCATTTTCCATATGCTCCTGGATTAACCGCATCGGACCAAAAAGAAAATGGGTAACAATACAAATAAGGGCACCGAAATAGAGAACGAAAGCCGGCCAGAAGCCTGCATAAATATTAATCGCAATACCCAGCGCCAGCAGCACCAAACCCAGCCAGAAGCGATATTTTATGATGACGTTATATATTTTCATGAACCTTTTTTGCAGATTTTAAAGGAGTGCAAAGATAGGACAAGTAGGAGGAATTATGATTTCTTTACCTTGGTTTGATTTTATTTCCTCTTTGAAAGAAAAGCAAGCAAATCGGTCATTTGTGCTGTTGTGATGCTCGACTCAAGGCCTGCGGGCATGGCCGAAGTCTCGGCTGTCTCCATGGTTTTGATCTCGTTTCTGCCAATAACAATTTGTCCTCCTCCCAATACACAGAGCGTAATAGAGGTAGAGGACTCCGAACAAATAATGCCGCTCTCTTTTTTGCCACTTGATAAGGTGACGGTCCATAGATCATATTTCACTGCTATAGAGCGATTGGGATCAAGAATGTCCTTCAAAATGGAGCTCTTATCGCGGTTGCTGATGGTGGCCAGGTCCGGCCCGATAGAAATGCCATACTTGCCCTGGTAAAGATGGCAACTTGCACAAACGGATTGGTAGACGGCCAACCCCCGAATAGGGTCTCCTTTTTCAATGAGGGCAGATTGGTAACGATTAATCACGGCTTCACGACTTTCAATTTCTGAAGCCAGGAGAAGCCTGGCCTTTTTCCGGATGCTGTCGTCGTCATTGTTCATCAATTCAACTTTTCCCGGCCAACTGATAGAGCTGGTCTGAATTTCTCCGCTCTTCACTGCATTAAGCAACGCGTTCATGCCAGCGGTTGAGGAAAGCAAGGCCTCAACCCCGGTTTTGCGAAGTTCTTTCGGAAGTATCTTCCAATTTCTCACAATGCATTTGGCTGCATCGGTTGGAGAGTGTTGATTTAACGCATTTAATGCCGATTGTTGCAAGGACAGCGGCCCTTCTGAAACAATGATCTCCTCGAATAATTTTCCGTAATTGGCGCCCTTGTTCAATGCGAGAACTTCCACGGCGTCCTCCCTGAATGCGGGCAATTGCGCCGTGTCGGTAGCTACCGTCTCCGCATAACCGACAACTTGTTTCCATTTTTGAAGTGAAGGCACATCCATCTTTGCGTACAATTCAACCGCTGCTCTTCGTGTGGGCGACGGTGTATTTTTTTCAAAACAATTCAGCAGTTGAAGTCGAGCCCTTTCGAAATGATTATTTGGGGTCAACGTTTTTAGACGCAAGGACCTACTCAATCCGTGAAGTAAGGCCGCCTGCCACCATGAAGATTGCCCGGAATGTTTATTAGTGGCAAGTCCTATTATACCATTGATGTCGTCTGCACGTCCCGACAAACCCAACACTGCCGCACAATTGGAGAAAAATAAGGCGCTGCCGCTCGTCTCACGGGCAGATAATATTGGAAGGGTCATTTGAAGCAATGTCCATTCCCGTCCACTAGCGGCACTCAACGCTGCGACATGTACCCACCTGTCGTTTATGTCCCTAAGCAGTATTTTCTGTTGTGCGGCGATAGACGACTGCGTATTGATATCACCTAAAGTGCAAAGGAGTTGGAAGCGAACCCTGGCGGACGGATCATTCTGCATGTGCAAGAGCGTTTCAACAAGGGACGGCATATCTTTCAAATGTTGTTCTGCAATCCTGATTGCATTTTCCCGAACGCCTGCCGAATCGCTGCGGAGAGCGTGAGTCAGGCTGAGCGTATCCATTCCGCCAAGGCCTTCCAGTGTCCAAAGCGCATGAACGATTCCAGCTGCGGATGTGGTGGTATCTATGAGCTTTTGAAGCATGTGCACAGAAGAAGAGTCTTGCTTATCCATCAGCAATCGTTGGGCATTTCGGCGCCACCAGACATTGTTGCTTGTAAGCGTTCTTACCAATTCTTCTGTGGATGCTTTGTTTAAGGCGATGTGATTGCACCATTTCATATTGGCTGCGCCAGAGGGTGAGATGCGATAAATGCGACCTTTATCGGAGCCATTGTATAAAGCGCCTGAGTGAATGACTTCTTCACTCAACCATTCCGGGTGTTCAATAATCTGTCGATAGTAGTCGATTATATATAACGCGCCGTCGGGTCCCACATACATTTGCACGGGCCTAAACCAACCATCCGTAGTTGCCAGGAACTCCTTTTCGGGATAAACTCTTGATGCTGTAAAACTCGCACCGCGATCCTGAATTCTGTCAGCATGCACAATATTGCTGACCGGCTCCGCGACGAAGGTGACGTTGTTAAAGCTGTCGGGAAAAAGACCGCCATTATAATAGGTGATACCACAGGCTGAGGTAATGACGCCGCGATCTGTGAGCAGCTGGTTTTCAGGATTGACTGTAATGGGATAAACTTCGCAGGCGCTGCCATGATCAGAAATATAGTCTGATGCATTTGCCACAAGTAAAGCTGGATTTCGATTCAGGTACCTGCCGGCGATCACTTCCTCAAAAATATGATCGGCATTTTCGACGCAGAAATGATGGCCCCAGTTATCGAAACTTTGTCCATACTGCGATTCGCCGGACAACATTTCCAATTCAAGTTTGTCTGGTTTGAACCTGATATTTCTTCCATCTGCATTTCGCGGCAATGTTTTTGCCGCGGGCGCATCAACAAAGCGCACGAGGTTTCCACTATCATTGAACATCATCGAAACCTTTGGCGTCACCGTGCCCATGTGTGCGAGATAGATCCAGTTGTCAATCCCGAAAATGGGTGTGTTGGCGATATGTTGTGGATTGGTGAGCGCAATGCCGGTGATGATTTTTCTTTTTATATCTGCCTTCCCATCGTGATCGGAATCTTCCAGGTAGAGGACATCAGGAACATCCACGACGATCAAACCTTTCTTCCATCGCATGATGCCGGTTGGTAGTCGCAGATGGTCTGCGAATACTTCGCTTTTATCCGGAATGCCGTCGTCATTGGTGTCGGTAAGAAGCTTAATCTTGCCGGTTCCCGAAGTATCCAGCGGATATCCATGCATTTCCAGGACGTAGATATTTCCATACTCATCCACTTCCATGGCAACGGGGTCTGAAATCATTGGTTCGCTGGCCACCAAATCGATCTTGAAGCCTTCCGGCAACCTGAATCCCTTCAGGGCTTCTTGTGGCGACAAACCGTTATAGCTTTTACTGCGCTTGTTGTCCTTACATGCGAGCAGGGAGACCATGAAAAGGAACAGGGCAATTTTTTTCAAGTCGATTTTATTTAAGACCCGAATAAGATAGAACAAAAGCGTGGAAAGCGGGAGGTTGTAACGGTCAAAAAATGAGAAGGGTGGCGGGATTTATTATTTCTTTCGTAAATTCGCGGCCTTGTGTGATTCTGAGCAAAGGTATTGGGTATTGGGTATTGGGTATTGGATATTGGGCGGTGAGGATTTACTGTCATCTGTCTACTGTCCACTAGATAATTGGTCCCGTAGTTCAATGGATAGAATAGAAGTTTCCTAAACTTTAGATACAAGTTCCCTGCCTGCCGGCAGGCAGGGATTCTTGTCGGAGAGTATGATAACTGTGTATGCGATAATTAGTGAAACGAGTGCGGAAATTTATGTGGGAATCGCAAAGGATGCTGATCATCGGCTTAAGGAACACAATGCAGGTAAGAACAGATATACAAAAGGATTGCGACCCTGGCGAATTTTGTATACAGAAGTTCAACCCGATTGGCCTTCAGCGAGAAACAGAGAAAAATATTTGAAATCAGGAATAGGTAAAGAATTTTTGAAATCATTGGTCCCGTAGTTCAATGGATAGAATAGAAGTTTCCTAAACTTTAGATACAAGTTCGATTCTTGTCGGGACTACTTAGCCCGCAGTAACATTAGAAACTGCGGGCATTTTTATTTCGCATAGATACAAGTTCCCTGCCTGCCGGCAGGCAGGGATTCTTGTCGGGACTACTTAGCCCGCAGTAACATTAGAAACTGCGGGCATTTTTATTTCGCATAGATACAAGTTCCCTGCCTGCCGGCAGGCAGGGATTCTTGTCGGGACTACAAAAAAAGCCTGCTCATACAAGCAGGCTTTCTTATTTTTTCCGATACAACCTTGAATTTTTCAACATCCTCTACTAGTTCTCGATAAGGCATAAATCACGTTGCCTGAAACAAATAAATTGAAAATCTTGCCATCTTTTGAAGGAAGCAACAGTTTCCAGGTTTTTCCGTGGTCTGATGATTTAAGAATGCCGTCAGGATGACCACAAAAGAAGTCTTCACCAGCCTGAATAATAGAGGTAATGGAGAGTTGCGCCGGAAGGCCAGCATCGATGGGCTGCCAGGTTAGACCGCCGTCGTAGGATGTTCGCACTCTTCTGGTATTCGACGCTGAACTATAAGTGATAGCGGCGAATCCACCTTTGATGGGTTCTACATCGATGCCAACACCGCCCTCCATAAGCATCCACTTCCAGTTTTCACCATCATCGGTCGATCTTAATATCCCCTTTGGGCCGGTCCCAAGGAGTACACCGTTTGACTCGACTATTTTCCCTACACCAGTAAAGAGAAGTTTCCAGGT